>WNFC01032028.1_pt1 | contig 11940 bp, 12 predicted proteins | sample 5400541 | NCBI WGS metagenome assembly WNFC01 (sample SAMN13153342, study PRJNA577476) | soil metagenome | isolation source: 120 cm saprolite under Douglas fir tree site 2 hole 2 replicate 1 | place: USA:California | collected 2015-04-18 | reverse complement strand
TGTTCAACTGACGAAGACCGCTTACACCGAGGCCTGGGTTGCCTGACGCAGCCGCTCGTAGGGCGTCTGCCCGGCGAGCGCACCGTGGGGACGCTCGAAATTGTAGAAGTGCTCCCACTCCTGGAGCTTGACGTTGAAGATCTTCGCGTCGTCGATGACCTCGCCGGCGAGCATCCGGTAGAACTCCTCGTCGTCGATGCGATGCGAACGCTCGACCTTGCCGTTGAGCCGCGGGGTCAAGGGTCTGATGTAGACGTGCCGAAGGCCGCGGTCCAAGAGATGCCAGTGGAATGCCGACTGGAACTCGGCCCCGTTGTCGGTCTGGATCTGCTCGACCCGAAACGGCAGCTTCTCGAGGACGTAGTCGGCGAACTGGATCGCGGTCTTCTGGTTCAGCTGCCCGTAGATCTTCAGGACCCGCAGCCGCGTGCAGTCGTCGATGGCGGTGAACTGGTAGTGCTTCTTTCGCACGCCGCGGATGGGATCGATGAACTTGACGTCGATCTGAACTGAGAGGCCCGGTCGCTGCTTCTCGTAATGCTTCCAGCGCTCCTTGTGGCGCTTGTAGCGCTGGGAGGTTGGTAGCCGGCTGATGTCCAGGCGGCGCAGGATGCGCCAGACGCCCGACTGGCTGACGCTGACGTCGTGATACCGCTTGAGGTACATCGCGATTTTGAACGGGCCGAAGTGGTAGTTCTGACGGAGGTAGATGATCCGGTCCACGACCGCGGCTTTGGTCGCGTTCGGGCTCACACGAGGCCGGCGCGAGCGGTCGCGGAGGCCGTCAACCCCCAGCACCTCATATCGTCGGAGCCACTTGTAGTAGCTCGGCCTGGTGACGCCGTAGTAGCGGCAGGTCAGGGCAACGTTCCCGGTGATCTCTTGGGCATGGCGGATGATGGCGAGGCGTCGGGCAGCGTTCCTGGATATCTCTCGTTCTGTCAACTGGATCTCCTCCTTTCATCTCGACCAGCAGTTTTGGTCGGTGTTATCGCCCGACAGTCGACGGACGGCCGACGTTTTGGCTTACTGAGCCGGAGCCGCGAACTCGGCCCGAAGCACCGCTGGAATTCGCTCCCCAAAGCCGTCCACGAACTTGTAGAGCAGCTCGAGCTCCGATCCGTCCCCTTTCACCGGACTGGGCTCGCCTGGCTTGAAGAGCGGACCGCCTCGGTCGCCACGGTACGCGTAGGCCACCAAGCCATCACCGAGTATCGCGACGTTGACCTCGGCGCAATCGAGGATCCACTGGATCATCGGCAGGTCGAGGAGCATGAATGCCAATCGCTTGTCGTTGGCCGTGACAGTGAACCTCTGTGTGAACGCGATTGACTCGACCTCGATCCGGTCGGGGCCCCACATCGCGGTGCCCGGCAGACCTTTCCGCGTCACTGCGACAAGCGGCATGTCGATGCCGGGGTATCGCTCGGTTACGAGCGTGAAGAACAGAGTTCTTTGCTCCTGGCGGGACGAGAAGTCGGCCGCGTTGGTGAACTGATTGCTGAGTCCGAGGTTGAAGACTCCGGGCATGTCGACCGGACCCGGCGCGCCGCCGTGCGCGGCGCATATCGCCAGCATCTTCTGATACCGAGCCGATGCCCCCCTGCTCCTGCCCAGTGCCGAGACCCCGCGATAAACCGCGTAGACCACAAGCCCCAGCCCGACGAGAAGCACCACTTCCGGGGAATTCATTTGCGCGCAAGTATGGCCGAGGACTCGCGCTTTGCATCCTCGCTCTCCCGACGATGTTGCTGCGTTTCAGGCTTACCGCGACAAGCGACCGACTGATTCGCAACACGGGTGGAGCTCGGCGCAGGCGAGCCGGCCGTCGTGCTTGAGGCGGGGCTCAACAATGAGGCCGCTTCCTGGCACAGGGTCACACGGCTGCTGGCACCGCACGTGCGCGTTGCCGCCTTAAACCTCTTCTTATTGGAGGACTGGCGCCGGCCGGGAAGCTTCTTCGTCGAGTGATCTCAGGAGAGCGCTGACCACCACCGGATCGAGGTGTGGTCCAGCGGCCTCTTCGAGAACGCGACGCGCCTCCCGCTCGTTTTGAGCCCGATGGTACGGGCGGTCGGACGTGAGCACGTCGTACATGTCGGCGACGGCGACCACCCGCGCCTCGATCGGAATCGCATCCCCCACCAAGCCGTGCGGATAGCCGGTGCCGTCCATGCGCTCGTGGTGGTAAAGCACCGCAAGGAGGGCGCGCTCGACATGGCCGGCCCACTGAAGGATCTTCAAGCCGACCTCGGGATGAGTCTTCATGAGCTTCCACTCAGAGTCGTCGAGTGGATCGTGCTTGTGGAGGATGGAGCCCGGGATCCCGAGCTTGCCGATGTCGTGCAGGATGCCAGATCGGGCGAGGACTCGCTGCTCTGCGGCCGTCATGCCCAGCTGCCGTCCGATCCGGACGCACAGATGGCCGACCCGGCCATTGTGAGCTCGGATTTCATGGTCGGAGATGCGCACGATCCGCGCGCGTCCGCTCGCGTTCTGGAATGCCCCCGACAGCGGGACCGGGATCACGATTGCCAACCCGTTACCCCCTCTGGCTACTACTGGCTGTTCAGACCAACAACGAAGCAGTCGAGAGGGTTGGTCGCTTAGTCGGGCCTCGAAAGGCAGGCCGCCACCATGCTGCAGGCGGTCTGGACCGGGATCCCGAGCGGGAGGGCCTCGACTCCGGACCCTTCGAACTTGGCCGATGCCACCGCCACTACCCGGCCTCGCGCGTCGACGAGCGGGCCGCCGCTATTGCCGGGGCTGATCGGGGCGGAGAACTGGACGTAATCGCTACCCTCCAGGCTCCGCAATCCCGAGATCACGCCCGCGGATACCGTGCCGCCCAGCCCCAAGGGCGAGCCGATCACTATGACGGCCTGGGCCAGGACGGCAACCGTCGGCGCCACCGGTTCCGCGATGGCAACCGTTGTCCTGACCTCGCCATCGCCCCCGACAGGCGGGATACCGAAGGATCCACTTTCCGGGTTGACAGACATCGTTTTGATCTCCTGCTGACGCGTGGCCTGCAATGGGACCACCGTAGGCAGCGTCCGGCGTCGTGTCGTCAGCGGATGTACTGAGCTTTAGCTAAAGTGGCGCCTGGGCGATCCGGGCACGGGCCGCGGCGCCCGGGAGCGCGATGAAGCTCACCAACCAGCCGACCACACCCGTGACTGGCACGGCACCCGACCAGACGGTGGGCTCCCACCAGACGCCCGTCGTGGCCCCGAGGATGACGAGGTAGGAGACCGTCAGGACCGCGGGCGCCGCGAACATGAAGGCGTGGAAGGCGTACGGCCGAGCCGGCGATGGGCGCAAGACGTACACAAGCAGGTCGCCGGCGATCCCGGCCAACAGCGCCACCATGACCAGCTCGACATGACTGGCGACAGGGCTGACGAGGATCGCGTTGATGGCGAGGATCGCCGTCACGGCGCCGATCGGAAGCTCGAACCTGCGCAGGAGGATCACCAGCAGCCCGGCCACAATCGCGGCGTACAGGATGAGACCGATCATCCCGAGCTCCTCCTCCATCCACATCGGACCGCGGGGATCCGCCACTGTTCCGGCCGCCCATCGGTCGATGAACGGGTTATCGAACTGCAAGAAGAAGGTGAGCATCGAAAGCGTGAGTGCGCCCGAGATGATTGCCGGCCACGTCGCCCTCTTCCCTCCCCGGCGTGTAGCTGCACGCAGCGGACCGCTCACGATGAGCCCGCCGGTGAGCATCAGGAATAGGTGGGGCGGGCTGAACAGGAGGCCCATGCTGACCTCGAAGCCGAAGCGGCTGTGCCACAGGAAGTCGAAGCCGCCCCCGATACCGAAGAGCACGGTGCCGAGGAGCGACACGCCGTAGCCGTCGGGAAGCAGCTCATCCCACGTTCCGTAGCGGCGGTAGTTGCGCACCACGTTGTAGGTAAGAAAGATCCCGATCGCGGCCATGCCGGAGTAGAGGACGTAGTGGTACGGGTTGAGGAAGCTGGTTTCGGGGCGCGCGAGGTTGTGATGATGCCATGAGTCCAGGTAGGCGCCCGCCATCAACCAGACACACAGCACCACGAAGGTCCAGGTGAAACGGGCGCTGGCCACACCGGGCTGTCGCGGACGCCGCGGTGTCGAGGTTGCGGTGGCCATCACGTTCCTCCTTCCTTTTCCTCAGCAACAAAGCCGAACCCGGTTTCGTTTCGCAGCTCCGCCCTTAGGCGCAGAAGATCAGATTGCACCGCCGGGTCCAGGTCGAGGATGACCGGCTCCCGCGGTTGTGGCTGGCTCGTGCGCGATGCTTCGGAAAGGCTCGCATCCAGAAGCCGGTCGGCGGCCTCGATTCGCGAAAGCACACGAGACCGCGGGGCTTTCGACGCGATCAGCTGCGACAGGTTGTCGAGCTCTCGCAGAAGGACCTGGCGACGACGCAGAGCCAGGCCGGCCAGGTGATCCTGACCGCCGGCCAGGGCGACCGCCGCCCGATCCCATAACGCCGGCAGCTTGTGGCGCACCGATGCCAGCTTGAGCTCCACCCCAACCGGCGCTCTTTCGGCCTTCAAATCGACTGAATCCTAGGCGCGGCTTCGGTGGAGGTCATCAGTAAGGCTACGGAGACTTAAGATTCGCGCGGGCACGCCGTGTTCGAAAGGGAAGGGGTACTGGCGGCCATAGCTCTTGTTTTGGAACGCGCGCGCGCCGGGCAAGGGCAGGCTCTGTTCGTGATCGGTGAAGCCGGGCTCGGCAAAACGAGCGTGCTGGAGCGGGCCCGCGACCAGGCTGCCGGGTTCACGGTTGGGGTGGGCCGCGGACAGGCCATGGAGGCCACGCTCCATTTCGGGATCGTCAGCGAAGCCTTGCGAGGAGTCGGAGCCGGGACCCCGCTCGACGTCCCCCGCAGCGCGGCCTCGGCCGGGCTCGACGCGCGGGCCGCCTACTTCTACGCCACCATGCGCCACCTCGAGTCGATCACGCAGCCGGCCCTGATCCTGCTCGACGACCTCCATTGGGCCGACCCCGACTCGCTGGCGCTGGTCTCGTTCCTCAGCCACCGTCTCGGCGCGGTGCCGGTCGCCCTGGTGGCGACGCTCCGCCCGTGGCCGCGAGCAGCCCTCGACCTCGCGCGCCACCTCGCGCAGCAGGGACAGGCTCAACTGGAGCAGCTGATGCCGCTCAGCCCGCCGGCCGCGACGGCTTTGCTCGCTGAGCAGATGGGGGCTGGCCTGCCGGAAGACACGATCGACCGAGCCTGGGCGGCGAGCGGCGGCAACCCGCTGTTCCTGGAGGAGATCGCGCGCCACCTACGAGGGGGTCGCAGCCTGGAGGAGCTCGACGAGCGCGGGAACGAGGCCACCATCCTGCTGTCGCGAATCGCCGGCCCGGGCGCTGACCTTCGTTACGCACACGCCGCGAGCGTGTTCGGTGTCGAGTTCCGGCCGGTGCTCGCTGCCCGGGTGGCCGGCCTCGACGAGAGTGAAGCGACAGAGGCGCTGGGGGTGCTGGTCGACACCGGGCTCGTTCGGCCCGGACAGGCGGGCTGGGCGCAGTTCACCCACCCGCTCTTTCGGCAGGCGCTGTACGACGACATGGCCCCACCAGTGCGAGAGCGCTGGCACGCATCCGCCTTCCGCCACCTGCTCGCTCACGGCGCCGAGCCCGCGGAGGCGGCTGAGCATGCGGTGAGCGGGCAGCTGCTTGGCGATGCGGAGGCCATCGCAGTGCTGCAGCGCGCGGGACGCGCCGCGATGGCAGACGGCGCAGTTGCCACCGCGCGCCAACGCCTGCAATCCGCAGTCACGCTCGCGGGCGAGAGCCCCTCCCCACATCTCTTGATCGGGCTGGCCGAGACGCTGCTGTCCACAGGTGAGCCGGCCAAGGCGGTCGCCATCTACAACCGGATCCTCGATAGCTCCGCGCTGGACGGCGAGGCACAGGCCCACATCCACCGGATGCTCGGTCGCGCCCTCTTCGCCAGCGGCGACGCGCGCGCCGCGGATGGGCAGTTCGCGGCCGCGACCGAGCTAGGGCTCGCCGGTCGGGACCCGACGCCGGCGATCGAGGCGCTCCTCGACCATTCAACCGCCTCTTGGATCGCAGGCGGTATCGCGCGGGCGGTCGAGTACGCGACCCGTGCGAGAGAGCTGGCGCTGGGTGCAGACCCGGACGTGAGACGGCGAGCCGACTCGACCTGGGCGCTCGTCACGTTCATCTCTGGCTCGGCTGAGGGCTTGCCGGCGGCGGCCGCCGCCGCCGCGGAAGCCGAGCTCAACCCGCTGCTCGAGACTGTCGACCCCAGCTGGAGCTGGGGACCGCTCGGCAATTACATGTTCATGTCGGAGTTTGCGGAAGCCTACGACGAAGCGCGTCGCGTGCTCGACATCGCCTATCACGCGGCCGAGCAGCTCGGCGCGCCGATGGCGATCGGCCTCCTCGACACGGTGCGCGCGAATGCTTTGATCCGACGCGGGCGGCTGGGCGAGGCAATGGTCCATGCGGAGCACGCATTGACGATGGTGGATCTCGTCCCATCATTGGCCGGCTACGCCTGGATCGCGAACGCCGCCACCGTCCTCGAGATGGGACGCATCGACGAGCGACCTTTTCCTGGTCGCGGAGACGATCGCGAACGAGGCGGGCCTGTTGGAGCCCTGCGTGGTGCCATGGTCACGGGACGCCATCACCGCGCATGTGGCCTGCGGGCGGCTCGACGACGCCGCGCGGGTCGTCGCCTGGCTCGAGGCTAGAGGCACGGATCTGCCGTGCCGCTGGCCGCGTGCCACCGCCCTGTTCGGGCGCGCTCAGCTGGCGGAGAAGGCGGGTAAGGACGACGCGGCCGAGGCCCTGTACCGCGACGCGCTGGAGATCTATTCACAGATCAATCAGCCGCTCTCGGAAATCCGGACCATGATCTACTTCGGGCGCTTTCTTCGCCAGGTCGGCAAATCCGTCGAGGCGCGCCCGTACCTGAACCGCGCGGTTGACGTCGCGACAGAGGCGGGCGCCATGTGGCTGGCCCAGCAGGCCATGGATGAGCTGCACGCGGCGGGTGGCCGCCAGCGCAAGCACCTGGGCCCTGACGACCTCACGCCGCAGGAGCGGCGCATCGCGAAACTCGCCGTCGACGGTCTCAAGGTCCGGCAGATCGCCGAATCGCTGTCACTGTCGCCGCGCACGGTTGAGACGCATCTGCAGAAGGTCTACCAAAAGCTCAACGTCTCCTCGCAGATCGAGCTGATGAGGGCCGATATCCCGGCGCAGCGGGCCGACTAGCCCTCAACACATCAAAGCCCACTTGCAGCGGTGGTTCGATCGCCCGTTCAGAACATTGGGTTGACCGGACCGTGGCCCCTTCCCAGCCTCGAGCGGTGCCTGGCCCTTGGCCAGGCCCGCAGTGATCGCGGCGGAGAAAACGCACCCGCTTCCATGGGTGTTCTTCGTCATAATGCGGCGGCCGGACAGCTCGACCAGCTCCGAGCCGTCCCAGTAGACGTCGACTGCTTGGGTATCAGCCGCGTGCCCGCCCTTGACGACCGCTGCGCGTGGGCCGAGCGCGACGAGGTCGCGCGCCGCCTGGCGCCGATCGTCGAGCGTGTGCAGGGAACGCCCCAGGAGCACCTCCGCCTCGGGGATATTGGGCGTCACGACCGCAGCCAGAGGAAGTAGATACCTGTACAGAGACGCGATGGCGTCGCTGTGCAGCAGCCTCGCGCCACCTTTGGCGACCATCACCGGGTCGACCACGAGGTTCATGATCCCGTGCGCCCTGATCGCCGCTGCGACCGCCTCGATGATCTCCGCGCTCGCGAGCATCCCCGTCTTGGCCGCCTGCACTCCGATGTCCTCGACGACTGTGTCGATCTGGGCGCGGATGATGCGGATCGGTACCTCGTGAATCTCAGAGACCGTGACGGTGTTCTGTGCGGTCACGGCGGTGATGGCCGACGTCCCGTGCACGCCGAAGGCGGCAAAGGTCTTGAGGTCGGCCTGGATGCCCGCTCCTCCGCCGGAGTCGGAACCGGCGATTGTAAGCGCCACCGGTAGTTTCACGAATGTTGAAGGCGGCGCCCGCCCCAGTAAACGGCGGCGGCGACCGCGATGCTCACGAGACCGCTGGTGTCGGCCCCGTGGAGACTGGCGATAAGACCGTCGTTGAAGAAGTGCGGCGAAGAGATCACGTTGCCGAAGAGGTTGTCGTAGTTGACGAAAAGCAAGCTGGCCGCGGTGCCGGCGAGCCACGCGACGACGGCAAGCCGCGCCCGCGCCTTGCCCTCGAAGACGAAGAAGCTGAGAAGCACGACCGCCGCCCATGCCGGCGCCCACAGGTAGGTGACGATGAGGAAGTCCTCGTACGCCACGTGTAGGTCGCTCACCAGCACCGCGTATGCGGCCAGCGCCGAGCCGAGGATGCCGCAGCCCAGCGCGGTCTGCCACCGAGGCAGGCGGATTCCCATCGCGAGCGTCACCAGCCCAGCCGTGTAGACGTCGAGGTAGTTGGCCCAGATCTCGCCCACCACGACAAAGACGAAGAATGGGATCGCCACCCAGCCTGGGGCGTGCGCACTGATCACGGCCAGGACGCCGCCCGGACCGGCGGCAAGACCGGAGTCGATGGTCGGCAGCAGGAGGCCGAAGAGGCCGAGAAGGATCATCGGCAGCGCCACGCCGACCAGAGGCCAGAACGTGACGGATCTGGTCGGGCTGGATGCCGGCAGGTAGCGCGAGTAGTCGCTTGCGAACGGGTACCAGGACGCAACCAGGGCGAAGCAGGTCATGAAGCCGAGCACCAACGCGCCCGGGTAGTCCGCCCCGGAAACGGATGGGCCCTGGGCCCAGTGGAACTGAGGCGCGAGCAGAACGAACAGGACCGCGGCCAGCGCGGCGAAGATGACCGCCCCGTAACTCTCCAGGACTTTGATCGTCCCGTGGCCGTACACGGCGACGGCGACGCTGACGGCGGCGATCAGGATCACCAGCGCGAATGTGATGACTCGGTTGCCACCGCCAAAGAGCTGCGCGCCGGCGTTGGCGGCGATGACGCAGTCGACCGCAAACCAGCCCACGGCGAGGAACAGGGTGAGCGCGGCTCCCACGTACGAACCCCGACGCCCGAAGATGCCGCGCGTGAAGACGATCTGGGGCAACCCGCTCCTCGGCCCGGTGTTGCTGAGAAGGCCGAGGATGAGAGCGGCCGCGACCGTTCCCAACACGGTGGCGGCGAGGCCGTCCCATACACCGAGGCCGTAGTACGTCGTCAGCAGGCTCGCGGTGAAGAGGCTGGCGTAGTTCGTGAAAGCGCCGGCCCACAGAAAGCCGAGCTCGCGCGGCCGGCCGTGGCGCTCGGCGGCCGGGATCGCATCGATGCCGTGCGTCTCGACCTTCCCGAAGGCGTCGGCGTCGACGCTCTGAACGGCGCTCATAAGTGCGGCGCGCCGGAAGTACGAAGGCGGTGGGCGGCATCGGCGGGCGACGCCAAGGAGAGGCGAGGACGTACGAGGAGCGCATCTTGATCATGCGCGACGAGAACGGATCCACCGCCGAGTTCCTTCCGGCGTGCTGCACTCTATCTCCCTCCGCTGGCATTACCCAGTTCAGGTGCTTGCGGTCGGCGCTGATGCGCCCTCTCAGCCTCTTTTGGCTCCCGCTGGTTCGATTCCGATTTTAGATGGGTCGCGTCCTTACATATGCGACGCCTCAGGCAAACATCACGCCGAGTCCCGCGATTGGAAATGATACGTTCGCGCGATGAGGGGGATCGTCGAAGGGCTCGTGCTCATGGCGGCCCTGAGCGTGATCGTGCTTTCCATCCGGCCGGGCGGGCTCCGCCGCCAGCTCCGGTTGGCGGCTCGCCGGCTGCGGCTCGTCCTCCTCCTCGGCGGGGTGTATCTCGTCTTCTCGACGGTGATCCGGGTGTTCTTTCCCGACGGTTGGGTGTCCGATTACGGGCCGCCGGTGGTGGCGCTCGTGCTCGCCGGCGTGTTTCTTGGACTGGCGCAGGAGCCTGCGATGCCGCCCGAGACGAAGCAGTGAGCGACCGCGAGCCGGACTCGCTCACCCTCGCCGACGTGGAGGATGCACGCAAGCGCCTCGCCGGGATCCTGCCGCGCACGCCGCTGATCCGGCTGGAGGACGGCGACGCCGGCGAGCTCTACCTGAAACTGGAGAACCTGCAGCCTGTCCGCTCTTTCAAGATTCGCGGCTCAGCCAACGCGATCGCAATGCTCGATGCCGCTGCACTGAAGGCCGGCGTGTATACCGCCAGCGCTGGGAACATGGCCCAGGGCCTCGCGTGGAACGCTCGACGGCTCAGCGTCCGATGTATCGCCATCGTCCCTGACGGCGCCCCGCGCGTGAAACTCGAGGCGATCCAGCGCCTGGGCGCCGAGACGATCTCGCTGCCCTTCGACGACTGGTGGAACGTGATGGCGACCCACCGCTATGCGCCGCTCGAGCCCGCGCATTTCATTCATCCCTCGAGCGACGTAGACGTCATGGCCGGCAATGGCACCATCGGCCTGGAGATCCTGGAGGATCTCCCTGACGTCAACTCCGTGCTCGTCCCCTTTGGCGGCGGCGGGCTGAGCTGCGGGATCGCGACCGCGGTGCGCACCCTTCGCCCGGAGGTCCGCGTCTATGGCTGCGAGGTGGACACGGCGGCGCCGCTGGCCGCTGCGTTGACCGCCGGCGGCCCGGTGCCGTGCGCGCGCACGGCCACGTTCGTTGATGGGATCGGCGGCCCGGCGCTATTGCCGGAGATGTGGCCTCCGGCATCGCGCCTTCTGGCCGGATCGCTGGTGGTCAGCCTGGCCGAAGTAGCGGCCGCCATCCGCCACCTGGTCCAGCACGCCGCGATCGTCGCCGAGGGGGCCGGCGGCGCGTCGGTGGCTGCTGCGCTCAAGGGCCTGGCCGGACCAGGTCGCTATGTCGCGGTCGTCTCGGGCGGGAACATCGACCCCGAGGTGCTGACCACGATCCTCGGCGGGATGACTCCCTAGTCGACCTTGACCTCGGAGCCGTCCTGGGCCCATCGCGTGTGGAAGGCTCCTTCGCGGTCGACCCGGTGGTAGCTGTGGGCGCCGAAGTAATCGCGCAGACCCTGGATGAGGTTGGCCGGCCCGCGCGCGCGCCGGTAGCCGTCGTAATAAGCAAGCGATGACGAGAAGGCCGGAATGGGGACGCCCCGATCGACGGCGGTCTTGACCACGCGCCGCCATGCCTCCTGTCCGGAGGCAAGAGCGTCCTGGAAGAACGGTGCGAGCATCAGGTTCGGCAGCCGCGGCTGTTCTACGTATGCATCCTTGATCCGGTCGAGGAACTGCGCTCGGATGATGCAGCCGCCGCGCCAGATCGTGGCCAGCGCTCCAAGGTCGAGGCCCCACTCGTACTCCCGCGATCCGGCTTGCAGGTGCTCGAAACCCTGGGCATACGCGACGATCTTGGCCGCGTAGAGCGCATCTCTGACGTCGTCGACCAGGCCCATGTCCCGGTCGTAATGAACGTGATCCGCCGCCGGACCAGTGAGAATGCCGGCGGCCTTGACCCTCTCTCCCTTCTGGCTTGAAAGGATCCGCGCGAAAACCGCTTCGGTGATGCCTGTCAACGGCACGCCCAGCTCCAGGGCCGACTCGCTGGTCCAGCGCCCGGTGCCTTTCTGCTCGGCTTCGTCCTCGATCGCGTCCACCAGCGCCGCATCCGTTCCATCGGAGCTCTTGGCGAGAACGTTGGCGGTGATCTCGATCAGGTAAGACTGCAGCCGGCCATCGTTCCAGCTGCGGAAGATCGTCGCCAGCTCCGCCGGTGTGAGGCCAAGCGCGGACCGCAGCAGGTCGTAGCTCTCGGCGATCAGCTGGATGTCCGCGTACTCGATCCCGTTGTGGACCATCTTCACGAAGTGCCCGGCGCCGTCGGCTCCTATGTATGTGCAGCACGGCACCCCATCGACCTTGGCTGCGATCG
>WNFC01016061.1_pt1 | contig 11940 bp, 15 predicted proteins | sample 5400541 | NCBI WGS metagenome assembly WNFC01 (sample SAMN13153342, study PRJNA577476) | soil metagenome | isolation source: 120 cm saprolite under Douglas fir tree site 2 hole 2 replicate 1 | place: USA:California | collected 2015-04-18 | reverse complement strand
TCCGTCGCCGCGTGCGGAATCCGGGCCCCGGGCACCTCCTGGTAACGCGGCCGCATCATCTTGTCGCGCGCGGGCAGGTTCACCCAGACCTGGAAGCCGTGGATGCGGCCCCCGCGCCGGCGGATGTCCCCCGACGGCATCTCGGAGTGCACGACGCCGCTCCCCGCGGTCATCCACTGCACGTCGCCCGCGGCGATCGCGCCCTTGTTGCCCGCGGAGTCCTCGTGTTCGAACTGACCCTCCAGCATGTAGGTCACCGTCTCGAACCCGCGGTGCGGGTGATCGGGCGCGCCCTTGGCCTCGCCCGGGCCGTAGGCCGCCGGTCCCATCTCGTCGAGCAGCAGGAACGGATCGACGAGGGCCAACGCTCCGGTCGGGAACGGCCGACGGACGACGAAGCCGCCGCCCTCGAGCTGGCGGTGCGCGGTGATCACGCGTTCGACCTTGCGACTCATGTCTCGATCTCCTTGTTCTCGATCGTGGTTCTCTATCGGGTTTCAGGCAGGGTTTTGTGCGGCCGACGTCCCCGGCATCTTACGAGTGACGAGCGGCACGGCGCCGCCGATCACGCCCGCGGCCAGGGCGCCCAGGCCCCACGTCTCGCCGGACCAGGAGATTCCGAGCGTTTGATCGAGCGAAATCGGACCGGGCCCGGTGAAGGCGAGCGCAAGGGCCGCTGCGCCCAGCACCAGCGTGTACTCGTAGCCGCCCCCCTGCAGGAAGAAGCCGCCCTTGAGGTGGACACTGACCGCCGCCACCAACATCACGGCCACCACCGCCGCCGCCGCCGCCGGGGTCAGGAGGCCGACGGCCAGGAAGAGGCCGCCCACCACTTCGACGATTCCCGCTTGCGCGGCGTGGAGCCGGCCCGGCCGGAAGCCCAGTTGCTCCAGGAATTGGCCGGTGCCGGCAATGCCGTAGCCGCCGAACCAGCCAAACAGCTTCTGCGCGCCGTGCGCGGCCAGGGTCAGGCCGACCACCAGACGCAAGATCAAGAGTCCGACGCTCATTTGAACCTCCGTGCCTATGCTATCGAGGGACTAGTTACTTCCCTATAGATACCAATAGTAGGCCCGGTGGTCTCCCGTGTCAAGTCCCTTCCCTTTGGAAAGTCACATGCGATACAATCCAGGCAGGATGAGCAAGCGGGTCGATCCCCATTGCCGCGCCTTCCAGAACGCGGTGGACCTCCTCGCCCGCCCCTGGACGGGACTCATCCTGAGCCTCCTCCAGAACGGCCCGCTACGATTCAGCGAGCTGGAAGAGCGCACGCGTGGCGTGGGGGCCAAGACGCTCTCGGCCCGCCTCAAGGAGCTGGAGGCACGCCGGCTCGTCGCGCGTCACGTCGAGCCTGGGCCCCCCGTGCGCGTGCAATACACCCTGACCCCCAAGGGCCGCGGCTTCGAGCAAGTGGCGGCGGCGATCGAGCGCTGGGGCCGGGAGCTGGTCGCGGACGATTAGCGAGCGGGCTGCGGCTTGGGCTGGCCCCTCTTCAGAGTGGTGCGATCACGCGCCGCAACCGGTGGACGGCCGACGCGATCTCGGCGGCCGTCGTGCCTCCGTAACCGAGAACCAGGCCGCGTCGTGTCGGCTTGCCGAGGTAGCAGGAGGAGAGCGGCATCACCCAAAGGCCGCGCTGGGACGCCCGCAGCGCGACGACGTGGTCGGGCCAGCGCGGCCGCGCCGTGACGGCCAGATGCATTCCGGCCGCGTCGCCGATCACACTCAGGTCGGAGCCCAGCTCCTGGCCCAGGGCCTCGACGAGCGTCGCCCGCCGGTCGGCGTAGAGGGCACGCATCCGGCGCAGGTGCCGTCCGAACTCGCCCTCGTTGATGAAGTCCGTCAAAGCGGTTTGAGGAAGGCTCGCCGGAAAGATGTCCATGGCCTCGCGAACGGCGACGAAGCGCGGGACCAGGTCGAGCGGGATCACGAGATAGCCGCAGCGCAGCGACGGAAACAGAATCTTGCTGAACGTCCCGATGTAGATGACGCGGGCGTCCCGGTCCAATCCCTGCAAGGCCCCGATGGGAAAGCTCTCGTATCGGTACTCGCTGTCGTAGTCGTCCTCGATCACCCAGGCGCCGGTCCGGCGCGCCCAGTCGAGCAACTGCAAGCGGCGCGAAGCGCTCATGGTCATGCCGAGGGGGTACTGGTGAGAGGGCGTGACGTATGCGGCCCGCGCCCGGGCGCACACGGCCATGCCAGCGGTGACGTCGAGCCCCTCGTGATCCACGGGGACGGGCGCCAACCGCGCGCCCGCCAGGGATAGGACGTCACGCGCTCCGCGATAGCCCGGCTCCTCGACCCAGACGTGATGGCCGGGCTCGAGCAGGACACGAGCGGTGATGGCCAGGGCCTGCTGCGAGCCGCTCACGACCATGACGTTGTCGGGCTCGCAACGTACGGCGCGCGCGGTCCTCAGGTAGGTGGCGACCGCCTCCCGGAAGGGGCGATGGCCCATCGGGTCGCCGTAGTTGAGCATCCGGGCCAGCGGGTTGCGGGTGTGGCGCGCGAGGAGACTCGACCAGACCGCGACCGGGAAGCGCTCGACGGCGGGCTGGCTCACGCGGAACGCCCCCCAGCCCCCGAGCCACGGCTCGGGCGCACGCAACCGAATAGCCGAGCCGCGGGGGAGGAGGCGGCGAGGGCGGCGCCGGCCTCGCGGCGCGCGGTCGGGGTCCGGCGGGAGCGGCGGCCTCAGCTCGTCGGGCAGCGACCGCGCCACGACGGTGCCGGCGCCCACCCGGCTCTCGAAATAGCCCTCGGCCACGAGCTGCTCGAACGCGCTGAGGACGGTGATACGGGAGATCCGCAGCTCGGCCGCCAGCGCTCGAGTGGAAGGCAGTCGCTGACCCGGCCGCACCCGGCCATCCACGATGGCTTCGCGGTAGCCCTCGTAGACCTGCCGGTACAGCGGCCGGGCCGAGCGCCGGTCGATGGCCACGAGAGGAGGAAAAGCCGGCGCCCGCTTCATCCCCTGATCATAATGGCTCTATATAAACAGCCCGAAATGGTCATTCATAAGGGCCACTATCGAAGGCAGACTGAGGCCGTGCGATCCATCGAAGCCATCATCCTCGCCGCCCTCCTCGGAGCCGCGCCCGTGGGCGCCATCGGTCCATCGCGTCCGGAGGTCGCGCCCGTGTCGAATCCCCAGTCCGATTTCGATTTCCTGTTCGGCCGCTGGAACGTCCACAACCGACGGCTCAGGGAGCGGCTCAAGGGCTCCACCACCTGGGACGAGTTCGAGGGCACCCTGGTCGTCCGACCGGTCTGGGACGGGAGGGCGAACCTCGACGAATACGAGGCGGACGGGCCGGTCGGGCACATCCAGGCCCTCACCCTGCGCGTGTTCGATCCCAGATCGCAGCAATGGAGCATCCACTGGGCGACCAGCGCGAACGGAACGCTCGACGCTGCGATGATCGGTTCCTTCCAGGACGGCCGCGGCGAGTTCTACGACCAGGAGATGTTCGAGGGCCGCAGCATCTACGTGCGGTTCATCTGGTCCGCGATCACGCCGACCTCCTGTCGTTGGGAGCAGGCGTTCTCAGCGGACGGATGACGGGCCGCACGATTTCGACTTCGAGTTCGGTACTTGGAAGACGCGCCTCTCACGCCTCCAGCACCCCCTGACCGGCTCGAGTACCTGGGTCGAATACGAGGGCACGACCGTCGTCCGAGAGATCTGGGACGGCCGCGCCAATCTCGTGGAGCTGGAGGTCGAAGGCCCGGCCGGTCGCATCGAAGGTCTGTCCTTGCGGTTGTACAACCCCCGAGCCCGCCAGTGGAGCCTCAATTTCGCAAACCGCGTCGCCGGTGCGATGAGCCCGCCCACGATCGGGGAGTTCAAGAATGGGCGAGGTGAGTTCTACTCCCAGGAAACGCTGGACGGCCGAGCCATCCTTGTTCGATTCGTCATCTCGAACATCACCGCGAATTCGTGCCATTTCGAGCAGGCGTTCTCGGAAGATGGCGGCAAGACCTGGGAAGTGAACTGGATCGCCACGGACACACGGGTGTCGTCGGGATCATCGGGAGGCAAGAACCCATGATCATAGAGATGCGCACGTACCGGACCAAGCCGGGAAGGCGAGCGGAGTTCCTCGAGATATTCGAGGCCAAGAGCCTGCCCGCCCATCAGCAGATCGGCATGAAGATCCTTGGCCCGTTCCTCTCCGTCGAAGATGCCGACGTCTTCTTCTTCATGAGAGGCTTCCCGGACCTCGAGAGCCGCGGACCGATGAAAGACCGGTTCTACGAGGGTGAACTCTGGAAGCGGGAGCTCGAGCACAAGCTCCTCCCGATGTTGGAAAAGTACGACGTGGTGCTGGTCGAAGCCGAGGGTGGTCTGGGAACCTGGCACTAGCAGCGGTGCTGCCTGTCCGTCGCGGCGTCCGCCGGTCAGGCGCCGGCGCCACGCTCCAGCGCGGTGACGACGCGGTCCAGTTCGTCGGCCAGATAGCCGGTGTCCGTCTCCCGGAAGGCCGTGACCAGCGAGCGGTAGTACCAAAGGACGCCCGCCCGATCCGCGGTGAAGCGCTGCCACACCGCGTCGCCGTGGCGGTGCAGGTCGGCCAGGATGGCGCGGGCGTTGTGCAGCTTGTCCGCGGCCGAGACCAGGCGCACCTCCGCGGGCGCGTGGCGGATGTGGTCGACGTAACGCTCCTTGCGCTGGCGCCACGGGGGCTTGGGGACGGTGTCGGAGTCGGTGCATCCTTCGACGATGCCGGCCACGCGGTCGCCGAACCGGCGGCGGATCTCTTCCAGGGTGCGTCGCCCCCCCTGGTCTTCGACCGCGTCGTGCAGCAGGGCCGCGATGGCCTGGTCCTCGTCCCCGCCTCCTTCGAGCACCAGCGAGGCCACACCCAGGAGGTGCGCCACATAGGGCACGTCCGTGCCCTTGCGGCGCTGGAGGCCGTGCAGCCGCGTGGCCAGGACGAGGGCCTCTTCGAACCGGTTCGAGAGAGGCGGCGCGTCGAAGTCCTCGGACATCGCGTCGCATTGTATCCTCTGGCCACCGTGGATCCAGTCTGGTACGACATGGCCGTCCAGGCGCTGGGGAAGCCCCTGGCGGAGATGGCGGACAACCTGACCTTCATCCTGGACGAGCTCCCGAAACTGACGATGCCCGACGACACCCGTCGCCGCGTGACGGGGACCTGCGAGCGGTTTCGCGCCGCAACCGCGGAAGAACGGGCGAGGGCCATGGCCGCAGTAGAGTCCCGGCCGCCGGAGATCGGGGCCATGGATCCGTTCCCGGCTCTGCGCCCCATCGCACCTCGCCTGGAGGAGGAGATGCGGGCCTACGATGCCCTCGTCCAGGAAGCGCGCAACCTCTCGGGGTCCTCCGCGCTCCTGGAGGTGCTCCTCAACGAATCCGGCGTCAACATCCTGAGGGCGTTGCGCGACCTCCGCGATCGGCTGGCGAGGCTCGAGGAGAACCCTCCGGAGCGGACGGAGGTGAGCGAGGTGCTGGCGTGCGCGGTGTGCGCAGCGCCGGCCGTCCGCTTCGACCTCAACGTGGACCGTTCGACCGGGGAGCGCAAGCTTCGATTCTCGGGCATCACGTGCGCCTTCGACCTGCCCCTCGACGATGACATGCTGGCCTGGGCCAGGCGCCACGATGCGTCGGCGCTCCATGCTCACATCTCGGGCGGCATGGACGCCTACTGTCCGGCCTGCGATCGCGTCTACTGTCGGGATCACTACCAGACCGACGAGAGGTACGACGAGGGGTTCTACGACTGCACGTATGGGACCTGCCCCCGGGGCCACCGGCGGATGATCGACGACTGAGCGGTGATCAAGGTCCGCGGCCCGCTCAGTGGCTAGGTCCGCCGTGGCCGAGATATCGAAGGCGGCTCAGGTCGGCATGGAAGAAGACGCGCTGGATCTTGCCCTCGGCCACGGCCAGCAGGACGGCCGCGAATGGGCGCTCGTCCCGGTAGAAGACCAGCGCGGGCTGGCCGTTGAGCTCCCGCGGTTCGACGTCGACGGCGGCACGGCGTGACGTGGCCACCACGAAGGCGGCCACACGCGCCGCGCCCGTGAGCGGCCGCCGAAGGTTGCGCAGGCCCCGGAAGACCCGGCCCTCGGGCCCGCCGTCCGTGATGAGGACGGCATCCGGCGCGAGCAGATCCACCAGGCCCGCGACGTCCCCCGCGGAAGCGGCGCGGATGAAGGCGTCCAAGAGCTCCTGGTGCTGCTGTCGCGAGGCGCTGATCAGCCGTCGCCCGGCCGCCATCTTGTGACGCGCGCGCTCGAGCAGCTTCCGGCAGGCGGCGGGGGTGCGCGAGACGAGCGTGGCGATCTCCTCGTGGGCGAAGTCGAACACGTCGTGGAGCAGAAGCGTGGCCCGCTCCGCGGGAGTGAGCCGCTCCAGCACCACCAGGATGGCCATGGAGAGCTGCTCCTGCTCCTCCAGACGAGTCATTCCTCCTTCCTCGAGGTCGACCGGCTCGGGCAGGCGATCGCCGCGGCTCTCCTCGCGCCGCGCCCGCGCCGAGGTGAGCTCGTTCAGGCACAGGCGTGTCACGACCGTCACCAGGAATGCCTTCGGGGAGTCGACCTCGACGTCGCGCTGGTGCCAGCGCAGCCACGCCTCCTGGACCATGTCCTGTGCGCGTCCGACGTCTCCCAGCATGCGGTACGCGAGCCCGAGCATCGCGGGCCGGTGGGACTCGAACACGGCGAGGTCTTCCGCCGCTCGCGGATCCGGCATCAGGATGGCTTCGCCGCGGCCGCGGCGAGCGAATGGCTCTTTACGAAATAGACATAGGACACCGTCAAGAGGCCGAGAAAGACCAGGGGATCGATGACGAACAACACGCTGAGGCGGGCATCCCCCCGACCGAAGTGGGCAATGCTGGCCGACACCAGCGTGATGGCGAAGCCAAAGTAGGCGAACTCCTTGACCTTGAAGGGGACGGCCGGGATCAGAAGGGCCAGAACGCCGAGGATCTTGGCCACCGTGAGCTCGACCTTGAAATACGGGGGGAATCCCAGGTGGACGAACGCTCCTTCGGGTCCGTTCGGAAACGGGAAATGGTCGTTGAAGACGAAGTTGATGATGCTGAACACCATGACGGCCAGGACGAGGCCTGTGGCCGTCCGGTAGATCCACCGTTCTCGCTTCGGCAGCGTGTTCGGCATCGCTCAGCTCGCCAGCCCGACGATCTCGCGCACGTACGTCCGTTGTTCGGCGGCATCCAGCATGAAGGCCGCCACCGCCCGAAACGACATCGAGAACCCGTCGACCGGGAGCGCGTTCCGGCGGCTGCGATAGGCTTCGTCGGGCCTCTCGATCAAGCGTGGAGGCCGCGCGATCGTCCAATCGAGGGGCGTCGCGCGCACGATCTCCTCGGCCGTCCCGAGGTCGCGCATCACCTGCGTGAGCAGCCAGCGGAAGAAGGCGAAGCGGAGTCCCTTCTCCGGGAACAGGATGGCGGCCGACACCAGTACGAGCCGCCTCACCCCGGTCCTCGTCATGGCGGCGACGGTGCTGGCCGCGGCCTCCTGAACGACCGCGTGCGGGCGGAAGGCCCGGGGCGGCCGAACGCCGAGGGCTGAGAGCACGACGTCGTGTCCGGGCAGCGCGCTCGCCAGCTCGTCCACGCGCAGCGGATCGCCGCGCTGCACCTGCAGCCGCGAATGCCGGCGCGTGATTTTTGCCGGCGAGCGGACGAACGCCGTGACCTCATGGCCCCGAGCCAGGGCCACGTCGACGAGCTGGGTTCCGGTCTTACCGCTGGCGCCAAGGATGAAGAGCCGCATGGTCCCACCTCCTACATGGTGGACCGGACAGGCCCTCCCGGCGTGACGGGAAAAGATCCCCTTGGTCGGCCTAACCCGCCGTCCAGGGGTTGACCACCGCGATGCCGAGGCCGTCGAAGTGGCGAACGTTCCGCGTCGCGAGGGTCGCTCGGCGTGCGGACACGATACCGGCGATCTCGATGTCGCGAAAATCGACCGGTGTGCCGGCGGCCCGACGTGCCGCGGCACGCGTGGCGGCCTCCCGCGCCGCGTCGTGATCGAAGGGAAGGATGCGTCCCTCGAGGTCCTCGGTCAGCGCGACGGAGAATGCAACCTCGAGCTGGCGGCGCCGGCGGCCGCGCGCCAGGAGTTCCAGTCCGAACAGGACCTCGAACACCGTGATCGCCGTCGTCCAGATCGACTCACCGGGCTGTCCGTCGAGCCAGGCGACGACCGCGGGATCAGGCTCGCGGCGCATCAACGCGGAGAGCACGTTGGTGTCCAGGACGATCACCGGCTGAGTCTCGCGGCGCGGGCTTTCTGGCCGCGGAACTCGGGAAGATCCGCGTCGAGGCCGATGCCGCTGAACCGATCGCGGAGGCGGCTGCCGAGGCGCGCCGCCGTACCGTCTTCATCGCGCACGGCGTTGCGCAGGATATCGCGCACTTCGGCCTCCATGCTCTGGCCATGACGCCGCGCGCGCCGCTTCAGCCGCACCTTGACGTCCTTCTCGAGATTCCGCACCACCAATTGCGTCATTCCTCCTGACGATATCACGATAGCGACTGGTCAGGTACTCATGCCGACGGTAGCTGGTAGTGCGGACGAGGTAGGTCCGTTTAGTCCGAGGCCTGCGACTTGGACCGGAACCAGTAGAAGAGTGGGAGCCCGGCCAGGATCAGGACGAGCCCCGTCACCGATTCGACGCGCTTCTCGATCAAGGTATTGACGACCAGCCAGGCGGACACCAGGACGAAGATCGCGGGAACCACCGGATAGCCGAGGGTCCGGTAGGGCCGCGGCGCCTGGGGCATCCGGCGCCGCAGGACGAAGACCGAGGACGTGACCAGGCCGTAGAAGATCCAGGACGCGAAGAGCAGGCTGTCCGTGAGTTGGTCGAACGTGCCGGAGACGGCCAGCACGCTCGACCAGACGGCCTGAACGACGAGCGACCACACGGGCACACGCGTGCGCTCGCTCAGCTGCGCCATCCTCGCGAAGAAGAGGCCGTCCCGGGCCATGGCATACGGCACGCGGGCGTTCGAGAGGATGGACCCGTTCAGGGCGCCGAAGGCCGAGACCACGAAGGCCACCGCCACCAGCTTGCCGCCGTACTCGCCCAGGAAGGTGGTCGCGGCCTTCGAAGCCACCGGCAGAGCGGCCCGGTACCGCGTGGAGTTGCTCGTCACCACCTCGGCCACGGGCAAGGCATAGAAGTAGGCGAGGTTGGCCAGGCAGTAGATCGCCATCACCACGAGCATCCCGCCGATGAGCGCGCGCGGGATGTTGCGGCCCGGGTTCTGCACTTCGCCCGCGGCCATGGGCATGTTGTTCCAGCCGTCGTAGGCCCAGAGCGCGGCCAGCATCGCCGTCCCGAAGGCGGCCCCGCCGCTCCAGGCCGCGGTCCCCGCCGGCGCCCGCAAGTGGGACCAGTCCGCCGAGCCCGAGAAGAAGAAGATGCCGAGCACGACGAAGGCGATGCCACCGATCTTCAGCAGGGTGAGAGCCGACTGGACCTTGCCGCCCAGGGCCACTGCGAAGCAGTTCAAGACGGAGAGGGAGAGGATCGCGCCCACGGCCACGACCTGCCGAGGCCCGAACTGCCAGTCGATGGTCTGGCCCAGAAGGGACACCTCGCGGTGGACCCAGACCGCGTTCAGGGGCAGGAAAGCGGCCAGGAAGATCGCGAACCCCGCGCCCAGGCTGGCGATGGAGGCGCTCCCCGCCACGATGAAGCGCTGCCACCCGAAGAGGAACGCCGCGGTCTCGCCGTAGGACTTCTTCAAGTAGACGTACTCGCCGCCGGCCTCGGGCAGCATCGCGCCCAGCTCCGCGTAGCTCAGCGCTCCCGCCAGCGACAGCAGGCCGGCGGCCACCCACGCCGCCAGCACCAGCGCCGGGATTCCCACGTCCTGGGTCATCACCGCCGTCTTCAGGAACACGCCTGACCCGATGACCGTGCCCACCACGAGGGCGGTCGTGTCCGTCGCGGTCAAGCCCCGGATGAGCTGCCTCTTCGGCTCGTCCATGTCGGAACGATAATAGCGGGCGACCGACCCCGGGGCAGACATGTATTTCGAAGGGCACGCCGTCCCCGTCATCGACGTATCGAGTCTGTTGGACGCAGCCTCGGCCCGCGCGGCCGTGGCGGCGGAGATCGGCGAGGCGTGCCGCGCCCAGGGCTTCTTCTACGTGACGGGCCACGGCGTGGATCCGCGGATCTGCGATCGTCTCGTGGCCGCGAGCCGCCACTTCTTCGCGCTCGACCAGGCCACCAAGATGGACGCGCGCATGTCACGGGGTGGGCGGGCCTGGCGTGGCTACTTTCCAGCCGGAGGCGAGCTCACCTCGGGCCGGCCCGACTGGAAGGAAGGCCTCTACCTCGGCTCGGAGCTGCCCGACGACCACCCGCTGGTGCGAGCGCGCATGCCGCTTCACGGCCGCAACATTTTTCCGAGCCTGCCCGGGCTGCGCGAGGCGGTGCTGGCCTACATCGACGCCCTCACGCGCCTCGGGCACACTCTCATGGAAGGCATCGCCCTCAGCCTGGGTCTCGAGGCGACCTATTTCGCCGACCGATACACCGCGGACCCCCTGATCCTGTTCCGGATCTTCAACTATCCGTCGCGACCCGCCCCCGTGGGCCAGGACGTGCGGTGGGGCGTGGGCGAGCATTCCGACTACGGCCTCTTGACCATCCTCTGGCAGGACGACGTGGGGGGCCTGCAGGTGAAGACCCGCGAGGGCTGGATCGAGGCGCGGCCCGTGCCCGGGTCCTTCGTCTGCAACATCGGCGACATGCTCGACCGCATGACGGGCGGGCTCTACCGCTCCACTCCGCACCGCGTCGCCCTCAACACGTCGGGCCGCGACCGCCTGTCGATGCCCTTCTTCTTCGACCCGCACTTCGAGGCGCGGGTGCGTCCGATCGCGGGCCTGGCCGCGTCCGCGGCGGCGCAGGATCGCGCGGCCCGCTGGGACGGGGCGAACATCCATGCCTTCGACGGGACCTACGGCGATTACCTGCTGGGCAAGGTCTCGAAGGTCTTCCCCGAACTGCGTCGCGAGGTGCTGTAGAGGCGCTCGAACTACGGCGAGGTCACTCGGACCAGGTCGAGGCCATCCACGCGCGCGTTGCCGAGCTGCACCGCCCAGTGGAGGTGAGGGGCGGTCACGCGGCCGGTCGCGCCCACGAGTCCGATGACCTCGCCCGCGTCGACGACGCGGCCGGGCTGCACCCGCGATTCGCTCAAGTGGCCGTAGAAGCTGAAGAGGCCCAGGCCGTGGTCGAGGATGATCGTGCGGCCGGAGAAGAAGAGGTCCGCGTCCAGCACCACGCGTCCCCGCTGCATGGCGTGCACGGGAGTCCCTTCCGGGGCGCCGAGGTCCACGCCGGTGTGAGGTGAGCGCGGCTGTCCATTCAGTATCCGGCGGCGGCCGAAGCTGGACGACGGTCGGGCATCGTCGAGCGGGATGCGAAAGGGACCGTGCCAGAGCCGATCCGTGGTGACGGCCTGGAAGAGGGCCTTGAGACGCGCGGCTTCCCGCGCCGCGCGCGCCTGATCCTGGGGGCTCAGCTCGACGAATCGCGGCGGCAAGGTCAGGTGCTCTTCGGGGAACGCGACCGCCTGGATCGAGAGGCCGACCGCGCACGCTCGGTCGAGGCCACGCTCCACGAGGACGCGCGCGTCCCCCGGTCGCTGGCCGAGGTCGATGCCGACAAGGGCGCGCCACGGTCCCGGGGGCTCATCGCGCCAGAAGCCGACCGCTTTCCCTTGCCAGGTCGCGGCCGGCTCGCCGGCCGCGGCCTCCGTTTCCAGCTCGAAGAGAACGACTCCGCCCTGCGGAGGCGTAGCGGTGCTGACGCGCGCATGTGCCGGATCGCAGGCCGGGGGAGCCGAAGGCGCCGCCGTGGCAAGCGCGAAAAGAGCGAACGCGAAAGCGGGATTCATGGCTCGATCACGA
>WNFC01007873.1_pt1 | contig 11940 bp, 16 predicted proteins | sample 5400541 | NCBI WGS metagenome assembly WNFC01 (sample SAMN13153342, study PRJNA577476) | soil metagenome | isolation source: 120 cm saprolite under Douglas fir tree site 2 hole 2 replicate 1 | place: USA:California | collected 2015-04-18 | reverse complement strand
GGCCTAATTACCTTCCCAAAACATATAGATGCCGGACAGCGACGAGAGTTGCAGAATAATACGCCCGGCTAGCCACACATCTGCTCTCGGTTTAGTGTTTATAGCAGAGAACGGGGCGGGAGCGCAAGGGGGAAGTTGCAGGGGGGTAGTTGCAGGGTGTAGATGTGGGAAGAAAGGACAATGGATGAAAGCACATGAAAGCAACCTGCACGCTTGAGCCTCAGTCTCGATTTAAAGATGAGACGCACGGGGCTGAATCAAGTCGAACGAGAGTGGATAGTGATCGGATGCGTGAAGACGTTTGTGAACTTGCCCGCCGTCGATCTGAATCGGGCCGCGCACGAACGCCCAGTCTATCTGTCGCCCCGTTTCAAAGAGGCGACGCGGTGGTGTGGTGGGGGTTGGCGTCGCACTTAGGGCGTCGCGGAAACCTGCCCGTGCCAATGTCATTGCTGCACCGTGTTTCGAGACGTCCAAGTTAAAGTCGCCAGCCACAACGAGCAGGCACTGCGGACCGTAACATGCTGAATCTGACAGAACCTCGTCCATCTGCGCAACGCGCAACTCATCATTCGCACGGCTTTCCAGATGAAGGTTGTATGTCACCAGCTTGCAGCCTCCGACGTTGATCTCGGCAACCAGCGCGATTCGTCCTCCAAGTCTCTGCTGAAAAAGCTCGACCCGTGGCAGGAACCAATGTGGCCGCCAAAAATTCGACTGTCTTCGGAATCGGATCACGCGGGGACTCGAAATGCTCCATCGCGACAGAGTGGCCTGCCCGTGGTAGGCGGGCGAAGCCTTGGAGCCCTGAGTTAATTCCTCAAACTCTCGCCCAAAAGCGTAGTTCATCTGCAGCTTGCGGGCGATCTCTTCAGCTATGTTTAGGCGGTGAGTCCGGCGCGCGTTGATATCGACTTCCTGAAGGATGAGAACATCCGCGTTCATATCCTTTAGGAAATCTATGATCGCTTGCAGACGCAAGCCCCGGTCGATGTTCCAGTCGACCACGCGGATCGAGTTGGGCGGGGAAATCACCCAGCGGAAGGGCGCAAAGTTGCCGGTGATGATCTCTTGCATGGGCACCGTCACACCGCCGCAGCTGCGGGGATTTGAGGAGAAATGTTCGGCCAATCCATAACTAAACTCGGAGCCATGGAGCATGCGAATCAGAGCCCCACCTAAGCAGAAGGAGCCGGGTTCGCTACGGTTGATGTTGGGACCCCAGCAAAAATGCGGTAGGAGTAAAGGGCGATGGGCCAGACCAGGTTGGCGCCTATTGCGGAGAGAATGAAAGCTACCTTCGTGATGTTGAGAAGGGCGAAAAACAAGAGAGCATAGGGCAAGAAGCAACGCCGGATGACGAACTCAAAATTCCGGCCGACGTACAACCAAGGGTTCGATGGTCGACTCTCTGCCTGCGTCTGCCAGATTCCCAGGTATCGTTCGGGACATCCGCTAGTTAGCTGGTGTCGCTGGAGTCCGATGGTGAGGAAGCTCGCCACTGCACCTAAAAACAGCAGCCCACCCCATATCAAATAGGACCGCTGGCCCAAACTCCTGAAAAAGCCTATCGCCATACCCGCGAAGATAAACAAATAATAAAGGTAGTCGCAAACCGTCTCCAACCAGCAGCCGAAATCGGATTCCTGGAGCTTCAAACGAGCGACCTCACCATCGCATCCGTCGAGAATGCTTGCAGACACCGACAGAATCGCGCCCGCCAGCATATACCAATAGCCACCGAACGCGTAGAACGCACCGGCCATGAAGCTGACACCCAAGGTAAATAGACTGACCAGGTTGGGTGTGATCGGAAATCGAATGATTTGGCGGCTGATGGGTACGGAGAGTCTGCGATTCATTCTTGCGAAAATGCCGTCCGTGGGTTTGATGAGCCAGCGGTCCAGTTTGTGCTCTGCCGAGAGGCGCTGTTGCGGGGTGAGAATGCGCTGCCATTTGTCATCCTGTACCGGCTCGCGCTCGACTGAATGGATCGAGGTAAGCCAGGCATGCAGTTCCTCGAGAGATCTGGCGTTTGACGGCCTGCCATTCGCAAGATCGATCAACATATCTCGGGAAAGCGCATACATGCCGACGAGATGGTTGCCGGTCATCAGGGCCAAAGCGTCGCCTGCTGCATTCCATTCGGCTGCACGCCGATGCAAAGACGGATGATATGTCCCGTCCCCGGCTATGAGTACGAGATGGCCCGCCACTTCGCGAGCGACTTGCCCTAGGAGTGAAGGGAGAGAGGTCTCTCCGGCGCTCAACTCGACCCACTCAACGCATCGGGGAAGACGTCGAGTTTTCAGTAAGGCGCGCAGTACCGTGGGCCCTCTTAGTTGGTCGACGGCCACGATGATTCGTGCAGCACCTGCTTTTTGTGCCCCCAAAATGGTTCGGAGCAAAACGGGGAGGGCGCCAACCTGAGGAATTGCTGATCCAAAATTGTCACCGTCATGCAAGTTGTGGGCAAGAATAACCGCGGTGTGTGAGCTCCCGGGCAATGCACTCTTTTTCTGAAGTGCGGGTGACAACATTGGTTCCTGTAGGACTCGAATGGCGGCGAGAGTTCTATCTTCGGAATTGCTTTGCTTTCTCGACTTGGACAATACGACCAGCCAGAGGCCACCAACGGCGGCCCAGAAGATGGCGCGTAATCGTCGAGTGAATGCCAGAGTCAGCCCGGTGGCGCCACTTAGGCCGAACATCTTTACGATAAGCATGTTTCCACCCTCGTACGTTCCGATGTTTCCTGGATTGAATGTGCCTGCGATATTGACCAGTTTGGTTAAAGCCTCGATGGCGAGTGTAGCGAAGAAACTGACCTTGAAACCCATGAGCCACAAGATCAGATAGACCTCAAACAGCGCCGCACCGTGGCATGCCAGATTCAGTGCGAAACTGCCCCAAAACGCTCGCGGTGTGTGGTGATAAAAATCATGCAGCTTGTTTTCGACAGAATGAATCAGTGAATGTTTGCGTTCCGTCCAGCCGCTAAAATATCGGACACGGGCCAGGATCCGTGCCGTCCCTGAAAACACCGGCCAACGTTTTTGCACCGCAAGCGCGGTCACGAGAACGACTCCTATGAGCGTGGCTACAAATAGACTTGCGTAAAGCGACAGCGTGTGGGGAAGTGGCCGGCCGTGCAGCACGGCTAGCAAACCGACTATGCTTACCACCGCGGCGCTGAGGACGAAGAATGCGCGGTCAAGCGCCACTGATGCGATCCCGCTGTCGAGCTGTATCATCGGGCTTAGAAGTGAGACTCGCATCGTTTCTCCGAACAGCTGTGCCAGGCCGCCCAGCTGCCCAACCGCTTCCGAGGCCAGTCGAAGTCCGAACATACGCACGAATGAAACCCGATGCTTCTCGTCTAGTAGGGTGAGCCGCCATGCCCAGGTTTTCACAAGGTGTGAGACTCCGCCTAGAGCCATCACCAGAGCCAGTCCCCATCCCAGAGTGGCCATGCTTTCGAGGAGCTTGGCGGGACCAGCTCGCCGCACCAGGTATGTCAGAAGCAAAATGCCAAACATCCCCGCAAGCAGCCGGAGTGGCAGTCGAGTTCTGCTTGCGATCCTAAACACTGGTCATCCTATCGCCCATCGTCCTATCGCCGACCAAGCTCTCGCCAATCGGCTCGTGGCCGAAGTGCCCGGCGAAAATACTTTCGGCATGGGTCAGGGCTTCCGGGGTGTCAACGTCTTGCCAATGAGCGTCGCCGATCTCAAAAGCACGCAGATTTCGCTCCCGGGCCAGCTGGCGCATGGCATCGGAAAGCGAGCAGTTCCCGTCCCGGGTCGCTGATTCGAGTTTGTCAAACAGCACCGGGCTGCCCAGGAACATTCCGGTATCGAGGGCGTCATAGTTCGCGATCTCCTTGCCAATATCCACAATACGATCGCCATCGCGCCGAACCTTGGTTGCGTCATCCAGGTCATAGATGCGGTCAATGTTGGGATCCACTGCGAGAATTACCTCACCCGGCGCGAGCGGCTCCCGCATTAGCGCCTTCGCCGTCTCTGGCTCAAAGATGTGGTCCGCCATCAGCAACAGGAAATTCTCGTGGATTTCATCTTTAGCCTTCAGGGCGGAAATGCCATTGCTTTTGTGATACTCGGGATTCTCGACCAGGGTCACTGAAACGTTGCCAAGCCATCGACTGTCAAACCAGCGACGAATCAAGTCGGAGCCATATCCGACGACGATCACGAAGCTCTCGATACCGGCTTCGTGCGCCCTTAAAATGACGTGCTCGAGGATGGGCTTACCACGAAACGGCACCAGGGGCTTGGGAAGGCAGGCAGATACCGGCCTGAGCCGCGTCCCGTTACCGGCAGCGAGAATGAGACATTGATTTGGCGCTTTCATATACCACCTTCGTAAGTAAGAAGAGTTCTAGACGATCCCAGTGACGACCTCGGCTCATTGGGCTAACCTCGCCTCGGTGTCGGTGTCAGTCGTCTGCATGTCTGGAGGATTTAGCGCATAGCCCGAGTTCTCGATCGTCAGTTCCGCGGTGCCGAAAATTCGGAGCTCACTCACGGAGTCAGTCGAGGCCGCCAGCCAGAAGGGACCAACCTTTTGGTATGTGTGAACGAAATGAACGCTGCGGGTCCAGAAGGAAGGGTTCCGTGCCGGACGTCCCTCGATGCGCACGATGGAGTAGTCCGTCGCGTCAACCCAAATCTTGCCCTCGATGAGATATTTGCTCTCGGCCTTCGGAGTGACGGAGAGCACATAAGCTGGGCGCCCATCCACTGAGTCCGGACCGATGACCTGAAAATCGTAGTTGGCGGGCGTGATTCGCGTGCTCTCGCGGGTACCTCGCCGGGACGCTGCCGCCTCTTCGTTCAGCATCTTGTAAAACACGTGTTTGCGGATGTAATGGGATCCGTCTTCGGAAAGAATGGTGAACTGCTTGACTCCATCACTTGCGCAAGCGACCCGGACCAGCATCTCTGCTCTGCGATGCTTGTTAACGGCAACGTAGTGGCGGGTGGCGGTATAGCTTTGGAGCTGCGCGTGGCGCTGGTTGTCCAGTTGAATCATCTTGGCGACTACGTCATCTGCGGTTGGAAGGGCATCGCCGGTCTGGGCGGCTCCAACCGCGCTGACGGAAAGCACAATCAAGAAAGTTGAAAGCGCGGTTTTCGTGACGATGTTCATGTCTAGAATTCCAGAACAAATTTTCCTCGAAAGGTTCGGCCGACGCCGTTAAAGAAGTCGGCGAAACGGTAGCTGTCGATATCGTTCTGCACGTCGCGGGGATTAGAGCGATTGAAAACGTTGAAGACCGCGAAGCCGATCACCGCCGTGGCGCTCCTTAATCGGAAGTGGGATTCTTCGGGTAATCTGAAAGTCGGTTGAAATGAAGCGTGGAAATCGCCGGGCGTTTCGAGGCCCGACAAACTCACGCGATTGGTTGACCAACGAATATGGGAAACCGGTGTGCGCGTCTAACGCAGGGGCCAGGGTCAATTTCCATGGCCCTGCGATCTCGGCCCACGCCAGGAATCGATTGGGGGCGTCAAAGGGCAGACGGCCACGTTGGTTCGGCTGGATCACCGCCTGCGGATTGTTTCCAAAGAACTGGTTGAAATCGTTTAGGTCTCCAAAAGCCCTGGAGCGGACGTACGAAGCGTTCAGTTTGGTGTGGCCTATCTGGTATCGTCCGGTCACCTGAAACTCGCGATAGAAGTCGCTTCCACGGTTGGCCAGCGAGAGCAACCCTGTTGGTCCGAATGTAAGTGGGGTCTGCACAAAATCGTGCACTGTATTGCGCTGCTGGTATGCAACCCGAACGATTAGGTTGTTCAGGATCTTGCGATCGAGTTCGAGGTTCCAAACTTCGCTGCGCGGATTTCGCAGCCCGCCGGAGATGACGTTGACATAGGCTGTCGAGGTGAGGGTCTGGCCGAACGGATTGAGCCCAACGACCGTGCGCCCGGGCAGGTGGGGAAGGGCTGGAATGTCGAGAGGGACGCGGTCAAAGAAGAGGCCAGCGCCGCCTTTAAGAACTGTTTTTCCGTCGCTCGTCAGCGCCAACACAAAGCCAGCGCGAGGCGCAGTATGAATCGAACCGGTGACAGAGTCCTGGTCGAATCGCAATCCCAAATCAAATGTGAGCCGGTTGGAAAGCGTCCACTTGTCGCCCACGAACCAGGCGGCCTCATTCTGATCTACCGAGAAGTTAGAGAAAGGACCGAACTGGATTCGCTCCAAAGGGTAGCCGGCAACGCCTACAATCTCGACCGGCAGAAATTGTTCGTGGCCGTCGTAGGAGCTATGCGCGAAGTCTATTCCAGCCCTGAGTTCGTGGGAACCGTGGAAATGGTGAGGATGAGACTGGAAGATTTCCTGCCATTCCACGCGAGAAGTGTTGCGTTGTTGGTGGTTAAAGAACCCGCCTTCAGTTGTCTCCACCAAAAGCTCGTAGGGAGCACCGCTGTTCGGTAGTACGTCGGCATCGAATCGCCTGAAACTCAGTTGTGAAGTCAGCAGGCTGCCCGAGCCGGTCACGTATCGGTGTTGGATGTATGTTTGATATCCGCGCTGGTGCAGGTTGGGCGTACTTTCCTGCGGGGTGAAGGTATTGAGACCGAAGTAGTCGAGCTTTTGCGGGAAGAGCGCGAATGAAGCAGTCGCTGTTTGCTTTTGATTGATCTTCAAATCGACTTGTGTGTATGAATCAAAGCTCTCCAGCTTCGTGTCGCTTTGGAGCGGCGGTAAGCTATGTACTGGAGTTCGCTCAAAGCGGTAATCGAAGGACTGAGTGAAGGCAATGCGGTCCTTCAGAATCGGCCCTGTGAATGTCACCCGCGGCGTGACCGCCGCAAGCCCCATAATTGAGCCGTTCAGTCTGCGGAAGCGGGGGAGCAGGTGCTGAACTGAGGTGTGGAATTTGTTGAAGTCTCCGGGACGAGTCTCAACGTCAGATACGGCGCCGGTGAATCTGCCGTATTCGGGGTCGTACGGAGTAGAAAACACTTGAACCGACGAAACCACATCGATGGGAATGTTGATGGCCGTCGCACCAGTAGCCGGATCCGAGACGTCGGCGCTGTTAACGAGAGACCCGCTCTGGGATGAACGGGCACCATTCATGTTGATCACGCCATCAGGACCGCGAACCGCGCCCGGTATCAGCGGAAGCAAGCCTTCGAAACGCTCGTTCAGATTCGGCACGTTATTGATTGCCGACCCGCCGACAGTATTGCTTCCTCCCGGTTCTTCGGTTCCGAGCTCGTCCGTGGTTGCGGTTACCGTAGTCGACGCTGACACAACATCTACTTTCATCTCCAGCGCCGCTTCTGATACGGTTCCCACGGCGATGACTACCGTGCGGGTCGCGACCATTCCGGGAGCCTGTGCCTTGAGCTTGTAAGATCCGCGAGGGAGTGCGTCGAACAGGTATTTGCCCGCGGCGTCAGCTTCAGTTTCCCTGGTGGCGGGCCCGATCAAAGAGATCTTCGCGCCAGGCACAACCGACCGGCCTCCATCTGCGTCCGCAGTGAAGACCACCCCCAGACCGTGCCGGTCTCGCCTTTTGTATCTACCGCAAAGACGCTGGCATCTAGGAGACCGATTACGAGTACGAGGGTCGGTATTATGGCCTTCATCACAATTCCTTCGGCGGGCGAGGTTCGGTGTCGCCCGACTTCTTTCGCATGTGAACGACGGCGCCGCCATCTTCGAAGTGAACTTCATCCATTAACGCCTTCATCAGGTAGATTCCACGGCCGTGACTGGATTCAATAGCCTCTGGGGCGGTAGGGTCCGGTAGCGCAGTGCTGTCAAATCCTTGCCTTCGTCCTTGACGATAATCGAAACTTCCTCCCCGGCTTCGCAGCGGCAGCTAACGTAAACATGCTTGCGAGGGTCTTCGTGATTTCCGTGAATAACGGCATTCTCCAGTGCCTCGCGCAACGCGATTTCAATGTCAATCTCGTTTTCAGGAGCACATCGGCACTTCTTAATCAAAAGCATGGGCTTGTCTACAGAGGGCTCGATTGCAGTGACTTCGCTTGGCAAAGCCAGGTCCATCTGGAGGCAAGAGCCGCCATGAGGCAAATCACTTTGTTGCTGTCGCACCATCGCGGAATTCGAAGGCAACACGCATGCCAAACCTTGCTTGCGCTAAGTGATTGACTTTGAGGTGCTTTCGAAGGAAGAGCGGAAGAGGAGTTGGGAAGGTGTCGAGGAATGTCGAGAGCAATCTCGACAATCGTCGACAACGGTGACACCCGGGAAGCGAGAATCCAAGGAAAGAGAAAAGGGAAAGAGGAGCGCAAACGAGGGAATTCAAAGCCCGTGGATGCTTACTTCACCAGTTCATCGGCATAACGAACAGGGACTGCCAAGTTTGAGCCGCCAAAATCACTCAGAGTGGCGAAATTCACGCCAATGACCTTGCCGTCGCGATTGAAGAGCGGCCCGCCGGAGCCGCCGGAGGTTGTCGCTGCATCGTAAACAATCTTGTCCAATAGGACGTCGCCGATGTGTCCCTGGGTGGTCGTTGGGCTAATGAGGTGTTGTGCCGCCAACAGCGAAACAATCTGGGTTACCTGGTGGGCGTTTTCCACCACTTTTTGTGTGACGTCGCTTCCGGCACGGGCGAGGATGCCTTCGATTCCGGTAGGGTAGCCGATCAAGACGACCGGATCACCCGATACGCTGGCTTCACTCCGATCATCGAGCTCGAGGAGCGCGGCGTGGGGCGGTGCGGGAGTCTCTAACTTGAGGGTTGCCAAATCGGCATGCGCCGAAATCCGGTCGAGCTTGGCCACAATGCCTTGAAAGGTCCCGGGGAAGTACACCGTGTAAGACGCGGCGAACGCGGAAGCACCCCGGTCGAGAAGTTGCTTCAGTTCCTGATTACTCCACCAAGGCTCCGCGACGTGATGATTCGTGAGGAGACGTCCATCGCGCGCTACGAGAGATCCTGTGCCCACTTGATCGAGTTTTTTCCGCGTTCTTCAAGCATCTGGGCTTCGTTATATCGCCAGAGAAGGGTGCACTGCAGCTGCTTTGCAAGCCTGCGATACGCTTGGGAGAGTGTCAGACTGCCGACACTTCGCTCGACAAGTGTCCTGGGTTTACGGCACTTGAATCTACTTGGCTTTCTGCTCGCCAGCAGTCTCCGTCGGCACCCTTTCAGCCTCTTGCGTTGCTTCTGCCGCACGCGGTGGCCGTGAGCAACAACAGCGGCACGGCAGGAAAGCCAAGCCGTCGGGGTCGAAACTTCAGGTTACTTAACACCATCGTGTTCATTTCCATCCTCCGCCTAGGGGTTCTTGGTTTACGCCAAAGCTGCTAAACGTGGAGCAACTTACAATTCGAGTCCAGAACGCCAGCTGTCATGCAATCCCCGCTTTGCTGAGCTCGACATTTAACTGGCGGCTTGAGGTGAAAGTCGATTGCATTTCGATTTGCTGCAACGCGCGAATTCGCGCTGCAATCACGTCCCGCCGTGAGCAGCCCAGAAGAATGGAGCACTCGTGCTCGGAATAATGTTCGAGAATCGACATCACGAAAACGAAGCGCTCGAACGGGCTGAGTTCAAGAACGGCGGCAATCTCTGCCTGCTCCCCTGCCAGCGTTTTGTCACTGCTGTTGAAGCCCGAAGGAGCGTTTTCCTTCATCGGCCGCGGGTTGATGACTCGCACGGCGCACTGAATAATTGCCCGCCGAGCCCATGAGCGTGCCCAATCCTTGAAAACGGAGTTCTCTTTCACCGAGTCTTCCAGTCCGGAGACAAAGCACTGCTGAGATTTCTCGTGATCCGCAGTCAGCAGGAACGACAGCCGGTAGAGGCCGCTTTTCTCTTCGTGGAAAATTCGATGGAAATCACCGCTGCTCGCGTATGGCGTAGGATTCGTGATGTGCTTTGCCTCCGGCATATTCACCTCGGTAGTGATTCCTGCTGTTTCTTTCGCGCAAGTTGTTTCAGCACATGTTTGATGAGAACGTTACCGCAGGAAAACTTCGCGCCTTCCTTTATCAGATCGAAGATCGCGTCTTCTCCCTCGCGGCTGATGGTGGTCAGGTTTCTCAGGTCGACGATTAGTTTGCGTCCGGCTCGCTCCTGGCATGCATTTCTCCAGCTTGTGCGAAGCTCAGCCACCCAGGGTCCGAGGAGGGTTCCTTCCACGACTAGCCTGCGCTGTGACCGCGTATCGACGACGGAAATCTTGAACATGTCGCTTTTGTGCCAAAGCTGGATATCGCAACGCGCTTGCCAAAACCACGTTTCGTGGTGCCCTAGCAACCTGTTGAATCCATTAGTGATGTGGGAAACCGGCGACGTGTGTGTCGAAGAATGTCGAAATCAGAATCGACAATTGTCGAGAGTGGAGACGACCAACGCGACCTTACAGATGGAGGCCTGAACACCTACGAAGGGCCCGGAAACCAATGCTCGTCTGTCAGGTCAGAATAAAGCTGTTCGACGCTAGGCCCCTGGAGACGACTGAACTGTTCGCGATCTGGAAAATAACGCCGGACGGTCAAGTGCGGCGAACTGTGCTCAGTCGAGACAGGCGCGACACGGGTTCTCTCCTGTCTGCGGGTGAATCGAGTGCGAGGCCTTCTCGCGTCTCTCAGAAGAGCGCGCAGAAATGTCAGCATGAAGAAAACCGCAGCGCCGCAAACGCTCGTGAATGCGATGGGTACGATCACGGACGATGTTACTTCCCGTGGACGAAACGCCCACGCCGGTTCTGCAGCCAGCATTCCTCGGGGTTGTCGGTGCAGAACGCCTTTTCCTTGCCGTAGCTGACCGTCTGGATGCGATCACCACTGATTCCAGCTTGGGTGAGCGCGTTGTTCACCGCATCCGCGCGACTTGTACCCAGCGCCCATGTTGTGTTCGATCGAGCCCCGTTGGTCGCAGTGTCCCTCGATCGTGAAGCGGATGTTAGGGTACTGCTGCAGAAACTGCGCCCGGCGTGCAACGAGCCCTGCTGATCGGCCTGAATATCACACTTGTCATATTCAAAGAAGGTGTCTACTACGTTCTGTGACAAAAGGTCCTCCTCAGCCGGAGACGTAGCGGACGGCGGTGGCGGCGCAGCAGTGACGTTCAGGTGATGAGTCTTCGAGCCCCACAGCGTCCACTATGCCGATGCCATCAATACTCACGTCAGTCGCGTTTGGGGTCTCCCGGTCAAGGTCGCGACTGACCTTCTTCGACCGTTCTGTATTTCAACTCTTGGCCTCCGCTACCGTGATCACGACGGGGAGCGGTGTTCGCCGTCCGCCGCGAAACCGTCTCCCCGTGTAGAATTTCCTGCCTCCACGGCTATCCTTGACAGAATCGAGTCTTTCAGCAATTCCGGCAATTCCACAGTCCGGACAAAAATTGATTTCGTTGGCAAGCTTGTGGGCAACAACCCACGCCGCCCCATTTGACGCATAGTCTTCATAGTGTTTGCCCGGAGCCTGCGGCGAATTCGTGTTCTTGCCTGGTTTGGCTAAGCGACTCTCCCAAACTGCGCGCCAGTCCTTTCGACACTGACCCTGACACTTGAACTCTTTTGTCGGACCGCCCATGCGTCCGCCGCACTCGGGGCATACCTAGTTAAGAATGGCGGAAATGATGTCTTCACTTGTTTGCAACATGGCGTGTGGCATCTGCAATTCCCCTCGTTGGATTATCGTAACTCGTCAATGCGACCTGCTCATTTCGGCCGTTTTTCGGGCTGAGAACCGAGTGCCAAACTTCTACAACGCTGGTCTTAATCCCAACCCTCGGAGCCATCTTTTGTCGGCGTCGCCTCACGAGGCAAACCTGTTGGGGAGCGCTGCCTGCCAGGCTTTACCGCATAATTCCTGCAAGCTTGGCGCGTGCCCGTGCGAGCTGCGCTTTTAAGGTCCCTTGAGGGACGCCCAAAACAAGCGCAGCTTCCTTTGTGGTTAATCCGTCGATATCGCGCA
>WNFC01007559.1_pt1 | contig 11940 bp, 11 predicted proteins | sample 5400541 | NCBI WGS metagenome assembly WNFC01 (sample SAMN13153342, study PRJNA577476) | soil metagenome | isolation source: 120 cm saprolite under Douglas fir tree site 2 hole 2 replicate 1 | place: USA:California | collected 2015-04-18 | reverse complement strand
CGCCGCTTTGAACGATCAACTCCTTGAAGCTTTGCAGCGCCGGAATGTGAGCAAGGACATCGACGCCCCTCTCCTTGCGCAAAATCTGCAAGACTTCCTTGGGATTGGCGAGTTCAGCAGTCAGCGCGAGACGTCGGTTGATCGCCTGTTTCTCGCGGCGCTCCTTGAACATCACCCAGTAGATGCCCTGGAACCCCAGCAATACCGCCCCGAAGACGAGGGCACAGATGAGCCAAAGTTCGGTCGGGATCATGGCTGTCACAAAGCTCGATTTGGATCGAAGTGGTTCTGCGGAAGGTCCAACCCCATATGCTTTAGGTCGTCCAGGAACGTCGGCCGAATCCCGGTTGCTCGGAACGTTCCGTAAATGTTGCCTTGTTCGTCTGTGCGTTCTTTAACGAACCGAAAGATTTCATGCATCTGAACGACTTCGCCCTCCATCCCGGTAATCTCTCCGATGCTGATCACCCTGCGCTGGCCATCGGGCAGACGTTGCAACTGAATCAACAAGCGGATCGCAGACGCGATCTGGCTTCGAATGCTCGCGGGGCTGATGGACATGCCGGCCATGCTCACCATCTGCTCTAGCCGCTTGATCGCATCACGCGGTGAATTCGCGTGCACTGTTGTCATCGATCCTTCGTGGCCCGTGTTCATGGCCTGAAGCATATCGAATGCTTCCTCACCTCGACACTCGCCGATGATAATACGGTCGGGACGCATCCGAAGGGCGTTCTTCACAAGCTCGCGTTGGCGGATCTCGCCTTTGCCTTCAGCGTTCGGCGGCCGGGTCTCCATTCGGCCAACATGCGGAAGCTGGAGCTGCAATTCGGCGGCGTCTTCGATTGTGATAATTCTTTCCTCCGGGGGAACGTAACTCGACATTGCATTCAAAAAGGTGGTCTTGCCGCTGCCAGTGCCGCCCGAAATGATAAATGATATTTTTCCTTTTACGGCTGCCTTTAGCAAATCTGCCATCGAAGGTCGAAGCGTGCTGAGCTCGACAAGGCGATCCATCGAAAACGGGTTTTTTGAGAACTTTCGGATCGAAACCAGCGGGCCATCAATCGCGACCGGTCGGACCGCGACATTGACGCGTGACCCGTCAGGCAATCGGGCGTCGACGGTTGGGGAGGATTCGTCAACCCGGCGTCCAACATAGGCAACGATTCGTTGCACAATGCGCATGAGATGCGCTTCATCTTTGAAATGGACGCTGGTCTCTTCCAGCTTTCCGAAGCGTTCCACAAAGCATTTCTTGTGCGTGTTGATCAGGATATCATTGACGGTCGGATCCTTGAGCAGAGGCTCGATCGGCCCGAAGCCCGTCATCTCGTCGACGACTTCCTCCGCGAAAGCTTGCAGCTCTCGCTGATTGAGGGAGAGCCGCTCCGTGCGGACATATTCGCCGAGATAGGCACGAACCTCGCGGACCAGGTCCTCGCGCGGAAGCTTTTCTAGGGACACGAGATTGAACTCGTCAATGATCCGCTCGTGCAGCTTAAGCTTCTCGTCGAGCAAGGCAGGCCGCTGTGCAATCAGCTCGCTATAGATGTGCTCTTTTGCGACCGGGGCTGGCTCGCGTGTGATGACTTCCGCGATCGGCTGTGGGCGCCTTCGGGGCGTAACATTGGAGAAAAAGCTCATTTTCCGCTCATGTACTGTTTTGGTATTCCACTCGTTTAGTCTACTAGGTCTTAACCGCGGTGTCACTCAAGTCGGGCTGCGGTTAACGGCTCGATGTTATATTCGAGGACTCTGCATGAGCCTGGCCGCGGCTCAATCCAGACACCAGCGACGCCAGGGCGCGAACATCCTTCGTGATCCTACTGGAGCGGCGTGTGATCGAAATGGGAATGCCCGTGTTGAGGCTGTGATTGGCGGCAGCGGCGTCCTCGCGAATATAGACAGCCGTTTGGTTGCCAAGAGCCTGACTCACATGCCGCCGGCGCGCGACCCCCCCGACCAGACCTGACTCGCATCGGTTGAGGGCAACAACGATTTGAGGCGGAACGCGCTCTGCACGTTTGACCTCTTGTAGAGTCTCGGCAATCTGACGCAGCCCCGGAACGTTGTTCAGCCCGGTGACGATGGCCAGATCGCTAACCCCGAGGATTTGGTCGGTCCAGTCAAACCATGCCGGCGGCACATTGATGATCACGAGATCATATTGCTGTGAAATGAAGCGAAAGAGAGTATCGAGCGCAGCCATGTCCAGTTCGACCGAGGCTCTCCTGTTTCGCGGCACTGCGAGCACATCGATGCCGCTCGCCGCGTGACGGCTGACAAAAAGGTCGAACAGTTGAGCATCAAGGCGGTCGGGGTTCTGGACGATCTCCTCGATATGGAACCGAGGCTCGATGTCGAGGTAGTCGCAGATATGACTGGCGCGTAAATCGAGATCCAACAAGCAAACCCGCCGGGCGCGCGTTTGCTTGGCGCGCTTGATCTGCACGGCGGTTTCGATCGCAAGCGTGGCGTTGCCGACCCCGCCGGTGCTCGGCACGAATGCCACGATGGCAGGGCGAACCTGTTCATCGCGGGAAGCCCTGACATCCGTCCGGCTGGTGCGAGAAATGATGTCCAGAATTTCCTGCGGAGCGCCTTGGATCGATACCCAGTCCGCCCCGCCGCCGCGGACTAATCTTTTGTAGTCGCTGGCCGAGATCTCATTGCTGACGAAAATGAAGAAGATATCGCGATGTTCCTGCGCCGCAAGGTTCGCCATGCGGTCGAATGACGTGCCAGTCAAAACCGGAATAATGATGCAAATCTGGTCGTGGTTGGCGCTCGCGCCGTCCTGACTGCGCGCGCCGATCACCGCGTCGAGGTTTGTGAGCTTACGCAAACTCGGCACAGTGCTTCTGATTCGGCGTTCCAACTCATTGAACTCGCTGGACTCAGTGCCGGCCGTAAAAAAATAGATTTGCATCAGACCTGATGGTTTCGCGTCCTGGGCCCCTCGACGAGAAGACCTCGCCCGTTATGGTTGTGGTCATGCCCGATGTGCTAATATTGCCAAACCCCAAGAGCCCGCCCAAGAGAAAAATCGAAAGCGAATGATCTTTGCCAGCGCGTCGGCGCCCTTCTGCAATTGCGTTTGCAGGCTTGTGTAACGGCCGCAATCAAGGGCGAGCACGGACGTGCCCACGCTCGCTGCTAGCATCAGGGTCACAGAGGGTCCGCTGGTGTCGCTTAAACAGCTGGCAGCGCGCTGCTTGAACCGTTCGGTCGTGGGCATGTCGGTCTCGTCAGTTAAACGTTGTGCCGGCGCCTCCCGACCTTGCTCCCCAATATGGTCCCATCGTTTTCGCGTTCATCATCTTAGGATCGAACCCCAGCCGCAAATCGGCTTGGCTTCATTGTGCCGCCGCACCACCGCCGCCCGTGCCCCCGCCGCCAGCCGCGCCGCCGCCCGCACCGCCGCCGAACCCACCGCCACCGAACCCACCGCCGCCGAAACCGCCGCCGCCGAAACCGCCGCCGCCCGCACCGTACAAATACGGCGAGATCGGCGGCGCTGGCTGCCTGTACGATCCCTGGCGGTAGCGCTCGACCGCGCGCGACAGTCGGTCGCCGTTCCCCGGAATTCGCCGATTGCCGACATAGCGCGGCCATGGGTCGATGATGTGGGTAGCGGCGTTCACTGCCTTAGCGTCGCCCTCCCATAGGGTGATCTTGTCGCTGCGTTGGAAGTACATCGCGAAAGGCTCCTGGTCCCAGGCGAAGGCGGCGGAGCTTGCTAAGCTCCCACCGACTAGGACGACGAAGGCGACGATGTGTCTAGTTCTCATGATCGTAGACCTTAATTCTTCAATTCTTCACCGAGATCGCCGCCGAGCCCGGCGCGCCGACGACCTGCTGGCCAATGATATGACCATATGGGCCCTGGATGTTGCCGCCGCTGGTGAGGTAATCCCTGAAGGCTTTCCGCTGCTCCATCTGACCCATCAGGAAATAATCAACGTCATTGCTGGGAATGGCGTTATCGAGCGGACTTGCCAATCGCTGCCCGGGCACGGCCGGAGCGACGAGATGGGGCGTGATGATGACCACCAAGTCCGTGTCCATCGCCACGAATGACTTGCTGCTGAACAGCGTGCCAAGGACCGGCACCGAGCCAATCCAGGGAAGTTGCGCGACGTTGCGCCGATTGTCGGTCTGCAGCAGGCCGGCGATCGAGAAGCTTTGGCCGTCACGCAGCTCGACCGTGGTGCGCGCCTCGCGCTTGTTGATCGACGGGATGTTGAAGCCGTTTATGGTCACGGCTTGCGCAAAGTTGAGTTCGCTCACCGAAGGGGCTAGACGCAGATTGATAATGCCGTTTTCCAGGACCGTCGGGTTGAAGCTCAATTGCACGCCAAACGGCTGGTATTGGATGGTAACGGCGCACGCCCCCCCCACCGTCGCTGCCGCCTGGCACACCGGCACCGGATATTCGCCGCCGGCGAGAAACGAGGCGGTATCGCCGGAGAGCGCGATCAGATCGGGCTCGGCCAATCGGCGGACCAATCCTTTCGTTTCCAAGGCGGTCAGGACTACATCAAGGGTGGCACCCTTGCTGGCAAGATTTGCCACCGCAACACCGAAAGGCGTGCTGCCGGAGAGCAATGTGCCTGCCGCAGTCGTAAATATTGGAAGGCCGATTGCACCGCTGCCGGCGGGCGAACCGGGCGCGGGTACCGGATTTCCGCTTGCGTCAACACCCGTGACGGCAGGCCGGCCGCCCGGCTGTGTCACGCCGCCTAGTCCGGTGGCAAAGCCTCGGTTGCTTCCATTGTTGGCCCCGAACCAATTCACCCCGAGCTCGCGACTCGCGGTGCGCTCGACCTCGAGAAAGCGGACCTTGAGCATGACCTGCTGCGCCGGAGCCACAGTCATCGCGTTCACGATAGTGCCGCCTTCGGTTACCATGCTCTTGGCCACCTGAACGGCGCGCTCGGCGGCCACCGCATTGCCGGCGACGCCGCTGAGCACGATCTGGCCGTTATTGCTGCCAACGCGGATACCACCGCTGCCGGTGCTCGAACGGATCTTTTCCTGGAGATTGCCGGTGTCCAGGGTCACCTCCACGTCAATCACGCCGATGAGCTGCATGCTCGGATCGAATACCGAGACGTTGGTGGTCCCGACCTTCTTGCCCTGAATGTACAGCGTGCGATCCGACATCGGCAGCGCGTCTACGATATCTGGCGACCCCACCACGGCGCTGGCGAACGGCTTCTCGATCCGCAGGGTACGCGACTTGTTAACCGTGACGACGATGTGCCGTACGGCACCACTCTCTTCGTTCTGCGGTTGCGCCCGGGCATGCTGCAGAGGCCCAGGTGCGACCCCAAGCAGAGCCGAAGCGATGATTACTGGCACGAAAAGCAAATGTCGCCGCCGTAAACCCCACACCCGCCGCCGTGCTGTCGGGCGACTATCCCCTTGGTTGCTACGCATCAACACTCCCCGTCCATTTCCCCCCGTCAATGGGATCGCATCACCGTGTACCCCTCACGCTGTTGTGGATGTTCGCGACCGTCGTGTCGAAACACACCCGCGCCAGCGCCAAACGCCGTCTTGGTCTCCTTGCCCAGGCGGCGGTGTAGATTCACAGTTTGTGGTCATTTGCTCCTAATGTTGAGACGATTGCTCCTAATGTTGAGACGATTTAAGAAGACCTTAGTAGTTTGTTAATCTAATGTTAAATGTTAAGCTAAAATGAGTCAGCAGGGCCAAAAAAAAGGCCGAATAAGAAAAATTGCCGAATAGTGGCAAGCGCGCCACACGCAGGCGACCAAAATTAGTCGCTTGAATGCTGGGCCTCTCCCTAGTTTGGCGATTTTGAGGTTAGGTTAGAATTCGGGCGATTATCCCTTAATTTACAGGACTGAAACGCTCGACGCGTTGCGGGTGCCACCTGCTGTATCCCCCACCGGATGCAGGGGTGCCGGGACTACGGCGTGAAATAGCCCCCAAACCGGCCTCCTCGGGACCTTTTGACCCACGCGGAGCAAGCCGACCAGGCAAGCCGCGCTGGCGCAGGTCCTGGAAGGACTTCCGGCAGCCTTGCCGTCTCCTCCTTGCTTGGTCCGCGGTGCCAGGTGCACCAGCACCCTGTTACCGTCTGGCAGAACGCCGCACGCGGCCTCACCGCGAGCACGGTTGCCCGAGACGCAGCCGCTCGGCGAGGCCCTCGACGAACACATAGATCAGTGCAAACTCGGACAGATCGCGGCTGGCAAACCCCCCATATTGCGCCCACAGCCGCTCCACGATCGCGCGCATCCCCGTGCGGCTCAACCGCGGTTGGCCGCGCGCGTCGGCAAACGGCGCTGTCGAAAGTCCGCGCGCCTACATCTCGAGCGCCAGCGCCTCCAGTTCCTCGGTCCGGCCGCGCATGATCTCGCAGAGTCGGAGATCCATGGGGCGGCGTATTCGATCACGCCCTCCGCCATCTTCAGCCGCTCCGCGCAGTAGCCATTGCAATGGCCGGTGCCCGGCGCTGCGCACGCACAGCTAACACTCCCGCCCCAGCGCGTCCGTAGCCTCGCCCTCCCGGCCCTTCCTTCGCGATGCCGGACCCGCAAGACGACCGACTAGGACCTCATATCGCTTCGTTCGCCATGGCCTTCCATCAAGGCCTTCAGGCACTCGCGTCCGCTCGGATGCCGGTATCCTGTCGGGGTGCTCCTTCGTCAGACGAACAAGCGCCAAACTCGGTCGTCGGCGACTGCCCCTCCCGCCTTTGTCCAGCTCGCCAAGGTGCGCATCATGCTGAAGCGCCGCGTGGCAAGCTCCTCGTCAGATGGAGGCTCCTATGACAGTACCCCCGGGCGCCGCCGGCAAATTTTTTGCAGCTTCCGTCTAAGAAATGTACTAAGCTTGCGGGACCGTAAGTTCCGGTCTGGCTAGGAGTGTCTCATGTCAAATGCTCTGACTCTCGTCCGCCGCCTGGGCAAAGACGAGGATGGCGCCGCTTTGATCGAATACACGGTGCTTCTCGGCATCCTGCTCGTTGCGGTCATTGCAGTGATCGGCAGCGTAGGGGCCTGGGTCGGCGGCCAGTGGTCGTCTCTGTGCAAGGCTCTGCCCGGCGCTACCTGCTGATCGCGGGCGGCCTGCTACTCCGAGCCGCAGTGACAATCACCGGTGTATTATCTAGGAAGGTGAGTGTTCTCGCCTCGGCTCGACCAGTTCTGGATTAACGCGAATCGCAACAGCATCTTCTATGAGTTTGATCGCCGAGATGGCACCTTGTCCTACTGCGTTAATGGCTTGGCCATGGATCGTTACTTCGGCTTGATGACGGGGCGCCGGCCCGCGCTTTTTCGTGTCGGCCGGAATGTCCTGCATTCGCGTTTCCTGGCTTGCTTTCCTAAGATTTTTTATTGCGCATGGACGCGGACTACTCTCGTGCCGCGCTCTCGATAACATCGAGAGGTTGATCCCGTTCCCTCGCCGCCTAAAAGACGTGATGGCCATCACAAAAATGCGCTTTTAACCACCGCAGCTCGTCCAGCACGCGCATTGAATACCGTGAGCAAAAGCGCCACAGGATCGCGTCCGGCGATCCGCCGCGCTCACGCGTCCGCACGGCCGCGCGCCGCCAAAGGCACGGGGCTTGACGGCGAAGGCGCACACCGAGCAATCATCCATATTGCCGCGATGTGCGTGTCCCTCCGACACTGTTCGAGAAATGGGATACTCGTTGTTAGACCCCAGGCCCTTTCATTGTCGAATCTCGATCAGTAATCCATCCCCCCTCCCGGCGGCATGGCGGGCATGGGCGTCTCCTTCTTCGGTTTCTCGGCGACCATCGCCTCCGTGGTGATGAGCAGGCCAGCAATCGAGGCCGCATCTTGCAATGCCGTGCGGACCACTTTGGTCGGATCAATGATCCCGTGCGACACGAGGTTTTCGAACTTGCCGGTCTGCGCGTCGAAGCCGAAGGCATAGGTGTCGTTGTCCTGGATCTTGCCCGCTACCACCGAACCATCTTCGCCCGCGTTGATCGCGATCTGGCGCGCCGGCCAGGAGAGCGCCTTTTTGACCATCTCGACGCCGTGCCTCTGGTCTTCGTTTTCGCCCTTCAACTTGTCCAAGGCCTTACCGGCACGCAGCAGAGCGACACCACCCCCGGGGAGGATGCCTTCCTCGACGGCGGCCCGGGTCGCGTGCATGGCATCGTCAACGCGATCCTTGCGCTCCTTCACCTCGACCTCGGTGGCGCCACCGACGCGGATCACTGCAACGCCGCCTGCGAGCTTGGCCAGCCGCTCCTGCAGCTTCTCACGATCGTAGTCTGAAGTGGTTTCCTCGATCTGCGCCTTGATCTGGGCGATACGCGCTTGAATATCGGTCTTCTTGCCGGCACCACTAACGATCGTGGTGTTCTCCTTCTCGACTGTCACCTTCTTGGCACGGCCAAGCATATTGATCGTCACGTTCTCAAGCTTGATACCGAGATCCGCGGACACCATGGTACCGCCAGTCAGGATCGCGATATCTTCCAGCATCGCCTTACGCCGGTCACCGAAGCCCGGCGCCTTGACGGCAGCAACTTTGAGGCCGCCACGCAGCTTGTTCACGACAAGCGTTGCGAGTGCCTCGCCTTCGACATCTTCGGCAATGATGAGGAGCGGTTTGCCGGCCTGCACCACCGCCTCAAGCAGTGGTAGCAGCTCGTTGAGGGCCGCAAGTTTCTTTTCATAGATCAGGATATACGGGTCTTCCATTTCAACCCGCATCTTGTCGGCGTTGGTAACAAAGTAAGGCGAGATGTAGCCGCGGTCGAACTGCATACCTTCGACCACTTCGAGCTCGGTCTCGAGCGACTTCGCCTCCTCGACTGTGATAACCCCCTCGTTGCCCACTTTCTTCATCGCGTCGGCAATAAAGCGGCCAATCTCGGCGTCTCCGTTGGCCGAAATCGTGCCGACCTGGGCGATCTCCTCGTTCGAGGTCACATTTTTGGAGTGCTTCTGCAGATCGGCGACAATCGCCGTGACGGCGAGGTCGACGCCGCGTTTGAGGTCCATCGGGTTCATCCCGGCCGCGACACCCTTGGCGCCTTCCTTGACGATTGCGTGAGCCAGGATGGTCGCGGTGGTGGTGCCATCGCCGGCTTGGTCGGAGGTCTTGGAGGCAACCTCTCGCACCATCTGCGCGCCCATGTTCTCGAACTTGTTCTCAAGCTCGATCTCCTTGGCGACGGTGACACCGTCCTTGGTGACGCGTGGCGCGCCGAACGACTTATCGAGCACCACATTGCGGCCTTTGGGGCCGAGAGTTACGCGCACCGCGTCGGCGAGAATGTCGATCCCGTGCATCATCTTGTCACGGGCATCGACCGAGAATTTCACTTCCTTGGCAGCCATGTCGTACTCCTGAAGGTCTAATTGCGTTGCCTCGTTGGGCGGCAGCTCAGGCTGTTTCTACTACGGAGGACTCAGTGCAAAAGCGAGGCGTTCCGTGCGTAAAGGATCAGGCAGCCTTTCTTGCACCTCCAGCTTCCACTAGCACCCCCATCAGGTCGCTTTCCTTCATGATCATGTACTCGACGCCGTCGAGCTTGACCTCGGTCCCCGACCACTTGCCGAACAGCACCCGGTCGCCGACCTTGACGTCGATAGGGATGAGCTTGCCGCTCTCATCGCGACCACCCGGGCCGACGGCAATGACCTCACCTTCCTGGGGTTTTTCCTTGGCGGTATCCGGGATGATGATGCCGCCACCGGTCTTCTCCTCTGCTTCGATGCGCTTGATGACGACGCGATCGTGAAGTGGACGGAACTTCATGATTTGCCTCCTAACCGGTTCGGATTTTTTCGATGCGATGAGTGCGGACCGCAATGCCTGCCCGCGATGACCGGTGCTTAGCACTCCTTGCAAGGGAGTGCTAGCCGAAACCAAAGGCCATCCGGTCGCCGGAAAGCACGCTCCTGCGTAGTAGTCGGCTATTTTGCGTCACCACCGTCAGCATCGTCTGCACGATTAAAGCGCCTGTTCCAGTCCGGGCGAAGGATGGTTTAGACCCGCCGTATCTCTATGGTCGCTGACACGGCTGACGGTGCTGACGGTGCTGACGGTGTCGTGGGTTCGGTTCTCGCCCATGGCCGTTATCCTGATGGTCCGCGTTCCCAACCGCCCCTCGCGGCCGAAGACGATCTCAATCCCGAGTGTGCGGAGGAAGGTCTGGGCCCGGCGCAGCCGACCAGCGAGTGCGCGGGGACTCTTTGGCCAGCCAGACCGGGTCCAAGCGGCCATAGCATTGCCGCCAACATTGATGCCGACCTGCAAAAGGTCGGATGCGCTTCCCGTCCATTGCGCTCGGTCGGCCATGAGCTCGCGCACATGGGCCGCTACCGGGTCGGCGTCGACGATGTTCTCGATCGCGTCGCGCCGGTTATTGTAATAAGCGGTTTCAAGGGTGCCCGCGGGTCGAAATGCGCTCTCGCAAGCTGTAGCCCAGAGCGCGAAGTCAGCCATGCGCGGCAACCGCTGGAGGCGTACCCGCGGCAGCATCTGTAATCCGTGCGCGGCCGCATCGAGGAGTGCGCCAAGGATGTGCGGTCGTGAGAGCTCGAACTCCCGCCAAAGCACATTCTCTGGCCGGCGTTGCAGTTCGGCAATCGGTGCAAGCATCAGCAGGATAGCACGATCGGCAAGATCCGGGCGGGTGATGATTTCCTCGATCCCATTGAGAATGACGGGTCGGGCGGCCGCAAATAGAATTTCGTCCTGATCGGTGAACAGCCGACGGGTCGAAAAGGCGCCGCCGCTCGTCAGACGACAGAGGGTATCCGACAGCCAGGGCGGCAGGCCGCTGAGATTGTCGAAGGCGAGGACGTGGCCATTGCTGGCAGCGATGAACAACTCCCGCTCATCGCGCGGCAGGGCCCGCACCGGCGCCACGCTGGGATCGATCACCGCCCGCAGAAGCTTCGAGAGGACGGTCTTCGCCGATCCTTGTTCGCCGGCGATGGCCAAGACCGGATAGGGACCGCCTGCGCGCAGCGCCCCTAACAGCCATGCTACGACCAACACGAAGTCGTTTTCGCTGGCAAGATTCAAAAACGGCGCGAGCGCCTCAATTGATCCGCCCCGCTCCGGGAGCGGAAGCGGCTGCATGCCGGCGCTGCGGCGGAACCTGACCGGAGGGTCCTCGGCGATCCGCCATCCGTTAGCGCCGATTTCGACGCAACGCCAAAACTCATCCGCCAGATCGAGGTAGATCAGGCCGTCATGCTCGGCGAGGCGGAGCGAGAGCTTGCGCTGCGGACCATCGAACTGGGCCTGTGCCTCAAGCGCATTGAGGGCTGCGTTCAGCGCCGCAGGGCTCGGCGCATCCCAGGTCCGCTCGTAGTAGTGCTGGCGCAACCAGGCCTGAAAGCGCTTGCTTCGAAGCGGCCAGGTTTCCCGGTGCCCGTCGATAATGAGGTCGGCAAAACCGGTGCCGTCGCTTGCGTGAAAGAGCCGGGCGGCCGTTGCGATATTGAGGAGGACGTCTGCGCTGCTCACGGCGCTCGACCGTCGTCCGCTCTGCCTACGCCAACCTGATCGGACCGCGATTCCCTCGGGGCGTCAGATGCCGAGGCAATTGATGCGGTCTCCGGGCGCGCCGCGAGACCCGCCTGGTGATGATCTTGCGGATCATTGAGCCGGGTTTGTCGCCAGAGTTGACGGGCGATCTTAACGGGATCGACGCCGGCCGCCTTCCACCACGCCCGCTCGTCGCCGGCGCGATGGACGGCGCGGTGATGCGAGCGGCAGAGCGGGACGGCGAATTCGTCGCTGGCTTTGCGGCCGAGCGCCCGTGGTTGCAGGTAGCGGAGATGATGCGGATCGGATTGTTTGCGGCCGCAGATGAGGCATGCTTGCTGGGCAACGTAGCGAAGGTGCTCGCGGTTGCGATAGCGCCGCGGTGTCGCAATGATGAGCACGCTCTTGTCG
>WNFC01015537.1_pt1 | contig 11941 bp, 5 predicted proteins | sample 5400541 | NCBI WGS metagenome assembly WNFC01 (sample SAMN13153342, study PRJNA577476) | soil metagenome | isolation source: 120 cm saprolite under Douglas fir tree site 2 hole 2 replicate 1 | place: USA:California | collected 2015-04-18 | reverse complement strand
GCCCCATCGCTGCCGAATGGCGTCCTCGTCGATCATGCGACCGACCTACGACCGTTCGCCGCCCAATGGAATCCCGAACACCTGAGTCACTCCGACGCATGACGGTCGATTGCGATTCAGTTATTCTTCGGAATGTCCTAAGCGCGCGACGAACGCTTTGACGAGGCTCACGGCGTTATCTGGGTGTTGATCGTCAGGATTCCACGCCCAGATGTGACTTCGATCCTCGATAAAGCGTGCTTCCGTTTGACCGACGCGGACAATTTGCTCCTGTGCGTCTCTTTCGAGCGGGTGGTCAGTGGCGACGTACCCTTCCAAGGCAGCCACAAGGGCACGAATGGCTTCGGTGGGATGCGACCGTAGAAAGCCGGGAAAGGCTCGCATGAGCTCGAACCGTGCCGCTTCGTAGTCTTGTCGGCGATTGCTCATAAGCGGAAGGATTTGGCTGCTACCCATCTGGGTCACCGTGTCGTCCGTCACCGCGAATGCAAATACCGTTCTGTAGATTTCGGTTACGAATGCAGGATCGACATCACTGATCGGTTTAACCTTGCGGGCCAACCACGGCATGTCCTCATGCGCGTGATCGCGAAGACGATCGGGAGCTATGAGATATTGCAAAAGACGGCGCGAAGCATCTGGGTCGGTTACATAGGTGTCGGCTACGAATCCAATTGCCACCGCCGTAATCTGGGACGAAAGCGTCGGCTGGTTCAGCGCGAACTCCAGAATTGCGCGGGACGCCCGTCCAAGAGCATTCCTTTGGTCCGGCTCCTGCGCACGGGGCACGAGCTGGAACAACAGCGTACGCAACGGCCAAACAAGTTCGGCTACATATCGGCTAGCCTCGCCGGCGAGGTGGCACCACGGCGTCCAATCAACCGGCTGATTGTCGTCGATGCGCACCGTAAACGCGCCGACGATGTGCGAAAAGGCTCGGAATGTGAGAGCCTGAGTCGGTCCCGAGGCGGCCAGCAAATCGAGAAAGCCACGCATGTCATTGGAGGTTGCGGGTAGTTCGCATGCGGACCGGGCGGCCACGCTCCGCGCAATCGGATCCGATGCGCTGTCACCGGCAAACTGAGCCACGGCAAGCCAGAATTCCGGATGGCCATTCGTTCCGTGCTCCCACAGATCGTGCAAGGCGAACGACAACGCGGGAGCCAGCATCAGGCCGAGCGCGCGGTCCTGGCGCAACAGTTCACCGGTCGCCATGATATTGGTCGGGTCAATGAAGACACGGCTTGCGGCATAGTCGAACAAAATGTGATGCCGGAACGAAACGTACCGATCGCCGAAGACAGGTACCAAGACGCTACTTCTCAGCAGGCCATCAAAGGCAGCTGGATCGGGCTCAGCCGTCGCGAGCCGTCCAGCCTGCAAAGCGCGGTTGGCGACCATCTGCGCGACTGCCGCTCTTAAACAGAGCTCGGCTCCAGTGCCATGCTGGTCAACCCGGTGCTGCCAGTACAACGCCAGCAACTCCACTTGCGATCGAACCTCGCCAAATGCTTCGGCAGCCAGTCCGCCGTTGATCAGGTCGGCAAGTAGGCGCGTATTAAAGGGAACGCGCGCCAAATCGTGCAGGCGCTCACCGCCCCGTTCGATGGCCGTGGCCAAGGCGGGTGCCCTCGTGAGAAGCTCTGCAAGTTCTTGATCGGTCCATCGGGGAACGTGGAGGTGACAAACATTCGCGAATGCAGGATCGGCATAGTCGGGATCAGGGGGCGTTCCGGCAAACAGCTCCCGAAATTGCTGGCCGAGCCGGAGATCGAAGGTACGGATCGAGGCAATGACGTGCCAGCGGCTATCGGGCAGGCTAAGCACGTCCGAGATCACCGCGCGAAAAACGGCTTCGCTTTTGCCGCCCCGAGTGGCATCGAGAGCATCGATAAAAAGAAATGCGGTATCGACACCGGGCCAGTTTTCAAGGACGTGCCGCAACGCATGCTGGAGATCAAGTTGAATGCTCAGACCGTCCAGGCTCTCAACCGGTAGGCCGTCAACCGCTAGTTCGATGACCTCTCTACCTTCACCTCGTAGCCGTTCGGCGGTGGCATTGATCAAGGCACTCTTGCCGGCCCCAGGCTCTCCGACCAGAACGAGCGACCCCGCCTTCGCTGCGGCCACGGCAATCGTGGTACATTGCCTTTCGATCTTAACCGGGACGCCCGCGACTTTAGTCTCTTCATATTGATCGAGGCGGGCCTGAACTCGTGCGCTGTACGCCCGGAGCTTTTTAACGTCGGCTTGGTAGCTGGGTGCTGCTCGAAGGCGGAGTCCTGTTCGTGCCAATGTGCGGCGCAACTGGGTCGCATCTGCTCCCTGCCGCCTGACCATTAAGTCTTCACACACGCTCTCAAGGCCCGTGAAGGCCGCCGGAGCCGTACTTGCGTCTTCCGCGAGATGCGTCAGTGTCTCAATAGAGGCAACGCGATCCGGCCCTTGAAGATCAAACTGGAGGATCGTTAGAAACCTCAACACGTCATCGACATCTTGCGACTGGGGCGCCGTGCCGGTGATTTGTGTCCATGCGCCGACCAGTAGTGCGCTCAGCTTTTGGAGTGCATTTTGCTGGGCCTGCGAAAGGGGTGCGGTGGAGTGAACCTGTGTCGAGGCGAGCGCCATTGCCAGATCATTGGCGACCGTTCCCGATGCCTGGCGACCGACGGCAATCACCATGCGATCGCGACCGAAAACGAGGGGGCGATCCCAACCGTGTTGGCCGCTGCCATTGGCGCAACTTAGCCATTGCCGAACAATTTGATCAGCTGTCTTGCCGAGCTCGCTATCAAGGCTATCCGAGAGCGAAAGCGTGGTCTTAGCCTGTACGAAGATCCAACTGGACTCATTGGTTGCGACAAGAATGTCATCGAGCGGCGCCTCAGTCTCGAATCGAATTGAGCGAGGAGCGGCATCACCCAAGTTCAGGCGATCGTCGAGCTTGCGCTCCGTAATAAGTTGGGTAGCGAATATGGCACCTACAGAGGCCTGAAAGCTTACGCCTGCAGCGGTGGCGTGTCCGCCGCCGTGAGCGAGGAGGTCTTCCTCAGACGGATTTTGCGGACCGGGAGTCATGAAAGATCGAAAAAGCCGAGCTAACTGTGAGAGCGGTCCTGCCGAGGCCAAGCAATGCTAGTGTCCCGCTTCCGAAGTTCGTGAGATCAGCAAGGCCCTCGGATATTGAGTCTCTTCAATAGCTTGATGACGACTTTAGGTGCACGGAGATCGTACGAACTTCAGATTCGGGACACTAGTACTTTGTACGACGTAGGTCCCATATGTACCATAACATTGATAGCCCGCCGGGCTTTTATGCGCCCGGAGCGTAGCGTCGTAGGTTTTGCCCTCGAAGAGCTTGTGACAGGCGTCGCAACGGAAGACGTATGTGGGTCCACCACTTGAGGTCGGAGATCGCGAAATGCCCCGTCGCCATTGCGGCGAGCTTTTCGGGCTCGCGCGGAGCCTCGTTGCCGCGCCAGGCCACGTGCAGGTCGGGCCGCAGCAGGATGAGGTCGCGCGCGTAGAGGTCGCGCGCGGCTGCGTCGGGAATGTCGAGCACCTCGAGCGGCGCGCCGAGCGCGGCGAAGGCGCGTTGCAGCGCGCCGACATCGGTCTGCGTGCCGCCCAAGCGCAGCAGCGTGTAGCCATGCCCATAGCCGATGCGGTCCTGCATCGCGGTGCCGTCGCCGAGCCAGACGTGCGGCAGCCGGGCGCCCGGTGCGGTGGTCGGCGCATAGGTCCGGAAATCGTATTCCAGGCCTTCCCCCGGCTCCGACGCGATCAGCGGCGAGCCGACATAGCGATAGCCGAGCTCGGCGCCGATCATCTCGTTGCTCTTGCGCTGCTCGACGTCGGCGATGCGGGCGAGATCGGCGCGCGTCGCCGCCCCTTCCGGGGTGTCGTCGCGGATGTTCGGCCGATAGGCGGCGCGCCATTTCCGCCGCCCGAGCGTGGCATAGCGCGACGCCGCGACGTTGCGCTCGCCGACCGGGCGCCGCTCGATCTCGTACGACGGCAGCAGATCGGGCCCGCCCCAGCCCTGCAGCACGGCGGCGAGCTTCCACGACAAGTCGACGGCATCGCCGACGCCGCTGTTCATGCCGAGGCCGCCGGTCGGAATCACCAGATGGACGGCGTCGCCGGCGAGGAACACGCGGCCCTCGCCGTAGCGCTCGGCGATGAGCAGGTTCTGCTTCCATTCGCCGACATAGAGCATGTCGTAGTCGACCGGCATGCCGACGGTGCGCTCGAACATCGTCGCCATCTCGGCGTCGGTCTCGACGATCGAGTGCAGCGTGAAATGCCGGGTCGAATCCTGAACGATGAGCTGCGTCGCGCGATCGTCGGCCACGTGATAGTGCCGGCCCTTGCCGATCGGGATGCGCTCGTAGAGCTCGTCGCAGCGAAAGAGCGCCTGGCGAAGCCGCAGCATGTCGCCCTCGCCGTGCAAGGCGATGCCGAGCCCTTTGCGCACCACGCTCGATCCGCCGTCGCAGCCGACCAGGAAGCGCGCCTCGATCGTCGCGGTCGAACCGGCGATGCTCTTCACCTGCGCGGTCACGGAACGCTCGCCCTGGGCGAACGACACGAGCTCGCAGCCGTAGCGCACGTCGACAAGCTCCTCCGCGATCGATTTCAAGAGCGGCTCGAGCGTGTATTGCGAAATGAGCTGGTAGGGCTCGAGCGGCAGCGTGCCGTCATTGGTCGCCGCGATCTGCGCCTTCGCCTCCGCGACCGATGGATAGGGCAGATGGACGAGCGGTGGCCCGACCAGCGAGAGGACGATGAACACGTCCATCGGGCAATGCGCGGGCAGCCCGGCGGCGCGAACCCGCTCGGCGATACCGATGCGGCGGTAGATCTCCATGGTGCGGGCGTTGCAGCGCTCCATCTTGGGCAGGAATTGCGGCGCCTCCTTCTGCTCGACCACGATGCAGCGCACGCCGCGCCGTCCGAGATCGATGGCGAGCGTCAGGCCGGTGGGACCGGCGCCGACGATGAGAACCTCGGTCTCCATCTAGGAGGCAACCGGCTCGAAATCGGCGAGTTCCGTCCCTTCCTGCACGAACTCGCCGACCGCGCACTTCAACGCCTTCAAGCGGCCGTCGGCGGGCGCGCGCAGCGTGTGCTCCATCTTCATCGCCTCGAGCACGATCAGCGGCGCGCCGCGCGGCACGTCGACGCCGGGCTCGGCCAGAATCCGCGTCACCGTCCCCGGCATCGGCGCGACGATGCGGCTCGCCAGCGCGGCCTCGCGCAGGTCCGCCGCGAACGGATCGATCCAATGCAATCGCAGCCGCCCGCGCGGCGTGACGAGGTCGAGATCGCGGCCGGACCACCCCGCGGTGACGCGCTCGGGCGCGTCGCCGAGACAGAGGTCGAACACCGCGCCGTCGCGCGGGACGAACTGCAGTCGCGCATGCGCGTCGCGCAGCTCCATGCTCAATCCGTCGCGGCCGTACCACAGCACGGCGTCGCAGCGCTCGCCGCCGTGGCGAAAGCTCAGCCGGCGGCTGCGGCGGCCGGCAATGGTCCAGCCGTCGGTGCGGTCCCAGGGCGAAGCAGCGCTCGGCGGGATTTGCTCGCCCTGCTCGCGCAACAGCACCGCGACGCAGGCCGCGGCGAGGTCGAGCGGCGCGACCGTCGGCCGGGGCGTCGTCAATGCGGCGAGCTCGCGCTCGATGAAACCAGTATCGATCTCGCCGCGCGCCACCTGCGGATGGCCGACCAACGCCCGCAGGAACGCGAGATTGGTGGTGACACCGGCGATCTCGAATTCGCGCAGCGCCTCGGCCAGGCGGCCGAGCGCCTGCGGGCGATCCGCCCCGTGGACGATCAGCTTCGCCAGCAGCGCGTCGTAATAGGGCGTGACGGCATCGCCGGCCCGAAAACCGGTATCGACGCGGATGTCGTTTCCGGCCGGCTCGCGCCACAGCCCGATCGTTCCCGTCGACGGCAGGAAACCCTTGTCGGCGTCCTCGGCATAGATGCGCGCCTCGATGGCGTGGCCATGCACCGTGATCTCGTCCTGGCGCAGCGGCAGCGGCTCGCCCATGGCGACGCGCAGCTGCCACTCCACGAGGTCGAGGCCCGTGATCAGCTCGGTGATGGGGTGCTCGACCTGCAGGCGGGTGTTCATCTCGATGAAGTAGAAGCCCGCGGCGTCGGCGATGAACTCGACCGTGCCCGCGCCGACATAGCCGGCGGCCTGCGCGGCGGCGCGGGCGGCGGCCGACATCTGCGCGCGGCGCTCCGGCGTGACGGCGATCGACGGCGCCTCCTCGACCACCTTCTGGTGGCGGCGCTGCAGCGTGCATTCGCGCTCGAGCAGCGAGACCACGTTGCCATGGGTGTCACCGAACACCTGCACCTCGATATGGCGCGGCGCGGCGATCAGCTTCTCGATCAGGAGGCGGTCGTCGCCGAAGGCCGCGGCCGCCTCGCGCCGCGCGCCGGCGACGGCTTCCTCGAGCTCGCCGGGCGTGGCGACGGCGCGCATGCCCCTGCCTCCGCCTCCTGCCGACGCCTTGACCAGCACCGGATAGCCGAGGCGATCGGCGGCCGCCGCGAGCGTCGCGAAGGCTTGATCCTCGCCGTGATAGCCGGGCACCACCGGCACGCCGCAGCCTTCCATCAGCGCCTTCGCCGCCGACTTCGAGCCCATCAGGCGGATGGTCGCGGCCGACGGGCCGACGAAGACGAGATCGGCGTCGGCGCAGGCCTGCGCAAAATCGGCGTTCTCGGAGAGAAATCCATAACCGGGATGCACGGCCTCGGCGCCGGTCTCGTGGGCGGTGTCGATGATGGCGTCGATGCGAAGGTAGCTGTCCTTGGCCGGCGCCGGGCCGATGAGCACCGCCGTGTCGGCGAGCGCGACGTGCATGGCGCCGCGATCAGCGTCGGAGTAGACCGCCACCGTCGCGAGCCCCATGCGCTTTGCCGTGCGGATGATCCGGCAGGCGATCTCGCCGCGGTTGGCGATCAGGAGCTTGTCGAAGCGCCGGGCGAGCGACACCATCACATCCTGAAAATGCCGAACCGGGTGGGCTCGGGCGGCGGCGCGTTGAGGCCGGCGGCGAGCGCGAGACCCAGCACCGTGCGCGTGTCGGCGGGATCGACGATGCCGTCGTCCCAGATGCGCGCGGTCGCGTAATAGGGGTGCCCCTGCTTCTCGTATTGCTCGCGGATCGGCGCCTTGAACGCCTCGTCGTCGGCCGCGCTCCAGCTGCCGCCCTTGGCCTCGGTCGCCTCCTGCCGCAGCAGGCCGAGCACGCTCGCGGCCTGCTCGCCGCCCATCACCGAGATGCGCGCGTTCGGCCACATCCAAAGGAGGCGCGGCCCGTAGGCGCGCCCGCACATGCCGTAATTGCCGGCGCCGTAGCTGCCGCCGATGATGACGGTGTATTTCGGCACGTTGGTGGTGGCGACCGCCGTCACCATCTTGGCGCCGTCCTTGGCGATGCCGCCGGCCTCGTATTTGCGGCCGACCATGAAGCCGGTGATGTTCTGCAGGAACAAGAGCGGGATGCCGCGCTGGCTCGCGAGCTCGATGAAGTGCGCGCCCTTGAGCGCGCTCTCGCTGAACAAGATGCCGTTGTTGGCGAGGATGCCGACCGGAAACCCGTGGATGTGGGCGAAGCCGCAGATGAGCGTCTCCCCGTAGAGCGCCTTGAACTCCTCGAATTCGGAGCCGTCGACGATGCGCGCGATCACGTCGCGTACGTCGTAGGGCGTGCGCGCATCGGCCGGCACGATGCCGTAGAGCTCGTCGGCCGCAAACAGCGGGTCGCGCGGCGCGCGCAGCTCGAGATAGCAGCGCCGCATGCGGTTGAGATTGGCGATGATGCGGCGCGCGATCCCGATGGCATGGCCGTCGTCGGTGGCGTAGTAATCGGTCACGCCGGACTGGCGGCTGTGGACGTCGGCGCCGCCCAGCTCCTCCGCCGTCACCTCCTCGCCGGTCGCCGCCTTCACCAGCGGCGGACCGCCGAGAAAGATGGTGCCTTGGTTGCGCACGATGATGCTCTCGTCCGACATCGCCGGCACGTAGGCGCCGCCGGCGGTGCAGGAGCCCATGACGACCGCGATCTGCGGAATGCCGAGCGCCGACATGCGCGCCTGGTTGTAGAAGATGCGGCCGAAGTGGCGCTCGTCCGGAAAGATCTCGTCCTGCAGCGGCAGGAACGCGCCGCCGGAATCGACCAGGTAGACGCAGGGCAGATGGTTCTCGCGCGCGATCTCCTGGGCGCGCAGGTGCTTCTTCACCGTCATCGGATAATAGGTGCCGCCCTTGATGGTGGCGTCGTTGGCGACGATCACGCATTCGCGCCCGCTGATCCGGCCGATGCCGGTGATCAGGCTCGCGGAATGGACGTCGCCGCCGTAGAGGCCGTAGGCGGCGAGCGGCGAGAGCTCGAGGAACGGCGTTCCCGGATCGATCAGCAGATTGACGCGCTCGCGGGCGAGGAGCTTGCCGCGCGCGACGTGCCGCCCCCTCGCCTCCTCGCTGCCGCCCTGGGTCGCGGCCGCGAGCTTGTCGCGCAGGTCCGCGACCAGCGCCTTCATCGCCTCGGCATTGCGGGCGAACTCGGCCGAGGTCGGGTCGATGGCGGATTGGAGCACGGTCATCGGCTCAGCGCGTCTTGTCGAACAATTGCCGGCCGATCAGCATGCGCCTGATCTCGCTGGTGCCGGCGCCGATCTCGTAGAGCTTGGCGTCGCGCAGATACCGCCCGGCGGGATAGTCGTTGATGTAGCCGTTGCCGCCGAGCAGCTGGACCGCGTCGAGCGCGATCCTGGTGGCGTTCTCGGCGGCGTAGAGGATGGCGCCGGCGGCATCCTCGCGCGTGGTCTCGCCGCGGTCGCAGGCCCTGGCCACCGAATAGACGTAGGCCTTGCAGGCGTTCATCCCGACATACATGTCGGCGACCTTGCCCTGCACCAGCTGAAACTCGCCGATCGGCTGGCCGAACTGCCGGCGCTCGTGGACGTAGGGCATCACCACGTCGAGGCAGGCCTGCATGATGCCGAGCGGTCCCGCCGCCAGCACCACGCGCTCGTAGTCGAGGCCGGACATCAGCACGGTGACGCCGTCGCCGATGTCCCCGAGCACGTTTTCCTCCGGCACCTCGCAGTCCTGAAACACCAGCTCGCAGGTGTCGGAGCCGCGCATGCCGAGCTTGTCGAGCTTCTGCGCGGTCGAGAACCCCTTGAACCCCTTCTCGATCAGGAAGGCGGTGATGCCGCGCGCCCCGGCCTGCGGGTCGGTCTTGGCGTAGACCACCAGGGTCTCGGCCTGCGGGCCGTTGGTGATCCACATCTTGCTGCCGTTGAGGACGTAGCGGCCGCCCTTCTTCTCGGCCCTGGTCTTCATCGCGACGACGTCGGAGCCGGCCCCCGGCTCCGACATCGCGAGCGCGCCCACGTGCTCGCCGGCGATCAGCCTCGGCAGGTAGCGGCGCTTCTGGTCGTCGGTGCCGTTGCGGCGGATCTGGTTGACGCACAGGTTCGAATGCGCGCCGTAGGAGAGCCCGACCGAGGCCGACGCGCGCGAGATTTCCTCCATCGCCACGCAGTGCTCGAGATAGCCGAGCCCGGCGCCGCCCCATTCTTCCTCGACGGTGATGCCGTGCACGCCGAGCTTGCCCAGCTCGGGCCAGAGGTCGCGCGGAAAAACGTTGCTGCGATCGATCTCGTCGGCGCGCGGCGCAATCCGCTCGGCGGCGAAGCCGCGCACGCTGTCGCGCAGCATGTCGGCGGTCTCGCCGAGGCCGAAATCGAAGCCGCGGACGTCGTTCACGCGCATGTTCGCCGGTCTCGCATCCAGAGGAGCCGCGCTAGTGTCCCGATTCCGAAGTTCGCAAACCCGTGCGGCACCCTCTGAAGCGAACTTCGGAATCAAAGGGACACTAGCAACTCTATGATTCTAGTGCCGCTTTTGAACCCGAAGTTCGCAACCGCACTTGCCGCACGATGTGTGCGAACTTCGGGTTCGCGGCACTAGTCGCAGCCGCCATCGACGGTCGATCATTCGATTAATGCACGTCCTTGATCGCGCACGCAATATTGCCGGCCGGGGCGACGCCGGCCGACCGGCTCTTGTGCATCGCGGCCGGCGAGACAAGAATGCGGCCCGTCCCGCGCAGGGGCGTTCCGGAGAACCCATGAAGCTCGGCTTTTTCACGATGCCGGTCCATCCGCCGGCGCGCAGCTATGTCGAAACGCTCAAGGAGGATCGCGAAGCCTTCATTCTCGCCGACAGGCTGGGATACACGGAAGGATATTGCGGCGAGCACCTCACCGACGCCGCCGAGAACATTCCCAACAGCATGATGTTCCTCGCGACGCTGCTCGGCGTGACCTCGCAGATGAAGGTCGGGACCGCGGTGGTCAACCTGCCGCACACCCATCCCGTGGTCGTCGCCTCGAACGCGGCGATGCTCGACAACCTGTTCGAAGGCCGCTTCATCCTCGGCATCGGTGCCGGCGTCCTTCGCTCGGACGCCGAGGCGCTGGGGCTGCTCGATGCCGACCGCAACGCCATGCTCGCGGAGGCGATCGACCACGTGCTCGCGCTGTGGGCGGGAACGGCGCCGATCGATCGCAAGGGCAAGTACTGGACCATTTCCACGGTCAAGACGCTGTGGCCGGAGGTCGGCATCGGCGACGTCGTCAAGCCCCTCCAGAAGCCGCATCCGCCGATCGCCGGCACCGCGACCGATCCCGATTCCAAGGGGCTGATCGCGCTCGGCCGGCGCGGCTGGTGGCCGATCTCCTCGCATTTCCTCCACCCCAATTGCCTGCCGAGCCAATGGGCCAATTACGCCAAGGGCTGCGGCGAGGGCGGCCACAAGGCCGACCGCGCGAACTGGCGGGTCGCGCGCTCGATCTTCGTCGCCGAGGACGACAAGGTCGCGCGGGCCTATGGCGGCGACGACGCCAACAGTCCCTACCGGTTCTACATGAGCCAGCTCACCGCCAAGCTGAAGAAGGCGCGGCGCCTCGCCTCGTTCAAGGCGCATCCCGACATGCCGGACGACGCAGTCACCTTCGACTACATCTTCGACAACGTGGTGATCCGCGGCGGCGTGAACGAGGTCGTCGACCGCATCCTCGAGCTGCACGAGCGGATCGGCGATTTCGGCACGCTGCTCTATTGCGGCAAGGACTGGGCCGATCCGGCACTCGGCCGCAAGTCCATGGAGCTGATGGCGGAGAAGGTGATGCCCGCGGTCAACGCCGCGCTGGCAAAGTCCCTGGCCGCGGAATGATTCGGCCGAGCGAACGCAACGGAGGTTCCCATGTCACCGAGATCGCAAGACATCAAGCAGTCCGGCCTGTTCGGATTCCTCGCGCAACCCGACGCGCCGACCAAGAGCGGGGTCGTCGTCCTGGCGACGATCTTCGGCGTCAACGGCTTCGTGCGCGGCTATGCCGAGACGCTGGCGAGCGCAGGCCTCGCCGCGGGCGTGTGGGATCACTATGAAGGAGCGCCGCTGACCACCGACTACGAGGAATCCAAAGCGCGCGCGCGCAAGCTCAGCGACGCGGGCATGCTGGCCGCGGTCAAGAATTGGATCGACTTCATGCACGGAGAGCTGCAGCTCACCTCGGTCGGAGTGCTCGGCTTCTGTCTCGGCGGCCGTTACGCGCTGATCGCCGCGGCACGCGAGCGCCGGATCAAAGCGTGCGCCGCCGCCTATCCCTCGATCGAGATGCCGCGCCTGCCCAATCAGGAGCAGGACGCGCTCGCGCTCGCCGCCGAGATCGGCTGCCCCGCGCACATCGTGCAGCCCGGACACGATCACGTCGCGACCGTGGAGACCTATGCGACGCTGCGGCAAACCCTGAGCCGGCGGGCGGCGCCGACGATGTGGCAGTACTATCCCGACGCCGAGCACGGCTTCATGCATCGCAAGGAGCCGGCGGCGAATCCGGC
>WNFC01007557.1_pt1 | contig 11941 bp, 4 predicted proteins | sample 5400541 | NCBI WGS metagenome assembly WNFC01 (sample SAMN13153342, study PRJNA577476) | soil metagenome | isolation source: 120 cm saprolite under Douglas fir tree site 2 hole 2 replicate 1 | place: USA:California | collected 2015-04-18 | reverse complement strand
GTCCTTGGAGAGGCCGGCTGTGGCGGTCGAGATGCCGGCGGCCGACCCGACCACCGAGCCCGTGATGCTTGTCGACCCGGTGCCGGCGAGCTCACCGCGCCTGGTCGCGAGCGGCCGTGTTCGCCGCGCTCTCCGCCACCTGGCGCTTCCCACGGCCGGCCTGGCAATCATCATCGCCACCGCCGCGTACGTCCGGTACGTCGGTATCACCCAGGTCGGCTTCAACTCCGACGAGTCCGTGTACTCCGGGCAGGCCGCGGCGATCGCCGGATTCCAGCCGTACGGCCAGCTGTTCGGCGTTTTCCGGGCGCACCCGCTGCTCGTCCAGTTCACCGTCGCGCTCGGCTACGCCATCACGGGCCATGTCAGCGACTGGCTGCCGAGGATGATCACCGCGTCCCTGGGCCTCGTGATGGTGATCATCTGCTGGGGCATCGGTACTGTCGTGCGCGGCCGTTTCCTCGGCTTCGCCATGGGCATGATCGCCGCCCTGTGCCCCTACGCCGTGCTCGTCTCCCGGCAGATGCTGCTGGACGGGCCGATGACGATGTTCGTGGCCGCGACGATGCTCATGCTCGCGCTCTGGCTGCGTTCCCACCGAGTGATCTGGTTCTACGCGGCAGCGGCCATGGCCGCGCTCGCGGTGCTGTCGAAAGAGATGGCCATCCTCACCGTCCCGGCGGTCGTGCTGTTCGTCCTCTTCTCGCGCGACCTGCCGCTGCGATGGAGGCGGGACCTTCCGATCGCGGGAGGTGTCTTCCTGGTCGGCATCTCGCCCTACCCGCTGTCCCTGATCCTCGGCGGCGGCGCGCACACGACGAACAACTTCATCGTGTGGCAGTTCTTTCGCCAGCCGAACCACGACCCGTCGTTCTACCTGTCGGTCATCCCGAGCCTCGGCTACCTCCCGGTCGCGCTGGCGGTGCTCGGGCTGATCTCGCTGCGCTGGCGGTGGCAGCCGTACGACACGCTGGCGTTGACACTCGTCCTCTGCAACGTCGCGTTCTTCCAGGTCTGGCCGACCAAGGGCTTCGAGTACCTGCTGCCGATATTTCCGCCCTTTGCCTACCTCGCGGGCCGCGGAGCGATGGCGCTGGGCGAGGTCATTCCCGCGCTGGGGCGGCCTTTGCCGGTCGAACGCCTCGACTGGAGATGGGCGGCCTCGTTTGCCCTCGCGCTCAAGGTGATCTCTATCGCGCCCTCCGCGGCCAGGCAGGCCGTAGAGCCGGTGCAGGCCGGCACGGCGAACGCGATCGCGACCGACTCGGATCTGACGCCGGCAGAGTCCGGGACCCGGACCTTCCTGGCCGGCACCGGCGGGCTGGCCGCGAGCCGGCCGACAGGTGAGTGGATCCGCGCGCACACCCTGCCCAGCGCCCGCTTTCTCACGATCGGGCCCTCCTTCGCCAACGTAATCCAGTTCTATGGGCAGCGGAAGGCGCTCGCCCTCAGCGTCAGCCCGAACCCGCTGCACCGCAACCCGCAGTACGAGCCGGTCGTGAACCCGGACGCTCAGATCCGAAGCGGCTCCATCCAGTACCTCGTCTTCGACTCCTACTCGGCGAGCCGAAGCGTCTTCTTCACGAAGAAGCTCCTGGCTTACGTCAACAAGTTCGGGGGTGTCGCCGTCTTCACGTTCCGCGGGGACGGCGCAAGTCAGTCGGCGGACGTCGTCATCTATGAGGTGCATCCATGACGCGTGGCGTGAAGGTCGCCCTTGCCTCGCTGGCCGCCGCGGTTCTCTCCGCCGGGTACGCCCCTGCGCTCGCTTCGACTGCCTCGACTCCGACCGCCTCGACGGCCATCAAGCACATCTTCGTGATCGTCGAGGAGGGCCACAGCTTCGACAACTACTTCGGTACGTTCCCCGGGGCGAACGGCATCAACCCCGGCAAGGTGCGGATCCCGAGCGACCCGAAGGCACCTTCGAGCCAGGTCTTGTCGATGCACGCGATAGGCTCGAGATCGCCAGGCGCTCTGACAGCGGACTTCACAGCCGCCAGGACGGCCCTCAACGGTGGCGCGATGAACGGGTTCGCCTCGGCGCAGTCGCGCGTCGGCAACGATCAGAACGCGCCGCTCGGGTATTACACCCGCGAGCAGCTCGACGCCTACTGGCAGCTCGCCTCGAGCTACACCCTGATGGACCAGTTCTACTCGTCGGCGCTGGGCGGCAGCATCGACAACCATCTCTACCTTGTCGCGGGACAGGCGGTGCCCGCGAGCGAGCTCAAGAGCCCGAAGGGCTACATCGTGCCGACGATCTTCGACCGTCTGGACGCCTCGCACTTGAGCTGGCGCGCATACGTGCGCCACTACGACCCCACGCTCAACTACCGCAGGGTCGGCGCCTACGCTAACTTCGTACCCCAGGTCGTGCGTGTGCCGATGCTGAACATGCCGTCGATCGTCGACAACCCGGCCCGGTTCGCGAACCTCACCGACCAGTCGAACCTCTTCCGCGATCTGCGCTCCGAGTCGACCACGCCGGGCGTCTCCTATATCTACCCGGCCAGCGATTCCGAGCGAGCGCCGGATCCCATCACGCTCGGCGAGCAGCGCGTCGCCTCGATCGTGTCCGCAATCCAACGCAGCCCGGCCTGGACGAGCTCGGCGATCTTCGTGACCTGGTCGGACTGGGGCGGCTACTACGACCACGTGCGGCCGCCGGTGGTCGACTCGCACGGCTACGGCTTCCGCGTGCCGACGATCGTGATCTCGCCGTACGCGCGCCTGGGCTTCGTCGACCACACGACCTCCGACTTCACCTCGATCCTCAAGTTCATCGAGACGACCTACAACCTGGCCCCGTTGACCAACCACGACAGGGCTGCGTCGAGCCTCACCGAGGCTTTTGACTTCTCGCGCAAGCCGTTCGCGCCCGCACTCGTCGAGACACAGACGAGCACGGTCGCGCGCGGCATCCCGGTGCTTGCGGTCGTCGTCTTCTATGGAGCCTCCGTGGCGGTGGCCGGGATCCTGCTCCTGCTGGCGCTCTCCTGGAGGCGGATCAGATCAGGGCGCGGCGGCCCCGGTGGCGGCCGCCCGGCAGGCGGCACTGGTGGCGGAGGCGGGTTGCGGTTCCCCCGGCGCCGCGTGCTCCCGGGCGGAGCGGTGATCTCGGCCGCGCGCCGGCTTCTGGCGGCGGTGCCCTTCAGCACACTTCTGACCCCCGCGGCCCGGTGGTCGCAGCGCGCCCGCACGCATGTCAGCACGAGATGGCTGGTTGCCGCTGTCGTCGCGGTGGCGGTCGTGCTCCTCCCCGCGATGGCAATCGCCAACGACGAGCCCATCAACGTCGCGATCTCACCGGTCACGGCCGTCTACGCCGGCAACACGACCGACGTCTCGGCCACCGTGACGAAGCAGGGACAGCCCGTCTCAGGGACGACCGTCGGATTCAACGCCTCCGACCCCGCGGGCAACGTGATCGCGAGCCACGGCAGCCACACCGACGCCAACGGCGTCGCACTCTTCCACTTCCCCGCGGTCAATGCAGCCGGCGCCTACCGCGTCCACGCCACCGTCTTGAACACCACATCGAGCGCCGATGCCACGGTGACGGTGCTCGCCCTCCGGCCGACGACGATCGGTCTGAGCGTCCCCAACACGATGACGATCGGGCGTGAGGTGCCGCTGGAGCTGACGCTGCAGGGTCCCGGTGGACCGGTCCCGAACGCCTCGCTCCAGGTCTTCGTCGACGGAATCCATCAGGCCGACGCGCGCACTTCCTCGGGTGGCGAGGCCGACTACGGTGTGCAGCCGCCGGCCCTCGGCCCACACCAGCTCAGCATCCAGTACGCCGGCAGCGCGAGGGACGGCCTGGCCTCATCGGAGACGCGCCAGACGGTGACCATCGTGCCGCTGCTGCCCACGACCATCACCCTCGGACTCCCGAGCCCGACTCCGACCGGGGTGCTGACGTACGTCACGGCGACGCTGCAGTCCAACGGCGCGCGCCTCGCAAATGCCAAGGTCACCGCCCTGGTCGACGGCGTGACCACGCTCCAGGGCACGACCAACAACCTCGGCGTGGTCAGCTTCCAGATGAGCCGCAACCTGCGCATCGGCCCGCACAGCGTCGAGGTCTCGTTCGCCGCGAGCGTTCTGCTGGGGGCGCAGGCCGCGTCGGCCAGGGGCACGTGGCAGGTCATCGCCCCGTGGTCGACCTGGATCTCGATAGCCCTGCCGCAGGACTACCGGCTGGGACAGGAGCTGGCCGTTGTCGCCAGGGTCTACACGGGCTCGCGGCCCGTCGCGGGCGTGCCCGTGCACATCGCGGCAGGCGGCCGCCACGTCACCGTCATGACCGATCGCAACGGCCGGGTGGTCTACCGGCTCTCACGCAACCTGCGGCCTGGTACGTACGCGGTGAGCGTCTCGCTGCACGACCAGCGCGAGCTCGGGTACCTGGGCTCGACCGCGAACGGGAAGTTCACGCTCCTGCCTCCGCTCGCGACGAGGGTTGGCGTCCACCTCACCACGCCGATCACAACGGGTGACGGCGACGTCGTCACCGGCAAGGTGGACAGCTCGATCGGGGCGTTGGGCCGCAAGGTGCCGATCCACCTTGCGATCGACGGGCGCAAGCTGGCGACGCTGGAGGCCAGGCCGGACGGTACGTTCTTGTTCAAGCTGCCGCGCAATCTGGCGGCGGGAACGCACACGATCAGCGCCGCCTACCACGGCGACCGCTCGCTGGGCATCCTCCGGTCGTCAGCCAGTGTCTCCCTGGTGATCCACCCGCTGCTGGTCACCTTCCAGGCAGGACCTGCGCTGCCTGGCGTGAGCTTCCGCATCGACGGTAAGTCGGCGGTCACCGGCACGGACGGGAAGACCACCCTGGCGGTCGCCACTGCCGGCAGGCACGTTCTGGCGGTCAGCCCGCCCGCCGACACATTGACGACGCGGATCCGATTCGCCCACTGGTACGACAACGACACGCTGTCCTCGAAGCCGGTCAAGATCTTCGCCGACACCACTGTCTACGCACTGTTCTCCGGGTCTTATCTGACGCCGATAGTGCTGCACAACGCGGCCGGCGGGCTTCTCGACACCAAGCGGCTGGGCCCGGTCATGATCGCCGCGCCCGAAGGCAAGCAGATCGAGCTGGCGCCAGGACAGACCACTGCCTGGCTCGAGGTCCACGCGCCGTCACGCGCCCTGCTCCTCGGCCTCGGCCAGACTCCACGCTACGCGCTCGACTCCGCGGCCTACGACGGTGTCAACGTCGCCAACCACGGCGACAGCCCGTTCACGCCGGGGCCGAACAAGGTCTGGACGGTCAATCTCCACATCTACTCCATGCAGCTCAACGTCCGCCAGCCCCTCCTTGGCGGCTCCATCAGTGCGGTCGTCGTCACCTCCGCAGGCGGTTTCCAGCAGACGATTCAGCCGGACGACCGCGGGCACGTCACGCTGACCGACCTGCCGCGGGGCCTTTACACGGTGCGGACTGTCGGCAGCGGAGTTTCGCCAAGTCTCACCGTCCAGGTCACGCGCAACCAGGTGGTGCAGATCTCCGCGTTCACCCCGATCGAGGTCGCAGCGATGATCCTGCTGCTGGTCGTGGTCTGCGCCGGAGTGGTCGGCGCGGCGATCGCCGTCCAGCGATGGGAACCGCAGGAGCGGCCGGTCGATCCGGCGGGTCCCCCGCCGATGGTGCTCGCCTGACACGACTGTGAGCTCAGGTCAGCGCTGGCTGGCGGCCGGCGTCGGAGTGGCGGTCGCGCTCGCCGGCCTTGCGGGGCTTGCGCTGATCATCAAACCTCATATCACGACGGGGGTAAGCGGAACCACCGCGGCGGCGGTCAGCCCGGCTCCGACCGCCCAGGCGACCGGCTCCAGCTCGCCCCAGGTGTACGTCCATTACTACCTGTGGTGGACAAGCCGCCACTGGGCCGACAAGCTCGGCCCGACCTACCCCTACACCAGTGCGCCAATTCCAGGCACCACTGATCAGATGGGCTGCAACCCCACGGTGTCTTACAAGGGCGCCCAGATCGTCGACGTCCCTGCTGAAGGGCTGTATGACCAGACGCAGGCCCAGACCTTCCAGCTCCACGTTCAAGAAGCGTCCGGCGCGGGCCTGAAGGGCTTCCTCGCCGACTGGCAGGGAACTGGCACACCGACGCAGTCGCCGGCGTCCAGCGGCTACAACTCACGCCTCGACCTGATGGTGCGCACGGTCGATTCCTCCAACGCTGCGCACGGAACGCACTTCGGCCTTGGGCTTGCCTTCGCCTCGTTCGGGGATTACGGCCGGTCAGCGGACGAGGTCATCAACGACCTGCGCTACTTCTACAACCAGTACCACTCGGATCCGGCGTTCGCCAACGGCTACAGCTCCAGGCCGATCGTGATGTGGCTTGACTCGCGCAAGTTCTCGCTCTCGACTATCAAGGCCGTCTCCCAGGCGATGAAACCGTATGTTTACCTGCTCGGCGACGAGACCGTGAGCTCGTGGAAGAACGACGCCGGCTACCTCGATGGGACCAGCTACTACTGGTCGACGCAGAACCCTTGGACCAACGCCCGCGCCGGCTCGGCGGTGACCGATCTTGCCGCCGCGGTTCACGCCGACGGCAAGCGCTGGTTCGCCCCCTTCATCGCCGGCTACAACAAGCAGCTGCTCGGCGGCTCCTGCGTGCAGCGGCGCGGAACGGAGACGCTGACCGAGCTGTGGCAGATCAATGGCGCGAGCCGGCCCGACGGCTGGTTCGGGATCAGCTGGAACGAGTTCGTCGAGAACACCTACCTCGAGCCGAGCAAGCGCTACGGAACGAGATACCTGGACGCGCTGGCGGCCCTGATCAAGCGAGGCTGAGCCGCAAAGCCGAGCGCCGTCAATTCAGGGTCGTCGGTGCCCCTTTTATTTAGCCCGCGTTCGCCGCGGCGCTGACCAGCTGCAGCCCGGCCTTGGCGTAGGCCGTCGGCACCAGCAGGTCGGTCGCGGTCGGGTACGGGTTCGCGACGTTCACCGGGTAGTAGAGGCCATTGACCACGAACGATCCGGACAGGACGTAGGTCGTGGTCGCAATCCAGCCCTTCCCGCCCGCCGTCTTGCGGTAGAGCACGTATCCGGTGGCCTTGCTCCCCGCTCCGACGACCGGGCTTGCGTCGTCCATGGACGTGCACACGCCGCAGCCGTAGGCGATTGGCGGCTGCTCGATGAACGCTTCGGCCCAGGCGGGGTCGGAAAAGACGTAGATCGTGATCGTGCCTCCGAGGTCGGACGTGCTCGTACTCACCACGCCCGCCAGTCCGGGGATCGAGTCGGGAACGAATGCGTCGCGAAAGGGCGCAGCCTGGGCAAGCTCTGGCGGCACGATGTCGCGCGTGAACTTCTTGCCGACCAATGCCTTGGCCAGCTGGGCGGGGCTCAGCTTGGCGCCGGTCTGCGAGGCACCCGACGAGGTTTGTAGGTTGGGCGACGGGCTGACCATACCGGCCAGCTCGACAATCGAGATCCCCGCCATAAGGAGGATGAGCGAGCCCGCGACGAGCCAGCTCGCGCGATTGAAGATCCGGCGCACATGCGGCGACGGGGGCGGGGCCGGCTTCCGCGCCGCAGCCGGTGGAGCGGGGGGCGGCGGCAAGGACATCGACGGGGGTAGGGGAGCTGTTGAAGTGGTTGCCGCGACCGCGACTTGCTCCGGCACGCCGGCCGGTGGTTTGGGGGCGCTGTGGCGGCGCCGTCGCGTCGACCGTGAGCGTGGCGGGGGCTCCTGCGGATAAGGCGCAAGCACGCGGACGACCGGCTCGAAGGCAGGCCCGGCAGCGGGCGGTGGGGGCGGTGGAGGACCGGAATCGGGGATCTGGACCCACGAGTGCCCGTCCCATGCAAGGCCGCGAGGCGGCCGCCACATCTCAGTCCACCGATCGCCGTCCCACCACCATTGCCCGTCACCCGACCACTGGGGCTCAGGCCCGGGGCCGGGGCCGGGCATTGCGCTCTTCTTCTTCATCCGCCGATCCTGAATAGTGTTTTCGGCGCGGGCGCCACCCAACAAGAGGACATTTGACCCACGAATGGGCCTACCCCGCGAGCGCGGAGCGGTTCCGTGGGTACTCTGTCAGAAGGGGTCAGGAGAGCCGGTCGGCCGGGACCCGGACCTCCACCCACGTGCCCCCACCCTGCCGCGGGCTGGCGGTCAGGGACCCGCCAAGGATTGTCGCCCGCTCGGCCATCCCTACCAGGCCAAAGCCATAGGGCGCGCCGTCCATACCGACCCCGTCGTCGCGAACCACGACGATTGCATCGCCGGTCGGGCCGACGTCGAGCAGGACCTCGACAGCCTTGGCGCGGCCGTGCCGCCACGCGTTTGCCACCGCCTGCTGGACGATGCGGAGCAGGTTGAATGCCGCCCAGCCGTTCGTCCGCCGCGGCCAGCGGGAGCCCAACCGCACCGAGAGGTTGCGCCCGGTCGGCGCGACCAGGTCCCGCTTGAGCGCCTCGGCCAGGTTGATACGGAGGTCGCGTCGCTCGCGCAGGTCGATCATGGTTTCCCGCGTCTGCCGGAGCACCTTGCGGGTCGCCTCTTCGAGCCGAGCCAGCTCGCCCGCGAGCGGATTCGAGTCGTCGAGCGACGCCCGCAGGTTGTAGAGCTCCAGCACCAGGCCGATCAACGGCTGGGCCACCTGGTCGTGCAGCTCGCGCGCGAGGTGCCGCTGCAGCTGATCGAGCGTCAGGTCGTCGCCGGACGCGAAGGCAGGCTGCATCAACTCTTCGACTGGGTTCGAAACCCCAAGGCCCACGCGCTTCCCTCCACGTTTGCTCCCTGCAAGATCAGCGAAGTAGCTGGATCTCCACGCGGGAGATTCAGAGTCTACTCGTACTAACGAAGCACCGGCGGTTAAGGTTCTGAATCTTTTCGACGGCGCTACGTCAGCGACACCGTGAGACAGGCTCGGCGCGCGGCTGCGCCCGGTACGCCAAGGAACGAGGCATTTCCAACGCCTGTGTGCGCGCCGTGCGTGAGTTTCAAAGGCCGGACGCATTGCGTCATTTTCATTTGCGATTCTCAGCAAGAACCTCGAGGGTCGTGCCGTTAGCTCGAAAACGACGGACCTGCTGCTGCGGAACAGCGATCGTCTTCAGAGCTTGCTGTAGGGGGTAGGCGATCAACGACACGTGTCGATTGATCGCGCCTTGTTCGGCGTGACGATCCGCAGGTTCGATCTTCATCGTTGCGCGCCCATGTGCGGGCGTGCAGGAAGGAGGCCGAGAGGAAGTGATCGCCAGGTTGAAGAGGGCGAAAGCCCGCATGCCGGCAGTGATCGTGGTCCTGGGTCTGCTCATGGTTGCGATTGGCGCATCCATGCAGTTCGCGCCAGTTACCAGGGCGGCGACGCCACCGGCGTACCAGCACATCTTCTTCGTCATCGACGAGAACCATGGCTACAACCAGATCGTCGGTTCGAGTTCCGCGCCGTACATCAACAGTCTCGCCAACGCGAACGGCCTGGCGAGCAACTACTTCGCAGTCAGTCACCCATCGCTCCCTAATTACCTCGCGCTTGTCGGCGGGTCGACGTTTGGCATCACCTCCGATTGCACGACGTGCTGGCTAAACGCACCCAACCTTACTGACTCGATCGAGAGCTCCGGCCGTACGTGGCACGCGTACATGGACGGCATGACAAATCCCTGCCAGCTGTCGGACAGCAACGGCTACGCGCAGAAGCACAACCCGTTCGTCTACTTCAACGACATCCGAACCACTGCGCGGTGTGCGGCTAACGACGTGCCGTACTCGCAGCTGTCGACCGACCTTGCCAGCGCGGCAACAACTCCCAACTTTGTCTGGATCACGCCCACGCTCTGCAACGACATGCACGACTGCAGCGTGTCAACAGGTGACACCTGGCTGAAGAACAACCTTCCCGCGATCTTCAACTCGTCCGCGTGGCAGACCAGTCCGAGCCTGTTGATCCTCACATTCGACGAGGACGAGAACGGCGAGGGCAACCACGTGGCCTGGATCGCTATCCAGAGCCCGCCCTCGGCCCATCTCACCTCGGCGGTGAAGTACTCCCACTACTCGACGCTCAGGACGATCGAGAGCCTGTGGGGCCTTCCGTCGCTCACGACGAACGACGGCGGCGCTTTGGCCATGAATGACGTCCTGGTCGCGGGTGGCGTGCCCACGCCCAGCCCCTCGCCATCTTCATCTCCGTCGCCGTCTTCCTCGCCGTCGCCGTCTTCCTCGCCGTCGCCGTCGCCATCACCATCGCCATCGCCATCACCAAGCCCCATCCCCGTCCCGTCGCCGTCGCCGAGCCCATCTCCGTATCCATCACCAACCCCGGGCTCAACGGGATCCGTGGGCTTCGTCCAGGCTGCGGGGACCGGCGCCTCGACTGCCTCGACCGCCGTCACCGCAAGCTTCACCACGCCGAGCACGGCTGGTGACCTGCTCGTCCTTTCGGCCAGCGTCTACACCGGGACCACCAACCCGATCACCGCGGTCACCGACTCGGCCGGCAACAGCTGGAAGAGGATTGGCGCCTACGCGGTGTCTGGCCATTACTCGGACGGTGAGCTCTGGTACACGGCCGGCGCGGCACCTGTGACCTCGGTCACTGCCAGCGTCGCCGCGGCGACCGGAATCGCAATCCAACTCCAGGAGTTCAGCGGCCTGGGTAGCAACCCGCTCGACGTCTCGGCGGGCTTTGCCAACACCGGCACCGCCCCGGACTCCGGCTTCGCCACTCCCACCGGGGCGGGCGACCTGGCTGTCGGCTTCCTGGCGGGCCACAGCTCGAACCAGGCCTTGACCGCAAGCGCTTCTGGCTACTCCAACCTCGGCCAACAGACAAGCGCAGTCAGTGGAAACACAGTCACCCTGATCTCGGGTTACACGTACATCCCGACGACCTCGAGCACCGATTACTTGGGCAGCTTCGGATCGGCCATGTACTGGGCCGCCGGGGTCGTGCTCTTCCACGTCTCGGTCGCGCCGCCGGCGCCGAGCCCGAGCCCCTCTCCCAGCCCCTCACCGTCACCGTCTCCCAGCCCCTCGCCGTCACCGTCTCCCAGCCCCTCGCCGTCACCGTCACCGTCTCCCAGCCCTTCACCCTCGCCTTCACCCTCGCCTTCACCGAGCCCGTCGCCTTCCCCGTCGCCGGGCGCCACCGGCACTTGCTTCCTGAGTACCCCGATCCGGGCCGCGTTCTACTACCCCTGGTACCCGGAGAACTGGACCCAGGGCACGTATACGCCGGCAACTCACTACCACCCGTGGCTGGGCGACTACAGCGACGACCAGCAGAGCCTGGCCGTCTACCGCAGCCAGATCGCGGCGATGCAGTACGGGCGCGTCCAGGCCGGCATCTCGAGCTGGTGGGGCCAGGGTTCGAAGACCGACAGCCGGGTCACCAGTCTCCTCTCGGCAGCGAGCGGCACCCCGTTCTGCTGGACGCTTTACTACGAACCCGCCGTGACGGGCGGAGCCGCGCAAATCGCGTCGGACCTCGCGTATATCGCCGCCAACTACGCCGGCAACCCTAACTACCTGCACGTCAACGGCAAGCCTGTGCTGTTCGTTTACAGCCGAGCCGAGGCCAGTTGCACCGACACCCAGACGTGGGTGACAACCAACAACGGCCAGTACTACCTCAACCTGCAGGTGTTCGGCGGCTACACGGCGTGCACCTATCAGCCCGAGAGCTGGCACCAGTACGCCCCCGCCGTGGCCGAGGATCACCAGTCGGGTTACAGCTTCTCGATCTCTCCCGGGTTCTACAAGTACAGCGAGACTTCACCACGGCTCGTGCGCGACCCCAGCGCATGGACTCAGAACGTCGCCGACATGGGCGCATCGAACGAGCCCTGGCAGCTGATCGCGACCTTCAACGAGTGGCTCGAGGGGTCGTCGGTCGAGAACGGAATGGAGTGGGCGTCCGCATCGGGTCAGGGCGTCTATCTCGACATCCTTCA
>WNFC01007554.1_pt1 | contig 11942 bp, 11 predicted proteins | sample 5400541 | NCBI WGS metagenome assembly WNFC01 (sample SAMN13153342, study PRJNA577476) | soil metagenome | isolation source: 120 cm saprolite under Douglas fir tree site 2 hole 2 replicate 1 | place: USA:California | collected 2015-04-18 | reverse complement strand
CGCCCCTACGGCGGCACGAATCCGGCGCTATCGCTCGGCGGCATAAAAAAACTACCCTCCAGACACTAAAGCTATTGCCTAACTATCTCCGTCATGATACTTAGGCACATGCTTAACCAATCACCTGATCTGGACCGCCTTTTCCACGCCCTCGCTGACCCCACGCGACGCGCGATGGTCGAGCGGCTGAGCCGCGGGCCGGCGCCGGTGAGCGAACTTGCCCGTCCTCTGCCCATGTCGCTGCCGTCAGCCATGCAGCACCTGGGCGTCCTGGAGGCGGCGGGCCTGGTGCGTTCGGAAAAGATCGGCCGCGTGCGCACCTGCACCATTGAGCCCAAAGCGCTCAGCCTGGCCGAGCAGTGGATCAACGCCCGGCGGCTTGAGTGGGAACACCGGCTCGACCGCTTGGGCGACTACCTGAAAACCCTGGACAACGAAACCCTGGACAACGAAGGAGATGGCAATGGCTCGGGTGATTGAAGCGAATAAACAGGCAACCGTACCGCAACCGCCGCCGCTGCGGCTTTCCCGTGTCTTCCATGCGCGGCGCGAGACCGTGTTTAAGGCCTGGAGCTCCGCCGACCATGTGAAGCGCTGGTTCAGCCCGGAGACCTATTCCGTGTCAGACGCCAAGGTTGAGATGCATATCGGCGGCCCGTTCGAGGTCTGCATGCGCTCGCCTGCGGGCGAGCAGCAGTGGGCCCGTGGGACGTTCGTCGAAGTCGCGCCCCACACCCGGCTGGTGATCGACACGCGGGTTGAGGGCTATGCCGGCGAGCCGCTGTTTCGCGCCTATACGGAAGTCGACTTCGCCGACGCGTTGGGCGGAACGCGCATGGACGTGGTGCAGACCTATACTTTCACCGATCCGTCGATTGCTGCCCGGATGGTAGCAGGCGCGCCGGAAGGGTGGCGCACCACGCTCGACAAGCTGGAGAAAGAGGTCGTGCGCATGCAGGGCGGAGCGGAGACCGGCGTTCGCTCGGTGGTGCATGCCACCTTCCATCTGGAGCGCACCTACGATGCGCCGGTCGCGCGGGTGTGGAAGGCGCTGACCGATGAGAAAGCCAAGCAAAAGTGGTTTAGCGGCACACCGGACCGCTGGGAATTGCTGGAGCGGCACATGGATGTGCGCGTCGGCGGCAGCGAGCGGGTGAAGGGACGTTGGGAAGGTGGCATGGTCTCCACCTTCGACGCCACATATCACGACGTGATCCCGAATGAGCGGCTGGTCTACTCTTACGTGATGCACCTTGACGACAAGAAGATCTCGGTGTCGCTCGCGACCATGCAGTTGAAGGCCGAGGGCGCAAAGACCACCTTGCAGGTCTCCGAGCAGGGGGCGTTCCTCGATGGCTACGACGACGCGGGGTCTCGCGAGCACGGCACCGGCCATCTCCTCGATGCGCTCGGCGCATCGCTGAGAGACTGAGCGCATCGCGGCATGTCCAAGCAAGCGTAGCAGCGTAGCCAGGATTGAGCCACCGGGTCCGGCCTCTGGCCGGCCCGATGATAAACTTAAGCGAAATTCGGGACGGCGTTGTCAACACGGCGACGCCACCCCCGGGTTTCGCTGCCGCTCAACCCGGGCTACGTTGCTGCGAGCAGATACAATTTACTTGACCAGCCCGACCTCGAAGCCGAGCGGTTGCTCCGCGATGTCACATCGGCCGAACGGCGTGGCCTGCGCCATCCGCTCGAAATCCGCCTTGGAATAGGCCCGCTTCCTCAGCGCGGACAAAGTGGTCCGGGTGAGGAACGCGTCGATGCGGCCGAGATGCATCTTCGCCACCTCATCGACGATGGCCTTGCCCGACGCGTCGTTGCGCATGTCGATGATGAGCGCCCTCCCGCCTGGCCCCAGCACGCGATGCATCTCGCGCAGTGCGCCGACCGGATCGCTGAAGTTCTTGAACGCCGCTCGGCAGACGATGAAGTCGAACGCTTCGGCGGCAAACGGCATGGCCGCCGCGTCGCCTTCCTGGAAATCGACCTCAACGCAGCCGCGCGCAGCATTCTCGCGCGCAATGCGAACAAATGTCCGGCTGACGTCGAGCCCGGCTACGCGATAGGAACCAAGCTGCGCCAGCGCGATGGCGAGATAGCCGGGTCCGGGGGCGACTTCGAGCACCCGGTCGCCGGGCCGCAGTGAACCGGCGATACGCTTGGCCAAGTTGCGGTATTCGGCGATGCTCTTGCCGGTGTTCCTTGCGTACCAGGTCGCGATCATGCCCTCCATGCCTATGCCCTTGTACGGTTTCGGTTTCCGCTCCACAGAGGTCTTCATGGCCAACTCCATATATCTTATCATATAAGATATTTAGCACATAAGGAAATTGCGAGACGATGTCAACGAAGACCAAGCGGCGGCGGGAGCTGGAGGCCGCGCTCAACGCGGCGATGCGCGATGCCAGCGGCCAAGGCGTGCTGTACAGCCAGGCCGTGGCCGACCGGCTTGGCATGAACAGCACCGATCTCGAATGCCTTGATCACATTTCGCGTGGTCCGGTCACCGCCGGCAGGCTCGCCGAGCTGACCGGGCTGACGACCGGTGCGATCACTGGCGTCATCGACCGGCTCGAGCGCGCCGGCCTGGCGCGGCGCGAGCGCGACGCCGGCGACCGTCGCAAGACCCTGGTCAGCATGCTGCCCGCCGTCGCGGAGCGCGTCGCGCCCCTGTTCGAGCCGATGGAGCGCACCGCAATGGCAGTCCTGTCGAAGTATCGCGACGACGAACTCGCTCTGCTGCTCGATTTCCTGACCACGGCGCGCGATGCCGCTTTGACCGCGATGTCAGAGCTTCGCGCACTGCCGCAGCCGCGGCCGACGCCAAAGCTGTCCAAGCCGAAATGACGGTGTTGGTGGCGGATGCCGTAGGGCGCAATAAGCGCAGCGCATTGCGCCGCTTCAACGTTGGCAGCGTCACGCGGCTTTCGCACCGGAATGGCGCAATGCGCTACGCTTATTGCGCCCTACGGTCCTGCATGGCCGGCACCGCCGCTCTTGAGCCAAGGCGGACCTCGCCGTTGCGCCAGGAGATCGAACAACGGCCTGGAACTTCCGCGGCCCTACTCCGCCGGCTGCGCCGCCCGGTGCGCGGCCTCGGCCCCGTTGACGGCCACCGCCATCACATAGACGCCTGCCATCATTACGAAGCCCGTCAGCGCGATGGCGGCGAGCACGAGGTCGAAGCCGCCGCGGCCGTAGAGCTGGGCGATGAGCTGGACCGCGATGCCTGAGGTGATGAAGGTGAGGAAATAGCGCACCGCGTACACCCGGCCGCGCCAGGCGTCGGCGGTGTAGCGGGCGATCACGATGTCGCCGACCGTCGTCTGGCCGTAGATAGCGCCGATCGCCACTCCCAGCGCAACGACCAGCGCCGCGCCGGTCGCGTGCCCGGCCCACACCACGCCGACGACCTGAACGGTCGCCACCGCGGCGAACAGCATATGGGGCGGCGCCCGCTCGAGCAGACGGCCCATGGCGAGTTGCACCAGCGCGCCGCACAGGAAAATGCCGGTCGCAAGCCAACCCACCACGATGAGCGGCACGCCTTCGCCGACCCGCTCGTCCACGAGCTTCGGAAGGGCGATCAGAGCGGTGTTGAAGGTGAGGCCGCCGGCCAGCGAGATCGCCACGTAACTGCCGAACATCACCGCGGCGGCGCGCCGCGACAGCGCCACGTTGGCGGTGGCGCTGCGCTTGCCGATGCGGTGCCGGTCGTCGGGCACCAGCGCCAGATACGCAACGCCGGCCGCCAGGCACACTACGGCCGGAACCAGGAACGCGGCACGCCAATCGATCCACGCCGCCAGCGTGGCGGAAATGCCGGCCGCCAGCGTGACGCCGAGATTGCCGCACACGCCGTTGAAGGCGAGCGTGCGCGGGCGCGCCTTGGAGACATCGAGCAGCATCGCCATGCCGACCGGGTGATAGATGGCAGCGAACATGCCAAGAAAAGACATCGCGACGGCGAGCCACAGGGGCGTCGGCGCCAGGCCGGCGGCGACGAGCGAGGCGGCGCAACCGAAATAGAACAGCGCCATCATGCTGCGCCGGCTCCAGCGGTCGGCAAGCCAGCCCGCGGGAATCGAAAACACCCCGAACGCCACGAACGCCCCGGTCGACAGCGCGATCATCTCCTCATAGGGGCGCTTGAATACGACCTCAAGCCCGATCACCACGGCCGGGAAGACCAGCAGCACGAAATGGTCGATCGCGTGGGCGAGATTGAGAAACGCGATGGCGCGCCGGTTGGCGGCTTGCGATGGCGCGGCGGCGGCGACCGGTTCGTAGGGTATGGAAACGTCGTTCATCGATTGATCCAAGAGAGAGATAGAGCCCATTGCGATAGCATCGACGCGCAACGGGAAACAGTAGGATAGGTTGAGCGATAGCGAAATCCATAATGGGCTGGCGCGAAGGCACCACCTCGATGGGTTTCGCATCTTCGACAAGCGCTCAGGAGCTCAACCCATCTTACGCTTGCCTGATATACCCCGACGGCCGCGATCGACCTATGCGATTTTGACATCGCTGATCAGGCATGGACGGCCGGAAGAAACCGGGCCCGTGTGACCAGCAAACGGATTCCGCCAAGACGGCGTCCAAACGTCGGCATGCGCGCAAGCCCCTGCTCGCCGGTCGCGACGGGCCATCGGCGGACATCGCCGGCTCGACAATGTGGATACCGGCACTTCAGTCGTAGCACCGATGGATCGTTCGGTCAGGCGCAAACCCAATGAAAAAGTGCACATCGCACAACACGTTGGACTATTCTGCGGGATTGTAGCCAAGCCGGAAGGCGATCCATCAGGCTCATTTACGCCAAACACCCGCTCCGACAACGTCACGGCAGCGATCCGCACACGCGGATGGCCCGCACCAGAGGAGCGCAACATGTATTCCAATCTTTGCAAGGGACTGTTCGCAGTCGCCCTGACGGGGGCGGCGCAGTCGGCCTTCGCCAACGTTATCACCGACTGGAACGAGAATGCCGTCACGTTCGTGACACCCAGGATGGCGCCAGGCGCCGGCCAGCGCGTGGTCGCGATCATGCAGGCCGCGATGTTCGATGCGGTCAACTCGATCGAGCGCCGTTACCGGCCCTATCTCGTTCAGCTGCCGGCGGCTCAGACCGCATCGAAGGAGGCCGCTGCGACGGCCGCAGCAGGCGCCGTCTTGGCGAGCCTCATTCCGCAGGTGCAGGGACAGGTGAGCGGCATGACGACGTCCTATCTCGCCTCGATTCCGGACAGCGACGCAAAAGCCGAGGGGATCAAGCTCGGCGAGACGGTTGCCGCCAAAATCCTGGAGGCGCGCGCAAAGGACGGCGCCGACGCCCCCGATGCCTACCGCTACAAGACCAAACCCGGCGTCTACGTGCCGACGCCGATCACCATCTCTTCCACCTGGGGGAACCTGACTCCGTTCGCCCTCAAGGGCCCATCCCAGTTTCGACCGCAGCCGCCGATCGCACTCAAGAGCGGCGAGTGGGCCACTGATTACAACGAAATCAAGGACTTCGGCGGCAAGACGAGCACCAAGCGTTCCGCCAAGCAGACCGAGGACGCCCGCTTCTGGCTGATCACCGGGCCGCAGAGCACCGAGCCGGTCGTCCGCCAGGTGGTGGAGGCGAAGAAGATGAGCGTGATCGACAGCGCCCGGTTCATGGCGCTCACCGCGATGGCCGGGGCCGACGCGGCGATTGCGGTGTTCGACGCCAAGTATCACTACGAGTTCTGGCGTCCGATCACTGCGATCCGCAATGGCGACCAGGACGACAACACCGGCACCGAGCGCGACGCCACGTGGCAACCGATCGACAACACGCCGATGCATCCGGAATATCCGTGCGCCCACTGCATCGTCAGCGGCGCCGTGGCGTCGGCCATCGAGACGCTGCTGGGGACCCCGGAAGTCGCCGAAATCGCCATGACCAGTCCGACCGCGCCAGGCGCCACCCATCGGTGGACCAACATCCGGGCCTATAACGAAGAGGTGTCGCACGCCCGCATCTGGGCCGGTTTCCATTACCGGTTCTCGGTGCGCGTCGGCCAGGACATGGGACGCAAGATCGGCGAATACGTGGTGAAGAACGTGATGCAACCCGCGACGGTCGCGAACGTGCGCTGAGCCGTGCTTCGCCGGGCTTGCATTCGCGAGCCCGGCGGCGCTGCTCCAACGCGATGCGCCTAAGGTCGGTCAATTCCATCCCGTTTTCGTCCGAAAGCTGTAGAATCATGAACCGGCGTTAAGGAGGAAAGATCATGCTGACGACACAAACGCGACGCCGCTTTCTGGCTACGCTCTCGTCCGCCGGTGCAGCGGGCCTCCTGGGCAGCCCAAATTCGGATGCCCAGGACGCGCCGCCGGAAACAACCACTATCCGCCTTGCCAAGAATCGGACCCTCTGCATCGCGCCCCAATATGTCGTCGAGGACCTGTTGCGGTTGGAGGGTTTCAGCGACATCCGCTTTGTAGCGCAGGATGCGGGTCGCGGTCAGTCGGAAGCGCTCTCACGCGGCGATATCGACCTCACTGTGCAATTCTCGGCCCTCACGCTGGTCCCGATCGACGCCGGCGCCAACATCACGATCATTGCGGGTGTTCATGTCGGATGCTTCGAGCTGTTCGGGAACGAAAGCATCCGCAGCATCGCAAGCCTCAAGGGCAAGACCGTAGGCGTGCCGGACCTCGGCACATCCCCGCACGTGTTCCTGTCGACCATGGCGGCCCACGTTGGGCTCGACCCTGCGAAAGACATCAACTGGATCACGAGCCCGGGCGTTGCGCCAAAAGACCTGTTTGCCGAAGGCAAGATCGATGCATTCCTGGGCTTCCCTCCGGAACCGCAAGAATTGCGCGCCCGCGGCATCGGGCGCGTGGTCGTCAACAGTTCCGTCGACCGCCCGTGGTCGCAATATTTTTGCTGCGTGCTCGCCGCCAACCGCGACTTCGTCAGGACCCACCCCATCGCCACTAAGCGCGTCTTGCGGGCGATCCTCAAGGCGACCGACTTGTGCGCACGCGATCCGACAAGCGCTGCACGACGGATGGTCGACGGCGGGTTCACGGCTCGCTACGACTACGCACTGCAGACGTTGAATGACGTGCCCTATAACAAATGGCGCGATTACGATCCCGAAGACACGATCCGGTTCTACGCGCTGCGGCTGCGCGAAAGCGGCATGATCAAGTCGAATCCCAACAAGATCATTGCCGAAGCTACGGACTGGCGTTTCGTGAACGAACTCAAGCGCGAGTTGAAGGGCTGAAATCATGCGGACGGCGGTGGTCCTCACGTTGTTGCTGCTGGCATTGCTGATGCTGGCGTGGCCGCGTGATGCCGCTGATCGCATCTCCGAGGAGCAGCCGCTTCCGAAGATCGCGCCGGCACCCGCATTTACCTTGACCTCACAAGACGGTGCACAGGTCAGTCTCGCGGATTTTCGCGGCAAGGTGGTCGCCGTGACCTTCATCTATACTTTGTGTACCGATACGTGCCCGGTCCTGACACCCATGATGTCGTTCGTTCAGGACCGGCTCGGGCCTGATTTCGGCACCAAGGTCGCTTTCGTCTCCATCACGGTCGATCCGAAGCGCGATACGGCGGCGGTGCTGAAGGAATATGCGCAGGCGTTCGGCGCCGATCTGGGCGGCTGGGCCTTTCTAACTGGAGCGCCAGAGGCTATTCGCGAAGTGACACGCCGCTACGGCGTATTCGCCGCGCCGGCTGCGAATGGCGACGTGGACCATTCGTTCCTCACATCGATCGTCGATCGGCGTGGCGTTCTGCGCGTGCAATATGTTGGGGCGCGTTTCGACCCCGAGGAGTTTCGACGCGATCTCCTGAGCCTCGTGAAAGAACGATGATGCGCGCCGTAAACGCATTGGTCGGCCTCGTCTCGCGCGTGCCGGCTCGCGTCGAAATCAAGCTGCTGGCGGCGTTCCTCGCCATCGAGGTGCTGCTGATCGTGATGGGCGCGGTGGGGCTCGAAGTGCTGAGCGGAGTCAATCAGCGCACCGACGAACTCATCAAGCTGCAGCGCAAGATTGAGGCCTATCGCCAGGTTCAGCACGACACCACGAGCCAGCTCTATGGCGTTTCCGCGGCCTTGCTCTCGTCCGACGACTTGACGCTGTCGAGCGCGCTGCGCCAGCTCAATCAGTTCGGCTACGACGTCGATCGATTGCAGTTCGTGGCCAAGGACGAGGTCGACCTGCTCGATCGGTTTCGCCAGGATTATGACCGCTTCACCAATATCGTAACCGACGTGGTGGAGCTGATTCGGGCCGGCCGCGCCGCGGAGGCGCGGGAGACGCAGGCGGCGCAGGCGGCGCCGCTGGCCGATCGCCTTGAGCGCCTCACGAACCAGTTGGTTAACAAGGCCGAGGCCGACATGGTGACAGGCATCGAGGCGAGCAATCAGGCCTACGTCACCTCGCAGTGGACGGTCGTGGGCTTTGCGCTGGGCAGCAGCGTGTTGGCGGTGATCCTCGGCTATGCCATCTCGTGGTCTCTGATTGGACCTCTCACTGCGGTTGAGGCCCGGCTCAATCAGATCGCGGCCGGCGATTTTTCCCAGCGCGTCGATGTCGTGAATCGCGACGAACTCGGCGCCTTGGCCGCCAACGTCAATCGCATGTCGGCGGAGTTGGGCCGACTCTATCGGCAACTTGAGGAGGTCAATCTCGCGAAATCGCGCTTTCTTGCCGCCGCGAGTCACGATCTCCGGCAGCCTCTCCATGCGTTGAACCTGTTCGTCACGCAACTACGCACCGAGCCCGATCAGGCCGAAAAGAGCCGGGTCATTGCGCGGATCGATGCAGCCGTTGCCGCCATGAATGAGCTGTTCAACGAGCTTCTGGACATGTCCAGGCTTGATGCCGGCGTGCTTGTGCCAAGCATCTCTGAATTCCCGGTCGATCAGTTGCTCAAGCGGATCGAGATGACGTTCACGGCTGCGGCACGAGAAAACAATTTGCGATTGCGGGTGGTCTCGAACGGCGCCTGGATCCGCAGCGATTTCATTCTGCTCGAGCGCATCCTGCTTAACCTCGTGTCGAATGCCGTTCGTTATACGCAGGCAGGCGGAATAGTGGTCGGGTGCCGCCGCCGTGCGGGCGTGTTGCGAATCGAAGTCTGGGACAGCGGTATCGGCATTCCCGAGGATCAGCAGCGCAATATCTTCGGTGAGTTCCACCAGCTCTCATCGGCCAAACAGGACCACCGTGGTGGCCTCGGTCTTGGGCTCGCAATTGTGGAGCGCCTCTGCCGCCTTCTCGATTATCCGATCGAATTGACCTCCAGGCCCGACAGGGGCTCGCGGTTCGTCATTTCGGTGCCTTTGACGGCACCCGTCGAGCTAGCCGAACAGCTGCCTCAAGCCACCATGGATCAGGCGATGGGAAAATCGGTGATGGTGATCGACGATGACGCCCTTGTTCTCGACGGCATGCGCGGCGTGCTCAAAGGCTGGGGCTGCAATGTCATGACTGCGACTTCCGAGGATGCGGCGCTTGCCGTCCTGTCAAAGGGTGAGAGGCCGCCGGATATCATCATTTCTGATTATCGCCTGAACGACGGGAAAACCGGCTTCGATGCGATCGAGCGCATACGTCGCGCATTCGGCGCGCCGATCCCGGCCTTCCTCATCAGCGGCGACACTGCACCCGAGCGGCTCCGCGAAGCGAGAGCGAGCGGATATTATCTGCTGCATAAGCCGGTGCTGCCGATCACGCTTCGCGCCGTGGTCAGTCAGCTCTTGAAGGATCGCGAGGAGGCGGAAGCCACTGACTGCTACCTCTCCCCGCTTGCGGGGAGAGGTAAAGAAACGGCCGCGTGAATATCACCGACCTACCGTTCATGCACCTGCGGCAACTCCCAGCCCAGCGATCCCGCTGCAACAACCGCCTCCGTGCGATTTGCAACCTTCAGCGCCTTGAGAATTGCCGTGACGTGATGCTTCACTGTGGGCTCAGCAACATCGAGAATGCGTGAGATCGCCTTGTTGCTCTTCCCCTGCATCATCAGCGCCAGCACTTCCATCTGGCGTTCCGTAAATCCGAGATCGGCCGGCGAGCCGCGACGTTCTGCGACGGGCTGCTGCTCCTTCGGCTCGGAGCGGGCAAGAGCCTCGGGCGGAATGTAGACGCCGCCGCCAAATATGAGACGAAGCGCATTCACCATCACGTCGCGCGGAGCCGATTTCGGAATGAAGCCAAGGGCGCCCAGATCAAGCGCTCTGATGACGGTTTCGCGGTCACGGGAGGCCGACAGCACCACCAAGGAAATCGTCGCATACCGCTTGCGCACGTCGCTGAGCATCGCGAAGCCATCACGGTCAGGCAGATTCAAATCGAGCAAAATCAGATGAAGGTCAGGATGCGCTTCGATCAAACGCATTGCCTGGTGGCAATCCGAGGCTTCGAGCACGGTCGCATCGCCGACCAATTCCTTGAGAACGCCACGCAGAGCGTCGCGTATCAAGGCGTGATCATCGACAAGAAGAATTTTCATCTGGAGTCTTCTTTGACCATACGCGCAATAATATTTGATACAGCAAGGGAAAGCAGCAGCCGCCGCGGCGGTGCAACGTATAATAATGGATTTCCCTGCCCTGCCGGAGGATTCCACCTGCCCCGGCCAACCAAATTCCCTGCCCCGGCCAATGAAATTCCCTGCGCCTGCCAGACCGGGAATCTACACATTTGCGCGCAACACACTGGAATTACAGCGCGAAGCGGAGCCGGACCGCGCCGGAACGGCTGCAATCTGCAAAAAATTCCCTGCCAAATTCCCTGCCGCAGGGAATTCGCCCGTCCATCAATCGAGCGTCCGCCTGAACCGAGTCACCGCGATCGTCATCGCCACCACCATGAGAGCCACCAGCGCGGCTGCGTCGACCTGCAGGTCAGCAAGCGACGAGCCCTTGAGCATGATTGAGCGGACGATGCGCACGTAGTGGGTGACCGGCAGGGTTTCGCCGACATACTGGGCCCACTTGGGCATGCCGGCGAACGGAAACAGGAAACCCGACAGCAGCATGTTGGGGAGGAAGAACATCATTGCCATCTGGACGGCCTGGAGCTGGTTCTGCGCCAGCGTCGAGAAGGTGTAGCCGATCGACAGGTTGGTGGCGACGAACAGCGTAGTGAGTACAGCGAGCTCGCTCACGTCACCCAGTATAGGCACGCCGAACAGCACCACGGCCGCAACGACGATCAGCACGGCTTGCAGAAAGCCAATGCCGATATAGGGCGTGATCTTGCCGAGCATGATCTCCAGTGGCCGGATTGGCATCGCCAGCAGGTTCTCCATGGTGCCGCGCTCGATCTCGCGGGTGACGGAAAGCGCGGTGAAGATCAGCATGGTGAGGGTGAGGATGACGCCGAGCAGCCCCGGCACGATGTTGAGCTGGCTCACGGCGGCCGGGTTGTAGCGGGCATGCTGGCGGATATCGAAGGCGGGAGCCGTCTGGTCCGGGATGGCACGTTCGTTGGCGAGCGCGGTCTGCACGAGCTGGCCGAGCGCGCCAAGCGCCGACCCCGATGCCACCGGATCGGTGGCATCGGCCACGACGAGGAGGGCAGGGCGGTCGCCGCGCCGCAGCGCCCGCTCAAAGTTGGCCGGCACCTCGACAGCAAACAGCACGGCGCCCGATTGCAACAGCCGGTCGAATTCCGCCTCGTCGCGGACCACGCGGGTGACTTTGAAATACCGGGTGTTCTCCAGCGCCTTGAGGATGGAGCGCCCGACGTCGCTGTTCTCCTGCAGCAGCACCGCGGTCGGCAGATCGCGCGGCATGGTGTTGATGGCGTAGCCGAACAGCAGCAGCTGCATCAGCGGAATGGTGATCATGGTGGCGAGCGTCAAGCGGTCACGGCGCAGCTGCAGGAACTCCTTGAGCAGCATGGCGCCGGTGCGCCGCCAGAATCCG
>WNFC01007552.1_pt1 | contig 11943 bp, 13 predicted proteins | sample 5400541 | NCBI WGS metagenome assembly WNFC01 (sample SAMN13153342, study PRJNA577476) | soil metagenome | isolation source: 120 cm saprolite under Douglas fir tree site 2 hole 2 replicate 1 | place: USA:California | collected 2015-04-18 | reverse complement strand
CCCAGCCCGCGCACGCGGCCCGACTTCACGTGCGGCCCAATCGAGGGCACGTTGTCGAACATCACCTCGATATTGCCCGAGACGAGATCGTTGATCGCTTGCGCGCTGCCTTTGTACGGCACGTGCACCATCTCCGTCCCGGTCATCGCCTTGAACAGCTCGCCGCCCAGATGCCCCGTCGTGCCGTTCCCCGACGAGCCGTTCGAGAGCTTCCCCGGGTTCTTCTTCGCGTAGTCGATCAGCTCAGCCACCGTGCGCACCGGCAGGGCGTTGTTCACCGCGAGCATGTTGAACACCTGCACGCAGTTCGACACCAGCGTGAGGTCCTTCTCCACGTCGTACGGCAGCGCGGGCAGCAGCGTGCGGTTGACCGCCAGCGACACGATGTTCCCGTAGCCCAGCGTGTACCCGTCGGGCGCCGCCTTCACGATGTCCATCGTCCCCGGCACGAACGACGCGCCGGGCTTGTTCTCCACCACGAACGCCACGCCCATCTGCGCGGAGAGCTGCTGCGTGAGGATCCGCATCAGCACATCCACCGAGCCGCCGGGAGCAGACGGGACGACGAAGCGGATGGGCTTTTCCGGGTAGGCGGCGTGCGCAGGCGCCGCGAACGCGACCAGCAGGACGGCGGCCAGGACCCGTGCTCTCATGCCTTATCCTAACGCCATGACCGTCAAGCTCAACCACACCATCGTCCACTCGGTGGACAAGCGCGCCGCCGCCGACTTCTTCGCCGGCGTCTTCGGCCTGCCCGCGCCGAAGCCCTTCTACGACTTCCTCGATGTCGAGGTCGGCAACGAGGTGACTCTCGCCTTCCTCGACGCCGACGGCATGGAAGTGCAGATGCAGCACTACGCCTTCCTGGTGAGCGAGAAGGAGTTCGACCAGATCTTCGGCCGCATCAAGGAGCGCGGTCTCGACTACTGGGCCGATCCCGGCCGCAAGGAGAAGGGCCGGATCAACCGCCACTTCGGCGGCCGCGGCGTCTACTTCCAGGACCCGAGCGGCCACCTGCTCGAGATCATCACGCGGCCCTACGAGGGCGCGTAGCCGCTTGGGCGGCGGTAGTCACCGCACCGAGAACGGTGCCTGGTAAGGCCGGCCGAAAGGCACGCCGGCGAGCACTGCCTGCACCGGCTTGATGTAGGCCTTCCCCGAGCGCTTGTTGTTGCGCGTGTCGACGAACTCGACCGGTCCCTGGACGACCTCGATCAGCGTCACGTCCCCGGGGCCGCCGACTTGCAGCGCGCCGAGCTTCGGCATGCGGTTGATGAGGCGCGCGGGCACGGCGGTGGCCATCTGCACCACCTGCTCGAGCGTGAAGCCGAGCGCCATGAACTTGCTCATCACCCAGGTCAGGTAGGGCATGCCGGGCGAGTTACCGGAGAACACGTGGATGTCGGAAGAGATCGTGTCGGGCATGCAGCCCTGCTGCATCGCCGCTTCCGCCACCGTGAAGTCGAAGCTGCCGCCGCCGTGGCCGATGTCGAAGAGCACGCCGCGCTTCTTCGCCGCGAGCGCCTCCGGCAGCAGCTTGCCGTCCTGGACGATGTTGGTGAACTTGCCGGCGTTGTTCGGGGCGCCGGAGAAGCAGTGCGTCAGGATGTCGCCCGGGCGCAGGGTGTTGAGGATCTCCCTCATCAGCTCCGGCGTGGCGACGCCGCCGATGTGGCACATCACGCGGGCGTCGCCGCCCGCGATCTCGCAGGCACGGATGGCGCGCTTCAGCGGCTCGACGCCCGCCTGGTTGATGACGTTCTCCGACATGCGCACCTTGACGCCGATCGCGATGTCCGCGTTCTCGGCCACCGTGCGCCCGGCCTCCTCGGGATGCGCGAAGCCGAGGTGGAAAAGCTCGGGCTCGGGGAAGCCGGCGAGGCCGATGTTCGCGATATGCACGAAGGCGTAGAGGCGCGTGCGCGTCTGCGCCGCGACGTAGCGCCGGAAGGCGGCGAAATTGTTCGCGCCGGCGTCGCCGGCGGAGACCATCGTCGTCGTGCCTTGGAACGCGATCAGCTCGTCCGCCGGGATGCCGATCGCCGAGCCGTACGGATAGACGTGCGAGTGCAGGTCGACGAGCCCCGGCAGCACCAGCCGGCCGGAGGCGTCGAGCAGGCGCGAGGCTCTTGTCACCGGAATATCCGCCTCGATCGCTTCGATCCTGCCCGCGCGGATGCCGATGTCGCGTCGAGCGCGCAGCTTCTGGGCCGGATCGAGCAGCTCGCCGCCCTTGATGACGAGATCGAACTTGTCGTCGGGTCCCATCGCGGCGCGTACCGCGAGGCTCATCGTGCCGACGGCAAAGGCTGCGCCCATTCCGGCGACGAAGCGCCGGCGACCGTGCATGCTCATATCCACCCCCTGTTTGACTGCAGCGAGTTTATCCTAGCCGCACCAAAGGAGGCCGCATGCTTCGAACCAGAAAGCCGGGGATGTTCCTGGTCGTATCTTCGCTGGCGCTCGGCTTTGCCGCGGGCGCCCGGCGGCGTCATCGGCCTGCACAGCCACAAGGACCGGCCGGCGGTGAGCTACTTCCTGCAGGGCGAGGTCACCTACCACCAGGAAGGCAGGCCCGACGTCGTGGTGCGCACCGGCGAGGGATTCGCCGAGGGGAAGGCGACCACGCACTGGGCGGAGAACCGCGGCAGCGTGCCGGCGGTGTGGATCGCGGTCGATATTCCGACCACGCCCTGAGCCGCGACCCTGCGTCGGTGCCGCTGCGATTACAGCGGCTTGACGTTTGACGCGGCCGGGCCCTTCTGCCCCTGCGTGACGTCGAAAGAGACCTTCTGGCCCTCTTTCAGGGATTTGAAGCCCGCACCCTGGATCGAGCTGTGATGGACGAACAGATCCTTGCCGCCGTCATCCGGCGTGATGAATCCGAAGCCCTTGGAGTCGTTGAACCACTTCACTGTGCCTGTAGGCATGTCGTTCCATTTCCTGAGATCGGTTGGGACCCTGCGGCCGCAAATGTAACACGGCCGGACGTCAGAGCCGCTTCGCGACCTCTTCCAGCATCACCTCGGTCGCGCCGCCGCCGATCGACTGCACGCGCGCATCGCGCGACATGCGCTCGATGGCCGACTCGCGCAGATACCCTGCGCCGCCGTGGAACTGCACGCAGTCGTACATCACCTCGTTCACCAGCTCGCCGCAGTAGGCCTTCACCATGGACACTTCCTTCACGCAGTCTTGCCCCGCGGCGTCGAGCGACGCCGCGTGCCAGACGAGCTGCCGGCCGGCCTCCACTTTCGCCGCGAGCATCGCCAGGCGCTGGCGGATCGCCTGCTTGTCCCAGAGCGGCGCGCCGAAGGCCTTGCGGGTCTTCACGTACCCGAGCGTGATCTCCAGCGCCTTGGCGCTCTCGCCGATCGCCATCGACCCGATCGCGATGCGCTCGTTCTGGAAGTTGTTCATGATCGCGTAGAAGCCGCGCCCTTCCTCGCCCAGCAGGTTCGCCGCCGGCACGCGGCAGCCGTCGAACACCAGCTCGGCGGTGTCGGAGGAGCGCCAGCCGTGCTTGTCGAGCTTGCGGCCCACCGAGAAGCCCTTCATCTCCTTCTCGACGATGAACATCGACAGGCCCTTCGATCCCGCCGCCGGGTCCGTCTTCGCGGCGACGAACACCACGTCGGCGAGCGCGCCGTTCGTGATGAACATCTTCGTGCCGTTCAGCACCCAGCCATCGCCATCACACTTCGCTGTCGTGCGAATGGCCTTCACGTCCGAGCCGGCATCCGGCTCGGTGACCGCAACAGCCGTTATGGTTTTCCCTTCAATAATTCCCGGGAGATATTTTTTTACCTGCTCCGGCGTACCCGCATTGACCAAATGCGGGGAAGCCATGTCGGTATGTACCAACACCGTTATGGCGAAGCCGCCGAACGTCGAGCGCCCCAGCTCCTCCGCGAGCAGCGCCGTCGCCCTCGCATCCAGCCCCGCGCCGCCGAACTGCTCCGGATACCTCAGGCCCAGGTACCCGAGCCGCCCCATCTCCTTTAGCACCTCTCGCGGCACGAAGCCCTGCTCTTCCCATCCATCACCCTTCGGCACGATCTCCTTCTCGACGTAGCGGCGAATGCTCTCGCGCAGCAGGCGGAAAGTATCGTCGTGGTCTTCCTGGGCGGCCATGATCGGGCTATGGTATCCAATACTCTACGAGGCGCCATGGCACACGGGGTTGATCCCCGCATCGATCCCGAAGGCAAGCGCCTTGATCAGCGTAAGTGCTAGCGCGGCACCTCACGCATTAACCAGGCTAGACATTCCTTTGATATTGGCATCCTGGCATATCGCCGCGCATCAGTGATCGCTGCCGCGACGTTACTCTCCCCAAGCCGCAAGATTATCGATGCATGGAATAGGATATCGACGGTCGAGACAATCTTGAGACTGGAATACCGCGCAGCAGCAATCCGTTTTGCCTTTCTTTCGTCGATCACTGCAACCGCTCTTAAGGAAACGGCCTGCACCAGAGTCGCAGCCTCGCCGTCGCCTAAGCCATCCGGGCTGGGAGCTCCAACTAATTCCAAAAAGTCTTTGTATCGCGCGTCACTGAGCTTGACCTCGCGAATTAGGCCTTCACGCACCAGCAGCCCCAGTTCCTTTTTAAGGTCGCCATCCGGACGCGGGTGACGAACGATCTCTTGAACGGCCAACTTATCGATCGCGCATTTAAACTCAAAAGCAGTAAGTATTTTCTTCGCTACTCCGGTTCCGAGAAGATTGATTACAACACTAGCATCTAACACTACCTCCGAGGTTTCTTCGATTTCATCGAGCGCACTCTTCATTGTTTCTCGGTTGAGGGACTAAAAGCCTCTACCAACTTCCTCAGCTCCACTCGCTCCAATGCAAATTTCTCGCAGAGCTGACCTTCAGAATAGAGGCCTCGTTCATGAGCCTCAGCCATCATCGCGGCAAGGCGTGGCGGAACAACGAACGCTTCTTGGAGACCGCGGTCACCAAGTACCGATCGGGTCTGGTCCCCTGCCGAAAAACCTCTCCTTCTGAGTGAAGTCCAGGTCCCACTAGGCAACAACTTAAGATCCTCCAGACGTCTACACATCGCCTCTGCTGAAACTTGATAGTGATGCGCCATAACTATGAGATCTCGGGGCGAGAACGTATTCCCCTCACGAGAGAGTTCTAAGAACTTCTGTCGCACTCCGGAAGCAGGCATTGGTAATGCATAGGAAAACGCATTGCAAAATCGTTCCTCGACTTTCAGAGGCTTTTCGTCATCGCTGGTGACCTCGACGAAAGCACGGTAACCGACAAAGTGTCCGGTCTCGTGTGACGCAGTTACATACCGGCGCTCTCGAGGGTGGTTGGCATTCAGTAGCATGCACGCGCCCACCTTCTCGTCATACGCAAATACGCCTGAGATTTTTGCGGGCAACGGTCGAACAAAGATCCATACGCCCAGCTCGAGCTCCAACATGGAGACCAAGTCCGAGATGGGACCCGTTCCTAAACCCAATCTATGCCTAAATTGAATCGCAGCATCCTCAGCTTGTTGCTCAACATTCTTGGCGTGGATCTTTATCTCTGGCGGATACACGCGCCTCTTCTGAAAACCCACCGCGATTTCTAGTTCTGCTGCGGCTGCGGCCAAGCGAGAAAGAAGGGCTACCGCTTCTATGCGGGCCTTGGAGGCCCCACCCTGCATCTCGCCCGCCCTGAATTTGGCTACAAAATCGACATGTATGGCGCTTGGCGAAAGCAAGCGACTGACGGCGATCCGATAAATCTCGGCCAAACGCATAAGCTCTGATGATTGGGGCGCTCGCTGACCTTTTTCGATTGCAATGAGAGTAGGCCGTGAAACACCCAGTCGTTCGGCAGCATCCTCTTGAGTAAGCCCCTCCGCAGTCCTAGCTTGACGCAGGCGCTCGCCTAGCTCGTGATTAGGTAGGCTTTGATATCCCATTTGCAATCATCCCGGTTAGATAAAGCACGTTCTGCGAACCCAAGACTCCCTCGGGAGCTGACCGACAAAGCTGGTCCATTCATGCGAGTGCTTCTCTATTAAGCCGTGTAGCCGCTCCAAAGTAGATTTCAAATCGTCTCCCGTCGCTACAGCAATCTCGTAACCAACTTGGCGAACTCGCGCATTTGTGCCGGCAGTGCTAGCCATCTCGGACAGACGGTTCATTGCCAGCGCGTTGCTGAGAAAGATATCCATATCGTTTTTTCGCGTTTTCCGCCGTGAGCCCAAAATTAAGGACGAGTCGGCGTCAGGCTTGCCAAGGTCGTCCCAGTAGTACTGTTCCTGACCTTGCAGCCCAGCCGCATTCAATGCCATGCGCCTGAGAAGGCAACCGCCACAGATACCGCATTGAATGCGGGAGCCCGAGTACCTCAGATCTCTTTGGTCTCTAGGACAACTCCTGGTTTGTTCCCAGCCTTTTTCGCTGCCGAGGCGTCGAAGCGCATTGAGCATTTCGCCCTTCGTATTCCATATCCGCGGATGTTCAAAAGATAATGACCGGTCGAAGACTAGAGACAACAACGTTCCCAACAGCTTCGTAAAGCCTGGATGAGAACCCCGGTATGGCCATTCATTGCCATCAATAACCAGGCTCGGGCCCAAACTGCCCTGACCGTTTTCGGGGATGCTAACCGTGGATCCCTTGACCATCGCGGACGCGGTGCCCGCTACCGCATAGAACAAAAACGAGCGACTGCGATAGGTCGATTCTCCGCCGGTTGTACGCACGTGTATGGGCACCTGCAACTCTAGGATCGCTCCCAAGTCTGGAGCTTCGCCAAATGACGGATTCTTTGTAAGCACCCGAACGATTTCATTCTTTGGCCGTTCCGATCGCAGAAGCATGGAGTGAACAAAAGAGTCCAACCCGTGGCTCGATGGCAGGACAATTGGTTGGGAGGTTTCAAGGTTCAGCGTCTTCTGCTTGGTTAGGAAACCGACCTGACGCGCCCGCGGACGAAATTCAAAAGACCAGTTGTCGCCGGTAAGAAAAACCAAAACATCGATCAATGCTTTCCCCGTCTGCTCGCTCTTCCAGAATCTCGATTGATGCACGGGTACAAGCAGATGAAGATTTCTCCGCCATCCATGGGTACGTCGCCGCTTACAGACCCTATCTGCGTACGCCACCGCGCCCGCTATCGTAAGGAGATCGTAGGCGCGAGAAGAGATCTCCTGATAGCAGAACTTCTCCAATATTTCCTCGCGGATTTGTACGTCTTCTCCGAGTACACAGACTTTGTGGCCTCGACGGACACTATTCGTAGGCTTCGATCGCTTTTCCTTCACGAAGACGCTAACGCTTGGCCGGTCCACCAGAGGCCCCCTTGCGTTGCGAAGTGGTCAGCAGGTTCTCATCTATGTTCACCTGTTTCTGACCTTGTTCTAGGCAATTGGGCGTACGACCAGCCAAGACGTCGTCGACGATAGCGGCGATGTTGCAAGCGGCGTGCGCTTGCCACATCTCCCTAGCAGCCTGACGAGCTTCTGGATCTCCTAGTGCGTGGAGGTACCAGGTGGTCTCCATCGCGTCGCAGTTCGCTCGCAAACGCGTCTCGAGAACTTCAACTAAAGCCTCGCGAACCGCAGATGACCGGCTGGTTGTTTCCCCGATCGTACGTTGGAGGGTTTCGACGACGGCGAGTTCGAGTTCGGTGTGTGCTCCATCGAGCACTGGTACCAAAGGTGAGTCCCCAAACCCGGAAAGAGCGAGCTGGCCGCCTTCGGCCTGGGATACCAGTTGATGCAGAAGTCCTTGCCCTATGAGTTCCTTCGCGTCGCGGGCGATCGCGCGCTCCACAACGATCCCCGCCGAAGCTCTTTCTACCTCCGAGCGAAATTCCCGCATAACCCCCTGCCAGCGACGAGGAAGGGGCGCGTGCTTGTGAATGTCGTCTCTCATCCGAGAGCCAAGAAGGTATTTACAATGTAATGAAGTGTAATAAACTATTCTTTACATTGTCAAGTGGCGGATTCGTACCGATCGAAACGTTTGAGCTCGCATGAGCAGCCGGAATTTACTGACCATCTATACGGACGGCTCGTCCTACTCCAAGCCCTCAAGGAGAGGTGGCGCGGGTTTTGTTTTTGTCACCGAAGATTCGACGGGCGCAGAACGAATCCAAGAGTTTGAACTGCGTGGATTCAAGGGCTCCAGCTCCAATCAAATGGAGCTCTATGCATGTGTTGCTGCGCTCAAAGAAGTGTTAGAAGGTAAATGGCTCGCCAGGTACGACAAGGTCGTGATCAAAACGGATTCGATGTACATCGTTGATAGCTATCAGTCTGCCATCTACGAGTGGAATAGAAACAAGTGGCGCAATCGGCATGGGCGACCTATTGACCATGCGCAGCTGTGGAAAGAACTGGTGCGCCTATTGGTCAGGTGCCGAGTACGCGTTACCTTTAAGTGGGTAAAGGGTCATTCGAAGGACGACTACAACAAGACGGCTGACAGACTCGCCAAGGCCTCCGCAAAAGGGCTTCTTAATAAGCCCTTGGTTGTGGTCGGCTTGCGCCGAAAGAAGAGTCCCCTTCGCGTTCAGCGAGGTTGCATTTCAATGCGAGGGCAAACCGAGATGATCCGAATCATTACCCATCAACTGCTAAGACAAAAGGAAGGCAAGTATCGATACGAGGTAATTGATGACAAGAGTGCCGACTATCAGAAAGTCGATGTGGCGTACTCGAAGCATGACTTGAGGGCAGGACACGAATACGAAGTAGTCTTCAACTCGAGCTCTGACTATCCGCAGATCGAAAGCGTCTTACGAGAATTTGCTCGACAGTGAGACGAGTCCCTTCTCGACGCTAGGGGGCGCCATCATCATTTTCCAGTCCGAGAGTTAGCTGATCTGATCGTTTGGAGCGTGTTGCTTGCTTGGTCTCGAACCAATCTGCCGGAGCTAGCGATGTAGTCGGCGGAGATGCCGTACCGATCGTCACATCTATGTATCTATCAAGAACTTCAAGGAAGCGACGGTCGTACTTCCACGAGATGTAGTCAACATTCCAAAGGCCACTAAATCGAATTTCCTGCGAGGCGCTTTTCCTCCCGAGCCATGCCTCGGAGGGTAAGTCAATTGGCCCGGAAGGACCGCAAAGCAATCCGATCGAGTTCTTCTCTAAGTAGGAGCGATCGCTCCTAGCAGCGGGCTCATCTTCTATTTGCAACCAAAGAACCGACATCGCGCCCAGGAATTCAGACACCTTCTTTTCAAGAACCTCTTCGCTAAGTCTCACGTGCTTCGCAGCACTCTGGCCTACCCCCCAGGTCGGCAAACTAACGTCCTTTGATAAATTGGATTGCATCGCGGCACCGACATGAAGGCGAAATATTGAACCTCGGTGATTGCCTCTTCCATCCTCGGATCCTTTGTGCGTTCTTAACCGGTTCCACAGCGTGCTCTTTGATCCGGCACTCACTGCGTGCGTACCTACGCGCACAACTCTCTTCGTGTCATTTTCAAATGAGCGAAACTCGTTCGGTTCAAAAAAGAAATACAAACCTCTTCGAGGCCACGTTTGCTTTCCCGATGATTCAGCAAGACGCCTTGGACCGCCCAGACCCTGAGAAAGACGTTCCAACAACTCATAAAACTTAGTCAGATCGCCCTGACGCTCGAGGTCGCCGGTTGCGGCATTTAACCATTGCAATTGCCGTCCGATTGAAAGACCCAGCATAGGGACTTGGACGCGAAATCCCGCCTCTCTCAACTTAGGCTCTAGGAACTCTCGATACTTTGAACCAGCAAAGAAAATGACTTCGTCGCCCGGCCGCAGAAGCTTTCTTAGCTTATGAAATACATTTTGCGACCATTTCTCTCTCTGCTCCTTCGGCAACGTGTTGAGCGTTACATCGTACGGTTCGATGACTTCCTGCGGCTCCAATAGACCATGCTTCGCAGAAAGGATGTACCAAGAGGTCGTGATAGATGACGCTAGTCGACTAGCCTTTTGGAATAGATCAGAGGCGTATAGCGCTTCTGCGTTAAACGTTAGTTCGGACTTTTTGCTCGCACAGGAGACCAAAGCTACTTTGCGCATCGACAGGTACTTTCTAGTCCATCACTACGCAATGTCTTTCCACGCAAACGTGTGAAACTTACATGCATCACAGGAATTGCACGGTACAGGGCCATTGGGTCCCGCCTCTGGTCTATAGCAACTCCAGGTATCGCTAAAGCCTAGGCCGGCCCTGTGTGCGCGTCCCGCTATTTGCGGCTTTGAGAGATTTTGAAGCGGAGCGACAATCCGTGGAGCCTTTGTGATGCCACATTCCGCGGCAGCAGAAAACTTCTGTACAAACTCCTCCCGGCAATCTGGATACCCCGAAAAATCAACCGAATTGACTCCTATCCAGACTTCGGCCGCACCTATTCCAGCAGCTTGAGCTGTGCCAAGCGCGAGAAACACCAGGTTTCTTCCAGGTAGAAACGCTGGAGATACACCTCCCTGTCGGATTTGCTCGATCGCCCGATCTCGAGGCATCTGTCTAGGAGGCTTGTCCCACTCCATCCTTATTATTTTCCGCGGCACGCCAAATCGCTTGCACTGCCTGTCGGCGTACTCGAGCTCAATTCGATGCCTTTGCCCGTAGTCAAACCCCAGGGAAAGAATGTCCGACGTTTGCTCTAAAGCCATAAGGAGACATAGCGTCGAATCTAGACCTCCGCTATGCAATATGACTTTTGCCGTCACATTCCTCCATATTTACGCAATGCCCTTTGTGAGTAGCCTGACGCCCATTCCTCGAGCTCAGACAGAGACGTAAAGATCCTCCGAACAGAGGCGTCGATCATTGGATTGTTACCCCACGCATGCGCAAAGCGCGTATCAGTTTGAAGCGCGAAGCAAGGCTTCTCAATCGCCGAGGCGAAACCCAATTCAAATGCGGCGCCTTCGTCGATAGCGCGCCCATTGAGCACAATCAAGAGCACATCGCATTCTTGAATTGCTTTTATATCGGTTTGAAATACGCGCTTCGCAGCATCTTTAACTTCAATCCCTGACCTGACCATCTCGGACATAAGGCAGCCGGATTCCTGAGGCAGAAAGACGCGAAAGGAGGGCTCCAAAACTCCCTTTATCGCTACGTTGTATCTAGATTCCGCCTCGGAAAAAAATGGGGCGGCGACATACAGCGATGGCCAAAGGTGTTCTCGATGCCGTAAATCCGACTGCTGAGCTGTATCTACTTTCTTCATCTGCCTTCCAGTTTTTTCAAGCATTGGTCTAGATCTGCTTCTTTGTAATCGCGTAGAAGAATAATTCGAGCCGCTTCCTTTGCTACGTCAACGGCCTCAAGCCCCTCAACGGTCAGTTTGGTTACTCCGCCTTTCACCAACTTCAGATACACATGCTCTAGCCTCTGTTGCTGCAACTTCTCTGCCGCCACATCGAACTTCTTCCCCTGGACTAGAGCCCTGCGCGACATCTCGCGAGGATCACCTAGCAACAAAATCACGTGGCCAGAGCGAAGTCGATGCGCAGACTTGGCATTTTGGGGGTTTAAGTATCTTCGATTGAATCTTGCTCGCGCCCGCCATTTCGATTTCCGAGAAAATGCGAAGGCATCCAAGAACGCTCGATCTATCACATAGATGCCGGGCCCTAGACTGTGCAGCCGATCATTTTTCTTGCGATATTGCTTCGCGACCCATTTATTGACTTTCTGTTCGTCAGACGTGGAAAGTTTCTTAGGATCTTTGCGCATTTCCCGAAGTACTTTCTCAGTCCATTCACCTTGCCCGATAAAGCTTCGCAAGTGGTCAATAAGCGTCGTCTTCCCAACGCTGACGCATCCAGTCACATAGTAAATGAGGCTGTCGCGGTGACCCTCCTGGTGCAGGATTGAACTGAACTCAGCAGGATCTGCCTGAAGGAGCTTCAAAAACGCGGCGATCTCTCGACCCGTTAGGAACAACGTTACGAGATTGTAGGTTCTA
>WNFC01007551.1_pt1 | contig 11943 bp, 11 predicted proteins | sample 5400541 | NCBI WGS metagenome assembly WNFC01 (sample SAMN13153342, study PRJNA577476) | soil metagenome | isolation source: 120 cm saprolite under Douglas fir tree site 2 hole 2 replicate 1 | place: USA:California | collected 2015-04-18 | reverse complement strand
CGTCGTGCTGCGTGATCCCCGCGATCGCCCAGAGCCCATACCCGACGAGCGCCGCGACGCTGCTGATCAGGATCCAGTCGAGGCGCCGGACGAGGGATGCGACCTCCGCCGCCTCGCGTCGGCGGGCGCGGGCTGCAGCACGGGAGTTGGAGACGTAGTCGACCATTAGTCGCTGTGAATCGGGCCGGTGAGGGTCGCCTGCTTGTGGAAGAACGACTCGAAGACCTTGAGGGCGGCCGGTGCGGCCGCGTCGCCGCCGTGGCCGCCGTTCTCGATCAGCGCGCAGACGACGAGGTCGGGCGAGTCCGACGGCCCGTAACCGCACCACCAGGACTGGTTGAAGGTCCGGAAGATGCCGTCGCCGGGATCGATCATCTTTTCCGCTGTGCCTGTCTTGCCGGAGATCGGGACCGGGAAGCTGCCGAAGATCGAAGTCGACGTGCCGAGTGTGGCGTGCGTCGCCTGGAACAAGCCATCGCGCACGACCGCGAGCGCCTGCGCGTCGACGTTCGTGGGCTCGGGTGCAGGCGGCGGCGATGTCGGCACGGCCCGGCCCGGGCTGTGATTCGACGAAGGCTGCTCGACGTCGAGCAGGATGTGCGGCGTGACGAGCTTGCCGCCGTTCGCGATCATCGCGTAGAAGCGCGCCATCTGCATCGGGGTGACGAGCAGGTCTTTCTGTCCGATCGCGAGCTGAATCGAGTCGCCCGGTTTCCAGAGGCTGTCGATCTGCCAGTGGCCCGAGTCGGTCTTCTTCGTGTACGTCTTCAGGCGCCAGTCGGGCGTCGGCAGCAGACCACTCCGCTCCGACCCCAGATCGATTCCGGTCTTCTGGCCGAACCCGAACCGGCTCGCCCAGGCCTGCAGGCGTGGCCCGCGACTGGACGGCATCCCGTAGAAGCGATAACCGACCTGGTAGAAGTAGGTGTCGCACGATCTTGCGAGCGCCGTCGGCAGTGTCATCTGCTCGTTCACGTTCGGGTCCCAGTTCTTGAAGGTCGTCCCGTTCTTCGTGTACGACCCCGTACACGGAAGCGGCTCGAAGGGTTGCAGGATGTGCTCCTGCATCGCCGCGATCGCCGTGACGGGCTTGAACGTCGAGCCCGGCGGATACGCGGCGTTGATCGCACGATCGAGCGCCGGGTAGTTAGCCGCCGCCGCCGTGCGCGGCGTGAGGCCGGCGACATCGAGCGCCTTCTGCCGCACGCGACCGACGTAGAGCGACGGCGGATACGTCGGGGACGACGCGAGCGCCCGAATCGATCCGTCACGCGGATCGAGCGCGACGATCGCGCCGCCGTTCGAGAACCAGCAGCCGTAGCAGTTCGAGTTATGAGCGCGGTCGATGCCGTACCGCAATGCGTCCTCGGCAGCCTTTTGCAGCTTCACGTCGAGCGTCAGGCGGACGGCGTTGCCGGGATGCGCCGGCACTCTCGGCACGACCAGGCTGATCGGCCGACCGAGCGAGTCCACGCGCAACTGAGAAAGACCGGCGGTGCCACGCAGGTACCGGTCGTACTGCGCCTCGATCCCCGTCTGCCCGATCGTGTCGCCACCTCTGTAACCCTGGCTGCTCAGCGCCCCGACCTGTTCCTTGGAGATCTCGCTGACGTAGCCGAGCACATGGGCTGCAAGCTCCCGGTGCGGGTAGTAGCGCAGATACGCGGGCACGATCTGGACGCCGTGGAAGTCCTCGGCCCTCTCCTCGAGATAGAAGACCTGCGCGCGGGTCGCGCTGTCCTTGATCCTGATCGGCGTGAGCGGATCGTGGCGATGGCGTCTGATCGCTGCGCCGATCTGGTTCGCCGACAGCCCGAGGACTTGCGCGAGCGCACGGATCTCGCGCAGCCGCACGCCTCGCCGCTTCGGGAGATCGGAAGACCAGATCTGGACGGCACGGCCCGGGACGTTCGTGACGAGCACGTCTCCGTTGCGATCGAGGATCGGCCCGCGCGGAGCCTGCACACGGATGTCGCGACGCTGATTGTTCTGCGCCGCCCGCAGAAGTTGCTCACCGTTCAGGACCTGCAGTGACCAGAGCCGGAGAAACAGCGCTGCAAAGATCGCGAGGGCCAGCATGCCGAGGATTCCGACACGCAAAGCAAGCTGTGGCGTGAGCCGATAGGGCTCTGCGACGCGCGGGTCGGGCGGCAGGAAGCGGCGCGAAAGGTTGCGCTTAGCCAAGGAGGCGCACCTCTCGTGTCACCCATTCCTGCGGGCGCAGCAGCCGGCGCGTGAGCGCGTAGACCGGAACGGTCAGAATCAGATTGAGCAGCACCGTCGGAGCGAGCGCCGCGAAGATGTGGCGGGCAGGCGCAGGCTCGCCGAGCATGAAGCGCAGCACGAGCGCGGAGATCTGGTAGAGGACGGTGATGACTGCGATCGAGAGTACCGGTGCGTGCGCCCGATCACGTCCGGTCGTCTCGCCGTAGCGGCCGGTCCAGTAGCCGGCGAGCGTCAGCAGAAGCGCCGTGAAACCGAGCGTGCCGAACACGCCGGTGTCGGCGAGCAAGCCGACGCAGAATCCGGCGACGGCGCCGAACACGGCGCCGCGTAGGAGCGAGACGGACACGAGCGTGACGAGCAAGAGGTTCGGGTGACCACCGAGGATGTCGACGTTCGCCATCACCGACAGCTGAATCACGACGGCGAGGAACAGCAACCCTCCGGCCTTTGCCGCGTCGGCCGGCATCAGGGCGCCTTTGGAGTTCGCTTGTTCGTGATCAACGCCGTCACTGCATCGAGCGCCGAGAAATCGACGTAGGGATCGATCTGGATCTGCTTGTACAGTGCCGTGTCGCTCTGGCCCACGTGCGTGACGACGCCGATCGGAATGCCTCCGGGGAAGAGCGACGGGTATTGCTTCGACTGCTTGCCTGCAGTGACGATGACGTCGCCCTCGAGCACGTTCGCCTCCTTGCGCACGAAGTCGAGCACCAGCGATCCCTGACCCTGACCGTGACGGACGAGCCCGGTCGCGCCGGTCGTCTGGTCGAGCGCCGTGACCGCGCTGTTCTCGTCGGTCAGCAGCGTCACCTGCGCCGCGCTGCCCGTGACGTCGGTCACGCGACCCACCAGTCCGTAGTTCGTGACGATCGGCGTGTCCGGCTTGATCCCGGAATCGGAGCCGGCTGCGATCACGACCTGCTGTTCGAACTCGCTGGCCCAGGAGATGATCCGCGTGTTGACGGGCGAGTAGTCGCTCGGGAAGCGCGGACTGTCGATGAACTTCAGCTGGCGGCGGAAGGTCCGGTTCTGCTCCAGCGCGGACTGGCCCAGCAGCTCCTTCTGTCGCAGCTCGTTCACTTCTTGCTTCAGGCGTGAGTTCTCCCGCCTAACGTGCACGAGGCTTGCGAAATAGCCGTACACGTCCCTGAACGGGCGCGCGACTCGCTCGGCGGCTACCTCGAAGGGGCGAAGCACGGTCGCCCCCGCGCCCTCCACGCGGTGGGCCGGGCCGCCCGACCCTGCGCGGAACGAGATCGTGATCAGAACGAGCGACAGCAGGACGAGGACTCCGACGACGGCCCGGCGCCTGAGCGTCGAGCGGCTGCGGGAGGGAAACGGCTGGGGTCTCGGTCTCGGTACGGACGAGCCCAGGACCGCGCTGACGCGGTTGCGAGGCACGAGAGTGTTCTAGGTTAGCGGTACCTACCGGCGGTGGTTGTTCCGACGGGCCTTGGCGCTCCGGTGGATCGCCTCGAATTCCTCGAGGCTGCGCCCGGAACCGACGGCCACGCAGGTGAGAGGGCTCTCGGCCAGGTGAACCGGCATCTGGGTCTCGTGGCGGAGCCGCTCGTCGAAGTTCGTCAGCAGGGCCCCGCCCCCGGCGAGGACGATCCCACGATCCATGATGTCCGCCGCCAGTTCGGGCGGAGTCTTGTCGAGCGTGGACTTGATCGCCTCGATGATCTGCTGCACCGGCTCGTCGAGGGCGCGCCTCACCTCCTCGGAGCTCAGGACGACCGTCTTGGGCAGCCCCGTGAGCATGTCGCGACCACGGACCTCCGCCTGCAGCTCCTCGCGCATGTCGTAGGCGGAGCCGATCTCGAGCTTGATCTCCTCGGCGGTCTGCTGTCCGATCAGCAGCTTGTACTCGCGCTTGATGTGGTTGATGATCGCCTCGTCCATCTCGTCGCCGCCGACACGCAGCGACTGCGAGACGACGATGCCGCCGAGCGAGATGACAGCGACCTCGGTGGTGCCGCCGCCGACGTCGACGATCATGTTTCCCGTCGGTTCAGCGACGGGAAGGCCGGCGCCGATCGCAGCCGCCATGGGCTCTTCGATCAAGTACGCCTGACGTGCACCCGCGCTCAGCGTTGCTTCTTCGACCGCTCGCTTCTCGACACCCGTCACGCCGGAAGGAACGCACACGACGACACGCGGATGTGCGAAGCGATGCTGGTGCACCTTCTGGATGAAGTGCCTGAGCATCTGCTCGGTGACGTCGAAGTCGGCGATCACGCCGTCCTTGAGCGGACGGATCGCAGAGATCGTCCCCGGCGTGCGCCCGAGCATGCGCTTCGCCTCGACCCCGACGGCGTGCACCTCGCCCGTTCGCTGGTCGATTGCGACCACGGAGGGCTCGGAGAGAACGATCCCACGGCCACGGACGTATACGAGCGTGTTGGCAGTGCCGAGGTCCACGGCCATGTCGCGGCCGCCAAAGCCGCCCAGATTGTCGAAGAGCCCCATGAGGTCGTTCGAGTCTATGCCCCTGCCGGTAGTGCCGTCGATCTTCTGGGTCGCGAGCACCAAGCCAGAGGCCGCACTCGACCGCAGCAAGGCTGGTTAGCCTTGACAAGGGCGAGGGTGGACTCTGGCGCCGCGTGATCGCGGGCCAGAAGCCGACATGTACTGCCGGCGGGGGCACAGGTTCAACCGAAGCCGTAGACCCCGGAAAAGCGCTCCGCGAGCAGACGGACGAGGAGCGCGGCCGGGAGCCCGACGACATTCAGGTAGTCGCCCTCGATCGACCGGACGAGAGCTGCGCCGCGACCCTGGATCGCGTAACCCCCGGCGCGCCCTCCCCACTCACCGGTCGCGACGTAAGTGCCCAGCTCGCGGGGATCCAGCTCGCGGAACGCAACCTGGGTCGCTTCGTGCTCGACATCCTCCCAGCCGGGCGTGAGCAGGCAGAGCCCGGATACGACGACGTGCGTCTTGCCGCTCAGCTCCTCGAGCATCTGCTCCGCTTCTGAGGCATTGGCGGGCTTGCCGAAGACCCGGCCGTTCAGCACAACGGCGGTGTCGACACCGACCACCGGTCGGTCCTCGGCGATGTCGGCGACGGAACGTGCTTTGCCGCGTGCGTGCTCGCGAACGACCTGCAGCGGATCGATACCAGTCGCCGTCTCTTCGTCGTACCTCGGCTCGACGACGTCGAACGGGATGTGCAGCTGCTCGAGGATCGCCTTTCGTTGCGGCGACGTCGACGCCAGCAACAGCGGTGACGCAGGCGGCGCGTCAGCCACGCTTGCGGGCAACCCAGAGCTCTTCGGCCGGCCACCGCTGTGCCCACTCTGCTGTGACGTGCTTGTAGTACGCGTGCGTCTCGGCGTCTGCTGGCGCGAAGAGCTCGACGAGCCGCTCGACCTCGAACGCGTTGGCGCGAAGGAGATCGATCCAGTCACCGGCACCGAGATGGAATTCGACCTCACCGGTGTCGGACCACTCGATCCAGTGCAAGCCGCGCTGAGGCCGAGCGAGCCGCTCCCGGATCCCCTCCAAGGTCATGCACAGCGTGGCGAGCGTCGAATTGCGGAGGACGATCAAACGCCCGCCCGGACGTAGTAGACGCGCCGCTTCGGGAATCCAGCGATAAGGATCCGCCCAGATCGCCGCTCCGTACTCCGAATGCACGATGTCGAAAGAGGCGTCGGGAAGCGGCACGTCCTCGCCAGTCGCTTCGATCAGCGGAAACTCGAGTCCGGTTTCGCGCTGGAGCCGCCGAGCCGTCACGAGCTGCGCGGGCGTTGGGTCGACACCGACAACCCTCGCGCCTCGGCGCGCGAGCCACGCCGAGAAATATGCGGTGCCGCAGCCGAGCTCGACGATGTCGAGGTCATGCACGTCGCCGAGGACGTTGAGCTGCGATTCCGGCGTTTCCCAGACTCCCCAGGTGATCTCGTCCTGCGCCCACGCTGCCGATGCAGCGGCGTCGGTGTACGCCGCGTTTGCCTCCGTCCAGTTCGCGACGTTTTGCCGAACGTAGTCAGGAAGCTCAGACGAGCTCATCGTCCGAGAACCAGAGCGCGACCTCGCGCGCCGCGGACTCCGGCGAGTCGGAGCCGTGGACGAGGTTGTCCGGCATCGAGCTCGCGAGGTCACCGCGGATCGACCCCGGCTCCGCGTCGGCGGGATTCGTGGCGCCGATCGTCATGCGCATCGTCGCGATCGCGCCGTCACCCTCGACGACGAGGGCCAGCGTCGGACCGGAGGTGATGAAATCGACGAGCTCGCCGAAGAAGGACTTCTCGCGATGCTCGGCATAGTGCGTCTCGCCGAGCTTGTGATCGACGTGGATGAGCTTGCCGGCGCGGAGCGTGAAGCCGCGACGCTCGATGCGCGCAAGGATCTCCCCCACGAGCTTGCGCTCGATCGCGTCGGGCTTGATCAGGATGAGTGAGCGCTCGACCGCCATGGGCGGACGAGTTTACTCGGCACGTCGCCTGCGCCTGGGCGGTCTGACCTCGAACGTCGGGAAGTCGACCGCCGACGGCTCGACCGGTGTCTCGCAGTAGGGGCATACCTGCCAGAGGGCCTCGAGCGGCGCCTTGCAGTTGACGCAAGCCTGCTTCAGCTTCGTGGTGCAGACGGGACAGACGAGGAACTCGTTCGAGACCTCGGCTCGACAGACCGGGCAGTAGAGGTCTCGCCTCGAGAGCCGCTCCTCCATCGCCTTGATCTCGAGCTCCCGCTCGCGCACGTCCTCGAGGTACTCGGGCGGGCGGAAGAGCATGTAGACGAGCGCGCCGACGTACGGAATGACGAGCCCGATCGCCACCGCCGTGGCAATCAGAACCGGGTCTTCGATGCGACGCTTGGCGTCCTTGTAGACCCAGTAGCCGACGGCGAGCCAGAACGCGACCAGGAAGAAGAAGAGCAGGTTTCGGATGACCTGCCACGTTCCCGAGTGGATGAAGTCGTGGATGCCGCTGAAGGTGCTGGCGATCACAGAAGGATTCTTCCTATTACGTAGCCGGCGAGAAACGCGAGTCCGACGATCGCCGCCAGGACGAAGACGGCGAAGGCAAAGACGGTCAGCCTGTCGCCAACGTTCGCCATCGTACGCTCTCATCCTTGGCGAGATCGGCCAGGAGGTAAAGGGAGCCGGTGACGAGGACCGGCTCGCCGAAGGCACGGGCGTGACGCAGGGCCTCAGCCGGGTCTTCGATCGCCTCGACCTGAGCGAAGAACGGAGCCCCCCGCCGGGCCAGCTCCGCGGCCGAGAGGGCGCGCTCGTTGGTCGAGGAGGTGGCCACGAGCCGGTCGCCGAGAACCGAGAGGGCGGCCAGCATCCCGTCGACCTCCTTGTCCTCGAGAATCGAGGCGACGACGACGTAGCGGGCGGTCCGCAGCCGCGGCAGGAGATACCCGAGGCCGGCGAGATTGTGGGCGCCGTCCCAGATCTCGAGCGGATCGTCGCCCAGCCGCTCGAGTCGGCCCGGGAGCTGGACGTCGACGTGGCCGTCGACGGGCCGCCCGAGGAAGGCCTCCGCGGCCGCGAGGCCGAGGGCGAGGTTGCTGCGACCGGCGATCACGACCTGTGCGGCTCCGTTCTCGCGTGCGAGCCCCTCCCATTCCGGCTCCCCGAGAACGACGACGGCGCCGGGCTGGACGACGGCGAGCTTCTCGGCCGCGATCGCCTCACGGGTCGTGCCGAGCACCTCCGTGTGCTCCAGCGCGACGTTCGTCAGGACCTGCACTGGCGAACGGAGCACGTTGGTCGCATCATGCCGTCCGCCGAGACCGGCCTCGACGACGGCCACGTCGACGCCGGCTGCCGCGAACTCTGCGAGGGCCGCTGCGGTGAGCACCTCGAACTGCGTCGCCTCGAGAGCTTCGGCCTCGGCGCGCACGCGGTCGATTGCCGCTTCGAAGTCAGCCTCTTCACCGCGCACGCGGATCCGCTCGCCCCACCCGCGCACGTGAGGCGAGAGGTAGGAGCCGACCGATAGCCCGGCATCTGCGAGCAGCGCTTCGATCGTGCGCGTCACCGTCGACTTGCCGTTCGTCCCGACGACGTGAATCGACGGATAGCGGAGCTGGGGATCGCCGAGCTCCGCGAGCAGCGCTCGGATCCGGTCGAGGGCGAAGCCGTCCTTCGGCCAGGGGCTTAGAGACTCGACGTGGTCAACGGCTGATTGCATCGAGCTCCCGCCGGTAGCGTGCGAGCTTCTCGCGTTCCGCCTCGACGACGTCGGCGGGCGCGTTCTGTGTGAACCGATCGTTCGCGAGCATTCCCTCCGCGCGCGCGATCTCGCTTTGCAGCCGCTCGATCTCTGCGGCTGCGTTCCCGTCGCCCGCTCCCTCGGCGGGCTTCACGACGGCGTTGAAGATCCGCCGTTCCTCCCCCTCGAGCTTCGACAGCACACCGCTCCGCCGGAACACGACCGCCGCTTCCTGAACCTCGTTGAGCGCACCCGCTTCCGTGTCGTCGCCGGCTTCGGGCCAGGGAGCAACGATCAGCCGCGATTCGCGTGCAGGAAGGTTCGACCAGATCTCCTCGGTCACGTGAGGCATGGCGGGATGCAGGAGCTTCAACAATCGTTCCAGCGCCGCGACCGCGGTGACTCGTGCGTCGTCGTCTGCGTCGTAGAGACGCCCCTTCACGGCCTCGGCATACCAGTCGCAGAAATCGTCGAAGGTGAGGTGGTAGAGCTCGTCCACCATGTGCGAGAAGTCGAACTCACCGAGGAATCGCTCCACCTCGCGCTGCGTCTGCGCGAGGCGGGCGAGAATCCAGCGCTCCTCGAGCGTGCAGGGACGTTCCTTCGGTGCAGCGCCTTCGGAGGCCTGCAGTATCAGCCGCGCCACGTTCCAGAGCTTGTTCGCGAGCTTTCGTCCCTCCTCGATCGCGCCCTCCGAGAAGCGGACGTCCTGTGAGGACGCCATCTTCACCAGCCCGTAGCGCGTCGCGTCCGCGCCGTAGGTCTCGATTGCGGCGAGCGGATTCATTCCCGTGCCGAGGCTCTTCGACATCCGGCCGCCCGTCGGCGCGTGCACGGTGGAGTGGATGACGACGTCGTGGAACGGGACGTCGCCCATCAGCTCGATCCCGCTGAAGATCATCCGGTTCTCCCAGAGCCGGATGATGTCGCGCGCAGTGGTGTTCAGATCGCCCGGGTAGAAGGCGCGTAGGTCCTCTGTGTCCTCGGGCCAGCCGAGCGTCGCAAAGGGCCAGAGGGCCGACGAGAACCACGTGTCGAGCACGTCGGTGGACCGCGTCAGCTCCTGTGACCCGCAGTCGGCGCAGGCCTGCGGCTCTGTCTCGGCGACGGTGATGTGCCCGTCCGGGCACTCCCACACCGGCAGCTGATGGCCCCACCAGATCTGGCGGGAGATGTTCCAGTCCGGCGCGTCCTCGAGCGACTGGATCGCGAAACGGTGCTGCGATTCCGGGTGGTAGCGGACACGGCCGGATCGCAGCGCCTCGAGTGCGGGCTTACGCAACTCGTCCATCGAGCACCACCACTGCAGCGAGATGCGCGGCTCGATGCGGCTCTTGCAGCGATCGCAGAGCGCCACCGTGTGGCGGTAGGACTCACGCTTCTCCAGCTGGTCGTGCTCCTTCAGCCACTCGAGGACGCGGCGGTCTGCTTCCTCCTGCTTCAACCCTGCTAGCTCGCCCGCCTCCTCGGTCATCCGCCCGTCCGGTCCGATCACCGTGATCTCCGGCAACCCGTGGTCGCGGCCGATCTCGTAGTCGAGCGGATCGTGACCCGGCGTGACCTTGAGAGCGCCGGTGCCGAAGTCGCGCTCGACCCGCTCGTCCGCGATCACGGGCACGCGTCGTCCGACCACGGGGACGATCACCTCGCGGCCGATCAGATCTCGATAACGGTCGTCGTCCGGGTGCACCGCCACGGCGACGTCGGCCAGGATCGTCGCGGGCCGCACCGTCGCGACCGTGATGTGGCCGTCCCCGTCGGCGAGCGGGTAGCGGACGTAGGTCAGCGCATCGTCGACCTCCACGTGCGCGACCTCGAGGTCGGAGAGCGAGGTCTGGTGGAACGGGCACCAGTTGATGATCCGGTTTGCGCGGTAGATCCACCCTTTGCCGTAGAGATGCACAAAGAAGCGCATCACTGCGCGCACATAGGCATCGTCCATCGTGAAGCGCTCGCGCCGGTAGTCCATCGAAGCGCCGATGCGCCGGAACTGGAGCATGATCTTGCCGCCGTACTCGCGCAGCCAGTCCCAGACGAGTGCGACGAAGGCCTCGCGGCCGAGATCCTGGCGGGTCCTGCCCTCCTGTGCGAGGTGCTTCTCGACCGCGTTCTGCGTCGAGATGCCGGCGTGGTCGAAACCGGGCTGGAAGAGCGTGTTGTAGCCCTGCATGCGACGCGTGCGGACGATCGTGTCGGCCAGGGACAGCTGGAGCGCATGACCCATGTGGAGGTCGCCCGTCACGTTCGGCGGCGGGTGAGCGATCACGAAGCTCTCGCGCGTCGGGTCCGGGTCGGCGTTGTAGTGACCCTCCTGCTCCCAGATCTGCTCCCAGCGCTCCTCGACGCCTTCGGGCTTGTAGAGACTTTCCATCCCGCGCGCGATCCTAGCCTCGTGTCCGAGACAACTCAGTTTGCCGGCCGTCTAACGGCCGGCAGCGTAGCCCTGCATGCCGCGCGGATTGGCGGCCGCACGCAGCTGGCCGTCCGCCTTCTGGACGGCCGTGACCCGCCCGAGCGACCAGTCCGGCTCGACCGTGACCTCGTGGCCACGCGCGCGAAGCTCGTCGATGACCGCGCCGGGAAACCTGGACTCGACAGCCAGCGACCGCCGCACGAAGCCGCGCGGGTAGAACGACGAGATCAGGTGATCGGTGTGGAACTCGGGCGCGTCGATCGCCTCTTGCAGGTTCAGCCCTCGATCGACATGTCGCAGGAAGACGTGCAACGCCCACTGCTCCTGCTGATCGCCGCCGGGCGTCCCCCAGGCGAGCCATGGCTTGCCGTCACGAAAGGCGAGACCGGGCGAGAGAGTCGTGCGCGGGCGCGCGCCCGGACGCAGTGACGACGGTAGTCCTTCCTCGAGCCAGAACATCTGCGCCCGGGTTCCCAGCGGCCAGCCGAGGGCCGGAATGACCGGGGAGCCATATAGCCAGCCCCCGCTCGGCGTCGCGGAGATCATGTTCCCGTGACGGTCGACGACGTCGACATGGACGGTGTCGCCGCGCGTGGGCTCCCCTGCCCCGGCCACCTGCTCGGCCTGTACGACCGTGGGGAGACGCCCCATTCCCGGCTCGTAGTCGGCTGACGCGTCGGCGCCGATCAGCGCACGGCGGGTGTCGTTGTACTCGCGCGAGAGCAGAGTCTCGAGCGGAACATCCACGTCGCCGTAGAGCGCATCGCGGTCTGCGAAAGCGAGCTTCGCGCACTCGGTCACGACGTGGACGAACTCCGCCTCGGAGAGGTGCGCGACGTCGAAGCCGTCGAGCAGGGTGAGCTGTTGCAGCGCAACCGGTCCGGCGCCCCACGCTCCGGTCTTGCAGACGGTGGTCTCGCCGTAGTCGAAGGAGACGACGGGCTCGAGGGTCGCACGCCACGCTGCCAGGTCGTCGCGCGTCAGCAAGCCCCCCTCCGCTTTGCAGAAACGGTGGATCTCGTCGGCCACGAAGCCTTCGTAGAAGAGTTCGCGCGCGCGATCGATCTGCGCGGCGCGGGAGCCGCCGCTCGATTCCTCGACGATCCGCCGATAGGTCGCGGCAAGCACGGGATT
>WNFC01007548.1_pt1 | contig 11945 bp, 6 predicted proteins | sample 5400541 | NCBI WGS metagenome assembly WNFC01 (sample SAMN13153342, study PRJNA577476) | soil metagenome | isolation source: 120 cm saprolite under Douglas fir tree site 2 hole 2 replicate 1 | place: USA:California | collected 2015-04-18 | reverse complement strand
GAGAGTAGTTCCGCAGCCGGAGATCTTCCTGCATGCGCTGACGTAGGTGAGTCATGGACACCTCCTTGGGTGTCCAAAACTCTATCCAATGCCACAGAGGCATACCCCTGCCGCGCTAGCGGCTTAGTGCAAATCGCCATAACGCTCAGTGAGGGCCGCCGTACCGCAACAACCGTCGCAAAGCGGTTAGCGTTTTGCGAAGCGCGCCCAAACTATTGCCATTGTCGCGGTCTTTGCATTGGCCTTACTTTCGCCGTCGGTCTTTGCCCTACTAAAAAAAATTTCTTCAAAAACAGCCCAAAAATCACATGTCAAGCCCCGAAATGACCTAAATCACTCAAATGAAACAAGATCGAGTTGGCACGTTAGTTACACTCAATCCCGTATACTTTAAATAGTGGGAAAAAAAGCATAGCCTCGACAAAAGTCGAGGCTAACTCTTTCATTTGCAATATTTTGGACGCAACCCCTTTGTTTGGAATATTTTGCGGGCAACGACCACCGGCAACTTACTGAAACAAAGGAAGTTACGCGCGGGCAATAGGGGGGGGTACCCCCCTGTTGTGGTCCGGGGCTTACTCGTTCCCCGAGCCCTTCCGGGGGCGACGATTCGCCTGCAGCACCCGCTTGCGCAGACGCAGCGACTTGGGAGTCACCTCGACCAGTTCATCGTCGGCGATGAACTCGATGCACTGCTCGAGGGTCTGCTGCTTGTAAGGCACCAGGCGGACGGCATCGTCCGAACCGGAGGCGCGCATGTTCGAGAGCTTCTTCTCCCGCACGCAGTTGACGTCGAGGTCGTTGTCGCGGCTGTGTTCGCCGACGACCATGCCCTCGTAAACCTCAACACCGTCGGCGACGAAGAGGATGCCACGGTCCTGCAGGCCTTCGAGCGCATAAGCGGTGGTGGTCCCCTGGCGGTCGGAGATAAGAGCGCCGGAGGCACGCTGCGGAATTTCGCCCTGGTAGTCGACGTAGCCGTCGAGGATCGAGTTCATGATGATGGTGCCGCGAGTCTCGGTCAGCATCTCAGAGCGAAGGCCGATCAGTCCGCGGCTGGGGATGCGGAACTCCATGCGAACGCGGCCCGAGCCGTGATTCACCATCTTCGTCATCTCGCCCTTTCTCGGTCCGAGGCGCTCGATGACGGTGCCGACGAAGCTCTCCGGGACGTCGATGGAGAGATGTTCGACCGGCTCCATCACCTGATCGCCGATCTTCTTCGTGACGATCTCGGGACGGCTGACCATCATCTCGAAGCCCTCGCGACGCATCATCTCAATGAGAATGCCGAGCTGCAGTTCGCCGCGTCCCAGCACCTTGAAGGAGTCGGGCGAGCCTGTCTCCTGCATCTTGAGAGACACGTTGGTGAGAAGCTCCTTGTCGAGACGGTCGCGCAGATTGCGTGAGGTGACGAACTTGCCTTCGCGGCCGGCAAAGGGACCGTTGTTGACGTTGAACTGGATGGCAATCGTCGGCTCATCGATGGTGATCGGAGGAAGCGGCTGTGGATTCTCAACGTCGCAGAAGCTCTCGCCAATCGTAATGCCCGGAATGCCGGCGATAGCAACAATGTCGCCAACCTGGGTCTCCTCGATGTCGGTGCGCTTGAGGCCGGAGAAGCTGAAGAGCTTAGTGATCTTGTGCTTCGAGAAGGTGCCGTCAAGCTTGGCGACCGAGTACTCCTGCCCGGTGCGCATGGTGCCGTTGAAGACGCGGCCGATGGCGAGACGACCGAGGTAGTCGGAGTAGTCGAGGTTGGTGACGAGGATCTGGACGGCGCCCTCGGGCTCGCCCTTGGCGACAGGGATCGTGGTGATGATCTGCTCGAAGAGCGGCTGAAGATCAGTGCCCGGAATCGCGGGATCTGTAGTTGCAGTGCCAAGCTTGCCGTTGGTGTAGAGCACAGGGAAGTCGAGTACGGACTCGTCGGCATCGAGGTCGATGAAGAGGTCATAAACCTCATTGAGGACCTCCTGCGGGCGAGCATCGGGGCGGTCGATCTTGTTGATCACAACCATCGGGGTGAGGCCGGCTTCGAGGGCCTTCGAGAGAACGTAGCGAGTCTGGGGCAGGGGGCCCTCGGAGGCGTCGACGAGCAGAACGACACCGTCGACCATCTTGAGAGCGCGCTCTACCTCACCGCCGAAGTCGGCGTGGCCGGGTGTGTCGACGATGTTGATCTTGTTGTCGTGATAGTAGAGGGCAGTGTTCTTCGCGAGAATCGTGATGCCGCGCTCTTTTTCAAGATCATTCGAGTCCATGACTCGTTCGGCGACGGCCTCGTTGGAGCGAAAGGTGCCGCTCTGGCGCAGCATGGCGTCGACCAGGGTGGTCTTGCCATGATCGACGTGGGCGATGATGGCAATGTTAAAGATGGGCTTAACGGCAACTGCGGTTGAGTTACTCACTGCTTTTTTGTCCTGTCTGTGCGCTTAGGTGTGGTGTTTCGGGGAAAGTGCGTGTCTCTTCTAGTTTAGCCTAGTTAGCTTCACGCTGACTGGCGAAGTGGGCGGGAATAGAAGAAGATACGGTTAATGCGGCTGTAACGCGTTGAAAAACAGTGCGGCGACACGATGAAGTGCTAATTGCGTTTGGTGGCCCTTGGTTGTGCCGCTATACTCAAGTCTCCCAATGCTGCCAACCCAATCCTCCCAGTTCGAGCATGCGGCACTGAAAAACTATCTGCTGGACCATGCCTACGACGAGATGTTTTCGGGTCCAGGCGATCTGCATCGTCACTGCGAGCCGCTGCTTGAGCACTTCACTTCCCTGCCCGTTGAGGAGTTGCAGCGGCGGAAGCAGGCAGCCGATCTCAGCTTCCTGAACCAGGGCATCACCTTCACGGTCTATGGACGCGAGGAGGGTACGGAGAAGATTTTTCCGTATGACCTGGTTCCACGCATCATCACTGCAGCCGAATGGGCAACCGTGGAGCTTGGACTGACACAGCGGATTACCGCGCTGAATCTCTTCCTGAAGGACATCTATAACGAGGGACGGATTCTTGAGGATGGAATCGTTCCGCGGGAGATGGTCTACAGCTGCAAGCACTATCGCAGGCAGATGGCAGGATTGCAGGTTCCGCGCAACGTCTACATCGCGGTCTGCGGGACGGACCTGATCCGGCTGGAGAACGGCGAGTTCGTAGTGCTGGAAGACAATCTCCGCGTGCCCAGCGGGGTGAGTTACATGCTGACCAACCGCAGGGTGATGAAGCGGATCTTTCCGGAGTTGTTTCGCACCTACAACGTGCGGCCGATCGAGCAGTACACGCAACTGTTACTGGGTACGCTGCGGTCGCTCGCACCAGAAGGCCGGCCGGAGCCGAACATAGTTCTGCTGTCGCCGGGAGTCTTCAACTCGGCTTACTTCGAGCACGCGTACCTAGCTCGGCAGATGGGGATCGAGCTAGTCGAGGGCCGCGATCTGGTGACGCATGACAACGTCGTCTACATGAGAACGACCAATGGCCTGCGGCGCGTGGATGTGATTTACCGGCGTGTGGATGACGACTTTATCGACCCGCTGGCGTTTCGTGGAGATTCGATTCTTGGTGTTGCGGGACTGTTCAATGCCTATCGCGCGGGAAATGTGACGTTGGCGAATGCATTTGGCACTGGGGTGGCCGATGACAAAGCGCTGTATGCGTATGTTCCCGACATCATCAAGTATTACCTGAGCGAAGACCCGGTGCTGAAGAATGTGGAGACGTATCTGCCAACCCGTCCGAAGGAGCGGCAGCATGTGCTCGAGAACCTCGACAAGCTGGTGGTGAAGGCGGTGGGAGAAAGCGGCGGCTATGGGATGTTGATCGGGCCGCAGTCGACCAAGGCGCAGCGGGAGGAGTTCGCGCGCAAGATCGAGGCTGACCCGCGGAACTACATTGCGCAGCCGACGATCTCGTTCTCGCGGGCACCATGCCTGATCGGCGACGAACTGGAACCGCGGCATGTGGATCTGCGGCCGTATGTTCTCTACGGCGACAAGGTGACGATTGTGCCGGGTGGATTGACACGTGTAGCGCTCAACCGCGGGTCTCTGGTGGTGAATTCGTCGCAGGGCGGTGGTAGTAAGGATACCTGGGTGTTGAGCCAGTAAAGGAGATGCCGATGCTGTCACGTGTTGCCGATAGTTTGTACTGGATGAGCCGGTATCTCGAGCGAGCAGAGCATACGACGCGGCTGCTCGATGTGAACTTGAACCTGATGCTGGATGAGAGCGCGGCGAGTGCGGAGCGTCGCTGGCAACGGGTACTGCAGGCGCTGGGCAGGCCGAAGGACATCAAGTGGACGGGCGAGCCGTATGCGCTGACGCAGGCGTTGACCTTCGACACAACCAACAAGGCTTCGATCCTTTCGTGCATCATCGCTGCGCGGGAGAACTCGCGGCACGTAAGAGAACAGATTTCGACGGAGCAGTGGCACCGGTTGAACAGCCTGTATCTGCAGGTGACCCGGCCCGAGATGCAGATCGAAAGGCAGGCAGAGGCCCAGGCGGCTGGGATGGCGCGACCGAGCGAATTCCTGCAATCGGTGATGGAGGCGGTGCATCAGTTTCAAGGTGTCACCGACTCGACGATGAATCATGGCGAAGGATGGCAATTTATCCAGGTGGGGCGATACATCGAACGCGCGTCAGCAACGGCATTGCTGCTGGAGGCTTACCATGCCGATCTGTGGGAGCATCCGGAACGAGTCGGGGAAGGGAATGAGTATCTGGATTGGATGGGACTGCTGCGTTCGGCGACGGCGTTTGAGGCGTACTGCAAGGTCTATACGGCAGACCTGACGCCGGACCGGATCTTCGAGTTCCTTCTGCTGGATGAGGAGTTTCCCCATTCCGTGCGGTTCTCGATCGACAGCGTGCAGTGTGCGCTCGAGAAGATACAGGGAGACAGCGGCAAGAACCGCGCAGAGGCTTTGCAGCGGCTTAGTGGAAGGCTGCGGGCGTCGCTGAGCTACAGCAGCGTCGATGAGATTCTGAGTCAGGATGTGGTTGGGTATCTGCGAGGCATCCAGGCGCAGTGCCGTGCAATTCACGAGACGATCTACGAGTTGTACGTTGACTATTCCATTCAGGCTGCATTGGCGGGGTAAGACGCAAGGGGACTAACTATGTATTACTCGATTCGCCATCTGACGAAGTTTCTGTACAGCAATCAGGTCAGCGAGAGCATGATGGAGACGCGGATGCATCCGCGCAGCGATCAAAACCAGCGCTGTCTGACGTTTCATCTTTCGGTGAGCCCGCGGTGCCGGGTCTTCAGCTATCGAGACCATCTTGCAAACAACGTGCATCACTTTGATATTCCGGGGATGCATGGGCAGCTGGTGATCGTTGCCGAATCAGTGGTCGAGGTGCAGCCTGCGGCGCAGGTGCCGGCGTTTCTGGCGCCTGACGCTTGGGCGGACGTGGACGCGGTGGTGAATCAGGGAGACTACTGGGAGATGCTGCTGCCGAGCGAGTTTACCGCGCCGACGCCGGCGCTGGCCGATCTGGCTGCGCAGCTCGACGTCCGCCGCAGAGACGACCCGCTGATGGTACTGCATAAGCTGAATCAGCAGATCTATGAGTATTTTGATTACAAGCCGAAGTCGACCAAGGTGGATTCGCCGATCGATCTCGCGCTCGGCACCAAGGCGGGGGTGTGCCAGGATTTTGCTCACATCATGATCGCGCTGGTGCGGTCGAAGCTGCGGATTCCCTGCCGGTATGTGAGCGGCTATCTGTTCCACGGCGAGAGCGATATGGACCGGTCGATCAGTTCGGCGACGCATGCATGGGTGGAAGCGTTGATTCCTCCGCTGGGGTGGGTGGGGTTCGACCCGACGAACTGGCTGGTTGCAGGCGACCGCCACATTCGTACGGCGATCGGCCGGGACTATGCCGACGTTCCGCCAACCCACGGCATCTTTCGCGGCCGGGCGGCAAGCGAATTGACTGTAGCGGTCCGGGTTACGCCGAGCCTGGGAACCCCTTCGTTCGACCAGGAACTGCCCGTGCCTGAAGACTGGTCAACTCTGGTGGAGAAAGCAACGCGACTGCCGGAGCAGCCACCGCCGCCGACCCGTCAGCAGCAGATGGCACAGCAGCAGCAGGATGGCGACGACACAACTGCTTTGCCTCGCAGTCCGATTACCGTACGTCCCGAGGGAGGGGTACCCCCCCATTGCCCGGCGATAAATATGCTGTAATCAATGATTTACACGGTGTTGGTGTCTGTAAAAATGTCATAACAAAGGGGTTGTCGCTAAATTTGGGCAAATAAACGAGTTAGCCCCCTGAGCGTGTCTCTCTCCCTGCGTGACTTGCTTGTTTTTTCGATCTATATATTCAGTATAACGGATTGAAGGTAACTAAATTTCAAACTCGATTTCCTTTTGTTTGAGGGAGTTAGGTGCTTTTGGGACTTGACATGCGTTTTTTGGGCAGAAAACAGCAAAAAAAAATAACGCCGGAGTCCATTACGGCCTCCGGCGTCGTAGAGGAACAAAAGGGTTAGAAGATGATCTTCGCGCCCAACTGGATGTTGCGGGTTCCCTTGCCGAAGGGTGCGGTGATCAGGGTTCCGGGGTTCGCTTTGAAGTTGTTGAAGGAGGAGTATCCTCCCGCAACCTGTGTGTGGACCGCAGGGTTGGCGTTGTTCAACGCTGCATCCGGTGCGCCATAGTAAGCGCGGTTTGGCAGGTTGAAGACGTTCAAACGGAGTTGGCCGGAGAAGCGCTCGTTGATTCGGACCGTCTTGAAGACGCTGGCATCGAGCTGATTGACGGTGTTTCCACGGAGTATGTTGCGGCCTACACCGGGGTACGGAGTACCGCGCGCCAGGGCCTCATACTCGTTGTTGACCAGCCAATGAACGGCATCCGGGGTGATCGATGCGCCGGTGCCAAAGTCGAGGTAACCAACTCCGGGACCGCCATTGATACCGACCGAACCGATAGGCGCGGATGGGTTGGAGAGAATGGGACGGCAGCTTTCGTTAGGAGAAAGTACATTCGTGTTGTAGTTGAAGTCGCAGAAGCTGAAGAGGGCCTTGCCTTCATTAGCTCCCGGTTTGGTCGGGTCGGCTGCGTGGATTTTTGCGGCTGCTACCGCATTTGGGGCCGCCTTCGAACCCTGAAACGGCGTGTAGGGCTGGCCGCTGTTGTAGGTCCAGATGGCATTGACGGAGTAGCCGCCGAGGAGACGTCCTACGAGACCGTTCTGCTCGGAGAAGGCCGGAATCTTGTAGTTTGCGCCGAGGGTAAAGACGTTGGGGTATGAGTTTCCGGCCACACCACGCTCGGCCCGGTTTGTATTGAAGGGGCTTTGCGAGGTCGCGATGTTACCGCCGCCGCTGGTGGTACTGAAGATCTCGTCGGCGTTATTGATCGCACGGCTAAAGGTATACGCCGCATCTGCGGTAATACCGTGGAAGTTCTGGATTCGCAGCTGGGTCTGTAAGGAGTTGTAGTTGTTGAATGAGGTGTTGGCGCGAATACTCTGCGTCGTAAGATTGCAGTTCTGCGTGCCGAAGCCGACAGCCCCAGGAGTGGTGCAGTAGGTGGTTGCGGGGAACAGATTTGGAAAGCCCTGGGCAAGCGTCAGGTAATTTTGCGCGGCAGTGACCGTTGATGTTGGCGGCGTTGCGTTAATGTATGCGTTGCCGTTCAGGTTCTGGAACAGGTCATAGGAGTGGTTTCCGGCATAGCGAACCTCCATGACGGCAATCCGGCCGAGCTGCTGCTGGATGCCAAGGGTGTAGTTATTGGCCCTGGGATTCTTGAAGGGGAGGTTGACGGTGCTTTGCGTCTTGATGCCCGGATTCACTCCCGTGGGGTTGTACTGATCGTTCTGCGCATGGATCAGCGCATTGCTTGTGCCGCCTGCAGGCAAACAGTTGACGGTGCCCCCATTACAGCTGATCACACCCGTGTTGACGATGGGAGCGGAGGTATAGGCGTTGAGGAAGATGTTGTAGAACGCCGGATCGTAGTTGATGGCGAAGCCGCCGCGAATGACCATTCCCTGGATAAAGGGCGGGTTATAGGCAAAGCCGACGCGCGGTCCAAAGTTCTTGTAGTTTTCGGGAACGTAGGGGAAGGTCGTCTGGCTGAGCGGCAAGGTGGTGAGCCAGATCGGGTTGGAGCCGGTCTGACGGGCGACGCTGGAGGTGTGAAGCAGATTAATGCTCTGCGAGAAGTACTCCCAGCGGAGGCCGAGGTTGAGGGTAAGGTCCCTGGTGACCTTATAGTCGTCCTGGAAGTAAAGGGCCCAGTCAGGTTCCTTGAAGGGGATGTTTGGATTTCCGTTGGCGAGGCTGAGCGACCCGCTGCCAGCGAGGGCGTTGTTGATGCTAGTGAAGGTAAAGGTCCCGCTGGTGTTTGGCAGGAAGATATTGGGAGAGTTCTGGTAGTCGAACTCGCCACCGAAGGTCATCTGGTGTTTACCCAAAGACCAGTTGACGTTGTCCTGAGCCTGGGTCGCCTTGACGATTCGGCCCTGAGGAATATTGCTTGCCTGGCCGTAGCCCGCATAACTGGAGATAGTGATGCTGGAGGGGCATGTGGCCAGGTTTGAACCAGCGCAGGTTGGATATCCGCCGCCGCCAAAGGTCAGGGTCGACTGCTGGAAGCCGTAGCGAAGCTGATTGACCCAGCTGGGCGAGAACGTGCGGGTGTAGTCTGCGCCGATGGAGTGGATCTTGTCGGTGGTGTTGTAGTAGTTGCCGGTCGAGACCGTGCCACCGGAGACGTTGGTTGGAGCGTTCTGGTAGAGATACCGGAGATAGAAACGGTCTTTTGTGGTTGCCTGATAGTCGCCGCGAAGAAGCTGCTCATCATCGCTCGAGGTGCTCGGCAGAAAGCGCTGGATGGAACTGAACGGAATGGAAGCCGTAAAGGAACCGGCAGGGCAATTGTCGTTTGTGGCGACGACGGCGCAGACGGTTCTGTTGGTGACGGCCCCCGCCGGAACTGGATTGCCGCTCGTCACCGAGTAGGGGCCCTGTTTCTGCAGTGAGACTACAAATGGATTATTGGGGAATGCGGTCGCCAGTGCCTTAAGGCCGTCAGGCGTTGGGGTCGAAGACCCGGAGATGGACGGAGAAGCGCCATTCGTGATCCGGCGGAAGAGCGTGCTGCCGAAGAAGAAGAGCTTGTCTTTGAATACCGGACCGCCGAAGGAGCCGCCGAACTCATTTGCTGTGACGCGGGGGACGACGACCGTCGTGCAAGGGACGGTCGCAGAAGTGACCTGGCCGGGAGCGCAGAAGCCGAGCAAAGCGCTCTTCTGACCCTGGGTGAGAGAGCTGCCCCACGAGCCGACGTAGTTTTCAAAGGCGGTGCCGTGGAAGGCGTTGGTGCCGCTCTTAGTAATGTAGTTGACGATTGAGCCCTGATTGCGGCCGTACTGCGCGCCGAAGTTGTTGGTCAGGACCTGAAGCTCCTGGAGCGAGTCCTCGTTGCGGAAGAAGTATTGCGGGCCGGCGACAGAGTTGTCGTTGTTGGACTGGCCGTCGATCTCGAAGTTGTTGGAGCGTCCACGCTGTCCGTTGGAGGAGAAGCCGACGCCATTGGTATTGGAGAAGTTGTCGGCGAGCGTACGGACGACGCCGGGAATCAGGAGGGTGAGACGATCGAGACCGCCGCCGGTGGGCAGGTCGGTAATTTGGGTGGTGTCGAAGGTGGAGGTGATCTGCGCCTGAGTCGTCTCAAGCAGGTTCTGCGCGGTGCTGACGCTGATTTCCTGGGCGCTGCTGCTGACCGAGAGGTGCTGCGTACCGACGCTCGAGGTACCACCCGAGCTCACTTGGAGGTTATCAATCTTCAGCGGAGCGAAGCTGGGCGCAGTGACGACGACGGTATACGTACCGATCGGTACATCCTTCAGATTAATCCCGCCAGAACTATCCGTCTTTCCGGTGATTTTGATGCCGGTCGCCGTGTTGGTCGCGACGACTGGAGCGCCGGGGACGACGGCCCCGGAGGCGTCCGTGATGGTTCCAGTAATGGTTCCGGTAACAATGCCCTGGGCTGAGGCGGTTTGGGGGCGGGCGAGGAGAAAGCATGCGATGAGCAGCAGGAGGAGAGAAGTCTTGCGGTGTAGCATCTTCATTGAATTTGCCTCATTCTCGGTGGTGTGGAACAGGGGACACTTAAGTCACTGGCTAAAGACTCGTTCAGTTGCTGCACTGCTGCCGCGTTTTCAAAATCATCGATACTCACACGAATGGGACGTCTTACCTGTGGAGAACCAGGCAGCACCCTTCTTGAATTGTGGTATTCGAGATATCAAGGTGCACTTACAGGGCCAATTGAAAATGGCCCATTTTTTGCAGTTTCGTCCTAAGCGATCAACGGAAATTCATATAATTTTGATCGGGAGTTTCCGATTTTATAGATTTAGCTTCTTGAAAAAGCGCTCGGGGATGTTGCGGATGACGAACATGATGGGTTGCCACTGGAACGGGACGTAGAGGATGTCCTTGCGCTTGTCGATGGCGCTGACGATGGATTCGGCGACGAAATCTACATCGGCAAACTTCTCGCTTTTAGGCATGGCGACGGTCATGGCGGTGCGGGTGGGGCCGGGCTTGATGGTGAGGACATGGACGCCCTCGCGGTCGACTCGGTTGCGCAGGCCGCCGAGGAAGGCGGAGAGGCCGGCCTTTGAGGATCCGTAGAGGTAGTTGGATTTGCGGCCGCGGTCGCCGGCTACCGAGGAGATGACGGCCAGGGTGCCCGAGCGGCGCTGGACGCAGAAGTTGGCGAGCCAGGTGAGGAGCGAGACCGGAGCCATGTAGTTGGTGTAGATGATCTGGGCGGCGGCGTTGAAGTCCTGCTCGGCTTCGGCCTGGTCGCCGAGGATGCCGTGGGCGAGGTAGGCGATATCCATGCCGGTGAGCGAGTTGACTGCGTGGGCGAGGAGGTCGGGGTGCTTGTCGGTGTCGTCGAGGTCGGCGACGGCGGTGTCGACGAAGCTGGCGCCGCGGGTGCGGAGGTCGGCGGCTACTGCTGCGAGTTTTTGGGCGTTGCGCGCGACGAGGAAGAGGCTCGCGCCCTGCGTGGCCCAGATGCGGCAGGTGGCTTCGGCGATGCCGGAGGTGGCGCCGAGAACGAGGATCTTGCGGGGTGGCTGGTTTGGGGTGCCGCTCTGCTGGGTTGGGCTCATAGGCCTGGCTTGTCTCCTGTAACCCGCTCCCAGAAGCTGGAGGTCAGCATGGGGTCGCGGTAGCGGGCGAACTGTTGCCACTGCGGGTAGAAGGATTGAAACTGCGGGGCCGTCATCGCTGCGTCTTTGGCGGGGTAGAGGCGGCCGCCGAATTCGAGGGTCATGTCGGCCAGGCGATGGAAGAGAGGAAAGCTTTTGTCGGGCCTGATGGGGAAGTCGAGGGCGAGGGTGATGCCGGGTTGGGGAAAGCTCATCATGCCCGGCGAAGGGACGTCGCCGAAGACCTTGAGGACGGCGAGGAAACTGGCGAGTCCGGACTTCGCGATTTCGTGGAGGATGGCGATGGTTCCCTCTTTGGCGTGCGCCCAGGGGATGACGTATTGGAACTGAAGCAGGCCGCGTTTGCCGTACATGCGATTCCAGTGGAGGACCCGGTCGAGGGGATAGAAGAAGGGTTCGTAGTCCTGCAGGGAGACGACGCGTTTGTGAATCTGCTTGTGGAAGTAGACGGTGTTGAAGAGGCTGACGCTGAGGTGGTTGAGGGCGAAGGCGGGGGCGTCGAAGGGGAAGACAAGCTTCGGCTTGGCTGAGGGTTTGAGTTCGTCCCTTCTGGCGGAGTGGTCGCCCTGCATGAAGACGCCGCGGGCGAAGTTGCGTCCGTTGGAGGCACAGTCGATCCAGCTGACGGTGTATTCGATGTCCTTGCTCTGGTTGGTGAGGTCGAGGAACTCGTCGATGCCGTGGAACTGGATGCCTTCGTAGTCGATCATGCGGGAGACGATGGGCTT
>WNFC01014314.1_pt1 | contig 11946 bp, 15 predicted proteins | sample 5400541 | NCBI WGS metagenome assembly WNFC01 (sample SAMN13153342, study PRJNA577476) | soil metagenome | isolation source: 120 cm saprolite under Douglas fir tree site 2 hole 2 replicate 1 | place: USA:California | collected 2015-04-18 | reverse complement strand
GGGTGATTTCGCGGCAGTTGTGGGGCGGGCGGGTAAGTCAGGTGCACCCTCATTATCAGCCAGGTTCGGTGGTTCCTATCAGCGACAATTAGTTGGGGAACGCTATGATGAGGAACCATGACCAACCTGGCCAAGTTTAGGGACGTTTATGAGGCCAGTGAGGTACTTCAGATTGGAACACTCGTAGTAGAATTTCCTCAAGCTATAGTGCTGCGCATTATAACGTTGACGAAGGGGTTCAAGTGCTTCAATATCGTTGGTCCCTGCGTTTAGAGGAAGGAAAGTGAGTAGGAAAAGAGGCAAACACGGATCACGGAACGAACTTCGGTACATAGCCCGCAACATGCTAGTGATGAACCTGTAGATCCCCCAGCTTTCCTTGACTAGAGGTACCAAGGCAGATATGCGACAATCATTGTTGGCGGAGGCGCGAAAGTGCGAAAAGACCATTTTTTGAAACGACTCGATTTGGTCCTGCAGTTGCATGAGGTCCGATATCGTCTCGTAACTGGTGACGTGAGCGGGGATGATGACAATGCACAACGTCATTTGCTTACCCCTCATTAGGGTCGTCGATCCCCTTCAAAGTGACATACTCCTCGTATTCAAACAGGCCATTAAATTCAGGCCTGAGTCGGTGGAATCGAAGCTTGGCCAACAGAAATTGTACATATGCACGGATAAGAGGACCGTAGCCTATGCGAATTTGTGGGAGTGGAATCAATTACGTGGAAGAGAGGTACCTTTGCCGCCATCGTGACCGATAGTTCGTGAGCACGTTTCAAGCCACCCCGTTTGACTTTGAGCTTCTTTGATGGTCTTCCGATGAATACATACATCGGCATCTGGTCAAGAACGTAAAGTGATTCATCACGCACGACTGGATGCCCCTCTTGGAGGACCTTATGCACCATGATAAGCGCCTTGAAGGTTTGGACCTCATCGGAAAGAATTGGCTGGACGCGAAGTCCTGACCAGAAAGAAATGGACGAGTGGTAATCCCAAGTGTATACGATGCATTCTGTAGGGTATCAGAGCTGAAGATCACGGAGCCCCGAGATAGAACACGTACTACGAACATGCTTCTGCTTGGGTGCGGTTTCCTCTGCGCTGGTGGCCTTCTTAATATTGATAGCCAACTCTTGTTCTGCCTTTTCTTTGTCCACTGGTCGGGTGGGAAGATGAGTTTCGTCGCCTTCAATGTCGAAGCCGGCACCAGGCCGTCGTCCGTATGACCTGTCATAAGAACTGAGTTCACTTGGAATGATTGCTTTTCCTCATACGTACATGCTGGTAGAATGAGATGGATGTCAGGTTGCGCTGCGGACAGGGCAGGGTCAACAAGGCCAGGACTAAAGACTACTAAGTCATTCCCCGCCGGGCCGCGCCGGAACGTCTCTTCTGCTGCGCATGTCGCTCGGTGCTTCTCATGTTTCGTTTGTGCGGCAGCATTCGCCAACTCGGTCGCGTTGGCAAACCAATCCACTTTTACTCCCGCCTCCAACATACAGAGAGGGGCCCAGGTTCTTACTCTGCGAAGCGTTATCCGGTCCTAAATCCAACGTTAGTTGCCTTGGGTCTCATCCCTGTTTTGACATTTGCACTGGGGACCTGGCAAGTCCAGAGACTCAAATGGAAGGTCGATCTCATCGACAAATTGTCCGAAAAGCTTCAAAGAGATCCTATCCAGTTACCTAACAAAGTCAAGTAAGTCACCCCTAGCCGATGTCCGTATTGTAAGTTTATCGCGTCACGCAGCCTTGCCGCTATCCCGGAGTTCGTTTACAGAAGAGTTATATTGCGGGGAACGTGGGACCATGCCCATTCTATGCTTCTAGGTCCTCGCGTCCTGGATGGCACAAATGGCTTCCATCTTGTCACACCTCTTGTCCGTGGCAATGGTTCCACCGTCCTGGTTGACCGAGGATTTATCTCTGAGCGCGCTGCCGCAAAGAAAAAATATCCCACTCCGGATGGAAATGTGGAGCTCCATGGTATGCTAAGGGACTCACAAGCTCGCAACAATTTTACGCCGGACAACAACCCCGCGAAAGGTGAATGGTACTGGGCAGACGTTGCTGCTATGGCAGACTATGCAGGGGGGGAATCGTCTAACGTCCAGCCAGTCTTGGTAGAGGAGATATTCGGTAAGTTTTTTTTTGCGCACCCTCAGTCGAGTGGCTACAATTATCAACAGAGGGCCATGCTGGAGACGCTGCCATGCGCCTGTCGAAGGGAGTTCCAATAGGTAAAGTGCCCATCGTAGACATACGGAATGCACACGCATCATATGTGGCCACTTGGTAAGTACTAACTTCCTTTGTCTGAGAACTATTCTAATCGTACACAGGTATTCGTTATCGGCACTTACCACTGTCATGTTCATACGGCTGTTGCTCAGGCAGCGACGGACCTCCGCGAGGCTCCCACGACAATAGAGCCCTCATTTCCTCCCCACATCCTTTCGATGTGTCATGGCGTTGATTGCTGTCTGCCTAGTAGCCTCCATTCATAGCACCGTCCATGAGTGGCAAGCACTAGTCGGTTCTTTGATTATCTTACACAGCCCGAGATTACGTTTTGTCTCCCTTCGCCCCATCCCATACCCCCACAGCGGACCGCAAAATGCGACCACTTCTACTGCGCGAATGATGAACTCAGGTCATTCCATCCCCCACGATTATGAATGGGACGATTGCGAGTATTGTGTCTGACGATCATACCCAGTGAGTTCTACCGAGAATTTGATGTACGCGTACATTTCTCTGCATCATGAAATGTATTGCGACAACTCGCTAAGCGAACTGTGTGTGCGGATTGAGCGAGTTGGGAGCGAAGGGGCCAGGAAACAACATATGACAAGCTGAGGTACCCATCGTATGGATCAGCGTTTAAGAGACGAAGAGACCATCAATAAGGCCAGACAAGGTCAGATGTGTACGGACGGGCTACTAGGCCATTTCTATACGGAACGGAAGCAGATGACCTACGTCGTCGTGGCACACGCATACGTACGGTATTCCTATTTAGTGTATTACGTACAGCACTCCGCGCGTGATCTCATAACGCCAGCCGGGGCTACGCAGCGCGGCGACAACTCCTGCGCGATAAGTGATTTCACTCTTCGATATAATCCAAGGCGCCGCTCAGGGTGATGGCCACACCTATGGAGTCGTTTCCACCTGGCCCACCCGCTGTCGGAAGTCGTCATCCACACGTTTCCTTTCCACCACTGGATCCTCCCTCTGATGCCGATAGTTTTGGGGATCAATCTTCTATTGGCCTCGGTCCACCGCCCCCAATGAGACGTATATCAGCTGGGCTGGAGGTTGGTAACTCTGGTGAATACCAGGCAGAAGGGAGACGAAGGGTCAAATCTGCCCATACCACTGGTGCGATCTCTGGTCGCCTGCAACCCCAGAAGTATCCTCAGACTGCACGGAGGAGGACGATGACAACTGCGGAACCAGTCAGGCCACCCAAAGCCGATAGGGGAGGATGGAATGTGGGAAGTGTCGAGTCCTCGTTGGATGAGCTGGAGCCTGGCGTGTTCTCTGACGAATATGACTTGTGTACGTGTTCGAAGCGCATCCCTCATGACTTCTGACATCCGCCTTTGTTCATCTCGCAGCGCATGACGGTGAGATATGTCTCCATGATTCAATATATGCGCCAACCTCTTCACCTTAGACCCTAAGATACTGGAGGACGTGCAACGTGCCCTGAAGCTGAAACTCCGTCGTGAGGCAAGATTTCAAGCAACCCGCGCCAACGACTCCGTTTCCACTTCCTCACGCTCTTCCCCCGTTAGATATTCCCTGCCACCCCTCAATCCCCAGGCTTCCCGTATCGCTAAGCCCTCTCTAGACTCGGAGTTGGATTTCAGCCCCTCTGTCGGAATCGATCGCCTTCACCCTGTGCCCACATCAACAGATGATGGCGCTACACTCGATTGGGGTGGTACTCTTTCCGAGGAGGACAAGGCAGATAAGAAATGGTCTTTATCGTTAACGAAGCGTAAAGCCAAAGACAAACCTTCGCCGGCCTTGTCCAAAGATACGCTTGAGAAGCAAGAGGCCGCCTTTTCAGGTAAAGCGTCGTATCACACCCAGTGGGCATCCGGCTTCTCATAAAATGTCACAGAGAGACTCTCCAGGATCAAGTCTTTTGCACAACCCCACACGCTGAAAAAGGCCGTCATCACGGCTGATCAATTGCGCCGGCGATACACCTTCCTTTCTAATGCTCTCAAGGAGGAGCCGAAAGCTGGCAATCCTATCCTTACCGTGGCAAAGTGGAATGCAGGCCTGGATCCCATTGTCCAAGGAATCCTCGAAAAGGCCGAACCCTTGACGTGGCTTAAGCACCTCCGTGGTAAACGCCCTGGTCGTACCCCTCGTTTCCCCTGGCATGTCACTGCTCTTCTTTTTGAGGAGCGTGTCAGGGCGCAGGCACGCCTGGCGGCAATGGCAATGGAAACAATACCAGAGGATGTCCTTAACAACCTCGAGTCGCCTCCGTTGTCGATGAGCCTTCCTGAGCGAGCACGCTCTTCACCATCGTTTTCCCCGCCTTTCGCCGATAACTCACGTGATCACTTGTACCCCTCCCTATCTCGCCGGCGATCCGATGACGGCCACGTATCCTTTGAGCCCATTATCGAACCTAGCAGGAGATCGCTCGACGAATCGCGGCAAAGCTCGCTTTACAGTGGCTTCTTTAACGGTTCGCGTGGTCGCGGAACTTCTCCGTCGAGTAGTCGGGTTTACTTGCGAGATCTTGCTTCTAGGGTTCGACGGAAAGGAGCTGAGAGCGATGAAGCTTCCTCATCGCATCACTCTGCGTCGGAGGAGAATGGACGGGCAGACGAATCTCGTAGGAAAGGTGGCAAGCGCAGGCGCTTTTTCAAACCGCCTGAACTGGATTTGGTGTCGCGTACTCAGCCTAAACCTCATGCGAGAGTCGCAAGTGACGCAGATGCTCCTGCCGAAGTGACAAGTCCGCCAGGAACGGCTGGGCAGATGTCACGGGAGTTGGGAACGCCTGGTCTCGATGACAACTGGACTTCCCTCCGCTCTCCCGAGCAGCCACAGTCGGCGTTTCAACGTTTGGATACGACACCAACCGTGGTGCATAAGGTTTCCCTGAGACGCGACCGCTTGTTGCGAGGACGGATCTCATTACCATCCTCGCCACGTGATTCTTGGACGGAAGAGGAGGACGAGCAGAACGATGAAGCAGCCGAGCAAGAAGAGTACGAGCGGCGGGCAGAGTAGGTCCTTCATGTTGCAATAAGACGGCCGCTTGATGGCTCTGTAGACTTCTCGAGAATGCTATCGCCCAGAACCACAGGAATCGTTATCTTTTACAGCGCACAGCAGGTGGGATCAAGGAGTACGAAGCGGTTCAGGCCCAACTCTGCAAGACGCTTGGTCTTAATTACAGTCCCCTCCCTCCCGAGCTTATCGACGCATTTTCTCACGACCCAGCTGTTGTTACCGGGAATACGCGCCAAAAAGGGGGGTGGCAGGCAGTCGAGGACATTCACAACAACATTGCACGGCAAAGGAATACCGTACGTAAGTACCTACAGCAGGCACGTCACGTCGAGGTCACTCCCCCACCAAGTGTACTTGACTCTCCGCTGAAGTCACTTCAACAATCGCTGGATGCTCTTGAAAAGCGCCGCGGCATGATTTCCCAGAAAGTGCAAGAGGTTATCGAGACACTAACGAGGGTAAAACAGCTGCACGCAGCAGTGAAGACGGTGTACATTAATACCATGGCGCACACGTCGTCTGTCTATCCTGAAGTACGTCTGATAGGTGTTGTGTTGAACATGTAACTGAACAACCACTCAGCTTTCCGAAATCATTGCCTTGGAGGAAAGATACAAGGATCGATACCAGCAGCTGTGGGAATTCGGCATGGATGCACTTACGATTCTCCTGGATTCAGTTACACCATTCTGGAGGAACTATGGAAAAGTCATCGGCGTAGATGCGCAAGACTTTCTAATCATCCCGTGGTACCGAAACGAATTCACGGGAGAGCCAGAGAGATACACCATCAAGGTCCTTCCTCGGCGATCTTTCCGACATTGGGTCGGGCTCGTCCTCTTTTTTTTCATCACGCTGGCCGTTCTCATACTGCAGGCCCGGGCTGCGCGCTCTTTTTTGTCACTGTACCGCCTACCGTTCAATATGCCGCCCGGGGTATGGTGGATCAGCGTACCATTTTTCGGGACTACGGCTGTCATATTGTGGACAGCGGTGCTGGTGGAAATGTGTATTTTAGGGGCGCAGCTTGCCGTGGTATTATGGTGGATGGGGTGGCGCGCAGGGGTTTTTGACTGAAATAGATACAGGCCCAGTGGGCGTCCTCTCACTCTCGTTTTTGCTCTCGATGCTATTTTACACACGCCTTTATTCATAACTTATGCGATTTAGAATCATGGCTGCGCTACCGGCGGATCAGGTGGTGTGACAGACGTAGAGTCGGTTGCTTCCTCTGGAACTAAAGGTGGGTTTGTGGCAAGTGGCGAGCGCGAAATGAGGGGCGGTGCAGTCAATCCTGCGATTCGCTTGCTGACAGCAGCAGTTGTCAGCGCCTCACTCTGTGGCTGAGGCTGAGGGGTAGTGGTCTGTGCGACAGCCGCGTCCTGTGGACCAGTTGCTACCTCCTGGCCAGTCTTTCCGGCATCTACGCACGATCGACAGAAGCCTACATCGCGTTAGCTTTTCTTCCGTGGGCAACGTAAGAGCACTTACGGCCGCCCATCATGAGAGGAACGTCGGTCTGCAAGCAGGACACGCACGCTATTTTCTTTGACTCGGAAACAGGCTTCGCCTGAGATGATCGTTTCCGTTTTAGGGTGGATGCACCACCTTGAGAAGGCTCAGTGGACGACCCTGTTCGCCTAGGGGTCGCTCTGCGCCTCGTAGAACTTCGATCTCCATGGGCAGGCTTGATCGACTTCATGGAGTACGGAGCGGCAGCCTATACAGCAGACTTAAAGTACTGCGCAAAGAAACGGACGACAACGCACAGCTTGCAACTTTGTCAGTAAGTCGCCTTCCGGGAGTTGATACTGAAGGTACACCCGCTCTGGAATGGCCTGAAATGAGGTTAACGCCTATATGTTGAATATTAAAAGCATTTCGTAGGACTTGGAACTAACAATTTTCTCTAGGATTTGGCGATTTGTCTCGACTTTTGCAGATCCACCAGCCCAGTTGAGAAGGTTGGCCCAAAGTGCCTGGTGTACTTTCGTTATGCGGAACTGCACTACTTCCTGGGGCGGATCTGTACTAGTAGAGGTAGTAGACTCTGCGCCCCCTTCCTTTTTCTTGGGAAAGGGCAACGCAAAGAGCAACAAAATGGCCTCAATGTTGCCAGCGGATGGTGTCCGCTCACACACAACGGGCACCCTTGGTACGAGCCATCGGTCATATGGCCTTTCTGGAAACTCCAGAACAAGATCAAATTCTTTCGGGGTTTGCGGAGTCGTGGGCGCAGAGGTTTGCGCAGGAGTGGGAGGGTCATTATTAGGATGCGGATGTGTAACTGAGCTTGGTGGTGTGGGAGAAGCCGAGGGGCCTGGGGTGGAATATGGCGTTTGTACTCCCAGTAGATTGAGTGCAGAAAGTGGCTGTGGACCAGAGACGCTGCCAAGAGCCGACGCCTGTGCAGAGGCCAACGACTGTATGAGCAAAGCCAAAGTTTTCAGTTGGTCCGAGCTGGCGCGACCAGACGCAGCTAGTTGTAAGAAGTTTGCTAGAATAGGATCAGTTGCAGCGGCATCGTTAACACGGTTGATCAGGGCAGGAGTAATTGGTGTTTCTGAAGCAACAGCGGAGACAAGTGGGGTAGAAGCTCTCTGAACGGATGGATATGTTGCCACAGAGAGCGCGGCTGAAGCTCCATAGGGGAAATAGGGGGTGTATGTTGGTACTCTGTAAGGAGCTGTTTGCCAGGTACTACTCGAGGGCTGAGTAGACACAGGACGTGGAACCTGAGGAATGGGAGTAGGATTGAGATAGTGAGCTTCATATACTGAGGTATCCGGGAATATATGTGGTCCAACTTGGAAGTCAAATTTACCCAGTGATCTCATTGTGTGCGGAGGGGGTATCGTGTCTGAAATCTTTCCGCCTCGTGATTTACTCGAAAACTTGGGAAACGTCGATGACAACCAATTAGCGCGTGCTAAAAAAAGTTCAGAATCCGATGGAATGGGCTACATCCTAAAGCGCTGACATTGTTTTAGTGAATGAAAAACGAGAAGGCTGGCAGAGGAGTGAGCCAGGTGCAATTGAAGAGCTTGGCGATGAAGAGGATTCACCTATTTGCTACACTGTTTAACGGATCCGGACATTCCTGGTCCGAGTCAGGTTGTTCGAGCTCCCAACCTGGCTTGGGTCCAACTGGCAATTCTCGACCTTCGATCATTTCCACTCTCTGTTTCTGTTTCTGTAGCGTTCAGTTGCAAGAAAATGGCCTGGACGCGGTTTGGCTTTGTTTGTCAATCGCCCTAGATCTCATTGCCCGATTACTCTGGAGAGGCGTGAGAATGTTTCCAAAGTCGCGCAAACATGGGACCGGCGCCATCCGAGTCAGAGTCACAATTCCTATGATTAGATAGACTCCCGTCCTAACAAGAAACCCATTCTTATGGAGCAACCGAATTCATTGACACCAAAAACGCGCTCACGCTCCGGTCAGTCAGGCGAAATTGGCCCTGTTGATGTTTCTTCTGAAGTCGACATCTCACATTCTTCTGCACAACCCCGAAAGAAACGAGTACGGAAACCCATAAACGACTCCGCAGACATTGGACCAAGCGTCCCCGCGTTAGACCCTACCGCCAATCCCGGAGAAAATCTTGACCCTACTATCATAACCATGGCAGCAATCTGCGAAGATACAGGTCAGGGTCGTGTCAGCAGCAAAGCTACACAGATTCTGGATAACCATGCAGCATGGAAACGTTCCAACAAGGAGAAAAGAGTCCGCATGAGAGCTCTCATGGAAGCGAAGAAGTACGGACGTTGTGAAGACATCGACGAACAGGGTGTTCCAACACCTCCCGTGGAACCACCTCCCCCCGTATCCACAGTATCTACAGAAACACCTAACCGACCCACTCCCACTTCGCTGGGAACACCTGCCCCAGCTGTAATCCCCGAAAATGGGTTCGGCTTTGATTATAATAACACAATGCCAATCAGTCGTTTCAACGTCCAGGTTCGCATTGGCCCCAACGGAGAAACGATCGTGGATGAAGAATCTTTGTTCGTAGACCGGGCAGAAGAGCACGAGACAGATAATTACGTCCATGTAGAGGAGTCAGACGCCACGAAATTTATCAACTCTGGTTCGTACAGCAAGAAATTCCGAGGCACACGTTGGACAGCCGAAGAAACAGAATTGTTCTACGCGGTAAGTGTCCTTGTATCACACCGAGTATCGTGACAGACGCGTCGTAGGCCCTCTCCCAATTCGGCGAGAATTACGAATTGATGTCCTATGTCCTCCCTGGGCGAGATCGAAAGGCCTGCAAAGCCAAATTCAAGACCGAGGACAAGAAGAATTCGCAACGCATAAATCACTGTCTGAAAAACAGGATTCCATACGGTGAATTTCAGAATCTCACCTACTTCGCACCTGCATGATTGACGCGAAACCCCCTTCAGACATGCAGACACTTTCCAGGATGACAGGAAAAGATTTCTCGGGCCCAGTTCCCATGATCCGTGCAAAATCTCCGCCAAACCTGGAACCCACAAACCCCGAGGCCGAGAGGGCTGCGACCACGGTGAGGAAACCGAGCAGAACACCAGGGCCAGCTAGACCCCCCAAAGATGCCGGTGCCGAGGTAGAGTTAGGGCCCGCATCTGGTGCTCGACCAGGCGTCAAAGCTGTGCCGAGCGCCGCACCACAGAAAGTGAAGAAGTCGGCGAATGATGTATCACAAGATGACGTCGAAGTGCTGGGGACAATTGACGACGATTGGGATTGATTATTCCGTTCATCATCACCAGAATTACTGTAATCTCAGGTGACCATGTCGTTCATCCCTATCGTTGATTGGATGTCGGCCAGAAATGACATGGAACACCTATAATTGCACACACTTGGCACCAATGGCGCGCGTGTTGTTGACAATCCTCGTGAATCAAGGTCACTTGCCTCATGAGTTTGTATTCAGCTTTTGTGATGATTTGCAGGCGTACGGCCGGTATGATACCCTCTATTATTCTGCCCCTGCCGCGCTTCAATATCCGTTCAATTAGCAGGGCCATCGCTTTGCTGATGGGCACGTTCGTCGTCGCAAGTGAGGAACAATTAATATTGATCTACGTAAATACGTAAATTTGATGACCCTCGATGTTGCGTGGGAGTGAGAGGGAGACTTCTCGTTCAGTTACGTTGATATCCTTCTGGCGGAAATCGGATCATCCTGCCCTTCTGGACCACGATGGCACCTCTGGGCCATTTACACACTGCGAGCATATTGATAAGGGAACTCAGATCATTAAGTTGTACGTTGCACCCAATCTGGCATTCGACAAGCTCATTCTATTACATTTCACCAGAACGTGCGTCGAGCACCTGATGCCCTTGGTTTCTCCGGAGTCGGAGCTGGACTACATCCGAGCCGGGCTGGCGGCTAAGAGGACGCGCAACGTGAGGTTGAGGATGATTTTAATATGCAGATGTTGCAGAGCACATGGTAAGATACGGCCTCTTCGGACGGGGAAATAATAAAATGAGATGTTGGATCCTGCAATACTCGTCGCCGTGATCCTCGGCAGTTACTGCGCCTCCAGCCTCAAGATGGCTTTCATCCGAACTGCAGCACTTGCAATCTACGGCCTTTACTATGCTTCTGCCGCCATTCGAGCCGCACTGGCAAGCAAGGACCGGGTGTTCTCAATTCCGAACACTTTCCCCGACATCGCGGCCTGCGTCAATGAACCGCTGGTGTTTTCTTGCGAGAACACGACCGCCATCCAGAATTTCAATACTTGCTGCTCGCCCACCCCTGGCGGCCTGGTCTTGCAAACCCAATTCTGGGACACTTATACCGGGCTTGAATGCGATGGGCAGTTGCTCCCAAAGAATAGCTGGACGATTCACGGCCTCTGGCCAGACAATTGTGATGGGTAAGCGCCGATCCTGTAGGCAGAATGGACCCTCTTACGACGATCGTGATGCCTGTTTGTCAGGTCTTTTGACCAGTACTGCGATTTTTCGCGCCAGTACGACCCGAATCCTTCTCCGGCGGCACTACCAAACGGAACCCGGGTGCCCCCTTACAACGGGCCCGGGATGAGTGACTTCATCCGTGAATTTAGGCGCTTCGACCTTCTGGACTACAGTGCGTGTGCTTTTTAATTTGTTCCCTTGGCCGACTTAACGATATCCTCTCAAGTGGACAAATACTGGATCAGTCAGGGCTCACCGAACGACGCATTCTGGGCACACGAGGTGAGGCTGTGCGATCAGGGCGATATGCAGTGCTTGACGTGATCTAATCTTAGTTCAGCAAGCACGCGACGTGCACTTCCGTAGGTCGGGTGATGCTCGTCCGTTGTTGACCCTGACGGGGTTCTTGTGACAGACCTTTAATGTGGCTTGCTACGGTCCGGACTACCAGCCGCACCAAGACGTCGTTGACTTCTTTGATGCGGTAGTCCGTGCGTTCAAGCAATTCCCGACATATGACATCCTCGCATCGTGAGTTTACCCCTGTCTGATGCTGTTTCGAATTGACGTGCATTCTGCGTAAGGGCTGGTATCGTGCCATCCAACACGACTACCTACCAACTCGGAGACATCCGGAACGCATTAAAGGCACAGACTGGTGGCATTCCTTACCTTGGTTGTGGAAACAATGGCACCGTGCTCCAGGAGGTGTGGTACTTCAACCACATTAGTGGG
>WNFC01007547.1_pt1 | contig 11946 bp, 5 predicted proteins | sample 5400541 | NCBI WGS metagenome assembly WNFC01 (sample SAMN13153342, study PRJNA577476) | soil metagenome | isolation source: 120 cm saprolite under Douglas fir tree site 2 hole 2 replicate 1 | place: USA:California | collected 2015-04-18 | reverse complement strand
ACAAGGAATCGGACAACACTGGCGCACATATCGGGAGCCTGTGGACCTCCACCGGGACGCTGCTGGCGAGCGGCACGTTCAGCAACGAGTCCGCGTCAGGCTGGCAGGAGCTGGACTTCTCCAGCCCGGTGGCGATCACGGCCGGCACAACCTATGTCGCCTCGTATCACACCAACACGGGACACTATGCGCTTACCTCGAACGGGCTGGCGTCGGGGGTGACGAACGGGCCGCTGACGGCGCTGGCCAGCGGCGGCGTCTACGTCTACGGCCCTGCGAACGCCTTCCCGTCGAACAGCTTTAACGCGTCGAATTACTGGGTCGATGTGGTGTACACGCAATCCTCGGGGACTACGCCGCCGGCGGTGACGACCGTCACGCCGAGCGGGGGGTCGACGGGCAACCCAGTCTCGGTCGCGCCCACGGCGACGTTCTCTCAGGCGGTGGTGCCCAGCACGGTGTCGTTCACGCTGAAGGACTCCGGCGGGACCAACGTCGCGGGCTCGGTTACGTTCAACAACGCCAACACGGTCGCGACGTTCACGCCCACGAGTTCGCTGGCGGGCAGCACCACCTACACCGCGACGGTGTCGGGGGCGCAGAACAGCTCCGGCACGCCGATGAGCAGCCCATTCACCTGGAACTTCACCACCGGCGCAGTGGCCCAGTGCCCCTGCAGCATCTGGCAGAATGCGGCGCCGTCGGGGGCGGTCGACGCGGCCGATACCAGTGCGGTGAACCTGGGCGTGCAGTTCCAGGCCAGCAGTAGTGGGAAGATCATCGGTGTCCGGTTCTACAAGGAACTGGACAACACCGGCACGCATATCGGCAGCCTGTGGAGTTCTACCGGGACGTTGCTGGCGACGGGCACGTTCAGCGGTGAGTCCGCGTCAGGCTGGCAGGAGCTGGACTTCTCCAGCCCGGTGGCGGTTACCGCGGGAACGACGTATGTGGCCTCATACCACACCGACACCGGGCACTATGCGTATACCGCGAACGGGCTGGCGTCGGCGGTGACCAACGGGCCGCTGACTGCGCTGGCCAGCGGCGGCGTCTACGCCTACGGCTCTGCGAACGCCTTCCCCTCGAACAGCTTTAACGCATCGAATTACTGGGTCGACGTTGTGTACTCGCCATAGGGCGCCACGCCCTCGGTGGTGTCGAACGGCTCAGCGGGAACCGTGGACATCCGCGACAGCGCGAGACGAACGACCTGCGGACTGTGCGGGCGTCGAGGTAGTGCCTGGAAAACAGCGGAACGGAGTGTTAGATGAAGTGCCTTGCTCTCGCCGCAGCGGGTGCTGCTGTCGTCGGGCTAGCGGCCTGCAGCCAGACCGCAGCGCCCACCGCAACGCCAGCACGCTCAAGAACCGTCACCCCAGCCGCGCCGGTCAGTTGCAGCCAGCAGTACAACACCTGGGAACACGGCCATGGGAAGGGGCTTGTTGCTGCCCTAGACGCCGTCAGCTCAGCAGACACGGCCGGCGACACCCGCGTGCTGACGGCCGCGCTGAAGAACGCCGGGCCGGTTGTCGCCCGAGCTGCCCGCCATCCGATGCCCGCCTGCGCCGACCCACAGGGGTACTGGAGCGTTCTCCTGATGCATGTGAATGCCGCAGTAGCCGGCGGCGGCTCAGCATCGAGCGTGCGGGCGGCGATGATGAATGTGCCGAAGATCGAGCACGAACTGACCGCCGAGCTGAAGCGTACTATCCAGTAAATTGACGGGTCCCTCGGCGCAAGCGTCGGTCACGGAACCAGGGCGTGAGCGGCGCGCCACCTGTGCGGCCAGGTCCGCGCCCCGGCCAGGCGGTGAGGCGGTAGCGTCATCTCTCGGTACTTTTCCTGCCGATCGACTCCGTTGCGCACAGCGGTATCATCATCGATACTTTAGGGGACCAAGATGTCGGAGCAAGTCAGTAGGTGAAGTCCCCGGATCGAGGAGGCATCGGCTAAAAGATAGAGACATATCGGCAACCGTTCCAGGTCGCTGCGGCTCGGTCCCAGGCGAGGGATGCCTGGTAATTGGCTACCACGGCAGGTCTGAGCGGGGGATCATGGTTTACCACTGTCGCGGTCGGTGTGCGTGCATCTACGCAGGTCGGGTAGTTGCATGCTCGTGGCCTCTGCCTGAGACATCTGGCTGTGTATGAGGGCCTCCGATCCGCCCCGTAGCGAAGTTTCCGATCCCAAACCTGCCGGAAGCGATTCGCAGTCGCTTTCTGCAAGCGTGCGGAGGGGAGCCCTCTGGGTCGTCGCAAGCAACCTGTTGCTGCGCCTGGCCAATGTCTTGCTCACAGCCGTTGTCGCGCATATTCTTTCCCCGCACGACTTCGGTGTTTTCGCGGTGGCGCTGACCGCCTACATGATTATATCCAGCGCCGGCGAGCTCGGCGTCTCATCCTGCTTGATACGGGCCGACCTGGATATTGACAGCCTGGCACCAACGGTCGCTACCATCTCAGTCTTGTCAAGCGCAATACTCGCTGGGGCAATGGTCGCCTTTGCGAGCCCCATCGCGGCCGCGCTCGGGTCAGCAGCGGCCGCCGGCCCGATCCGGGTGATGTCGCTCGCCATGCTTCTCGTGGGTGTATTCGCGGTACCAAACTCCCAGATGGTCAGGGACTTCAGGCAGGACAAAGTTTTCCTGGCCAATGCCATCAGTTTCGTCCCCGCCACGGCCCTGCTCATCATCCTGGCAAAATCCGGAAGTGGCCCCATGGCCTTTGCGTGGTCCCGGGTGGTCGGCCAGTTCGTTGTGGGCTGCGTGCTGATCGCCGCAGCGCCCCGGCACTACCGGCCCGGCCTCACGCGCAGCGCCCTATCCGTGATCCTCAGGTTCGGGATACCGCTAGCGGGCGCCAACTTCGTAAACTATCTTCTCCTGAACGCCGATTTCGTATTCGTCGGCCACCTCCTTGGCGCCGCCGCACTCGGCGTGTACGTGCTGGCTTTCACGGTGGCATCCGCGCCGTACGGCGTTCTGGGCGCAGTGATCAACAGCGTATCGATGCCCGCGTTCTCCCGGGTCAAGCACGACCCCGACCTCCTGAAGAATGCGATGGCCACCGCCCTGCGCGGAGTCTGTTTGATAGCACTGCCGATGTGCGCCATGACGATGGCGCTCGCCCGCCCGCTCATACTGACGGTGTACGGTGCAAAATGGGCCGCAGCGGCTAATGTGCTGGTAGTTCTCTCGCTCTACGGTGCGGTTTTCATCGTATGCCTCCTATTCGCCAACATGCTCACCGCCCTCGGCCGGACTAAATTCCTCCTCGTCCTGCAGTTGATCTGGATTGGCGCTCTAGTTCCGGCCATGGCGCTGGGCGTGCACAAGGATGGCATCGTAGGTGCGGCATACGCTCATGTAGCGGTAATCGTTCCTATTGTCTTGCCGAGTTACCTGCTGGCCCTCAGGCGCGTAACCGGCGTCCGCTTGACGGCGCTGGGGAAAGCCGCCCTGCCTGCAGTCCTGGCTTCGTCAGCGGCGGCGCTCGCGGCTCGTGCCGCGGCCTCTCGGCTGGGCAGCCCGCTAGCCCAGCTCATAGCCGGGCTCGCGGCCGGCGGGCTGGTCTACGTCATTGGCGCCGGACCGCAAGCTATAGCCGCGTTCGGGCGGGGGCGGGCCGCTGAGCGTGTTCTGCACTTCTACAGCGCTGCGGGTCGCCTGGTGGGCCTGCCGGTTGACAGCCGGGCGAGGCGCTCGGCCAAGTACGGCAGGGGACGTGCCGCGGAAGCGCTCGAAGACAGTGGCCCTATGCACGGGAGCATCCTGGCGGACCTGGGGAGGCAGCTGGGCGCCGATCGCCCCGAGGGCCTGGCGTCGCGCGCCAACCTCACCTTTGCCTACGGCCAGGCAAGCTGGTTGGCCCAAGCGGTCGCGTGGCAGGAACGCACCCTCGCCGACCGGGAACGGCTGCTCGGTCCTGACCACCCCCACACGCTGGCGTCCCGCGCCAACCTCGCCTATGCCTACTGTCAGGCAGGCTGGTTGGCGGAAGGGATCCCGCTCTACGAACAAGCCCTCGCCGACTGCACCCAGGTGCTGGGCAACGATCACATTCTGACGCGCACAGTGCGCCGCAAGCTCAGCGGGGCCCAAGGGCTACTAGCCCAAGAGCTAACAGAAGCCGACGACGTCACTATGGTGGGTGGGCTGCCGCCTGTCCGGCCGATCCGGACAGCAGGCGCGCACCGGGTCCGCTGGCTTGTCATCCTGGTATTGGTATCGGCGACGTTGGCCGTCGCTGGCGTTGCCGTCGTCCGCGTCGGGACTGGTTCGGGGCATGTCGCAGCAACGAGCCCAACAGTGACACACCGCGTGACCGCGCACAGGCATACTAGGGCCAGCGCGCCGTCGCATCCGGCGCCGACGACAGCTCCCGGCGCCACCGCATCCGCTAGACCAACTGCGGCAGCCCAGGTGCTTGTTCCGGTCAGCGCCTCAGCCTTCGGGCCTGGCGGCTATGGCTCCGGCGACAGTCCTCAGCAGGCGTCCATGGCGATCGACGCAAGCACGGCCACGGCTTGGACGACGGACTGGTACCGCACGGCGCAGTTCGGCAGTTTGCAGGCGGGCACGGGCCTGCTTATTGACATGGGCCAGCCAGAAAGGATCACCAGCGTCCAGATCATCCTCGGCAGCGCGCGCGGCGCGGATCTTCAGGTGCTGACCGGGAACGCGCCCGCCCTGGCGAACCTGCAGTTGGAGGCCAGCGCCCGCGATGCGGGGGGGACGCTCCAGCTGACCGTGGCCAGGCCCGAGCAAGCGCGTTACCTACTTATCTGGTTTACCTTGCTGCCGCCGGACTCCTCCGGAACCTTCCAGGCCAGCATCTACAACGTCAGGCTGGAAGGCACGCCATGACGGGCCCGTAGCGCGCGCGTCAGCCCGAATCAGGGCGAGTGCCTGGCTCCGGTGTACAGTACCGCGACCGCAGCGCGGACAGCGATGTCGTCAGCTACGCAGAGCCCCGATGGCGGCGGTTGCCTCGTAGAGCTTCTTGGAGCCGGTAGCGAACTCCGACCGCGAACGATTCAAGAGCGTCTTATTCTCGTGTATGGCGATCCGCAGCCGCTCCGGAAAGCTCGGCAAGTGCCTTCCCGTACAGGTTCTGCATAAGGACATCCGGGATCGGCGGCGCGGCCCGAGCGGCCTGGATGCTCGCATCCAGACTTACGCACGCCAGTTTCATCTGGGGATAAAGCCTGAGCCCGGCAGACTGGGCTGCGGCGCCCAGTTGCTGCGTGACCGCGGAAAGCGCGGCACCTCCGGGACCTGCTTTCCATCGCCTGACCTGGTCCTTAAGCCCTGACGGGAACCGCAAGACGGTCTTGGCCAGGCCATCGCTCGTGACAGCTGGAGTCGTCGCCGACGCGGCAGGGGCATGACTGGGTGCGGCGGGCGCATGACTGGGTGATGTGGCGGGCGCCGCTGGCACGGCCCGGTTCTTTCCTGTCGCCGGGCCGCCGATTCCGACAGCAGTGTGACCGGATTTGCCGCCGGGCGAGGACAAGGCAGCTACTGATGCGCCGACTACGGCCAAGCAGACGCACACTCCAAGCACGACCAAATGCAGCCGTCGCCGCGCTCTACCACTTGGCCCGCGCACCTGCGCCAAGCGTGTCCACCACTTGTTGCCCTGGTTAGGCACTCTCGGAGGCACAGGCGGATCGCTCGTTACATCCTTTTCACCCACGGGTAGTTGACGTCCTGCCGTTTGTCTTGGTTTACGCATGTCAGCGACGGCTGGTCTCATACCGGAGCCAGGTGGAATAGTCTTGCGCCCGTATGGGCGCTGTTTCGTGATCATGCGATGTCAGCAACGCCAGGAACACGACGGGTACACGACGACTGTGCTGGTGGATGTGGTGAGGCGGTCTATACGGTGCCCGGGCCCAGTCGTGCAACGTGCTGGCCACAGGCAGGAAACGGAGAACCATGGTGACGATTCCGCAAGTGCGGCAGACGGCGGACGTTGACTCCCGGGCTGTCCTCGGTCCGGGTACCACGGTGTGGCACTTGGCCCAGATAAGGGAAAACGCCCGGCTCGGCCGGGGGTGCATCGTCGGCCGAGGTGCCTACGTCGGCCCCGGGGTTGTGATCGGTGACAACGTCAAGTTGCAGAATTATGCGCTGGTGTACGAGCCCGCACGGCTGGAAGACGGCGTCTTCATCGGCCCTGCGGCGGTCCTCACCAACGACCTGTACCCCCGTTCGGTGGACCTGACAGGAAAGCTCAAGCGGGCCCCTGACTGGAACGCCAGTGGCGTGGTGGTCCGGGAGGGGGCATCGCTGGGCGCACGCGTGGTGGTCGTACCGGGTCGCGTAATCGGGTGCTGGGCGATGGTTGCGGCCGGTGCGGTAGTGACCCGCGACGTACCCGACTTCGCGCTGGTGGCTGGGGTTCCCGCCCGCCAGATCGGATGGGTCGGCCGCGCCGGGGAGCGACTGCTGGCCGACGGTCCCGGTCGTTGGCGGTGCCCGCAGACTGGCGAGGTCTATGAAGAGCGGGACGCGCTGCTTTCCCCCGCTGCTCGCTGATGGCGTTGCCGCTGCCTGCCAGCGGACATTGCGGGACGCCAGATGTGGACTGTCAGGGATATTGCTCATAAAATTCACTTGTAGTGCCATCCAGACGCGCCCGTTCCGCGTCTAGCTGATATCAGATATTAGTTTCTCCGCTGGACGCGACTCTGGCGAACCTGCCAACCGAGCACTCTGGCGCGGATTAGCTGTGTTCCAGGCCCTGGGGGGGGGAACACTCGGTGAGCAAGCATTTTTCTGGTGCCCAGGCACGCAGCCTTGGCTTGGCCTGTTGGCTGCTGACGGACCGTAAGCGGCTGGTCCGGCTTCTTGCCGTGCCGGTTACGGTGGCCTTGGCCGGAGTTCTAGCAATCATCGCGCCGGCCGCGCCCGCCCGGGCGGCGTGCGCCAACCCGGTCGCGTGCGAGAACCAGTTGCCGGGCACGCCGCAGTCCGTCTGGGACGTAACCAACCCAAGCACGACTATCCAGGGCTTCGCAGACCCGTTCAGCGTCAACGTCGGCGGGTCTATCAACTTCAAGATAAAATCACCGGCGATCATTTATGCGGTGGACATCTACCGCATGGGCTATTACGGCGGGACTGGCGCGCGCCTGGTCACCAGCCTCACTCCGAACATCCTTGTGTCGCAGAGCCAGCCGACCTGTAACACTAACACCGTGACGGGCCTGGTCGACTGCGGCAACTGGGGCGTGTCAGCAACCTGGAACGTCCCCGCGACCGCTATCTCCGGTGTCTACTTCGCGCGCATCTACCGGACCGATGGCACAGCCGGCGCGAACCAGATCCCGTTCGTGGTGACCGACAACTCCAGTCACTCGGACGTCGTGTTCATGACCGCCGACGAGACCTGGCAGGCCTATAACGACTGGGGCGGCTACAGCGTGTACACGGGAAATGCCACGGGCAGCCCCTGGTGCTGCAGCGCGCAGAACCCGGGCCGCGCCGTCCAGGTCAGCTATAACCGCCCGTTCGCAACCCGCGCCGATACTCCGTTCGGGCAAGACTTCTTCTTCTACGCCGAGTTCCCGATGGTCCAGTTCCTGGAAAAGAACGGGTACGACCTCAGCTACGTGAGCCAGATAGACGTCGCACAGTCCGGCGCCGCGACGATGCTCCAGCAGCACAAGGTATTCATGAACGTCGGGCACTCCGAGTACTTTGACGCGGCGGACCGCGCCAACATCACGGCGGCCCGAGATGCCGGGGTCAACCTCACGTTCCTCGCCGGCAACACCATGTGGTGGAAGACGCGCTGGGCGAATAGCCAGTACGGCAACGAGCCCTACCGGACCCTGATCACCTATAAGGAAACCCTGGACACTGCGCGGACCGATCCGGCAGATCCGCCGACCTGGACCGGGGCGTGGCGAGATCAGCGTTTCAGCCCCCCGGCGGACGCGCAGCCGGAGAACGCGCTGCTCGGCCAGCTGTGGACGGTCAACTGCTGTTCATATGCGGACACGGTGCCGTCCGCCTATTCCCACCTGCGATTGTGGCGAAATACGGCGGTGGCCAGCCTCCCATCTGGCCAGACCTACACGATGCCCCCCGAGACGCTCGGCTATGAGTGGGACTCGGATGTTGATAACGGGTTCCGGCCGGCCGGCGAGATCGACATGTCGCGGACGTGTGCGAAGGTCCAGGAGCTGCTGTACACGGTTACCGAGGAGTTCGTCTCGGACAATGCGTGTAACAGCCTGACCCTGTACCGGGCCGCAAGCGGCGCGCTCGTCTTCAGTGCGGGCACGGTCCAATGGGCGTGGGGCCTCGCGTCGAATCACGACGGGGACTCCCAGAACCCGCCCGACACGGCGATGCAACAGGCGACTGTCAACCTGCTTGCTGACATGGGCGCTCAGCCGACCACGCTGGCGTCGGACCTGACGCCTGCCACCGCTTCCGCCGACCACACCGCACCGACCTCGACGATCACCTCGCCATCGGCCGGAGCCACGTTCACGAACGGCAGCACCGTCACGATCACCGGCACGGCGACGGATTCCGGCGGGGGCGTCGTGGCGGGCGTCGAGGTTTCTACCGACGGCGGCTCGACCTGGCATCCCGTTACGACTATGTCGGCCGCCGCCGCGAGCGTGAACTGGAGTTACACCTGGTCGGCAGCTGGCTCTGGCTCGGTGACGATCAAGTCGCGTGCCACCGACGACAGCGGCAACACCGAGACGCCTGGGTCAGGCGTGTCCGTGGCGGTCAACTGCCCGTGCGGCATCTTCAGCGCCAACTACACGCCTTACATCACGTCAAATACCGATACCGGGGCGTATGAGCTTGGCATGAAGTTCCAGTCGAGCGTGTCCGGCTGGGTGGCCGGCGTGCGGTTCTACAAGGGCACCGGCAACGGCGGGACCCACACCGGTTCGCTCTGGACGTCCTCCGGCACGCTGCTCGCCACCGGGACGTTCACGAACGAGACGGCCAGCGGCTGGCAGACAATGGTGTTCCCTGCCCCGGTCCAGATCAGCGCGAACACGACCTACGTGGTGTCGTACTACGAATCGCAAGGTCACTATTCGGTCGATGAGGATCTTTTCGACTCGCAGGTGAACAGGCCACCCCTCACCGCGGTGAAATCCAACTTCTTGGCTGTTGCCGGCGGCGACAACGGCGTCTTCAACCCCGGCGGACCCGGCTTCCCGACTCACAGCTATCACGGCTGGAGCTACTCGGTTGACGTGACCTTCGCCACGACGCAGCCGCCGAGCCATCCGGCGGTGACCAACGCCACGCCTGTTAATGGCTCGTCCAGCAATCCGGTCTCAACCGGCCCCACGGCGACCTTCTCTGAGGCCGTGGTGCCCAGCACGGTGTCGTTCACGCTGAAGGACCCGAACGGGACCACGGTCCCCGGCACCACATCATTGAACAGCACCAACACGGTGGCCACCTTCACCCCGGCGAACTCGCTGGCGGCCGACACGATCTACACCGCCACTATCAGCGGGGCCCAGAACAGCTCCGGCCAGACCATGCTGGCGCCGTACACGTACACATTCATCACCAGTAAGGCGTTTAACGCGGGAGGCAGCTGTCCCTGTGCCATCTGGCCCGATATCGCGCCGTCTGGTGTAACCGACGTGACTGACCAAAGCTCGGGGGTAGAGCTTGGTGTCAAGTTTACGGCCTCGAATAATGGCTCCATTTCCGGGATCCGGTTCTACAAGGTGCCCGACAATACCGGCACCCATACCGGCAGCCTGTGGAGTTCCACCGGGACATTGCTGGCGACCGGCACGTTCAGCAATGAGTCCACCCAGGGCTGGGAGCAGCTGGCCTTCTCGACCCCGGTGTCCGTCACCGCCGGGACGACCTACGTGGCCTCGTATCACACCGGCGCGTGGCATTACGCGGACACCCCGAACGGACTGGCGTCGGCAGTGGTGAACGGGCCGCTGATGGCGCCCGCCAGCGGCGGCGTCTACGCGTACGGCTCTTCGAGCACGTTCCCATCGAACAGCTTCAGCGCGACGAACTACTGGGTCGACGTCGTGTACACGACTCCATCGGGCGTCTTCACGCCGACGGTGACGAGCGTCACGCCGGGTTCTGGGTCGTCGGGCAACCCGGTCTCGGTCGCGCCCACGGCGACGTTTTCTCAGGCCGTGGTGCCCAGCACCGTGTCGTTCACGGTTAAGAACCCGGCGGGGAACCCGGCGGCCGGCTCGGTGACCTTCAACGGCGCCAACACGGTCGCGACCTTCACGCCCACGAGCTCGCTGGCGCCGAATACCACCTACACGGCCACGGTGTCGGGGGCCCAGACCAGCTCTGGCGCGACCATGAGCAGCCCCTACTCCTGGAGCTTCACTACTGCAGGGTCCCAGTGCCCCTGCAGCATCTGGCCGAATACGGCGCAGCCGTCGGTGGCCTCAGCCAGCGACCCGGGTCCGGTGAATCTCGGTGTGAAGTTCACCACGGACGCGGGCGGGTGGATCGCGGGCATCCGCTTCTACAAAGGAGCGGGCAATACCGGCACCCACATCGGCAGCCTGTGGAGTTCCACCGGGACTCTGCTCGGCCAGGTGACCTTCTCGGGCGAGTCCTCGTCGGGCTGGCAGGAGGCGGACTTCTCATCCCCGGTCCCGGTGACGGCCGGCACCACCTACGTCGTCTCGTACTTCGCGCCGAACGGCGGTTATTCCGTTAACTCGGGGGCGTTTGCCAGCGCAGGGGTCGACAACCCGCCGCTGCACGCGCTGTCGTCGTCGGTCAGCGGCGGCAACGGCGTGTACGGCTACAGCGGCTCGCCGGCGTTCCCCACCGGCACCTACAACGCGACCAACTACTGGGTAGATGTGGTGTTCACCGCACCCTAGGCGTACTCACCCTGGGTGTATTCTCGGTAACTCACTAACGGGAGGAACTTCGCATGTCAATCGGGCTGGCGATAATAGGCGCTGGCTACTGGGGGCCGAATCTCGTCCGTACCGCACTGGCCACGCCCGCGTTCCGGCTGGACTGGCTGTGCGATCTCGAGGTCGAGCGGGCCAGGGGCGTCCTCGGCGCCTACACCAACGTCCGGCCCACCGACTCCTACGATGCGGTCCTTAGCGACCCTGCCGTCGCCGCGGTGGCCATCGCGACACCCGCCGCGACCCACTTCGATCTTGTGCGCAATGCCCTGGAGGCCGGCAAGCACGTACTGGTAGAGAAACCGCTGACCCCATCCGTCGCTGAGGCAGAGAAGCTAGCCTCGCTCGCCCTCAGCTCGGGCTTGGCGCTCATGTGCGACCACACGTACTGCTACACCCCGGCCGTCCAGCGCATCCGCGAACTCATCCGCAGCGGGGAAATAGGCGACATCCAGTTCATCGACTCGGTCCGGATCAACCTTGGCCTGGTGCAGCCCGACGTCGACGTCCTCTGGGACCTCGCACCGCATGACCTGTCGATCCTGGACTTTGTGCTTCCCGAGGATGTCACCCCGGTCGAGGTGGCGGCCCACGTCGGCGATCCCATCGGGGCCGGCCGAGCCTGCCTGGCGCACCTGTCGGTGTGGCTGTCTAACGGAGCCCTCGCACACGTTCACGTGAACTGGCTGAGCCCGACCAAGATCCGGACAACGGTGTTCGGCGGCTCCCGCCGCACCATCGTCTGGGACGACACCAACCCGGCGGGACGGCTGGCCGTCCACGACCGCGGCGTAGACACGCTGGAGGCCGGTACCGTACCCCAGGACGAGCGGCGCCAGGCCCTCATCTCTTACCGGACCGGGGATACTCTCATCCCCGCACTGCCGGAGCGGGAGGCACTTATGTCTGTCATGGCCGAGTTCAGTGCGGCGATCAGCGAGGGCCGGCCACCCCTCACCGACGCGAAGGCGGGGCTGCGGGTGCTCAAGCTGCTGGAGGCGGCGTCGCGGAGTGCGCACAGCGGTGGCG
>WNFC01025626.1_pt1 | contig 11947 bp, 11 predicted proteins | sample 5400541 | NCBI WGS metagenome assembly WNFC01 (sample SAMN13153342, study PRJNA577476) | soil metagenome | isolation source: 120 cm saprolite under Douglas fir tree site 2 hole 2 replicate 1 | place: USA:California | collected 2015-04-18 | reverse complement strand
CTCTCATCGTGTCAGTCGGTCGCGTATCAACATCTAGCTTAAATCCAACCTTTTCGTAGAAAGCTTTTGCTCGGTCAACATCAGAAACCGGTACTGGCACGTTTTCTAATTTCATCTCAGGCATGGTTATGTTTGCTTTGATGTTCTCAGCCATACTATTCCTCCTTCTGTTATTAAATATACCCCAAAAACAGCGATGAGCCTCCTTTGTCAAAATCTAAGCGGACTGACCCCTAGTACCTTTTTCTGGTATAAGACAAAAACCTGAAAAAGTTGAAACTTTCTTATACTATCTTTTCCTGGAACTAGTACCAGAGAAGACATCGCGATGCCGAAAATTGGTTGCCTTTCGAAAAAGTGGGTTGGTTATAGCTCCCCCCAGGACCTGGAATGTCCTGCCGGGGAAAGCATCAACAATGCGCAAGACACACAGCAGGCGGGCAGTCTCTTGCGAGACATGTGCTTACAACCGTCTCCACGCATAAAGTGTCCCATAGCATTGTTGAGCGACAAGTGAAAAAAGAGATGGGTGTGCGTAGGACCTGGCGGGCCTTCTGCCCCTAGACGGGTGAATCAGGATGCTACCCGTGTAGGGGTGGGGAATCTGCAAACACGCCCATCTATGCAAACCATGTGGGTGGGAACAACGATTGAGGTCTGCGTCCTCGCAGGGGCATGTCTCCGTAGGGGCGAGGGAGGTGAGGAGCGGCGGGGAGGGCCTTTATGGTCGCCCGCGTAGCCCTTTCCCCTTCAAGAATATAGACCCAACAACGAACACATGGTCATGCATCGAATTGGTATTTTCGGGAGCACAGGAGCCACATAGGTGGGATAGATACTCCCTGGAATGGATTTGCGAACCGCCCTATAAGCCGCGTAGGGGTGGAGCTTGCTCCACCCTCATCCCAGGGGTGCATACGTTGCCCCTTGCGCTCTGCCGCGTAGAGGTGAGGCAAGCCTCACCGGCAAGCCTCACCCGACTGCAAATTCGTCTAGGGCACACTCTCCCAGGCGCGTCGCAAACGCCCAATGCTCCCCATATATCGAACATAGTGGAAAGGAAGGAACACTAATGATCAAGCGATACATCCGATGGATTCTGCTGCTGGTAGCAATTGTGCTGATCAGTGCGTGCTTTCTAATGTCGCCAAAGGTGGCGACGCATGCAGCGGGGCCTGCTGCCCCGGCAGCGCCTTCCCAGATTACAGCGCCTCATGGCATGACGCCTGACTGGCAGTGGCATCACTGATGAACTAAACTGTCAATACCAGGGGTTCGAGTGAGGATTGATTCTCCTCGAACCCCCTTCAGACTCAACCAGCGATCCGGTTCAGCCAGTCTCTTACCTCTTTTGCTTTGTGATGCCCCATTGCCCCCAGGGCTGTTGCACTCTCTTCTCCGAGCTTCCGGGCCTCATCAAAGTAGTCGCGACCACCAGCGACGCGGGCCAGGCCATACTGTGCAAGTGCGAGCAGATCATGATCTTCTTTAGAAAGAGTGGTTAGCATTTCACGAAAGCTGGCCTCGGCTGCCTCTACCCGCTGCTGATCGAGATAAAGAGTGCCATACTCATATAGAACAATAGCAGTCATTTGAGGCCTGCCGAGCTGGCGAGCTATCATCAAGCTTTCCTGGAAGTGTTCTTCTGCCTGTATATAGTTTCCTTGCTTCCGTGCTATAGACCCCATATTGATTAACAATGCGCTGATCCATTCACGATGTCCAATCTGGCGAGCGATGGTTAACCCTTCTTGAAAATGTGTTTCCGCCTGGACATAGTTCCCCTGCTCTCCTACTACATCTCCCAAGTTGGTAAGCAGAAGACAGATTTGTTCACGGTCTCCAATTTGGCGTGCTAGGACTAATCCTTCCTGATAGTAAGCTTCTGCCTGACTATGCTTCCCCTGTTTACCTACTGTCGCTCCTAAATTGATAAGCATAGTACAGATGTGTTCTCGGTCCTCGATCTGACGGGCGAGGGTCAATCCTTCCTGCAGGTAGGCTTCCGCTTGTGTATAATCTCCCCTACTGTCGACTACCGAACCAAGTACCTCGAGGAGACCACTAATACGTTCGCGGTCTCCAAAGTGCCAACCCTTCATGTAGGTGGGTTTCCGCCTGTGCATAGTTTCCTTGCTTCTGTGCAAGCTCTCCAAGATAAAGCAGCGTAGTCGTGATCCCATAGCTGTCCCCCAGCACCATCGCTGCATCATACGCTCGTTGCAAATGCTGTTCTGCCGTAGCATATATGCCGCGCACCAATAGAAACGGCGCGAAAGCACAGGCGCAGCGCACCAGTTCCGGCCACCTCCCCAACTCATAGGCTCTTTCCAGGGCCGCGAGGATAATATTGCTTTCTATTTCAAGCAATTCGTAGTCCTTTTTGTGGGCCTCGACGTAGCCGGTGAAGTAGCTGACCAGGCGCTCGTAGGGCGTGCTGTCCTGCAGGCGCAGGCGGGCGTAGTCGGCGATGGTCTGGTGGAGTGTGTAGCGGCCCGGGGCGCTGCTTTCCAGGAGGCCTGTGTCTAAGAGCGCGTCGAGGGTATTGACAGTGCAGCCGGCGACAACCAGCGCGGCTTCTTCGGAGAAGCTGCTGGGTTTGGGAGGAAAGACCGGCAGGGCGTAGAGGGCGTCACGCGCCTGCTCGTCCAACTGCTGGTCGGTGACGGCGAAAACGGACTGCAAAGAGAGGTATCGCTCCCTGGGCAGGCTGGAGTGGCGGTCGCGCGGCCCGCGTGATTCGCGGAGCTGCAGGCGTTCTTCGGCGTGGCTCAGGCGCTCGAGGGCCGCAGCGATGCGGCGGGGCTGGCCGGTGTAGGCCAGGGTGTGCAGGTACTTGCCCATCAGGGTGAGTGCCAGGGGCAGCCCGCCAACGGCATTGACGAGGTCGAGCGCCTTCTGTTCCTCGTGATCCACCACGCGGGGTGCCAGCATTCTGAGCAGCGTCATGCCCTCGTGCTCGTTGAGTTCGCGGATCATGGTGGCTCCCTCACCTGCAATCTCTGTGGCGATGCCGGGAAAGCGCGTGGTGACGAGGTGAGCGCAGTTGGGGCCACCGGCTGTGAGGGCCAGCGCGTCTTCAAGATGCCAGGCATCGTCGATCACCAGCAGCATGGAGCGCGCACCGATGGCGCGGCCCAGGGCTGCGGCCTTGGCATCGTTGTCACTGAGGCCTGAAATTTCTGTCGATGAGATACCCAGCAGCGTGCCCCAGCGGGTCAAGATGGTGGGAATGCTGGGTTCGGGTCCCAGCGCTGCCCACAGGATACCGTCGCGGAAATGCGCGCGAATGTCGAGATCGTAGGCGAGTTCGATGGATAAGGCGGTTTTGCCGACGCCGGGCAAGCCATTGAGGGCCGTTAATGCCGCGATACCTCCAGCAAAAAGGCGCTGTTTGAGTTGAGCCAGTTCGTTTTCACGTCCGACCAGGCGCGTGGGGGGTCGCAGTGGGATGGCGCCGTCATACAAAGGTTCGTTCGGCGTGGAAGGTGGAGTGGCAGGTTCAGAGGGAGCCGGGGCAGGTCCGAGATCGAGTTCATGTGGGTCTTTGCCGAAGAGTTTGCAGAGTTTGGCGCGGAAGTAGGGGCCTGGCCTGGTGATGCCGCGTTCCCAGCGGCTGACGTTCAGGCCAGTAGTGCCTATCAGGTCGGCGACATCTTGCTGCGACCATTTGTGCTCCATACGGGCCTGGGTGAGTTTGAGACGGGGTTGAGCATCAGACCTGGGTGTTTGTGTCATCTTTCCCTTCCTTAAATAAGGAATTGACGAACAGGTGGTGGATGATTGTGCCACCACGCGAGGTGAGTTGATGCTAAGCACACGAAAAAATAACAAGAAAAAATGATTAATATGATTAATAGAATGATACCATATGCCGTTCCAAAAGTGGATGTCTACTGTACATAATAAAGATAAGTGATTGGCACGAGGGCGACCGCAATGATCCCCGCCCCAAACACTCGCAACCTTTGCCCATACTGTAATGAACGCCGGCGCGGGACGGTTTAATCGTAGGGGCGACCCAAGGGTCAACCTTGCAGGCAAGGAGTACCAGTATGCAGACAGTTTGCCTTCCTAATGGAAAACCTTCTGACTACTATCAGCAGCAGGAGCGCGAGCAAGACGAGGAGCAGATACTGTACTTCCCTTTAGAGGGTGCTCTACCGGCAGATGCTACGCTGGTATTGAACACGGCGCTTGGCATTCTCTCCTATCTCTCCTGCAGCGCTGATGGTCCACGGTTGAAGAAACAGCAGCAGTTTACGAGCAGCGAATTGAGCCTGCTGCGCCCCATGCTGGAGCTATTTCCCCATTATTGCCCCTACGAGGTGATGTTTGCCAGCTTCTACAATGGCGCCGTCACCGAAATAACCGTTGAGCACTGCCGCCAGCGTTTGTACGAAGCGCTCGAAGATGGAGCCTGGGATCAGCAATTGCGGCCCATACGCAACGTACTTTCGCGCATACGCCTGAAGCTGCGCCCCTTTGGCATCGACATCTCTTCAATTCTCGAAACGGGATATATCCTGCTCATCGAATCCAAAAAGTGATTATGCAGGGTAACTTTTTAATGCGGACATCATGCCATCCGCCAAAGATCGGTCATACCCCGTAGGCGCACAATGTATTGGCGCACCGCCGATTTATCGGCCTGGGGAGGGCATCGACGGGCCATTAGCCGATAATGAAGTTTAGGCAAGGTTCAATTTGGACGAATTGTCCTTGACCGTTTGAACAGTCACCCTGATGAATCTTGACGACCGAATGAGGTAATGTAGGGACAAGGGGCGGATGTGGGGCAGGGTGGGGGCCTGGTGCTTGTCCTGGTGGCAACGCGCTCCAGTGGGGACTGCGTGGAGCAAACAGGTCGCACCCGGACGAGGACAAGCACAAGGCCCCCTCATCCACTCCACCCCGCCCCTTGTCCCTACAGGACCCTGGGCCGCAAGCACCTCAATGGATATGATTCCCCGATTCGGTCGTCAACATTCATTAGGACTGGACCTTTCTGTTGATGAGGAACTGTCACGTTCATTTGAACCTTGCCTTAACGACCAAAACCGGTACGGTCATGCTGAGCGCAGCGAAGGGTCTCTCTGCCCATCGAGAGAGACCCTTCGCTGCGCTCAGGGTGACAAACTATTACCGGTCCTGGTTGGTAAAATCATCATCGGCGATGCGGGCATACATGGGCCGCCTACGACATGGCCGGAGTAGTTCGTCAATGTGCATAAGCATGCCCACTTTTTCAGATACTACCAGATATTGGATAACCTGTAGCAAAGTGATACAATCACAGGGCCGGAGATGCTCGGTTCCGATTACACCAGAACCGCCCAGATGACCAGGCTCAAAGCGAAAACACCTACATTATAGACCCCGAGAGTGGGATAGAGATGGCCCGCCTGATGTACCAAGACAAGCTTATCACGCAGGCTATGGGCGGACTGCTAGAAGATATCCCGCGTGCTTCCCAGGCCCGCCGCATCCTGGATGTCGCCTGCGGCCCGGGGTCATGGGCGCTAGAAGTCGCCTTCAACTATCCAAAGGTCCAGGTGGTTGGTTTCGATCTCAGCAGCTTGATGATCCAGTATGCAAATGCCCAGGCGAAAGCGCAGAGGCTAAGTAACGCCCGTTTCGTGGTGATGGATGCGCGCAAACCGCTAGAGTTTCCTGACGGGTGGTTTGACATCGTCAATGCGCGCTTCATAAGTGGGTTTATGCGCAAAGAGGACTGGCCCAAGCTCGTAGGAGAGCTGGTGCGAATCACCCGCCCGGGCGGCGTAGTCCGCTTAACGGAAACTAACGATTCAGGGATAACGAACAGTCCTGCACTAGAAAAATTTCAATCTCTCCTTCTCTATGCGGCGTACGTGGCTGGGATGATCTCAATTCCGAATCCGCGACATGCCGGGCACACTCCGATGCTGGGACGTTTCTTGCTTGATGCAGGATGCCAGGACATTCAGGAGAGAGCATATATCTTCAACTACTCGGCAGGAACAAAAGAGCATGCAAGCAATTACGAAAATTTTAAAATTTTCAGCAAATTGACACAACCTTTCTTACTCAAAATGGGGATAGCGACGCAGGAGGAGCTGGATAAACTTTATGAGCAGATGCTGGCTGAGATGATCCAGAAAGATTTTCGCGCCCACTGGTACATAGTCTCTGTATCGGGAGAGAAACCTCCGGCATAAACCAGGGAGGAATCCATATATCACGTCCGCACAGCGAGATTCAATAACTCGGTCTCTATCTGCTGTTGTACGATTTGCTCTGCTTCGAGCAGCGATAAAGCCTGGCCGCCCCGGAGGGCTTCGGTGATGGTAACTGCCACGCGTTCTCGAAAATTGGATATAGAAGAGCTTTGCACGGCTGGCTCGGGCATCACACCTAGAGCTATATCACGGGTTGCATAGAATTCCTCTTCGTCAAATGCGAGCACCAAGAGATAAGCATAACTCTTGAGAAGCTCCTGGCGGGCCCTGCTGAAGAAATTGGTTTGTGGACATGCCGCGTGAAAGCAGCCCGCTACGCGCCCGCTGCGTTGAATGGGGTAGGCGGCAATACTTCCCTGCTGGCCCGGCCCCGGCTGGCACATGGGTAGGAAACTCTGCTCCTGGTTCTCCACATCCTGGATGATGGCGAACTGGCACTTTGCGACTACATGGCCCTCGAGCGAACCGGCGCCCAGGTACAGCAGCCGCTCCTCGGGCGCTTCTTCCCGCGACCTGGTGGTCATCCTGACACGCTCGCGCAAACTCCTCACTTTCTGATCGCTTGCCGGGGGTATGCATTGCACAACCCTGATCTGCAGGCCCACACGATCGGGGTCGAGCAATTGCAGTGACTGCTGCAAGATCAGCGTGCTGATGCCCTGGAAACGCAGGTTGGCGGCAATGTTGGCATTCGTTTCGAGAATTCGCGCGTAAAAACTGGCAGCTAATTCCCGGGGCGTTTCGTCGATCAAGACGGGGACAGGCGAGAAATTAGAGAATTGTGAGTCCCGGCGAATAAGTTCTGTAAGTTGCTCTCGATGTTGAGGAAGCGTATCGACTAACTGGCGCATGAGACGGGAGGAACGTGGGGTCGAGCCTAGCACCCAGCGTTCCAGCGTCCTTGGACCTACGTCTAATTCCTTGGAAATGCGCTGTTTTTCTTTAGAATTGGCGATGATTTCAGCTAGAAATTGCCGCCAGGTCCGTGGCTGCTGGCTCATAAAGGGCCGCCTTTCTGTTATATCTGTATCAAATCTCTCGCCAAGGCGAGAGTAAGAGAAGAGTCGAGTATATGCACACCCCAGCAAAAAGATCATTAGGCCTGGTTCAAATGGACTTGACCGTTCCTCACCACCAGCAAGATCCAGCCCTACTGAATTTTGCCGACCGACTCGGGGAAGGTGCGTCCTGCATTCTGTAGCAGTGGGGTGGATGAGGGGGCCTTGTGCTTGTCTGGTGGGGAGGAGACCGGTTGGCCTCACGCAACCCAGACCACTGGTCATGCCAGCAGGACAAGCACCAGGCCCCCACCCTGCTCCACATCCACCCCTTGTCCCTACAGGACGGAGGCAGACATTCCCAATCATTTCCCGATTCGGTTGGCAAAAATTATCAGGGTGACTGTTCAAATGGTCAAGGACACTTCGTCCAAATTGAACCTTGCCTTAGTATCTAATACAACGCACGACAAGAGGTGCTTATGCCCGCGTCAGATAAGTCAACAATTTGTCATTAGAACTTTTCGTCATATAAGTCATTTAATGTTGACATTTAACGGTTTTAATGCTATTGTGTACGGCAGTCATAAGGAGCAGGTGCCATCGCGTACTTTCCGGGAACACTCACAGATTCTGACCAATCGTGTCAATTTTTTTTATTATCCAGGAAAAGATACGTCAATCCATACAGAGGGGAAGTATATGGGTGTTTTAAATGGCAGGTTTCCTACATCAGACCTTGAACACATCAGATATCAACAGTGCCCGGCTTGTCACAAGTATGCTATTTTGCTTGTGGACGTCCAGACCGAGACTGTTCCCAGGACGGACCAGCAGGGCAATAAACAATATCACTGCCTTGAGTGCCGGCGGACCTTCGCGGTCGATAAGAATGGCGAGATTATTTAATCATAACTGGTCCCTGAGTAGTAACTCTCAAGATAAATCTGAGAAAAAAGTACTACGTCCCATATTCTTCGTCACTATTGCCATTTGACATCGACAAAGACATACATGACATAGATCTTTTGCTTCGCTCGAGAAGTGAGTTTGTGCATCATGCAGGACGCCGAGTACGTTGTTACCTATGTTTGCGGTGATAACGACCAATCGCATACACAGATCATCTACCTGCGCGGTTCGACGTCACCGGCGGCAGTGGAAGAGACGCTGAGGGTGTTGGGCAAGACCTGGTGTCCTGCATGTCATCGCCGGCAACAACAGCTCGATGCAGAGCAATATTCACATATGTTTGGGCTGGTGCCTCTCCGGGGCACTGATGCGGATCAGTTGGAGTATGCGAAGGTGATTCGAGCGCGGCTCTTGCAGATTCTAATTACTCCCCAGGCAAAGCCAAAGGTGGTTGCAGCGTTGATTGCGCTGGTCAACCTGTGTGTAGAGGCCGATTTCTGGATTGAGCACCGTATGCTTCTGTGGGATCGGCAGCGAACCGGTGAGACGCTGGCGGATATACTTGTATATGCCCTCGAATCGTAAATACCCCTGGCACAGGCATATCTGCCGCAAAACCGTAGTTTTGCGTTTTTTGGCGCTTTTGAGTTTGCTCCGATTTCCTCCTCCAGGGTCTTGCTTTTTGCGGGCTTGTTGTGTACTCTGTGTACTATAAATATGTATTTTAATAAAAATATATGCACCGGAGCTATTTTCAAGTATTACCGGCTTAAGCGCTATGGATAGTAGAGTTCGAGTAAGTAAACGCGCTCCTGCGCATAAATCGCGTATAGAAGTGCCCACGCGCGTAGGGGCGGGAGTGGTGTGGAGCGGGGAGGGGATGCTTCTCCTTGCGTCTCACCTGACCGCGAAGCGGTAGCTGCGCAGCAGCGTTGGTGAGACGGATTGGTGCCAGCATCGCCCCCGTGACGAATCACTTCATCCCACTTTTTAATGGACCCTATAAAGGAGGTGACACAGCAAGCAACGGACGCACTTCTCAATCATAGTAAATTTATTGATAATTTTTAGCTATCATGCGCGAACGAGACAGAGGAGTTACGCCATGCAAAGGATATCTTTCCGTAAAGTGAAAACCTCCGTCTATCATGTACAGCCAGCCGACGACGATATCATGCATTTTGCGCTCGATGGTTTGTTGCCTGACGGCCACATGCTGGCTTTGAACCTCTCCTTAGGTACGCTCTCTTTGATTGCCAATAGCCCCACTCATCTCTACCCGTACTTACTGGCGGAGCAGCAATTCACGACCACTGAACTGTGCGTGCTGTTACCGCTGCTGAAAGCATACCCGCATTATTGTCCTTACGAGGTGTTGCTGGCAAGTTTTAATCACGGGAACGTTAACGAGGCGACGATTGAACGCAGCAGGAGAGGTTTGCACGAGGCGCAAGTAGAGGGTATCTGGGACCAGGAGATGAGGCCGGTGCGTAATGTGCTCTCGCGGGCTCGCCTCAAGATGCGAGCTTTCAGGATTGAGATCTCTTCTATCCTGGAAACCGGCTACATTTTGATGATGCTCTCAGAACGCAAACGCCTGGAGGCGTAGCAGTCTATCCGCCAGAAGTGCGCAGTTTGTGTACTTTGATAGCAACCAGCAGCGGCAGGCGGTTATTGTACTGATCGACGTTGATGGTGCACAGTGATTGTATGCGTTCTATGCGCTGTGTCAGCGTATTGCGGTGTACTCCCAGCAGCTCGGATGTATCTTTGATATTGCCTCCATGCTCAAGATAAAACTCCAGAGTGTCCAGCAATTCTGATCTTTTATGCCCCTGGTCGTAACGAGCAATCGCGACAATTTGATCTAAATAGAGATCGCGCAGGCTGTTCTCACGAGCAAAGGTGTAGAGGTAGCGGTAAACACCAAGCTCGTTGAAGTGCATGCTTGTTGATTGAAGGCCGAGGCATTGTCCGATGTACAAGGCTTCACCTGCTTCGGCGAAACCACGTCGATAATCTGCAATATCATAGCAAATATTACTCACCCCTGCGAACATGCGAATATGCTGCTCGCCTTCCACCTGTCGCACAAGCTCATTCAGCCATGCATTCAGGCCCCCACCGGTAATGTCTTTGTCCAGGGGCAGGATGCAATAAAGGATGTTTTCACGCTCGTACAAGAGGGAGGCAGGATAAGTATCCTGGATGCGATATCTGGTCTGCTTGGTCGTACGATTGAAGGCGGCGAGCTGATTTTCCCCCGCGCTAGCATCAGGTTCACTCTGCTCATCGCTCGCGAGTATCTGTAGGGTTGCGAGCTTGACCATAGCGTGCGGGGTGGTAAGATCACAGCCTAGCGCAGCGGCCCGGCCTCGTAATGACTCCTCGCCGTTGGTTTTTTCCGAGAGCAGATCATCGAAAAACATAGTGATCGTATTTGCCTGCGCCGGTGCATCTGCGAGCAGTCGATCCTGTATTGCCAGGGACGCCTGCCTGGCAATCGTGCTGAGCAAGAGCCGCTCCCCGTTAGAGAGGTCGAGGCATTTGCTGGAATAGCAATTGATTAAGCCAATGCAGTCGTTGTGCGCAATCAGTGGGACAACCAGCAGGGTCTCGTACTGCACGTTCTTGAGGGGGTTGAGCTGCTCTTGCTCATGAATGCTGAGCGCGGGCAGCTCACCTGGATAGCTCAAATCGCTTAACTTCGCCCAGAGATACTGATCAATTCCAGGCGGGGCAACGATTACTCCACGCTCATGCAGGTCAGGCGAAGAAGTCTGCATAGTCATTTGACCATTGACAGATTCCAGCAGCATAACCGCGCAGAGATCCATCGAGGTTGCCTGGCGGCTCAATGTTGCCAGGCAGCGCAGCATCTCATCGAGAGAGTGCTCCGGCGAGAAGGTTGTAAGCAAACCCTGGAGAATATCGTAGAGCTTTTGCGCGGAAGCGGAACTGGCGGTTTCTGTAACCTCGTCGGGAGAAATGTGCTGCTCTGTAGTGGATACCTGTACAGCAGAATCCAGACCGAGTTCTCCCAGCGTAATCCCCTTTGCGGATGTAGTCATGCTAATGCCCCCAGAGATGTGTTTAGTGGAAAGGATGTTGGCTGCTCTCTCAAGTAAGCGCTAAACGAGACATAGTTCACATAAAATTTAGGGCCAAGCACAAGTGTAACACATATTTTGGACACTGTCCAGTGCAATTTGCACAAATTTGTATACCACATGCTTTTCGATCTGCAGTGACACACAGTCTTTTTGTCTTGAGAAGACCGGTATAAGACTTCCAGGTATGGGAAATACTGTCTTATACGAGGGCATGTATAAGACCACCACGGCTGGGTCGTGCATAGATAGGCTAAGAAAAGCCCATCAAATTCTGATGAATGTTGACGACCGAATCGGGGAATCCTATCCATTGAGGTGCTTGCGGCCCAGGGTCCTGTAGGGACAAGGGGCGGGGTGGAGTGGATGAGGGGGCCTGGTGCTTGTCCTCGTTGGGGTGCGACCTGGTTGCTCCACGCAGTCCCCAAGGGATCGCGTTGCCACCAGGACAAGCACCAGGCCCCCACCCTGCCCCACATCCGCCCCTTGTCCCTACAGGACCCCATTCGGTCGTCACAATTCATTAGGGGCGAGGGTGGTTGGGTGGATGTGGGGGAGGGCCTTTACGGTCGCCTATTCGCACCAACTTAAGGCCCATTCGACCGCCTCCTGTTCCAGCAATTGGGCTGAATTAGGATGTTGCTTGCGCTTGTTCATCTGACACCCCGAACGCATGCGACGGCCGATCAGGTGCAAGGCCGAGCGC
>WNFC01016083.1_pt1 | contig 11947 bp, 10 predicted proteins | sample 5400541 | NCBI WGS metagenome assembly WNFC01 (sample SAMN13153342, study PRJNA577476) | soil metagenome | isolation source: 120 cm saprolite under Douglas fir tree site 2 hole 2 replicate 1 | place: USA:California | collected 2015-04-18 | reverse complement strand
CAACAAAGTCGTCGAAGTACCCGCCGCTGCCTCGGAACCTAAACAGGGTGAGAGCGGGGAGGGCAACGCGACGCGTTGCCCTCCCCGCTCTCACCCTGTTTAGGTTCCGAGGCAGCGGCGGGTACTTCGACGACTTTGTTGTCCGATTCGAAAGTCGTATACTTGTACCCGACGTCGAGCAAACTTGGCACGGAAACCCTGCGAACAGACAACTCTTCTATGAAGCATCTTATACCCCTCAATCTGGGCTTAGTCTCCGTTGGGAAGCTTCATTTCGTCATTAGTCGCTTTGGTTTTATAGTATCTACTGACATAAATTCCTCGCTCCGCAAGCTCCGAATCAGACTTTATTCCCGTGCTAGTAGTTGGCAATTTCTACATGCACCTTGTTAATCCACGTTAGGGATCTCTTCCCTTTCACTCTACGCTCGACCTTAGCATCCAAGATTGGGTCTGTCATGTATGAATGGGCGACCCACTCGCCCAGCTTGTGCGCGCGTTTGCAGCTTCACGAAAATCCGAGCCTCACAATTTCATTTTTTTGGTTTATTCGCTTGTGAATTTGTCCCAGATTTTGCTCTTATAGGGCCGAGGCACCCAGTTCATCTCGAAATATTCCTACTTACCAACCTTATTGTCGTCTCAGCGCCACTCCCGCTAAAGTGCTGTGCATCGATGCTGCCGTACGTTGGCATGAGAAAGTCGATCAGATGGAATACTCTGGAGGACTCCCGAGTTTCATGGCACGGCGCGGCGCACATCTCGTTTCCCTCTGTAGTTCCCAACGTTTTACCAGATATATGGAGAACAGTTCGAGTACATCATCGAGAGGAATCCGGCGAGGAGACAGGGATGGAAGAAAGAACCGTGACCGTCATTTGCCTTGACTCGTGCGCGCGATTCGGAACCCGTGTTACTTTGCGGTGGCGCCCAGGGTTATAATGGCAGTTGAATTTGAGGTGTAAATAGGCAACTGTATCATGATGCTCGCGTTCACTTCGCACATTTGTCTCCAGGGTGTGCTGTCGGGATGCGCTGACGAAGATAGCGCTTACCTTAGCAAGCGGATGCTACGCGTTGGGACATCCCGACAGTACAGTAGTAAATACACCCAAAAGGGTGAGATAATAGACCTTTCTCTCCCGGCCGTCATCCCCTTGACGGTCCAGTGCTCTCCGCGTGCCATGAATCTTATCATGTGCTGTGGCTCACAGTACCCAGTTGACAGACAATCCAACGTACCTGCAGCTTTTGATGCTGAACTCGTACGGAGAGCTGTAAGGCTGCTGTATGGTGTACGCGAGCGGCGCAGAAACATGATTAATTCGGTCAACGACGACGCTATGTAACATGTTCGAAATCACGTGACAGGTCTCACCTGTTGTTGACTTCTTGTTGCAGTCCACGGCCAGGTACAATGGGTAGAGCATGCAATGTGTGTTACCGGTGTCATCAACAAAATTTACGAAATGGACAATATGGAGCCGGCTAACAATACAGTAGGCAGACGCGGCAACACCCGACGTCGATTACGAAAATTCGGTCGACACTTTGTCGACGTGGACGGTGAGCCTGACGCGGACCCCCATCTCGTCCTTGACGTGTTCTTGTCGCGCACAAAAAGTACTATCTAGCTTTCAAGCCCTCGGCGGCCAATTCTTGAGCGCATCAACCAGTACGGCCTGTTCTCGGAGTGAGATGCCATCGCGATGCTTCTGTGCGTCTGGTCATTTTCAGCCATAGGTAATCCCGTCCCATCCCATTCCCCCCTTTTCTTTTACCTCCCTATTTTTTTGCGAGGCCTTTAGACCTGACGAATTCCGTTTTGGCAGACCGGAGTACATCCCCTTCCGTACCAAGGACCCGTCGTCAGATATCACATTATCATCGCTGATTTTGACATGTAGAAGTCGTGTGGATCGCTTTGACTTGCTCGCTAGAGACACATCTCACGCACGTATCGTGCGTCCTTGCAGTACTTAGCACATCGATCCCTCTTGAGAGCCGCTCACGTCCCTAGTAGGCAGTTTAGGATGTGTGGCTCCAGAAGTACTCGACCAAAAAGGGCACGGCAAGCCCTTCGACCTCCGGTACAGAAGGTCTGCAGAATCATTGAGATGACTGCCCTGTTACACGAGATCATCGAGACGTCAGAGTCCATAATGCATAATGGATTCAAGATATCATACAATGAGATAAGCTATATGGTGACGGTAGGCCAGAGTACAGTAGCCGGTTCCACAGGCGTCGAGCGAGTTGGGGGTAACGGAAAACAGCAGGGGATAAATAGACAACACGAAATGTGGATCGAATGGAAAGGAGAGAGCACTTATCAATCACCGACCTTCCAATGCTTCTACTCCAGTTCCGAGTCCCAGCCTTCAACTTCTGAGTCCGAGACCAATTCCTCGTCTGTCACGGCCCCGATCGTGTACAGTTACAGGGCAACCCGAGGGCTGTCGTGCGGCAATGAACTTCCCGATTGCTTCCTTGACAGGTTGCGATGGCTGTGGCCCTGTCAAGGAAAGATTTTGTAGCGCGGGCAACACTTCTATTGCTGTTTCGCCGGAGAGTTCTTGCAGAGCAGGTGCAATGAATGCAACCGAATCTTTGCATAGGTACAAATCCTTTACAGAGGTGAACGGGTGTAAAAGATCCAGCCATTGGGCGTCCTCCATATCACCTTGCCATTCTAGTAGCGAATCTTGATCCTTTTCGATGCTGATGTTGAGGCGTTCCAACGTGGGGAGGGGAGGAAAAGATGTGCTACAGACCTGCGCAAGTGACGAAACCTGCCAGTCCAACGGTTTGCATGAGATCCACAAAACTACCATTACCCCAGCTTCTTCATCTGTCCCGTTTCGTGGAAAAAGGCGGAATCGTACGGTGTCTATGTGACACGTTATGTATGCTTCATAGGCTGCCCTGAATGTTGCTGTGCGACTGATGAAGTGGCGAAGCAGTGGAGTGTCGAAAATGAGTTGGTTGAAAAAAGTTATCTCAGCGTAGCGGAGTAGAGGAGCTTCAAGTCGGGACACGATGTCCTCCAAGTACTCGCTATCGCCTTTGAACATGAGTGAGGTGAGAGCGGGGAGGACTGCGCGTGTGAGGGGAGGCGGACGTCGGCTTGCTCTGTCTGCCTGCGATCGAGGGGACAGGAATTCAAGTTCAAGTGATTCGAGGCTTGTCAACGTGGACAGGGCGGTGACCATCGCCGAGGGTGAAATGTATCCGGAACGAGGAATTCTCTGAAGGAGAAGGATGACAAGGTCATGGGTGGACAAAAGTAGCTTCGGTAATCCCGGAAATGGAATGCGAGACAAGTAGAGTGATCGCAGACGAGGGGCAGATCCACCTAAGAACGAATCGGGAAGGACCGGCACATTTTCATCCTTCGACGAGAGCTCCAGTTTTGTTAGCGCCGGGAATGGCTCCTGTATTGCCGCGAATTCTTTCAACAGTGAATTTGGAACTTCCAAGATGGTGATTTTACACACACGATTGTGCTGCTGGAGCGCGGAAATGATGTTAGTCACATCACTGCCTGGCAGTGGATCATTGGCAGATATGACGATGGGCAATGCTGGCCAGATATCCAGCATATTTGGGACCGGTGTCCTGTGTGTGCAAAGAAGCCGCAGATCCAGGCGACGGGGTGAATCAAAGACAACGTAGCGCCATCGTTGACACACGTGGACAAGCTTATGCCATGCATCAACTTGGTGATGGCGATAAGAATATATCTCAGGTAGGATCACATAGTGGTCGAATATGTCTAGAAGGACATCGTCGGGGAGTATGTTGATGCTCACACGCTGGCCTGTACCACTCAACTCAGTAATCATCTAAGAGGAACCTGCAGATGATTATCACTCACCTCGACCTCCTTTGACCGACAACAACTTTCGTAGACGTGCAATATGCTTCCACTTCTTGAAATTCTTGACAATCAGCATTTAGTGATGTGCTAAGGGACAGATATTTGACAATAGCGGTGGGATTACGAGTTTCGGGCAGGCAGAACAGTGACTAGTGAGTAGCAAGTCAGGTCGTTTCACAACAGAGCTGGGGCCTTCGAGTGACTTTACACGTACTTGTCAGAGGTAATAATCAAGTAGGGAATCAACTAATTTCTACTTGGTTGAGAGTTTTTATTTATAATTACATAACACATAAGATCGAATCACCTAATTATTTAATTGGTTTAATATAATTTAGATCACAATGTAGTCTACTTAGCAGTCAATATATTGGACATTAATTGATTCAGTTGACTCTAAGTGGACTCCACTTGTCTGCTCCTGCCTGTCGTGTTATAATATCATCCACGCCTTGAGGCTGTGTTGTACACGTGTTGTATGCATCTGTATATTCGGCACAGCCCTACCATGTACATATCTACCTTTCATGACAGAGAAATCACGAAGATGGGGACGAGCTGTTGTTCACACCGTCGGCAACGGCAAACACCTCCAGCAATGTCCTTGGACGACTGGATTTCCTCCGTAACTTGAAGGACCCCATACACGACTCTACGATGGGCATCAATGCAACACAACCATCATCGATTCGCCTTGCCGTCGACTCGTCGGCTTCCAGTACAAGCAGGTCGAGATTCCGTACTCAGGCTCACCATCTTCGCCAGGTTTTAGCGAGATACCCTTTTATTCATTCTGAAAAATTCGACCTACACCTGTCACCAACGAAAACACAACTACCACCACGCGACCCCAATGCTGAATCCGGAACTACTTGGGTTCACACTGCGGTGGGAGTATATGCTCCTGTGAGGTTACATATCGTCCCGCCGCCATCCTCTCTCTTCAAATTTATCAGACCGGTGGCCCGATGGGATATGGAGCTAAACAGGGAGTTAACAGGAGAACGAGGACGGCGGTGCGTGGTCAACATTCGTTGCTCTCGGCCCATTCCCCTACTCAACCTCTTCTTTTGTTGTAAAGATCTAGATCTTACATTCGTTGTCCTCACACATCCACTGAGGTGCGCTATCTATCTATTCCTCTTGTTGCAACATTGTGGTCAACTTTCACAGTAGGAAATGTTGTTTTCCAGATGGATGGATTGGCCCCAATCATTTCACGGAGGGGTCCGCTGATCATCTTGGGTATCTGCAATCACGGCCGTTGTGGGGTCGTATTTGAACTAGTTTCAAGTTGTTTCTTCCAACGGCCGGGCAACAGGCGAGTCTACTTGCAAAGGAAGGGTGTTTTGGAACACAAACGCGAGTACATGTGTCTGGAAAGTGGGTATCGTACACTGAAAGGCAAGTTCCAGACCGGGGATAACACGAGACTACAGTAACAATGTCGTCATGTACGAATGCGTGTTACTGCATGCGAGGTTGACTGATTGGGTGGTCAGAGTCGTTTTAGTACTGTTGTCGTGGGGCCAGTCATGATCGAGAAGCGCGGACTGTACAATACAGTATGGGGCGTGGGGGGCGATGTCCCAGAGCTGAGATGGAATGGATGGACGAGGCGCGGAAGCGGAAGCGAATTTCAAACAAACACAAGGACACAACACGAGCCAGAGGCACAAGTTGGGGCGACTTGCGGTTTTTAGCACGGAGCCTGATAAAGACTAAGACCGATTAAGTATCGGGATATGCCTCTTGCGGTCGAGTCGATCAGTGTATCGCAACCTTGGCTTACGGTACGCAATACAACCAACACACTGGGCATGCCCCGTCTTGTGTACAACTCCATGGACCATGAGGAGGAATCGAGGCGAGGCAAGCTGTACTATGCAAACGGGCATGTAGGCGGCGGCGCGCCTACTGTAGATCTGACGGTGGACAGGAGACTCGGAAATTGGGCGCTGTCCCGAACTTGAAGCCGGGCAGGTGGTGCCGTGGTGGACCGGGAAAACGTTCCCAAAGTAGGGCCGATTTCCGGCCGGAAGGGAGTAAAGGTGATCCCCAGCGTGTTCTGCCTCACTCGCACGCCCAACCCTTTGCCCGTTCTCTCTCCACGACGCTACCAAACGCTACATGCTCTAGATATCAGGTATAGAACTCTGCCCACACGTAATTTTTCTATCACGACTCACCCGAATACAGAGCCACAGCCCCAAGAGTTCCATAATTGCTGTCTTTCCCCCCGAATGAGCGGTGCGCTTGTAGTGCGACGAGGCGATGTTCACAGCAATGCAGTGTCTCAGTATATGTGACGTGCACGTCCCTTCAATTATGCACCTTCCCCCCCCTAATATAAGTTCAATCCTTGTTCCCCCGGTTTCTTCCCGCTCCCGTCGATGACCTTGTCTGGTAAGTCCTTATCCTTCGTCGTACAATCCAGGCTGAATTGACGGGGCATCCTATGCAGACCTTCGCGAAATGACTCGTCGCATATCCTCTCCACACGTTGTTACCACGATAGTCAAGGCATTAGTCCGCGTTTTCAAAAAACCCAAGGCGATCGCAAGCGATGGGATACCTGAGGGGGAGAAGAAGAAGAGGAAGAAGAGTCGCGCTCTGTCTGTTATACCAAGGTCACGTAAGAGAAGGGATGCTAGAGGTAACGTCTGCATTTACGTTCACAGAGACGACAGCTTAGTTCGTGCGGACCAGCCGGGTTCGCCAAAATCGAAATGCTCCCCGACGAGCTTCTCCTCGAAATATTTGATTGCCATCGACTCGCGACTATCGGCGATTCATCGGGACGCTGGAAATGGCACAGACTCGCGCACGTGAGCCGAAGATGGCGACATCTTATATTCGAATCCCCTTGTCGTCTCGATCTCCAACTCGTCTACACGTACAAAAATCCGATCAGGAAGACTCCAGATATATGGCCCCCCTTGCCCATCTCTATTTGGTACCCAAGATCCTTGCAATACCGGCGCTTGGCTTCCGAGGATGAGGAGAATGTCCTCGCTGCCCTAAAACACCCCAAGCGTATATGCGAACTTGAACTTGCTATGACACGGCAGCTTGCATCAAAATCGGCTGTTTCGATGGGAGTGTCGTTTCCGGTGCTGGAGCGCCTTCATCTTAGATCACAAGATACAATAAGGTCGCTGAACATTCCCATCGGATTTCTTGGTGGAGCTACCCCACAATTGCGCCAAATCCACTTGGTTGGAACTTCCTTCCCCACATTGCCAGTGCTCCTATTGTCCACTCAGGCGCTTGTCTCTCTTCAGCTCGACGAGATCCCGAATACTGGATATTTCTCACCGGAGGAGTTCGTGATCAGCCTGACTGGGATGGCCCAGCTGAAGTCCCTTAAGATCCATTTTCTTCCCCCAAACTTTCACGAAAGGAGCATAGATGCTACGCTGCCCAATCGTGTGATCCTTCCGGCCCTCACTGAATTCGAGTTCAAGGGTAACTGCGAGTACGTAGAAGATCTCGTCTCCAGGATCGACGCTCCCGCTCTTGAGCAAATCAATGTCACATTCTTCGAACAGCCCACTTTCGGGATCCTACGACTCTCCCGGTTCATCGGCCGCACAAAAGAGGTCAAGTCACCTCACCACACGTCTATCCGCCTTTCCGAAGACGACATCATCATCACCCAATACTTCCGACGACCGTCCTCTGTCTCTGGCACTTTCCAGCTGCAAATCCCATGCGAAGAGTTAGATCGCCAGGTACCTCTATTGATCCATGTCTGCCGACACCTCTCCGAGCTTCTTTCTGGCGTGGAACGTTTCGACATCAAGGCATTTCCGCGATTGTCGAGTTGGATGGAAGGAGAAGAGATGGATTCGACGGTATGGCTGGAACTTTTCCGTCCTTTTAGAGGTGTGAAGAAGCTTGAGGTTACCGGTGAGTTGGTTTCGAGTATCGCGTCGGCTTTTGAACGAGCTACCGGAGAAATGGCTCGCATCGTCTTACCGGCTCTGCGTGACCTTCACCTGTTCGATTTTCCGTCTCCGTCTGCGTCCATCGAGCCGTTCATCGCTGCGCGTCAGCTCTGTAATCGTCCCGTCACGGTCCACTATGAGAGAGAAGAGTCTCTGGACCATACGAGCGATAATGATTAGGAAACTGTAGATCTTTGTTGCTTCGTCTCATTTCTCTTTCTCTTCGGTTGATCTCGAATCTTTGGAACAAGGTTTGCTTCTGCTACTAACACGACGTGGTCTCTCTGTATGTACTCCTGTTTTACCTTACGACATGTCGATGCCCAATGTCTAGAACATTGTCATTTTCGCAGGGCTATTCCAAGGCTAGGCCCGCTAGGCTAGAATATGTGGTTGTGGGTTGCAGGGAATGGCGCTCCGTGGGTTTGAACTTCTTATTCCAAAAAGGGTCAGATGGCTGTGTACCCAGACTTCACCTTGAACCCTTTGCCCAACGATGAACTCTCTCGGTTACCTGTACGTCTGCTTTCTTTCGGTGCCATGTTGCAGGTCGGTGTCTGATACTAGCAGAATACCTCCGAGTCGTACGCATCCGAATGGGCATACTAGCACTGGCATCGGATATCCTGCCTATCGTCCTGCCTCCTCTTCAGTCGAGTCCGGGCCCGTCTGTCAGTTTCCCATCACCTGGGTGACGCCGGTACTCGAGCTTCATGAAAGACCGACGATACAACACGGACACACCACTGTGCTTCCCTCAACTGGAGTCACGGAACCCACTAACACCCAAAGTAATTGAATCCTTTGCTTCCGCTACGACAGTAGTGCCTCAAAATAGTCCCTGACTGACTGGCTAACCTGTGCGGTGGAACAGGCAATAACGACCGTCACCGTCGCCAACGCATGACGATCGACGTGCTCCCCGTGGAAATCCTCCTCGAGATATTCGACTTTTACCAGCTGGACGCCGTCGAGCGGTCGCGCGGCGGGCGTCCGTGGAAGTGGCACCGCCTAGCGCACGTGTGCCAGCGATGGCGACACGTCGTCGCCCTCTCGCCGCTCCGCCTGGACCTGCGCATCCTCTGCAAGGCAGGCGTAGGCGGCGCGACGACCATCGAGCCCATCCTGGACGCATGGCCAACCCTGCCCATCGTCGTCCGGTACAAAGGGTGCCGCAACTCGAAGCCCAGGTCCGGTCCCGGACCCGGGAATGGGCCCGGGCCCTTGCCGGGCAACGTCGTCGTTGCGCTCCGCCGCTATGCGGAGCGCGTGAGCGAGATCGATATTGGCGTGACGGGTTTGGCGCTCGAGACTGTGGTTGACGCAATACGGGGGGGCCCGACGTTTCCGGCGCTCGAGCGCGTGCGGATGACGTCGAACGACACGAACGGGCTTTCGGTCCTTCCGAGCCCGGGTGCGTCGGGCCCGACTCGGGGGTGTTCTCCGAGTCCTCTGAGCTCGGCGACGTTCTTGGGCGGTTCGACGCCGCGCTTGCGGGACCTCTACTTGGATGGGGTCGTTGTTCCCTTCCCGGAATTGGGGCGGCTTATCTCGTCCGCGCGCGACCTCGTCGAACTCCGCCTTTGCAACGTCACCAGCGCCGGTTATTTTTCGCAGGACGCTCTCGTCGATTGTTTGTCTGCCCTCGCGCGGCTCAGAAGACTCGAAGTCCATTTCCACTCTTCCGCCTCACTCCCCACCCCGAGAGTCAGCACGGGTCCACCTCCCCCAGCAACGCGTGCCGCTCTCCCATCCCTCACTTTCCTCGCCTTTCACGGAGCTTGCGGGTATCTCGAAGGCCTCGTGTCTAGAATCGATTTTCCCTCTCTCACCTTCGTCATCATAAAGTTCCCCAACGAATTTGTCTTCCAAATTCCACAACTCTGCCAGTTTATCGCTCGCGTGGATGCCCTAAAGTCGCCCAATGAGGTGGTAGTGAAGCCGTCTCAAGACAACGCCAGCATTACCTTGACCCAACGAGGAGAGCGCCGACGGAACCTCGGGGAGCTTTTCCTGGTGATATCAGGCGGGCCGCTGGATTGGCAGCTGTCCTCTACGACCCAAATCTTCACCCAACTTTCACCTCTCCTCTCCGGGGTGAAAACGTTCGCCATTGGCAAATACCCTTCGTCTCCGGTCGGGGAAGAGTACGTAGATTCTGAACAATGGCTGGAGCTTTTCCGACCGTTTAGGAGGGTGTGGAGCGTTCGTGTCACGGAGAGACTGGTGCCGGACGTCGCTCTGGCCCTGGGAGGAGTCACCGACGACATGGCCTCGGGAGTACTGGTATTACCTGCGCTGATTTCGCTTTTCCTGGAGGGTCATCGTGACTATCCGTCTGTGCAGGAAGCCGCAGAGCGGTTTGTCGCGCAACGACGTCTCTCTGGTCATCACATATCCTTGCTCGGCTGAAGCCTGAGGGCTCCCAGAGGTCCTCCCAATTACGCGGCGTCAGTACCGTACAACCCATTTGTGCAGCTTCCCTTTTTTCTGTGTCTAATGCTCAAACAACCTTTGACAGTTGCCCCAAATTTACATGTCATGCCTTCATCTAGTATTAAGCCTCGACTGAACCGTCTGAAATACCACGCGCTTTGATTCTGATGTTGCAGACGCAGACTTTCTGCGGTTTCTACTTGGGGCAGGGTTGTCCAGAGTCTAATTGAACACGATCTTTCTCTACACAGCATCTACACCTACACCTTCGAAACTGCGATGCCTCCCAATCTGGACCCGAAAGCGCGATCACGGACCATCGTCCGCCTGAAAAGCCGCAATTCGGTGGTGAGGGACGATTGTGTTATGATGAAAGTGGAACTCGATTTGATGGTTCGCATACTGATCGCGTAATACACGCAAAAAAACGCGGCGAAACGAGGCGCGGAAGGTTCGAGGGCTGTACATTGGGCAGTGAGTAATTCGGTCCGAGTCATCCTCGCGTTTTGCATGTGTAATACATACACACATACACTTAACACCTACATCAGGCGACGACGTTTATCTACCATGTGAGGGCCTACATGGAGGAGCGACGGCTTCTTACCAGTAGCGACGTGCCACGTTACCAGGTAGGGGGTGGTGCTAGCAAGGCGTGGTGTCAAAGCGGCCTTCACAAAGTCGCATTTCAGGTGTAGGGAGGCTTCCAGGGAGGAAGAGAAACCTGTCACAGGGCATGGAGTGCCTTTGTTGGCTCCTATGTCACGGTGTCCTCTCGCCCGATGAATCGTAGTATCCCGTAAGCTCAGGCGTAGGCACCAGTGGAGGCTCCGATGAGATTCCAGAGCGCGTTTCTCGATCCCCGCCCTTTGTACAGAAAGTCAACTTGAAGGTTTGCCTTGCATTACGGCGAAACGACCGAGTATTAGCCACTAGTACAGCAAGCATTCGGGCTAAGCTTCAAAAGTCTGCGTAAAATTAAACGGAAAGGCATGACATACTGAACAAATGCACTCGCTAATCTATCACGGTCTTGGCATCGCTACGGACACAAATGCACAAAGCCAAAAGGGACCACCCGCCGTTGCGTACGCAGTAAGAGTACAGCGTAAGTGTAATTGGGCGCTTACATCACGTGTCCACGATGGCCTCCTCGAGCTCGCACCCCCGACATCGCCGCGGCAGCGCGGCTACTCCCTGGGCCTGTTGGTCAAATTTCTGGCGCACAAAAAGTACCATCTTTTTCTCCACTTCACACCCTTCGTCTGACTCGCTTATGATGACATTGCTGGACGCACAGCTCATGTCGAACGCTCCCTCTCATAACACGATCGCCAGATCGGAATGGCTGTTTGATATGACCGGATCTTTGAATATATAGATCGTGACAGAAAAAACCAAGCCCTGGAACCAAGGTTTCCGTAGTACAATTCTTTGAGATATATGCTATAGATAATTCATTAGGGCCATCTACCTACGCATCCGAGTGAGGTCTTGATACAACCCACATTAGAACACTGCGCCTCCACTCTGATAGATACACCAAAGTGCGCCATGCTGTCCTGTCAGAACCTGTATCAATGAGCAAAGGTTCGACAATAACGATGCGTCGCGCGAAATTCAAGCTACTCGTCTCAAAAGCCAGCAACACGTCCTCGAACATCGTCCATGCATTCTCCGA
>WNFC01010217.1_pt1 | contig 11947 bp, 14 predicted proteins | sample 5400541 | NCBI WGS metagenome assembly WNFC01 (sample SAMN13153342, study PRJNA577476) | soil metagenome | isolation source: 120 cm saprolite under Douglas fir tree site 2 hole 2 replicate 1 | place: USA:California | collected 2015-04-18 | reverse complement strand
GTCCCCAGGTTCCGCGTCACACAGGCGCGATTGATCGTCAGCGCTATCGTGGCAGCAGCGGTGCTCGTGGCCATCTCGCCGATGACCCGAGCGGCATTCGACACAGGATGTCCGGCGAGTGGGCCTTGTGCGACTCCGACGCCGACCCCGACCGCCGCCAACATCGTCCTCGACTTCGCCGCGGGTGGCCCTAGCACTCGTATCACAGCCACGGGCTCGTACTTTCTCGCCAACGAGTCGATGAGCCTTTTCTGGGACACGCAAGCCCACGTTGCCGCCAGCGTCACCACCGACTCCAGCGGCAACTTCTCAAAGGTCGTGACACCCTTCCCCGGCGACGGCCCGGGTGCGCATCGGCTGTGCGCGACAGTGCCGCCCGGTCCGTGCGCCAACTTCACGTTGCAGGGATCCCCGACGCCGACGCCGACGACTCCGCCATCGCCCTCCCCTGGCCCCACGCCGTCGGCGTCCCCGAGCGAGAGCCCGAGTCCAAGCGCATCACCTCTGACGTTGACTGTCGACGGCGGGCGCGGCGGGTTGGACGTCATCACAAAGCCGCCGCTGGTCTTCCTCCCGATCATCGCCCTGCTCGCGCTGCTGGCCGCCCTCGCGTACTGGATCCTGATGCGCGGGGACCGCACGCCCGTCCTGCCGTCGGCGTCAGTCGTGCACCGGAGCGCCCGTCCCGAAATTGGGCCGGCGGCGGCGGAGCCCGACCCGCCGTCGCCGCCCGTTCCACCGAGCTCAGAGCCGCCGCCGCCCGCGCCACTCGAGCCGCCCCAGGCGCCTGCCTAGTAGCCACGCGGGGAAGTTCGCTTATAGACTTGCGCGCTGATGGGGGGCTTGCTCGAAGTCCGGGACGTCAACGTCCGCTTCGGCGGCATTGTCGCGCTCGACTCGGTCTCATTCGCTGTCCCCGAAGGAGCCGTCGTCGGCCTCATCGGACCCAACGGCGCCGGCAAGACGACGCTCTTCAACACCATCAGCGGCCTCTACCGGCTGAACAGCGGGGATCTGGTCTTCCGGGACAAGAGCCTCCTGGGCGAGGCACCTCACAACATCGTCCGCCGCGGCATCGCGCGTACCTTCCAGAACGTCGAGCTCTGGCCGCGGATGACCGTCCTCGAGAACGTTCTGACCGGCTATCACAGCAAGTTCCAGACCGATTACTTCCACTTCCTGCGGGCCGGACTCAGGCTGCCCGGGACTCGCCGCATCGAGCGCGAGGCCAAGACCAAAGCGCTCGAGGTGCTCCGCTACCTCGGCCTCGAGAACCTGGCCAACCACCCCGCTCGGGGCCATCCGTTCGGCGTGCTCAAGAAAATCGAGCTGGCCCGGGCGCTGGTCTCGGCGCCCAGCCTCCTGCTCCTGGACGAGCCCGCCGGAGGGTTGACTCATGAGGAGGTCGACCGGCTGGCGCAGGAGCTGCGCCGCCTTCATGCCGACTTCAACCTGACTCTGCTGGTTGTAGAGCACCACATGAACCTGGTCATGAGAGTCAGCGATCGCGTCGTCGTGCTCGACTTCGGCCGCGTGATCGCTGAAGGCACCCCGCGCGAAGTGCAGACCAACCCGCGCGTCATCGAGGCGTACCTGGGGACGCAACAGAATGGCGCAGCTTGAGCTGAACGGCGTCGTCGCCGCTTACGGACCCATCAGCGCCCTGCACGGGGTCTCGCTCAGCGTCGACGCGGGCGGCATCGTCGCGCTCCTGGGAGCCAACGGAGCCGGCAAGACGACCACGCTTCGAGCCATATCGGGAACGGTCCGCAAGACCGGCAGCGTGGTCTTCGACGGCCACGACATCTCGAAGCGCGCGCCTGAGCACATCGCGCGCCTTGGCATCGCCCATGTGCCCGAGGGGCGCGGCACGCTCGGCCAGCTGACCGTGTGGGAGAACCTCCAGATGGGCGCCTACATCCGCCGCGACAGCAAAGGCATCAAGGCCGACTACGACCGCGTATGCGAGTACTTCGCGTGGATCCCGGCGCGCCGCCGGCAGCTCGCCGCGACGCTCTCAGGAGGAGAGCAGCAGATGCTGGCCATCGCCCGAGCCCTGATGATGCGGCCCCGCCTCCTCCTGCTCGACGAACCCTCGCTCGGCCTGGCGCCGATCGTGGTGCGAGAGATCTTCCGGATCGTGCGCGCCGTCAACGAGCGGGACAGGGTGACGGTCCTGGTGGTCGAGCAGAACGCGAGCATCGCGCTCGAAGCAGCCGCCCACGCCTACGTCCTCGAGGCGGGCAGGGTCGCGGTCTCGGGCACCAGCGCCGAGTTGCAGAAGGACGAGGCCGTGCGCCGGTCCTACTTGGGGTACTGACAGCCGTGCTTGCTTTCATTCAGCAGATCGTTTCGGGCATCGCCAGCGGCGGCATTTACGCCAGCCTGGCGCTGGCCCTGGTCCTCGTCTACCGGGCGATGGACGTGGCCAACTTCGCCCAGGGCGAGATGGCGACCTTCTCGACATTTATCAGCTACTCGCTAATCGAGTACGCACACCTCGACTTCTGGTCCGCGTTCGTGATCACGATCGTGGTCTCGTTTGCGCTGGGAATCGGGATCGAGCGGCTGCTGATCAGGCCGTTCGAGGGCGCCCCGGTGCTGACACTGGTGATCGTGACACTCGGCCTCTTCACGATCATCAACGGCGTCACCGGGTTGGTCTGGGGCTACGTCTTCAAGGAATATCGCGGTGCGTTCATAAGCCAGCCGGTGCGGTTCGGCGGGCTCTACCTCGACACGCAGGACCTGGGGGTGCTGTCGGTGGTACTGGTGATGCTGCTGCTGCTCTACCTGTTCTTCTCGCGCACCAAGATCGGCCTGGCGATGCGGGCGGCGTCGCTCTATCCAGACAGCAGCCGCCTCCTGGGCGTGCGCGTGGGCTGGATGTTGGCCCTAGGGTGGGGACTGGCCGCGGCGGTGGGAGCAGTCTCCGGAATGATGGTCGCGCCGATCATCTTCCTCGATCCAAACATGATGCAGTCGATCCTCCTGTTCGCTTTCGCTGCCGCTGTCCTGGGTGGGATCGAGAGCCCGCTCGGCTCCGTCGTCGGCGGTATCGCGATCGGCATCGTCATGGCCCTGGTCGGGACCTACATCCCGGGCGGGCAGGATCTACGGCTCGCTTTCGGGCTGATCGTGATCGTGGTCGTGCTGCTTGTGCGGCCCGCGGGGCTGTTCGGACGGGCAGCGGTGAGGCGCGTGTGAGGCGGCTGCCCGCGGTCCGTCCGGAGATCGTGGGGCTGGTAGTGGTCGGAGGCGTGGTCCTGATCGGCCTGCCCACGGTCACCAACCAGTTCTATACGTTCGAGTTCGCCAAGGTCGCCATCTTCGTCATCGCTCTGCTCGGCCTCAACATCCTGACTGGGTACAGCGGCCAGATCTCCCTGGGCAACGGAGCCTTCATGGCGATCGGCGGCTACACGACCGCGATCCTTGTCCACAGCACAGGAGTCCCCTACTGGGCGACCATCCCGGCGGCCGGTCTCCTGGCTGGGGTGGGCGGGTTCCTGATCGGCATCCCCGCGCTCAGGCTGGCCGGCATATATCTGGCGCTGGCCACGTTCGCCCTCGCTCTCTCCATCCCGCCCGTCCTCAACCACTTCGACTCCTTCACCGGCGGCCATTCGGGCATCGTGATGCCGCCGGTCCTGGCGCCCTTCGGCCTTGATCTCAGCCAGGAGCAATGGCTTTACTACCTGGACGCTGGGATCGCCCTGGTGCTGTTCGCCTTCGCCTCGGGCGTCGTCCGCAGCCGGACTGGTCGCGCTTTCATGGCCATCCGCGACAGCGAGACGGCGGCCGTTGCCAGCGGAATCAATCTCGCGTACTACAAGACCCTTGCCTTTGGACTTTCAGCCTTCTATGCGGGCGTTGCCGGCTCCCTGCTCGCCATCGCGACCAGCTACCTCAACCCCGACAGCTTCGGCCTCACCCTGTCCCTGGCGCTGCTGGTGGGGATTGTGATCGGAGGGCTGGGCCTGGACTTCGGCGCGGTTCTGGGGGGCCTGTTCGTGGTCTGGCTGCCCTATCTCGCGGAGAAGGCTTCAGGCGTGCAGATCGGGGCTTTCTCATTCGCCGGCAAGCCGGACATCTTCTACGGCGCGCTGCTGATCCTGATCCTGTTCTTCGCGCCCAACGGCGCCGCCGGTTTTCTGAAGCGGGGGTGGCTTTGGTATCTCTCGCTGCGGGGGGCGGCGCGGTTGCCGGCAGCCGAGCCGGTAGCGGAGCGGGAGCCCACTGAGATCGTCCCTTGATCTCCGGCCAAAGACTGTTTAAATACATCTTCATGAAATTGGGAGGAAGTTCTATGCCAAAGACCGGGTCTCGCGTCGCTGCGGTCGCAGCCTTTCTCGTCCTACTTGGCGCCTGTGGGAGCCAGGCCTCCCCCGGGATCACCGCCACCGATCCCGGCGTCACGGCCACCGAGATCAAGATCGGGGCGACTTTCCCGCTGAGTGGCACCGCGTCCTTCTATTACGCGGTCGCCAAAGGCGCCACGGCTTACTTCACCTACATAAACAAGGAAAAGGGGGGCGTCAACGGACGCCAGATCAATTACGTCGTCAAGGACGATGGCTATGACCCTTCCAAGACACCGGACAAGGCGCGTGAGCTCGTCCAGGACGAGAAGGTCTTCGCCACCTTCGGCGACCTGGGCACTCCCAACAACAAAGCCGTGCGCGACTACTACAACGCGCAGAAGGTCCCTCAGCTGTTCGTCTTCACGGGCGCCAGCACCTGGGGCACCGACTACGCCCAGTTCCCGTACACCATCGGCTGGCAGCCTGACTATGTGACCGAGGCGACGATCTACGCCAAGTACATAGTGGCGAACGCGCCCAGCTCGAAGATCGCGATCCTCTACCAGAACGACGCCTACGGCCAGGACGGCTGGAATGGCTTCAAGAACGCACTGGGCAGCAACGTCTCGATGGTCGTCTCAGAGGCCAAGTACAACGCCGGCGACCCCGCCGACATGCGGTCCCAGGTCAACGCGCTGAAGGCCAGTCCTGCTGACACATTCTTTGTCATCGCCACCCCCGCCTACGCGGCCAGCGCCGTGACCAATGCCTACATCAGCGGCTGGAAACCGAAGATCTACATGAACCAGGTCGCCGCCAGCACCACGACATGGCGGTCGGTGGTCAAGAACGTCGGCAACTCCGCGCCGGTCGACGGCATGACCTCGGCGCGATACCTGAAAGACCCGAACAGCGCTGAATTTACCAGCGATGCCGGCATCGCTCAGTACCGGACGATCCTGGACAAGTACGGAAACGGGTGCAATGCCGCTGACAACTTCTGTGTCGCCGGCATGGCCTTCGCCTTCTCCGTCGTGGACGTGCTGAAGAAGGCCGGCACCAACCTGACCCGCGCGAACATCGTCGACATCGCCGCCAACCAGATGAACGAGTCAGACAACTTCCTGCTCCTGCCGGGGATCAAGGTGCGCACCTCGAAGACGCACCACTTCCCCATCTCGCAGCTGCAGACCATCAAGTGGACGACCGACCACTGGGAGCCCTTCGGCTCCATCACGGAAGGCCGCCCGTAACTCCACCAGCTAAAAACCGAAGGGGCCGGATCTGATCCGGCCCCTTTCTTCTTCTCGGGTACGATGTGCCCCCCTTGGTCAAACGCCTCGCAGCGTCCGCAGCTTTTCTCCTCACCATTGCCGGCTGCGGCGGCTCTGCCGGCCCGCCTCCCCAGACCGATATCGGCATCACGACCGACACGATCTTGCTTGGCAACACCACCGCCCTCTCGGGTCCCGCGTCCGCAAACAAGACAATCTCCTACGCCGGCAACGCGTACTTCAACTACGTCAACGGCAGCGGCGGGATCGACGGCCGCAAGATCACGCTCAAGATCCTGAACGATGAATCCAGCGCGACCGCCACGGCCAACCTGACCCATCAGCTCGTCGAGCAGGACAAGGTCTTCGCGATCTACGGCGGCTTAGGCACTCAGCCGCAAGCTTCGGTGCGTGAATACATGAACACCAACAAGGTGCCGCAGCTCTTCGTAGTCAGCGGGGCGACAACCTGGAGCGCCGATTACGGCAAGTTCCCATGGACCATAGGCTGGATTCCTTCTTATCAGGTCGAGTCGCATGTCTTCGCCAAAGACATCCTCGCCAACCACCCGAACGCGAAGGTCGGCGTCCTGTACCAGAACGACGACTACGGCAAGGACTATCTGAAGGGGCTGACTGATGGGCTTGGTGTCAACGCGTCGATGATCATCGACCAAGAAAGCTACGAGCCTGCCGCCGCCAACCCCGCGTCGCAGATCGGCAAGCTCAAGGCGAAGGGTGTCGATACCGTGATGCTGTTCACAACTTCGCCGGTCGCCATCACGTCGCTGGCCGGCATCACCGGCCTGGGGTGGACGCCGACCATCTACCTGAACTCCGGCTCGAACCCATCCGCGAACATGGCCAAGGCCAAGGCGGCCGGCGCTGCTCTCAAGAACGTGACCAGCGCGAGCTACCTCAAGGACCCGGGCGATCCCCGGTGGGCCAACGACGCGGGCATCCGGCTCTACAAGCAGATTATCGGCACCTGCGCGAGCTGTGACGCCAACAGCGATCTCAATATCAGCGGCGTAGCCGGCGCGTACACGATGGTCGACGTCCTGAGGCAGGCGGGGTCGAACATGACCCGCCAGAACGTGATGAACATCGCGGCCACCCAACTCAATGAGGCCAACCCATTCGCGCTTCCGGGCATCGTGATCAAGACGACCCCGACCGACCATTTCCCCATCTCACAGATGCAGATCGAGACCTGGAGCGGGACGGGCTGGACGCTGCAGGGCGGACTCGTCGATGTTCGCGGGGCGATCAAGTAACGTGCTTCCGGCAGTTCTGAACCGCCTCAAGCCTTACTGGCTGCACGCCTACCTGCTCACCTACACGCCTCTCCTGCTCCTCGCGGATAGCCACGTCACCGCGCTCTGGCAGCAGTGGGCGCTCGGCGTGCTGACGTTCGCCGTTCTTTACCTGTCCGCCCTGAAGGCGCCCAGGGAGCAGCGACTGCAGGTATGGACTTGTGTGGTCGTCGCGACTGGGTTTGAGATCTTCGGGTCGCTGATTTGGGGCGTGTACCGATATCGACTGCACAATGTGCCGCTTTTCGTGCCCCCGGGCCACGGCATGGTGTACCTGTTCGGCTTGCTGGCGGCGCGCACCCCGGTCGTGGTCCGTTACGGAAAACGTGTGGCGCACCTGGTCCTCGCCGGCGCCACCACATGGGCGGTCGCGGGCCTCACGCTCCTCCCGGTGCTAACGGGGCGGGTCGACCTGCAGGGCGCTCTGTGCCTGCCGGTGTTCGCCTACTTCGTCCTCCGCTCGCCGCGCTGGCCGCTGTTCGCTGCGATCTTCATCGCCACCGGCGAGCTCGAGATCTTCGGCACCGCCTTCGGCAACTGGGCCTGGCTCCCGGTCGCGCCCTGGACGCACATCCCGTCAGGCAACCCCCCTTCGGTGATCGCGGGGGGCTACTGCGTCATCGACGCGTCAGTGCTGTTGGCAATGCGAGGAATGGCGGCGCTGCGGTCGCAACTCGCTCCGTTCGTGAAGCCAGCTGCACCCGCTGTTCAAGAAGCCTGACAGCAAATATTCTCTAGACCAGGGTGGCTCCAAGGCCGGGTTCATCCCGGCCGTCTCCCAGCGTCCACCTTCCAGGCGCCACCCCACGCTGCCAGGAGTAACCCAGGGGAGAGCCCGCGAGAGGGGAGCGCGGTCCCCTTTCGCGAATTTACAAATGGGGTTTGAAGACCATCATGGCCAGTATCACCAGCACGATCACCCCGAGGGCCTGACCAAGGACCTGGCCGCGTCTTGCGAGGCCGGTGAACTCGGCTGAGGTCGTATCACCTGCCTCGGCGAGCTTGATCTGTTTCCGGAGCGTCGGGGTGTACTGGCTGATCGCGAGCACGACCATGATTGCGTAGAGCACGAGCGCGATCACAATCCACAGCGTGGTGATCGGGATGGGCAGCAGCACGACCATCAACAGTCCGGTGAGGAGGAGCAGGCCGTACGCCGGGTTCGCGATGCGATCGTCGAGAAACTTGATGCCCTTCAGCGCAAAGGTCGTGTTCGACGGATCCCTCTGCGCCCGGAGTATCCAGACCGCATAACTAAGGTTCAAGCCGACTGCAACGATCGCGGCCAGTATGTGGACGTACTTGACGATCAAGAAGGCCATCCCTTACTCGTTCATCGAGACCGTCGCCGAGCCGACCGTGGTCCTGGTGCCGGCGGAGTCCTCACCCCAGACCTCAAGCTCGACGTGGTCGCCATCCACCTTGGTGACCCGACCCGCGCACCGATACGGCCGCCCCGGCTGGTCGACCCCTCGGTAGCTGACCTCGAACGACTTCAGCGTGCCCCGGTCGCCGAGCCAATCCGTGACCAGCTGGCCGAGGAAAGCCGCCTTCAGTAGGCCATGCAGGATGACTCCGGGCAGGCCGACGCTGCGCGCGAAGTCCTGGTCGTAGTGGATCTCGTAGAAGTCGCCCTGCGCGCCCGCGTACTGCACGAGCTGGCGCGTGGTCGGATGCTTGACCAGCTCCGGGAGCTCATCTCCGGCTTTCAAACTCATCGCCTGATCGCGGTCCCACGCAGGCGAGCGACCGGCCGCCCGTGCTGGTTGACGTATTCGGTCTCGAAGATGATGAACAGCAGCGAGCCGCTCGATCCGGTCTTCTCGTAGACTTCCGCGACTTTTCCGGTCGCCGTGATGCGGTCGCCCAACCGCACCGGTTCGATGTACTCGAACCGGTTGCCACCGTTCAGCCAGCCCTTGCCGTACTCCTCGGCTTCGGCCAGGTGTATCGAGGTGGGCGCGATGGCGACGAGGAACGAGGGCGGCGCTTCGCTGAGCCAGCGCGGATTGGGATCTCCGATGGCCTCGGCGAATCGTTTGAGATGCCCGGCCTCGACCGTTGCGGAAACCGGCGGCGCCGCCTTCCCGATGCGGGCGCGCAGCCGATCCACGACCGTCGTGGTCGCCATCTAGCGACCGCGGGGGAGCCCGAGCACGCGCTCGGCGATGATGTTGCGCTGGATCTCGGACGAGCCGGCGTAGATCGTCTCGGCCTGCGCCCACATCCATCCGTACTGCCAGCGTCCATCCTCGACCGCAAAAGGCGATCCGGGGGCCAGCGCGCCGTACGATCCCTGGACGCCGACCGCCATCTCCTGGATGCGCTTGTCCATCTCGCTCCAGTACAGCTTGGTGAGAGATGCCTCGGGCCCGGGCGCATCGCCGTGCTGTGCCTTCGTGAGGTTGCGCAGGCCGTTGAGCCGGAACACATGCGCCTCGATCTGAGCTTGGGCCACGTTCTGGCGCACCGTGACGTCGGCGCCGGCGCCGCGATGGCGCGCCAGACCGGCGAGCTCGGCGACGACGCGCTCGAATCGAGCCGCCTGCGCAAGGCCGCCACGCTCGAACCCGAAGACAGTCATGGCGATCTTCCAGCCCGCTCCAGGTTCGCCCACGACGTCGCGGTCTTCCACCATCGCGTTCGTGAGGAAGATCTCGCAGAACTCGCCGCCGCCAGTCATCTGTCGGATCCGCCGCACCTCCACACCGGGTTGATGCATGTCGACCAGGAAGAACGAGATGCCCTTGTGCGGCTCGGCCTCGGCGTCGCTGCGCGCCAGCAGGAAGCTCTTGTCGGCGTAGTGCGCGCCACTCGACCAGGTCTTCTGACCGTTGAGGACCCAATGCCCGTCCCGCCGTTCCGCGCGAGCGCGCAGACCCGCCAGGTCGCTGCCCGCGTCAGGCTCGCTGAACCCCTGGCAGAAGTTCAGGTCGCCGGAGAGGATCTTGTCGACGTAAGTGTCCTTCTGCCACTGCGATCCGTGAACGAGTAGGGTCGGCGCAAGAAGGCTCACGCCCAGCCGGCCCAGGATGATGGGCGCGCCGGCCTTCTCCATCTCCTCCTGGTAGATGGCTTGCATGACTGGGGTCGCCTCGCGGCCTCCGGCCTGCTTGGACCAGGCGAGCTTCAGCCATCCGGATTCGTGAAGGCGGCGCTGCCACTGACGCTGGAGGTCGGTCTCCTCCTCCTCGCGGAAACCGCCCACTCCGCGATGGCGCCACTCTGCTGGGAGGTTGCGATCGAGCCAGTCGCGGACCTCGAGGCGGAAGGCCTCCTCTGTGCGGCCGGTGTGGCGCCTTGCTCACCAATCCGAGCGCGCCCTGCCCACGATGCGGAGCGCCCGCCTCGGGCGCATATCAAGGCGTGTACCGCCAAGCGCGGAAGAGCCCGGCCCTCGCCGCCACCCTTGCGATCGTCCCCGGCCTCGGGCATTTCTATCTCGGCCACAACCTGAAGGGGGTCGCGTACCTGGTCGGCGTCGGAGGCTTGCAGTTCTTTGGCTTCGACCTGGACCTCAGCGTCATCGGGGCCGCGATTGGAGTGCCGATGGAGCTTGGCGGCGCAGGGCTTTGGCTCTTCAGCATCGTCGATGCATATCGGACCGCCAAACAGATGGAGGCCCCGCCTAAGACCTAGCCGGCCTTTCTGCGCTTCCTCGTCGTCGTGGCGCGCTTTCGAGTCGTCGTTGTTGCTGTTGCGGTGGTGCGCCTTTTGCGCCGCTGCGGAGTGCCGAGGGCTTTTTGCACGCGGCGCTGAATGGTGCGCAGGCTCCGCTCGACGGCCCCACTCGCAGCTTTTGCGCCCCGTGCGGTCAGCTTCTCGACCTGGCGCTTGAGCTTGCGGTTTTCCTTGATGAGCTCCGCGACCATGCCGTTCAGCTGCTGCGTCAGCTCGTGGCCGTCAAGCCGCCGGCGCGTTCCCGTCGTCGACTTGCTGCCTGGTGGGCGACCACGTCGGCGCGGCTGCTGTGCGGTTTCGTCTGCTGCCATTTCGGCTCCTGATTCAGAAATTTGCGGTGCGGACAAATTGCAGTATACCGACGCTCTTCCGCACCAACCTTGATCAGGTCATGCCGCTGCTAGAGCAGGCTGCCGCGAGATGCTCTTCAATCCTTCGCGTGCTAATTCATGCGCGGGATTCGCTTTACGGCTGACATAACGGACGACGCGCCAACCGCGTCGACATCGTTCACGAACCTCGAACACAGCGACGCGGAAGCTGTCGCTCGAAGGCATGCGGCTGCGGACGACGGGTGCGCAATCGGTGCGTACGATGACGCGGTGATACGGCCAGCGGGCCGCGGCGAGATCGAGCGCCCCGGCGCACACGTGGGCCTCCAGCTGCGCCGATCCGCCAAGGTGCGAGAAACCGAACGATTCCGTATAGACGGCGCGGCCCCTAATGAAAACGGCCAAGCCACACCCGGCCCGGCCGTTTCTGTCGAGTGCGGCGTCCACATAGATCACCAGGCACTCCCGCAATAACTGTCCCTCCTTGAGAGCGTAATTCAGGATTTGGGGAGAGCCTAACATGATGTTGCGGGCTTGTGACAAGCGTGCCACTAGATGTGGGGTAGTGCGACCTCCCCAGCCGTGGGGAGGCCAGGAAGGCTAGGCCGGGGGCGGGTCCGTCCCCATCGCGTGGAAGCCGCCGTCCACGTGCAGCAGCTCGCCCGTGGTCATGTTCAGGTAATCAGAGAGCAGCGCCACGACGGCGCGGCCGACCGGGGTGCGGTCCTGCAGCTCCCAGCCCAGGGGAGCGCGCAATCCCCACACCTCTTCGAAATCCTTGAAACCCGGAATTCCACTGGCGGCCAGCGTCGCCAGAGGACCCGCGCAGACAGCGTTGACGCGAATTTTGTAGCGGCCGAGATCGCGCGCAAGATAACGAGTCACCGATTCCAGGGCGGCTTTGGAAACGCCCATCCAGTCGTATTTCGGCCAGGCCTGAGTGGAGTTGTCGAAATCCAGCGTCACCAACGATCCGCCGTGCTCTTTCATGAGCGGGAGAAAACCGGCTGCCAGCTCTTTGAACGAAAATGCGCTCACCT
>WNFC01027969.1_pt1 | contig 11948 bp, 10 predicted proteins | sample 5400541 | NCBI WGS metagenome assembly WNFC01 (sample SAMN13153342, study PRJNA577476) | soil metagenome | isolation source: 120 cm saprolite under Douglas fir tree site 2 hole 2 replicate 1 | place: USA:California | collected 2015-04-18 | reverse complement strand
ACACGCATGGATGTCGTCGACAGTCCGCACCACGCGCAACTGGTCGTGAGATTCGCGTCTGAGACGGTGCAAGATGCCAAGCTCGGCCAGGGCGGTGCGCTGGGCGTACCCGAACTCGAGCGGACGCGGCAGCTTGATGTGCATGCCGCCCGTCTCGCCGAGCACCGGCCCGGCTGGCGGCGGCGCCTGCGGATCGGCCGAAACGTACACCGAGAACAGGCCGCCGGCGAAGCCGCCTTCACGCGAGCGGGGCAGGTCGATGTGACCCTGATCGCCGCGCTCGAAAAAGCTGCGACCTCCGCTGGCCACCCCGGTCGTGCCCAGGGAGCGCAGCTCAGTGCGCTCCGCCTCGAGCAGCCGCGAAAGAACGTCATTGTGCCCGTCGAAGATCGCGACTACGTCAGTCGTTCTGGCGATCGTCTTCACCTCCATCCGAGCCCGGAATCGCGACCCTGTCGGTGAAGACGTCCTCATCGTGGACGACGCCCTGGGGCACGGTCACGACTACCGTGTTGCGCGTGTCGGACCAGATCGGGTGTGCTTCGTTGCCACTAACGGCCAGGCCCGAGTAGTCACCGTTGAAGCCGGCCTGGTTGCCATCCGGCGCAGCGAAGGTCGGCGAGAGGCGTTTATCGCGGAACGGCGTGGCCAGCCCACGTCCGCCGGCGAGGAAGTAGTTGGACGGTTCCGCTTGCACCCCAGGATCGCCGGGCAGGAAGCAGTTGCCGGCCTGGGCGGGGTTCGTGAAGCAGCCCGTCGCGTGGAACGGCGGGGTGTTCTCGTTGGGTACCCGCTCGGTGCGGTAGTAGCTGACGGCCACCTGGTGATTGGCGCCGATATCGATGGCCGGCATGTAGTGGTCGCGGTTGGTGTCCGGGTTGACGCCTTTAGTGGCTGACTGCCAGGTCTGACCGCCGTCCTTGGACATGCTCAGCTGGATATCGAACATGGCCGTGCGGTAGTCCTGCCAGGTCACGAAGAGATCGCCGTTGCTCTTGTCGACGGCGATCCGCGGGAAGTCGTTGGTGCGGATGAAGGCGCCCGGGATGCATTCTTCACGGCCGCGATTGATGTTGCAGCGCGGCTCGCGAATGGTTGGCGCAGTCGGATTGGTCGCCGTCGGGAAAGACGCGAAGACGACGTCATCGCCGACTTTGGTCGGCTCGCCGAAGGTCTTGCCGCCGTCGTGCGACACCACCGCGAGCTGTTGCGAGTTGGGCGTCGTCGCCGGTGTGTTGCGATTGATGAACACAACCGCGACGTCGCCGTTCGGTCGCACGATTGGGTCCGAGCCCTGATCCAGGTTGCACTTATGTGGGTCGGCAGCCGGATCCAGCGCGTTCCCGAAAAAGCACAGCGTCTGACTGCTGCCACTGATCTCCATCGGTGCCGACCAGGTCGCGGCGTGGTCGGTCGATCGCGAAAAGAAGATGCGGTTACTGCACTGGCCAGCCGGGTTGCCGGGCGCAACGCAGCGCGGCTCGAACTCGAACACGGTCCAGCTGACGTACACGTTGTCGCGGAATGGACTGTTGGGGAACGGGTCGGCGGTGATGAACTCCTTGTCGTGGACGAAGTTGTTCGTGACGTCCTCGACCACCACGTTTTGCGATCCGGTCGCAGGAACGTTGTTGTAGAAGGAGCCGCCCGCGCCGGCGGGCGATGAGGCGACGAGGATGCCGTTGGCGTTATCAGCGCTGGTCGCGTCGAACACGACGCACGAGAAGAACGCTCGGCCGGCTGAATCAAAGGCGAGCGCCGGATCGCTGGCCGCGTCGTACGTCCGGTTGGTGCCCTTTCCACCACCGATCGTGTGCGCCGCGGGCGGGTTGTTCAGGCGATTCCAGAATGGCGGGAGACCGTATGTTGCGCGGGTCAATCGGGTTGATCTTGATCAACTCCTCCGCCTGGCGCCGGAAGCCACAATCCTGGTTGACGCGCACGTTCCCGTCAGTGTTGCGCGTGCGGCACCCGAGTGTGCCTTGCGAGACGGCGAGAGCGGCGATGTCGGAGCTGGTTGCTTCGTCCGCTTGCTCCCCGCGATCTGCCTCGTCGAGCGTGCCGGCCATCGTAGCCAGCAGGCCGCCAGATAGGAACGGCGCTTCACGCTCGATCCCGTCGGACGTGGTAATAACGGGTGCCTGGATCTGGCCCTTGGCCGCCTGCTTGAGCGGCGACTCCTGTGCGACCGCGCCATTTGGCACGGCGCCGAGTGCGACGATCAGCCCTAGTGTGCCCACCAGAGCCACGGCTCGTGCTCGGCCGAAAACACGCAAGTGCGACATGGTGTCCTTGTCCCTCCCTTGCAGCCGTCCGCGCATCACCCAAGCCCAGCAACCGAGCGCGGCCGATCCAGGTTAGCAGGCGATTCTGTCGGGCGACATAAAATGGCTGGATGACTGGCACGGTGGCAATCGTTACCGGCGCAAGCCGCGGGATAGGCGAAGCGATCGCGCGCCGTTTGGCGGCTAGCGGCGCGGCAGTCGCGATTACCGCCCGGACGGCCGAGGAAGGCGATCATCGCCTGGCGGGCAGCCTGGCGACGACCGCCCGCGCCATCCAGCAGGCGGGGGGTACGGCGCTGCCGGTGGTCGCCGACCTTTCAAAGCAGACCGATCGCGAGCGTCTTGTGGCGACGGTCGAGCGCGAGCTCGGGCCGATCGACGTGCTGGTCAACAACGCCGCGGTGACCTACTTCGAACCAGTCGCCGGCTTCCCCGAGCGTCACTTCGAGGTGATGTTCGCGGTACAGGTGCGCGCTCCATTCGAGTTGGCCCAGCGCGTGCTACCAGGCATGCGCGAGCGACGGCGGGGCTGGATCCTGAACATCTCGTCCCGCGCCGCGATCCACCCGGCCGGCCCGCCCTACACGGCCAGGCCAGGGTCGACCGTCTATGGCATGTGCAAGGCGGCGCTCGAGCGATTCACCACCGGCCTGGCGGCCGAGGTGTACCCGGATGGAGTCGCCGTCAACGTCCTATCGCCGTCCGGCCTGGTGCCCACGCCCGGCGTGGTCTTCCACAGGCTCACAGACGGCGTGCCCGCGGATCGGCTCGAATCGCCTGAAGTGATGGCCGAGGCGGCGTTCGCCTTGTGTACCGGCGACCCGGCCACGCTCACCGGCCGCGTCACCTATGCCCGGCCGTTGCTCGAGGAGCTGGGACTGAAGAGCCCGGTCTAGATCTGATCGCCAAAGTGGACGGTGCGCATCGCCTCGAAGAACATCGGCTCCCAGTACCCGAATAAGTCAGCGCTGGCGCCCTGGGCGATCAGTCGCACCTGGGTGCGGCCGTGATAGAGCAGTCGCACCCAGCGTTTGCGGGCGACGACGCCGTCGTAGAACGTAAAGCGCGCTTCGAGGGTGAGCAGCTCGCCGACCACTTCCGCCTCGTGCTGCTCGATGCTGCCACCTGAGAGCCCGCGTACCCCGCCCAGTAAGCCACTCCGCAACGCTGGCAGGTCCGCCGGCTGTACGGGTGTCCCCAGGTCCTGCGCCTCGATGGCCAGTCCGGTTAACAGGTCCTTCGGATCGGGCGCGTAGAACACACCCGAGCTGCTCCCGCGCAGATCGAGCCGCCGCCATCCGTCTGGCACGAGCAGTACGAAGTGGAAGTCCGGATCGTGATGCACGACCAGCCCGGTGAAGGCCGGACCACTTGCAGTCCCCTGCACGCCCGTCTAGTATGCCGGGTCGGACGGGGGAGGGGGAGAGATGTCAGACCGACTCGATCGTCGGCGGTTCCTCTGGATGACCGCCGCGGCTGCTGCAACGGGACTCGTCGCTGCCTGCGCCCCCAGCGCGCCGCGCACGGCGACCAAGCCCACCGAGCCGCCCGCGGCACAACCGGCTCAGCCGACCGTTGCTCCCGCTGCCGCCAAACCGACCGCTGCGCCGCAACCCACCACGGCGGCACTCGGGGTCTCGCAGCAAAGTGCCGCGCCAGCGGCAAAACCCAGTGCCAACGCCTTTAAGGAGGCGCCCCAGCTGGCGCAGCTGGTCAAGGACGGCAAACTGCCACCGGTCGAGCAACGGCTGCCGACGAACCCGCGCGTGGTCACGCCGCTCGAAGAAACCGGCCAGTACGGCGGCGTCTGGCGGCGGGCTCACCAGGGTCTGTCGGATTACCTGGCTCAGGGCAAGCTCATGGAGCCGCGGCTGATCAAGTGGGATGCGCCCGACACCAGCACGTTGCGTGTGGTGCCTAACGTCATCGAGAAGTGGGAGCAGTCTGGCGACGCGCGGGTCTTTACCTTCTACCTGCGCAAGGGCATCAAGTGGTCGGACGGGGTCGAGATGACCACCGACGATGTCACCTTCTGGTGGCAGGACATGCAGGGCAACAAGGACCTCGTGCCGGTACCCAACCAGCTGATCAATCAGCGCGTCGGCGGTGAGTTCAAGACCGCCGACCTGTCTGTCGTGGACAAGTACACGTGGAAGGTCACCTACGCCCAACCGAACCCGCTTCTGCCGATCTACATCGCCAAGACCACCGGCCCGGCGACGCACCACAACATCGTGTTCCCCGCGTACTTCGCCCCAGGTCACTACCTCAAACAATTTCTGCCCAAGTACGCCGGCAAGGACAACCTGGACACGATGGCGCGCGAGCGCAAGCTGGGCAGCTGGGTCGATCTGTGGGGCAAGGGCGGCATCATGGACGGGCCGATCGGCAGCGTCATGTTCAACGCCGACATGCCCGTGGCGACTGCATGGAAGCCGGACAAGACGTTGCCCGCCGATCCGATTCGGTTCGTCCGCAATCCGTATTTCTGGCAGGTCGACCCCCAGGGCAACCAGCTGCCGTATGTCGATGCGGTTGAGCACTCGCTCTATGAAAACGCCGAGGTCTTCAAACTGTGGATCGCCCAGGGCAAGATCGACTGCCAGATGCGCAACGTCGACGGCGGCGCCTACACCTTCTTTAAAGAGAACGAAACCAAGGGCGACTACCGCGTCCTCAACTGGCGCGCCGCCAGCACGTACACGTACTACCCGAACCAGAATTGCCCTGACCCGGTGCTGGCCGAGCTCTTCGCCAAACCGGAGTTTCGCGAGGCGTTGAACGCGGCGATCAACCGCGAGGAGATCGCCCAGGTCGTCTTCAACGGCACGGCTAAGGCACGCCAGTACTCACCGGTGACCGGCTCGCCCGAGTACGACGCGGGGATGGAGCAGCGCTGGGCGAAATACGACCCGGCGCGGGCGAACGAGCTGCTCGATGGGCTCGGGCTCAAGCGCGGCGCCGACGGGACCCGGCTGCGGCCGGATGGCAATCCGCTCGAGGTGACCATCGAGCACTCGCAACCGCCAGGCGCGAGCGTCAACGACATGCACGAGCTGGTGCGCCGTGCCTGGACCGCCGTCGGCGTCAAGACTTCGATCAAGGCAGTCGACCGCGGGCTGTATACCGAGCATTATCGGAGCGGGGACATCGAGATTGGCTACTGGAGCTGGGACCGCGCCTCGGCCAACAAAGCCGATCCCGGGCGGTGGCTGGCCTACCAGGACGATGGGCCCTGGGCGCCCATGTGGGGCCACTGGCACGAGCAGAACGCCTGGGCCAAACAGGAACCCCCGCCGGATCACTGGATCCGGACGTGGTGGGACCTGTGGGAAAAAGTCCAGACCGAGCCCGACGAAGTTTTAGAAGTCAGAAGTCAGAAGTCAGAAGTCAGAAGTTATGACGCAGTGAACCCGACACAGGAGAAAGCAGACCGGCACTGTCAGGCGTCGAGGCGCGAATCGTCTGACTTCTGACTTCTGACTTCCGTGCTCGCCTTCATCATCCGCCGCGTCCTGCTGGCGATCCCGACGCTGTTCGGGATCTCGGTGCTCTCCTTCGTCATCATGCACCTGCCACCGGGCGACTTCCTGACCAGTTACGCGAGCATTCTCTCGCAGCAGGGCGAAGGCATTGCCACCGAGCAGCTGGAGCAGTTGCGCATCTCTTACGGCCTTGGCGACCCCATGTACGTGCAGTACTGGAAGTGGATGTCCGGCATCCTCCTGCACGGTGACTTCGGATTGTCGATGCAGTGGCGCATGCCCGTCGCCGACCTGATCTGGGACCGCCTGGGCTGGACCGTCATCCTCACCGCGACGACGATCCTGGTCGGCTACATGATCGCGATTCCGATTGGCGTGTACTCCGCCACCCATCAGTACTCCAAGCTCGACCATCTGATCAGCGCGCTGGGCTTTTTTGGCCTGGGCATCCCTAATTTCACCGTAGCGCTCGCCGTACTGTGGTTCGGCTACGCGATGTTTGGCGCCGACCTGGCCGGGCTATTCTCAGACGAGTTCCGCAACGCCCCCTGGTCGCTGGCCAAGCTGGTCAATCTGCTCGGCCACCTGTGGTTGCCCATCCTGGCCCTGGTCTGGCACGAGCTCGCCTCGTTGCAGCGGACGATGCGCGCCAATCTCCTGGACGAGCTGCCCAAACCCTACGTGCAGTCCGCCCGCGCCGGCGGCCTGAGCGAAGGCCGCCTGGTCTGGGAGTATCCGGTCCGCGTCGCGCTCAACCCGTTTGTAAGCGCGGTCGGCTTCGCGCTGCCGGAGCTGATCTCCAGCGCGACGATCGTCTCGATCGTGCTGTCGCTGCCGATGACCGGGCCGCTGTTCCTGAGCGCGCTGCAGTCGCAGGACATGTACCTGGCCGGCGCGTTCGTGCTGCTCATCAGTGCCCTGACGATCGTCGGCATGCTGATCTCTGACGTCCTGCTGGCCTGGCTGGACCCGCGGATCAGGTACAGCCGGTGACCACTGACAGCCTGACTCGTGAGGCCCCTGCGCCGCCTGAGCCCGAAGCCGAAGCTGAGGACGCCCGCCTCACCGTCACTCCGCAATGGAAGCTGGTGTGGTGGCGCTTCCGAAAGCACCGCATCGCGGTTGTCAGCGCCGTCGTGCTGGTCGTGCTGTACCTGATTGCGGCCTTCGCCGATGTCGTCGCACCGCAAGATCCCAACGCGATCAACGCGAGCTACCGCCTCGCGCCACCGACCAGCATCACCTTCTTCGATCCGGACGGCGACTTCACGTACTGGCCCGGCGTCAACCCGCTCCATCTGGAGCGTGACTCCAATACGCTGCGGCTGAGCTATTTGCCGGACACGTCGATCTGGTACCCGATCGAGCTGATCGGACACGGGCCAGCCTACAAGCTGTGGGGCCTTGTGCCGCTGGACCTGCACTTGCTCCGACTCAGCGGCCAGACCACCGACCAGACGTTCTTCCTGCTTGGGACCGACCGCCTGGGCCGCGACGTGTTTTCGCGGGTGATCCACGGTGCGCGACTGTCGCTGTCGATTGGACTGGTCGGGGTCACCCTCAGCTTCCTGCTGGGCATCTTGTTTGGTGGACTCTCCGGCTATTACGGCGGCTGGGTTGACACCGTCGTCCAGCGCGCGATCGAGTTTCTCCGCTCGATCCCGCGCATTCCACTCTGGATGGCGCTGGCCGCGGCGGTGCCGCCCAAGTGGCCGATTGAGTACACGTACTTCGCGATCACGCTCATCCTGTCGCTGGTGGGCTGGACCGGGCTCGCGCGCGTCGTGCGGGGTCGGTTTTTGTCTTTGCGCGAGGAGGATTTCGTGCTCGCTGCGCGGCTGTGCGGCGCGCGCGAGCGACGGATCATCTTCCGCCACATGCTGCCGTCATTCACCTCGCACATCATCGCCAGCGTGACGTTGGCGATTCCGGGCACGATCCTCGGTGAGACGGCGCTCTCGTTTTTAGGGCTCGGATTGCGTCAACCGGCCATCTCGTGGGGCGTGCTGCTCCAGGACGCGCAGAACCTCCAGGCAGTCGCTCTGGCGCCATGGCTGATGCTGCCCGCGCTGCCGCTGATCGCGACCATCATGGCGTTCAACTTCCTGGGCGACGGCTTGCGCGATGCGGCTGACCCGTACGCCCGATGATGCTCGCCGATAGCTCGCTCCTGCTGGAGGTGCGCGATCTGCGCGTACAGTTCCCGCTCGACGAAGGCACCGTCCGCGCCGTCGACGGCCTGAGCTACGCACTGCGGCGGGGACGCACGCTCGGCGTGGTCGGCGAGTCCGGCTGCGGCAAGACGGTCACGGCCCAGTCCATCCTGGGCCTCGTGCCCCGCCCGGGTCGCGTCGTGAGCGGCGAGATCATCTATCACCCGAGCGGCGGCCCCTCGATTGACCTGGCTCGACTCGATCCGTTCGGCGCGCGGATCCGCGGGATTCGCGGCAAGGAGATCGCATACATCTTTCAGGAGCCGATGGCCGCGCTCAGCCCGGTGCATACCATCGGCCACCTGATGATCGAGCGTATCCGACTCCATCGGCGGCTGGGCAAGGACGAGGCGCGCGCGCAGGCGGTCGAGATGCTGGCGCGAGTGGGTATGCCTCGACCCGGGCAGATCATCGACCGTTACGCCCACCAGCTGAGCGGCGGCCAGCGCCAACGCGCCACCATCGCGTTGGCGCTGGTTCTGCACCCCAGCCTGCTGATTGCCGACGAGCCGACAACGGCCCTGGACGTGACGACGGAGGCGCAGATCCTCGAGCTACTGCTCGAGCTGCAGCGCGACCTGGGCATGGCCATGCAGTACATCACCCACAACCTGGGTGTCATCTCCGAGCTGGTCGACGACGTAATTGTCATGTACCTGGGTAAACCCGTGGAGTACGCGTCGGTCGAAGACATCTTCGATCATCCTTCCCACCCTTATACCCGAGCGTTACTCCGCTCGATCCCCGCGCTAGGCAAGAAATCCCGCCAGCCCGGCTACCGCCTCGAATCCATCCGCGGCATGGTCCCCGACCCCTACCGGATCCCCGCTGGCTGCGCCTTCCACCCCCGCTGCCCCGACTACCAACCCGGCACATGCGACGCCCCCTTCTACGTCGAAGTCAGTCCCAACCACCAGGTCCTCTGCAGCCGCGCCTCAGAGGCCAACCTCGTCGAGACTTCATGACACCTCGCGCGGCGATCCGCACGGACCTTGTCTTCGACGCTCGATCCCCCTGGGTCTGTTGTCGACCCTCGATAAGGAGCGAGCGAAGCGAACCGGGTCGGCAGAGATCCCGTGGCTGACGCAGTGACCGCCGCGACCGCCGCGCCGCACGACGATGACAACCTGCTCGAAGTCCGCGACTTGAAAAAACTCTTCCCGATTACCCAGGGCTTTTTCAAGCGCGTCGTCGGCCATGTCCGTGCCGTAGACGGCGTCAGCTTCTCCATACCAAAGGGGAAGACCCTTGGCCTGGTAGGCGAGTCCGGCTGTGGCAAGACCACCACCAGCCGCTTGATTCTGCGCGCCTTCGACCCGAGCCACGGCGAGATCTGGTTCAACGATCGGCACACCGGGTGGGTCGACATTACCAGGGTAGACGGGAATGCGCTCAGGCGTTTGCGGCCCAACATGCAGATGATCTTTCAGGATCCGTACTCCTCGCTCAATCCGCGCATGACCCTGCTGGAGGTGGTTGGCGAGCCGTTGCTCGTCAACGACATCGCCAGGGGCAGCGAGCTGCGTGACCGAGTAGCCTATCTATTGCGCCGAGTCGGACTCCGCCCGGAGTATGTGAGCCGCTACCCACACGGATTCTCGGGCGGCCAGCGCCAGCGCATTGGCATTGCCCGAGCCCTGGCTCCCCATCCGCAGCTTGTGGTCTGCGACGAGCCAGTCTCGGCCTTGGACGTTTCGATCCAGGCCCAGATCCTGAACCTGCTGCAAGACCTGCAGCAGGAGTTCGGCCTGACATATCTGTTCGTGGCCCACGACCTGAGCGTGGTCGAGCACATCAGCGACCGCGTCGCGGTCATGTACGTCGGCAAGCTGGCCGAGGTCGCGGACACCGAGGAGCTGTTCCTGCAGCCGCTCCACCCGTATACGGAAGCGCTGCTGTCGGCGGTGCCCAAGCCGAACCCGCATCTGCGCCGGCGTCGGACCGGCACGTCGCAGCGCATCGTCCTGCGCGGCGAGGTGGCGGACCCCGCTAACCCACCAAAGGGCTGCTATTTCCACCCCCGCTGCCAGTACGCCGTCGATCGCTGCCGGGTCGAGTCGCCGCCGCTGCGCGAGCTGCGCCCGAACCACCACGTCGCCTGCCACCGCGCCGAAGAGCTCACGCTCGCCGGCGTGCCATGAAAGTGCAGGTCATCCTGACGAGGAGTGACGAAGGATCCGTGGTGTGCCGCACGCGAATCGCTGGTCCTTCAGGATGACAATCGACCGCGCATTACCGTCAACGAATGAGCTGGAAACGTATATTCAACGCTTGACCCAGCGGACTCCAGTTGGCGCGAACGTACGCCGACCAGCTCAGGCTGTTCGAATGAGTTCGTCGCGCTGACGTCGGCCGCATTCACTTCGTGGACCTCGAGCGGGCCGTCAAACGCGCGTCCATACAGGTCAATGCGCGCGGTCACCGCCAGGTCGCGCTGGCGATTGACAACGCTGATGCACACGCCGTGCGCGTCGAAGTCGCACGTGGCGGCCACATCCAGCGATTGAAACGGCCCCAGATCGCGGACCTCCGCGGATACAGTCGGCACCTCGAGAACAGGCGAGTCCACAAACGCGTCGAGGGCCACCGCCTGCGCGTGCTCGGCGTAAAGCCGTAACGGGTGGTACACCGTCTGGAGGAACAGCCCGTCTGGCCGAGTGAATATCGGCGCGATGACATTCACCATCTGCGCGTAATTAGCCAGTGGTACTGACCGGCAGTGGCGGATGAAGATGTTCAAGAACGTGGCGACCGCGAGCGCATCTGCCAGGTCGTACTGTTCTTCGAGTCCGGCGTTGCGCAGCTCCTGTGTGCGCCGGGTGCGATACCAGACGTTCCACTCGTCGTAGGCAATGCCGATCGGGTGGTCAACGTTCTGCGCTAGGCGCGTCCGCTCGATCAGCGATTCACAGATGCGCAAGGCTTGATCCGACTTGTGCGGCTCCAGGACATTGGTGTAGTAGTCAGGGCTGCCGGTATAGATGTGGATGCTGTGGTAGCGCACGAACTGCGCGAGTCCATCCAGGACGATGCGGTCCCACTCCACCCAACCGTTGTGCCCGCAGCTGACCAGCTCGATGGTGGGGTCGGTCAAGAGCATGACGGCCGCGAACTGACGTGCCTTCTTGACGTAGTCTTCGACGCTGCTGCTGCCAATCTGCCACGCGCCGTACATCTCGTTGCCGAGGCCCCACAGCTTGACGTTGTAGGGTTCCGCGGACCCATTGGCGCGGCGCAAATTGGCCCAGTACGTATCGCCCGTCCCGTTGCAATACTCGACCCAGGCCTGAGCTTCGTCCATCCTGCCGGAGCCCATGTTGACGCAGATGTACGGCTCGGCGCCGAGGGCGCGACAGTAGCGGATGAAGTCGTCGGTGCCAAAGAGATTTGACTCTTCGGCGTGCCAGGCCAGCTCGCTGCGGCGCGGGCGCCGATCGCGTGGGCCGATACCGTCGGTCCAGTGGTACCCGCTGACGAAGTTTCCGCCTGGCCAACGCAGAACCGGAATTCTCAGTCGCCGCGCGGCTTGAAGTACGTCGAAACGAAATCCGTTTTCGTTCGCGAGCTTTGAGGTCGGCTCGAACACGCCACCGTAGATGCAGCGACCCAGGTGCTCGATGAAGTTGCCGAAGATGCGTCGATCGACGGGTCCTAACTTGCGGTCGAGATCGACTTTGATCTGGGCCATGGGTCCAGTCAGCTAGTCCAGCGCATGACCTGCTGGGAGTCTATTTTGGCGTCGTCCAGGTCCATGCCCAACCCGGGTGTCTCAGGGACGCGCACCACGCCGCCCCGCGGCTTCAACGGCGTCTTCAGGAAGAACTGGTGGACCTCGTTCCACTTGACCAGGTACTCCAGCAGCGGACACAGGTTCGGTGGCTGCGACGCGATGAAGTGCGCCGACGCGGGCGTCGAATGGCCATGCGGAATTACCGGCAGGTCGTACGTCGAGGCCAGCGCGCAAA
>WNFC01007544.1_pt1 | contig 11948 bp, 7 predicted proteins | sample 5400541 | NCBI WGS metagenome assembly WNFC01 (sample SAMN13153342, study PRJNA577476) | soil metagenome | isolation source: 120 cm saprolite under Douglas fir tree site 2 hole 2 replicate 1 | place: USA:California | collected 2015-04-18 | reverse complement strand
ATTACACAGCATGACGCGGCTTACTACAAACGGCTGGCAGATAAAGCACGTCACTGGTTACCAGAACTGGTGGGCAAGAAGCCGGTCTTCACCTGGGCTGTTGACCTGGAAGTGGCATCAGATATGATACCGGCGCTGCACGTGCTGGGCAGCAAAGCTCCAGGAGTTGCTATCGAGGGATTGGGCGCGCTGGGGGTGCTGCCGGGGATAGTTCTCGGCAGACAAGCAGGAGGGTCTGTGGTAAGCCGGCTGCGCTGATAGCGGCTGCCTGCATATATCTTTTTTCTTCATGACGGCAGCGATTGCGTAACCCAAAGCAATGATCATTTCGCTGTAACGCTTTACGTAACGGTGCGGTAACGGTGCACATGCTACACTTGGATTAACAGCAGTCACATGAATACGCTGGCAAGAGGAAAGGGAAATACTCAATGACTACTTCACCTGACGTTACTGGGAAAGAGCAACCGCGCGATGCTGCCTACTGGGCGCGGCAAATCCCGCGCTTGAAAGTATTAAATGCACCTAGCGGGGCATTGAACCTCAATGTCGAGGGACGAGAGGCTATGAGTCCCTTGCAGGGTTTTGGGCAGTTGTGGCAGAAAACATTTCGCATTCGACTGCAAGGCGCTTCTGTGAAGCCGGAAGAGGTTATCCGGACCTGGAAAGAAGAGTTTTCAAAATTCTGGCTTAAATGGAACCGCTTCTATGCGCCGAAGACGGGCATTGCCCCCGGCGAGGTGGCGCTCATCAACATGTTGATTCCAGGCGACGTGCCCGTGGGTGTGCCGATCTCCACAGGAGTGTTTGTGCTCTATGCCGACGACGAATCATTCACATTCATGAACCCGCAGGGTCATATGTTTGCAGGCTGGATTACCTTCAGCGCCTATGAAGAGGATGGCTGCACGGTGGCCCAGGTTCAGCTCCTTGTGCGCGCCAGCGACCCCGTATATGAAATTGGCTTCCGTCTAGGAGCTTCTAAATCTGAGGATAAATTCTGGCAGCACACACTCAAGTCGCTGGCGGAACACTTCGGCGTGGAAGGGCAAGTGGAGAAGCGGTTAGTGTGCGTGGATCCGAAGGTGCAGTGGGCACAATTCTGGAACGTCTGGCACAATTCGGCGATCCGTACCGTCTTATACACCATGCTTACCCCGCTACGCTGGACTTTCAAGCGCTTCAAGGGCTAAGCCGATGAGGCAACAGGATGTAGGGGCTACCCTTTTCCTCCTCCAATAGCTATCAACCGAAGACGCCAGCCCAGGATTCCGTGAGAGCGAGGACGGTTGGGATGGGTAGGGTGAGTCCTTGTGGCATCCTGTCTGGGGGCAGGTATGCCCGTGTAGCCCTTGTTCCATCAGCGGGCAATCGATGGGAGCAGCCCAAGAGCGGGCGGTCATAAAGGCCCCACACCCCACCGCACCGCCCTCGCCCCTACGGTATGATGCCTGTGCTTTTCTTCTATCTATTTCCGCTTTTGCCTCATACATTGAGAATAGTTCACTGATTGGGGTTTTGACATACATTTTGTTATATGATATAATTAGAACATCAATTCAATGTACTTTTTACACTAATGAAGAGCTAAAACTTTTTAGAGTGACCTGAGTAAATAGACGTCCAATGATATGTCCGTGAAGGAAAGGAGCTGTTTTGCATGAGTATAATGCAGCTCACACAAACAATACATATTCTTCCTCCCGCGCCAATGAAGCGAGGCAAGCAGCCCAGGCAGGCTGCTCTACCGGGGATGGAGCCTGAGGAGGGTACCCGGCCGGTAGTGACGAATCGCCAGATTGCAGAGGTGCTTTCCAGCATTGCGAATCTGCTGGAGTTTCAAAATAGTAACCCCTATCGCATTCAAGCATATCGCAACGCTGCGCGTGGGGTGCTGGATTTACAGGAGCCAGCAGCCGAGATTCTTGCGCGCAGGGAGCCATTGCCTGTACCCGGGCTGGGCCAGCGGTTGTATACGCGCATTGTCGAGCTAGTTCAGACCGGCACAATGACGTTCTATAACGACCTATGCATGCAGACCCTGCCAGCGCAGGCCCGCTCGTTGATGGCAATCGAGCACGTTGGCCCGCATACAGCCATTCGGCTATATGAAGAGCTAGGAATCGATACGCCGGAGAAGTTGTGGTGGGCGGCGCAGCAGCAGCGTATTCGCAAGCTGTCGGGATTTGGAGAACGCAGCGAGGCGCGCCTGAAAGAAGCTGTAGGACGGGTTTTGAAGAAGAATCAGCCGAGAGCGCTCGGTGGAGTGGCTTGATCTGTCCACCGCTGCGCTGCTCCAAGGCGCAATTGTAACTTTTGGCTTTGCAATGCAGCGACAGAAGAAAAATGTGGCCTTTGCATTGCTGCACCCTAGCTTTTGCATTACAGCAGTACAGGCTTTGCTGTGCAGCATGACAAGTATGAAGAGAGGATCACGATTCCATTTTCCTCAGGATATCCGATCCGCATACCGGACTTACTCAGAGACGATCGGAACCCGGCTGAATAACCGGCCAGCGAGGTCTACTCCCACGACCGCATCACTCTTGTCGCGGGTGAAGAAGCCGCGTTGCCCCGTGAGAGCGCCGCTGGTGATGATGTACTCGTCTTTGTTGCCTGGCAGCAGTCCGAAATCGAACGGCGCGTGGTCCTGGGGCGGTTCCTGCTCGGCTGCCGCACGGATCTCCGGCTTTATCCGAACCTCGAGCCTGAGCCTGGCCCCAACCGTGTCAATGGTGAACGTCATCATCTCGTTCTCGTATTTCCCGGCAATCTCCTGGGTCCGTGCCGCATCAAACGGGATGGGCTCTGGGTCGCGGTCGACGAGTCCCAGATAGTTCTCAAGCGCCCAGCGGACGACCGCCTGATTGAAGGGGATGCCATCCGGGCTGGCGTTGGACAGCGACACGACAGCGAAGTTGCGCTCAGGGACGATGAGCAGCTCGGCGAACTGGCCATTGGCTGACCCGGCGTGCCCGACGGTGTGCACGCCGTCCACGTCGCGCAGGAACCAGCCGATGCCAATGGCGTCACCGAGGCTGCTCGCACGCAACTCAGCCGTGGGTTCCTTCATCTGCTGCAGCACGGTTGTGGGGAGCACCCAGGCACCGCTTTCTGAGCGGCCATCCCCAAGATGGAAGCGAGCCCAGCGCAACTGGTCTGCCACCGAGGATGCGATGCCCGCGCCAGGGGCGTCGCCGCGCGAATACACCCACGGCCGCGCAATGGACAGTGTCCCGTCCTTGCCGCGGTTGTGCCCGACAGCGAACCGCCGGGTCATGATGTCATCGCGCGCGAAGAAACTGTGCGAGAGCCCCAGCGGCTCGAAGACGAGCGAAGCAACGGCCTGATCGAACGTCTGGCCCGTGACCTTTTCGATGATCCGCCCGACCAGGTTGTACCCTGCCTGACTGTAGGAGACCCGTGTCCCAAGCGGCGCGATCAGTTTCAACTCAGCTATCTTCGCCACATAGCGCTCCAGGGCGTCGTCCCCTTCATCGGTGGCGATGACTCTCCAGTCGAGCCCAGAGGTGTGGTTGAGCAGGTTCAACACCGTGACCCTGTCCGCGGTCTGCTCGTCCTTGAGCCGAAGCTCAGGAATATAGCGGCGGACCGGCGCGTTCAGCTCGACCTTCCCCTCTGCGACCAGGCGCATGAGCGTGGTCGCCGTAAAGTTCTTCGTGACCGAGGCCAGAAGAAAGAGCGTGTCCTGATCGACGGGCAGTGGGTTGTCGACGCTTGTCACGCCGTGGCAGGCAGAGATCTCCTTGCCGTCCGCCCATACCCCAACGGCAACGCCTGGAATGTTGAACTTCTTGGATGTTGTCTCGACAAAATCGGTTAACGTGATAGGCGACATTTCCTTTTCCTTTCCATGAACGCCGGGGCATTCGGCCTCCAGCGACTTGCCTTTCTGTACGGTATGCATGGAGTATAGGGCATGTCTGGGGAACAACTCATCCTTCTGTAGAGTGATTGAGCGGGTGATCTTGCGGGGCTGACGACGCAAAGCACCCCCGCACTCAAAAGGTGAGAGGAGAAAAAGCAAGTCCTAGAGAAGGTCCAGGCGGTGCGCGGCCTCACTCGCTTCCCAGCGGCTCTTGACGCCCAGTTTGCGGTAAATGCTCTGCACTTGCGTCTTGACCGTATTGATCGAGACCACCAGGGCTGCCGCAATCTCCGGGTTGGTGCGGCCTCTGGCAAGCAGACCAAGCACGCGCTGCTCGGCTTCTGTCAAGGGTTCCAGCAACAGCGCCGAACTCGCGTGAGGAGCTACCTGTTGCTCGCCTTTCAGGCTGGCAAACGCCAGGAGCAAGCCTCGCGCATAGCCCACAAGCGGCTCCTCGCGCAGATCGAGGAACAGGGTACGAAGCGGGGTGGAAAGCGGCTCCCCCTTCCCCAGGAAGAGACGCTGGAAGCCCTCTGGCTGAGCAAGGGTCAAGGCTTCTTTGAGCGCCTGACCGGCCTGGGCAGGGCGCGAACTGGCAGCGTAGGCCAGCGAGAGGAGCACATGGATCTCCAGTTCACTGCGCAGACGCTTCCAGGTACGCGCCTCCTCTTGCCAGTGTCCCAGGAGGTGGAGTGCCTCCGTGATTTCCCCTCGCGCGATCAGGAGGCGAGCGCGCAGCAGGGCGTCCTGTTCCTGCTGCATGGCGGAGTCCGCATCATCGGGAGGGTTCGAGGTCGCCTGCCAGTCCTCGACCGAGGTCAGCAGGCCTGCGGCCAGAGAAAGCTCAACCTGTTGCGTGAGAGCCATTTTGGAGAGAGCGGTCAACTGGTGCTCCTGCGCAAAGGCCAGCAGTTTTTGCAATGACTCTTGCGCCTGCACATACTTACCTCGGGCCTGGGACAATCGCGCCTGGAGAAGCGAAGCCGGGAAAAGAAAACCCACCTCCACAAAGTATTTCCCTAGCTCATCAAGATGAACTTTCCCCATCTCAAGCACCTGCGCGGCGCTCTGCTCTGCCTCCGCCAGGTGGTTCCACTCATAGAAAACCTTCGCCAAGCCAAACAGTGCCGCCATCTGATCGACCGGGTTCTCTTTCGCGGTGCCGAGCAACTGGCGATAGTACTGTTCTGCCTGGTGCAGCCTGCCCTGCCGCCAACAGATTTCGCCCAGCATCAAGGTGGCTCCATGCACGCTATAGCCAGGGATAGGGAGCGTCTCCATGAGTTTCTGCCCCTCCAGAATCAATCGTCGGGCCTCCTCTGGCCGACCTTTCCGCATCTCGAACGCTCCGACGGTCAGAATGCTGGCACCTCGCCAACGCATCGGCGGCTCCGGCGGGAGGGTGAGTGCTCGCCGGGCAAGGCTCTGCGCCCGGGGGACGTCTCCATGCCAGCGCGCAACCTCGGCATGACAGGAGAGCGCTTCGCCCAGTTTTCCCCATGCTTCCGCCCGTTCATAGGCGCGCTCAGCTCTGTTCAGTGGCTCCTCGATGAGGGCCATTGTGGCCGGAGAACGGCGATCGAGGGTGAACAGGAGCGCTGCGGCATAGTTGACGCATAGTGCGGGGTGGGCCTCTAAGACCGGATCCGGCAACATCTCTACCCAACGCAGCAGCGTCACGCGTTCCTGCATAGCCGGATGGGTCTGGACGGTGAGCACGCGTTCCATCATGCTTGCCGCCCGTTCCCATTCACCCGCTGCCAGCGCCGCCTCGATCCCTTCGGCGAACATGTCCTGTTGCTCATACCAGGCGCAGGTCCGAAAGAGGCAGAGGCGCAGCTCTTCTTCACCGAGCCTCTTTCGGACCTGCGCCTGGAGCGCCTCGACAAAGAGAGCATGATAGCGATACCAGGGCGGCTCGCCTCCCAGCGCTTGCAGGAAGAGGCCGGAGCGCTCCATCTCCCTGAGTATCTGCTCGCTGTCCCGTTCTCCGGTGACCGTATCGCAAAGCGAGGCCGTCACACGGCCGAGCAGGCTGGTTTGTAGCAAAAAGGTCTGCCGCGCTTCAGGCAGAGATGAGAGCACTTCGAGGGCAAAGTAGTCGAGCAGATAGCGATGACTGCCGCTGAATCCGGCAAGCGCCTGCTCAATCTCCTGACGCTCGCTTTTCCCCTGGAGGGCCAGCGCCAGGAGGCGCAAGCCGGTCGGCCAGCCTTCGAGACGCGCTTCAAGAGATTGAAGCTGCTCTCTCGGGAGCGGAACAGGCAACGCCTGGCGCAAGAAGGCGGCCATTTCCTCCGGTGAAAAGCGCAGATCAGCAGCATGAAGCTCCTGAAGGTCATCACGGGCACGCCAGCGAGCCAGCGGCAGCGCGGGTTCGCTCCTGCTGAGGATGACTAGGTGCAGCGTAGGCGGAAGATGATCGACGAGATAGGCCAGCGACTCATGGATCTGCGAAGAGGTAATGACATGATAATCGTCAAGGACGAGCAGCAAGCGCGATACTTGCCGAGCGGCGTCATTCAGGAAGGAGGTGAGGACCTGTTTCAGGACCAGCGGTGTAAACAAGGACTGGTTGGTTGAGAGAAGCTTGAGCGCCTCCTGGCCGGGCTTGCCCTCAAAGTGCTCGCAGGCGGTCAGCACATAGTGCCAGAAGCGGATCGGATCATCGTCCTCTGGATCAAGGGAAAGCCACGCTACCTGCGTGTCCTGGCCCTGTGTCTCAATCCATTGGCGCACCAGGGTGGTTTTGCCGGAGCCTGCGGGGGCAAGAACAAAGGTCAGCTTGCCCTGGCGGCTCTCCTCCATACGCGCAAGCAGGCGTTGACGCGAGATGCACAAAGAAGGCAAACGAGGAGGGCGCAATTTAGGAAGCAGAATGGAGGCTGGCTGCATCTGTTCCGGACCCTGGGCAGGAGGAACGGGTGTCTGCCTCTCTGGCCGCGCCGGGTGGGGGAAAGAAAGCCTGGTCGTATCGACAAACGACTGTTCTGTCTGATGGAACTGTTCTCCCCGTGTGAGTACCTCTGCAACCTCTTCTAAACACGCAAAAGTTACCTTTGCCGTGCGTCCGAGATAGCGTTTGTGTGTTCGCTTGCTAGTAGTGTGGTAGGCATACCAGTACTGCCCTCCGCGTGGCCGAGCCTCTTTATAAACATTGAGGCGTCCCTGGCGCCCCTGGAAGGCGAAGGAGTCGTGGACCTCAAGCCAGGCCTGCCATGCTTCTTCATCTCCTGGGACAAAGACTTGGCTGAAGGAAAACAGTTCATACCATGCGTGATCCTGGGACCAGATGAGCGTGTGAAGAGGTGTCCTGGGCATTGAACCTTTTTCTCGTTTCCTACGTTCTTCCCAACTCTGCATACGTTCCTCCCAACACGCCATAGTATAACAGAGAAAAAACTAGAGGGCAAACGTCCTGCCCCACCGTTTTGAGCAGGATCGTCAATCCCCACTCTGATGGGCCAACAAGGAGAAGGACAAAGAAAAACGGTGCTGAGAATTAGAGGTAGGACTAGGATCTCTGCGAAAATCTATCACAAAGCAATTTGTTATATTCCAGGAAGAAAGAATCCCCGCCAGAAGGTATCTGATGGAGATTTACGCGTTGAACCAGTGCTTTCTCATCTTCAGCTTTCTTGAACAGCCTCGACAACCTCTGAACACGAGGGATCTTATCCTTTCATCTTTGTGAGTTTCTCTTTGACCTGATCCATACTTGGCTGGGTATAGCGCGCGGTTGTCTGGATGGAGGGTGTGCCGCGCTTGGTGATATGCCCCAGGTAGACTGCCAGTTCCCCATCCTCTAGCCCAGCTTGCTTCGCACGGTGAGCAAAGTCGTGTCGCAAATCATGGAACGTGACATCCTGAATGTACGGCCACTCTTCCGTCGTCGCCGTGCGTTTCAGCGCCCCGAACCACTGATGAATCCCTTTCTCGCTCAATCGCCAGCCATCCAGGTCGTCCTCGGGAGCAGGCGTTGTCTCGCGCTGAGAGGTGAACACATAGGCGCTGGACCGCTCGCGCTTCCCTTGCTGGAGATATGTATAGAGTGGATTGCGTGCCAGGTTGAGCAGAAGAATATCACGATACTTGCCCTGCTTGTACCCCACGGTGAGTTTGCCCATCTTTGGCCCCACCGACGCATTTTGCAGGAGTAAATGGGACACATCGCTGACCCGGCAGCCGGCCCAGTAGCCCAGGGCAAACATAGCCGCGCCGCGCAGATCTCCACCGTCGTTCGCACGCTCAATCAGGTTCCTGAGCACGATGCGCTGATCTTTGGAGAGTTCTCGTGGCGCGAGCAGCGCCTGAGCAGGAATCGTGATGCCACAGGTTGGATTGGCACGCAATTCCCCCTCGGCGATCAGCCACTGTGCAAAGCCATTGATGACCACTTTCACCCGCTCCTGATGCGTCGTGCTATAGGCTTCTTCCAGCAGTTTGTCCAGGTATGCGCCAACGGCAGTCCTGGTCAGGTTCCTGGGGTGAAATTGGCCACTGCTTCCTGGGAGACCCGCCACAAACTCGCTCATTCTCCTGCCAAAAATTTCTGTCCTGAGTTTTGTGTCCTCATTGTAACACACAGGTGAACATTTTTTTCTCCCTGCACGCTCAAAGATATCTCGCTTGTTCCCTCTTACTCAGGACAGAAGGGCTGTTCTGTCCTGACTCTTCTGTCTTGAGTCTGAGCAGAATATGAAGGGAAGGTCGGGAAAAAATGTTGGGACTCCACTTTTAAGAACAGGAGCCAGTCTACAAGCTGAGTGAACTTTTCTTTGTCCCTCTACGTGCTAGGTAGAGTGAGCGGAAAGTAATATGCTCGTTGCCGAAGGTGAAACAGCGTGAATCAAAACAAGAGAACAATCAGATGAGGTAAGAGTCGTCTGGAGACAATCATGTCTCGGTTTCCCTTGCTATCTGGTCGCTCTCTTGATCGCCTTCTGGAGCCCCGTCGCGTCCCTCATCATCTGCGGCACGTTATGGGTAGTGTGGACTATTAGAGCACCTGGCATGGACGCATTGCCGATGTCTTTCCATCGAAAAGGGGTAGAACCATGACAACCGTTTCTTATCGAACTATAAAGGTCGATAACCTTCAGATGTTTTATCGTGAGGCAGGAGAACAGCATGTGCAGACGCTCGTCTTGCTGCACGGGTTTCCATCTTCGTCCCATATGTTTCGGAACCTTCTTCCCGTTCTAGGCGAGCGCTTTCATGTGGTCGCGCCCGATTATCCGGGGTATGGCTATAGTGAGAGTCCGAGTGTCGAGCAGTTCGCCTATACCTTCGATCATCTGGAAGAGATCGTGGAAAAGGTCCTCGACGCCCTCCAACTCAAGCGCTTCAGTCTCTATGTCCAGGATTATGGAGCTCCCGTGGGATTTCGTCTGGCAGTCAAACATCCTGAGCGGATCGAGGCCATTATCAGCCAGAATGGCAATGCCTATAGTGAGGGCTTCACCTCTTTCTGGGATGCAGCGTGGCCGTTCTGGTCTCATCGCAACGCTGAAACAGAGAAACCCATACGGAGCCTGTTGACACGAGAGAGCACCGTCTGGCAATACACTACTGGGGTGCGCAAGAAAGACCATATCAGTCCTGATGCCTGGACATTTGATCAACTCGGACTGGATCGGCCAGGCAATGTGGATATTCAGTTAGCCCTCTTCGAGGACTATCGTACCAATCCGCAGCGCTATCCCCAATGGCATACGTATTTCCGGCACTACCAACCTCCGCTCCTGGCCGTATGGGGCAAGAATGATCCGATCTTTGGCCCAGGTGGCGCAGAGGCGTTCAAGCAAGATCTGCCACACTGCGAGGTGCATCTCTTGGATACCGGTCACTTTGCGCTTGAGGAAGATGGAGAGGTAATCGCTGAGCATATCATCCGGTTTCTCACCACAAAAGTATGAGGGCGCAATAGCTGCTTTGATAGTGAGGCTTCTGTAACCAAAGAACTTTCATGGGCTTGTCTCTGGCTTGCTGGTAGTGATCTGTGTGATTGAAGGCAATTCCGCGAGTGGAATTTCACATTGTTATAACCAAAGGCGAACAGCCTTGAAATACGGGGAGAGAGGTGATGGGTATTATGCCTCTAAAAGCGCTGGCGAAAAGGCATGAGTGTGGTCTTCCAGCAAATGGTAAAAAGGAATGTGTCACCAGCCGCAAATTAGCCGGTAATAAACCAGCGTTTTGCACACACCTCAATGCGTTGGCAATGGATAGCTGTAGAGAGAAGCCCTCTCAGCAACCACCCGTAACAGGGACGCTTTCAGAAGTTGGAAGCGCTAGGAGCACAACGTGTTGAGATCGAAAGCCCGGACCTTTCAGCACACATCCTTGACCGGAAACGGATCGATGCTGTGCTTAATCTCGTTGGCAACAGTACGCTCCTGGATTCCCTTTCCATAGTCCGACGAGGGGGACGCGTATGCCAGGCAGGCTTTCTCGGTGGACTTGCTCCTATAGCCTCCTTCGATCCGTTGTCACAGATGCCGAGCGGAGTCCACTTCAGTTTCTTTGGCAGTTTTGTGTTCGGGAAACCAGACTTTCCTTTGTCCGATGTTCCACTCCAGACTATTGTTGATCAAGTAGCCGCAGGTCGTTACAAAGCCAAACCAGCCGCAGTATTTCGCTTCGAGGACATTCGAGAAGCACAGCGAATGATGGAAGAGAATCGAGCATTTGGCAAAGTGGTCGTGTGCATCGACTGCCTTCCCCCTGAAACTGTTTGAGGCAAACAAGGGGTATCACGATGACAAACATGCGCAAAAAGCCACCAGGACTTTGCACGAGGCTTTTTGCGCTTCTGTGAGCCTTGTTCTACCAGGAATGTTCATCCGCCCATCCAGGAGATACCACTATAGGACATGTTCGCCATCGTTTATACATACATAGATGTACACATGGTATCGTTAGGTGTAAATTTTGCCATTACTCTGGTAGAATCTTTCCGAGCCTACAGCCAAGAGGCACAAAAAACCAGGTCTGCATCTCGACGAACACGCTCTTCTGGCTGCTTGATCAGCTTGGCTTATCCAGAACTCACGTCAATTAAGCTCTGCTCCCCAGTAGCGTCAGCCAGCATCTATCCCAAATACTGGCTCGTCAGCGAATGCTTGGCGCCGAGTAGTTCTCGTGGTGTCCCCTCGAAGTTGACCTTGCCGCCCTTATTGCCGCCTTCTGGACCCATATCAATGATCCAGTCGGCGTTGCGAATCACATCTAGATGATGCTCAATCACAATCACGGTGTTCCCGCCATCGACCAGCCGGTTCATGATGGTGAGCAGGCGACCAATATCCGACAGGTGCAGCCCGGTCGTTGGCTCATCCATGACATAGATACTGCCCTGCTTGTGAAGTTCGCTGGCCAGTTTAATCCGCTGGCATTCTCCGCCAGAGAGGGTGCTCATGGGCTGGCCGAGGGTCAGGTAGTCCAGACCCACGTCGCTCAAAGCCTGGAGCTTTGACTGCACTTCTTTCATCTTCAAAAACGCCAGTGCCTGGTGAACGGTCATGTTCAAAACATCAGCAATGGATTTCCCGTTCAATGTGTAGGCCAATACCTCGTCCTTAAAGCGTTTCCCTCCGCACACTTCGCAAGGCAGCTTGACTCCCTCAAGGAAGCCGAGGTCAGTGTAGGTGACACCGAGTCCCTGACAGTTGGGACAGGCACCCTTTGAGTTAAAACTAAACAGGCTGGCATCGGCATTGTTGGCTGCTGCAAAAGCCTTGCGCACGTCATCCATGATGCCAGTATAAGTCGCGGGATTAGAACGGCTGGATGTGCCTATAGCTTCTTGATCGATTACCACTGCTTCCTGGTGCTGACTGAGAAAGGCTTCAGTGATTAACGAACTTTTGCCTGAACCAGCCACGCCAGTGATGACCGTCAGCACGCCAGTGGGAATATTCACGCTGACATCCTGCAAATTATTCACCGTAGCGTGGACGATTGGCAGAGCCCCGGTCGCCTGGCGAAAGCTCTCCTTAAGCGGCCTCTTACGCAGCAAATGGTTGCCGGTCAGCGTATCGGCTTGGAGCAGACCGGT
>WNFC01026243.1_pt1 | contig 11949 bp, 13 predicted proteins | sample 5400541 | NCBI WGS metagenome assembly WNFC01 (sample SAMN13153342, study PRJNA577476) | soil metagenome | isolation source: 120 cm saprolite under Douglas fir tree site 2 hole 2 replicate 1 | place: USA:California | collected 2015-04-18 | reverse complement strand
ATGTCCGGTTCGATGCCGATTTTTTCCGGGAAGGCATCGTAGATGGCGGTTTCCCCTCGCTCGTGGCTCTCCCAGGCCCAGTTGTCCACGTGGATGCCGGCAGCTTCCCAGGTGGCGCTCTCCGAGTGGAACTTTTCGTCCAGTTCGTCGGCGTACCGAAACGGGTTGGAGATTTCCATGTCGCGTTCCACAATCTCCGTGTCCCAGATCTGATGAAGATTGGGAGAATAATCCTCACGTTCCGGATGGAGCGAATTGAGTAGCGGTTCATGGTGAAAATATTTCACCGGGACACAATTTCCGCCGTTGTCGGCATTGGTGATGGCATGCAGTGGCTGATGCAGATCGGCGACAAAATGGATGAGATAGCGTATTGCTTCGGCGCGCTTCAGGGAATCGGCGGACTTATCTTTAAGGATGGCGCGTTGCTCTTCGATGGCGCGCGTCACGCATCCTTCGGTACCGCAGTATCCGTCTAGCTCGCCTTTATGCTTTCCTCGGGGAATATCGATGTAATGCCACGGACCGTTCTTGCGTTCATTGCGCACATCATCCGCCCAAGTAGAGGCGTCCACCATCAAGTCCGTCGTGGCATTGCCGCACCACCGCTTCAGCTTTGGATCAATCGCGTTGTCACCAAGAAGCTTCTGAACCATCTGTCGCGCTTCGGGTGTCAAGTGCTTCTCCGCAATCGAGGCCACTGTCTGATGACCTTTGCAGCCCCAGGCGTCGGCTGGAGAAGCGGTCCATGTCAGAAATGCGAGAGCACCCACAAGTAACACGATCTTAGGGTTCATCGGTTTAACCTCAATATGAATTTGCTTGCTGCGATACGGCTTATCATCGAAGAGGTAGGACGTTCTCCGCTCACGTCGTTGTTCAAGCGCTGAGCCAGCGCCCGATCGGTTTCCACGATTCCGTGTGGTCGCAGACCACCCGCAACGCCGCGGTGATAGGAATGGCCAGAACCAATCCCATGCCTCCCCACACCCAGCCCCAGAAAAGCAGCGCGATGGTGATCGCCACCGCATTCAAGCGCACGCGGCGGCCCACCAACTGCGGCGCTACCAGGTTGATCGCCAAAACATGGACGGTACTAAGCGTCACCGCAATCAGAACAAACTGCCCCACGGTCCTCCACTTCACTAGGGCAATGATAAAGGCGGGCAGCCACGCCAGCACCGCGCCCATATAAGGCACCATGTTCAGCAAACCGGACGCAATTCCCGTCAAAATCGGATAGTCCAGCCCCATCATCCAGAAGAACAGGCTGCTCACGGAAATCACCACCAGCGCCACGACGCTCATTCCCGCGAGGTAATCGCGCAGGACATCCCGCAAATCCTCCAACGTTTCTTTCACTTGCGTCCGCCGCGAGACAGGAAAAAGTTGCAACGTCCCGTGCCAAACTTCTCGCTTTTCCGCAAGCATAAAAAAAACCAGAAAGGGCATGAACGTAACTTCCAGAAACAGCGCGTACAACGAGCCAATACCGCGAAAGATCAGCGTTCGAACGATGCCGGTTTCCGCCTGCACTGTTGTTGTGGATGAGGCTCCTTGCTCCGGCGCAATCTGCGAAACCTGTCCCTCGATCCCCCTGATTTTGCCTTCAACTGCGCCTGCTGCCTGCCGCAGAACACTGCTGTATTTCGGCCAGTTTTCCGCGAAATCCGCGGTCCGCGTCCACAGCGCGTAACCAGCCGCGGCCAGCACGGCAATCAGGATCAGCACCATAATCATGGCGCCCAGCGTTCGGGGCAGGTTCATTCTTTCCAGAAATTCCACTGCGGGATCCAGAAAGTAGGCCAGTAAAATCGAAAGCAGCAGCGTGATCACCACGCCGGCGGCATAGTAGAAGAACAGCAGAATGATGGCCGCCGCAATCACTTGCATGCTGAAATTTGAACTGGTGAAGCGAACGATCGATGGTGGCGTTGGCGTGGCGGACACGAGCGGCTCCGGTGCTCCACGTTAACACACTCTTGCAAACCGTTTACGGCCTCGTACTCTACTGTTTCGATAAGGCAAATCCAACGAATTGAGAGCGCGGTCTTTTCATTTATCCCGTTTATACGAAGGGCATGCGCGGGCCGGGTGGTAAAGCCACCTTTATTTCGTGTGCTAAGCTTTTCCCAGGTCATCCGCACGGAAGTCGGGCGCGACCGGGCCCGGATCAAACTCTGGAGAGACAGGCTTCTTCCCATGGCCAAAGAGTTTTTTGGAACCGACGGCATTCGCGGCGTCCCAGGCACGCCGCCGCTGGACGACGCTACTCTGTACGCCACTGGACGCTCGCTCGGCGAGTATCTGCGATGCGAGCATGGCGCAGCTCATGTCCTGATCGGCATGGACACGCGGGAATCCGGTCCGCACATCGCCTCCTTACTCGGGGCGGGTCTCCAGCAGGCCGGAGCTACCGTTGCTTTTGCCGGCGTGATTACCACTCCCGGGGTGGCTTGTCTGGTTCGCCAGAATGATTTTCAAGCTGGCGTGGTCATCTCGGCCTCGCACAATCCCTTTCAGGACAACGGCGTGAAGCTCTTTTCGCACGCCGGCATGAAATTCCCGGACGGCGTCGAAGAAGAGCTCGAAGCCGGGATACTGAAGCACCGGAACGATGCTACGCCAAAGAATTTGCCGCCTCTCACCGCCGATGAATCCCTTGACGTGGAATATCTCGATTTTTTGCGGAAGCGGTTCATTCCCGGAGCTAAGCTCGCGGGTTTCCGCATTGTTCTCGATTGCGCGAATGGCGCGGCCTACAAGCTTGGCCCCGAATTGTTTCGCTCCATCGGCGCTGACGTGATCGCCATGGGTGTTTCCCCCGATGGCCGCAACATCAACGCCGGCTGCGGTTCCCTGCACCTGGAGGACTTACAGAAACACGTCGTCGCTGAAAAAGCGCGTCTCGGTGTGGCCTTCGATGGTGATGCCGACCGTGCTCTCTTCGTCTGCGAAACCGGGACAATCGTGAATGGCGACGGCGTGCTTCTTGCCGCCGCCCGTTTCCTCAAATCTCAGAACAAACTCAAAGGCCACCGTGTCGTGGCTACTTCCATGTCCAACCTGGGTCTCGAGCGCGTTCTTGCCCGCGAAAATATCGCGCTCGCCCGGGCCGCCGTAGGGGATCGCTACGTTCTCGAAGAAATGCTTCGCAGCGGCAACGTGCTGGGAGGCGAGCAGTCCGGCCACATCATTTTTCTCGACGACAGCCCTGCCGGTGACGGCCTGCTCACGGCCGCAAAAATCGCCTCGCTGGTTTCCATGCGCGGTAAAATTGAATCGCTCGTGGAGGGTCTCAAGGATTATCCGCAGCTCATCGTCAACGTAAAAGTGCGCTCGAAACCGCCGCTCGAGACGCTTCCAGAAGTTTCCCGCGCCCTGGCCGAAGCCCAATCCGCGCTTGGCGACAACGGTCGCGTCGTGCTGCGCTACTCCGGTACCGAGCAGCTCGCGCGCGTCATGGTCGAGGCCGAACACGAAGCCGATGTCCAGCGCTTCAGCCAGTCGCTCGCCAACGCCCTCCGCTCCTCCATCGGTGCCTGAACAACTTGAGGAAAAACTCACGATGATCTTCAAAGCTCTGCGCGTCGGCTTGCTATCGCCACTCGTTCTAATGAGCTGGCTTCCAGTTGCGGCTCAAACGCGGACCGTCGCGCTGACGTTTGATGATCTTCCCGTAGCGGCCACGAAAGATCCCGCCGAAGCTCAATCTGTCAATCGCGCCCTGTTGGACGCCCTCAAGAAACATCACGCCCCCGCCATCGGGTTTGTAAACGAGATGACCGTTCGAGTGCTGGGAGGCGATAACGGCAATCGGATTTTGGAGCAATGGGTGCGGGAAGGGTTCGACTTAGGGAATCACACATTTTCCCACGCGGATCTGAACAACATTACTCTCGAACAGTTTAAGCAGGAAGTCATTACCGGGGAAGATTCTATTCGGCCAATGCTCGCGGGAGTGGGCAAGACTCCGCGTTTCCTGCGCTTTCCCTTCAATCACACTGGCGACACAAAGGAAAAGCACGATTCCGTAGCTGCGTTTCTGAAACAGCGCGGCTACGAAGTTGCTGCTTGTACCATCGACAACGAAGATTACTTATTCAATGCCGCGTACATTCAAATGCTCGCAAAGAAGGACGACGCCTCGGCAGCCAAACTTCGCGCTGCGTACCTGGCTTACACCGCCGTCGAAATCGATTACTACGCATCTCTTCATGAGCAGGTATTTGGCCGGGAGATCCCCCAAGTGATGCTGCTCCATGCAAACCGGCTGAACGCTGATTTGATTGACCAGATTCTCCATATTTTCGAGGAAAAGCATTATCGCTTCGTCTCCTTGGAGGCCGCTCAATCTGATCCCGCCTATCGTGTTCCGGAAACCTTTGTAACGAAATTCGGATTCATGTGGGGTTATCGCTGGGCAAAGGAGCTCGATATTAAAGTGGATGGAAGCCTGGAAACCGAGCCGCCCGCATGGATCGCGCAATACGGCAAAGAACCAGCGAAAAAATAGCTTCCTCAGCCGTTCATGAGCTAGAGACGATGGCTTTCACTAGGGTGCACAATAACGATATTCTTTATTTTGTGACGACTTCGGTTTCTTTCCGATGTGGTCACACCAATGCGGGTGGCCACAATCCATCCGCAGAGAACCCCCCAAAAATGCTCCCAAAGAATGGAGAGTTACGCTCCGATTCTGTGGGATTTTGTAGACTTTCTCTATGTAACATCGCCCTCTGTTCACCGCCCGGGAAGCTAACCACCGTGGTTTCAATCAAGTCTGCCGTTTCCCGTGGAACACGCACCGCTGGCATGCGGTTTGCTCTCTGAAGGCCAACTTAAAAGATTGGCTTCCCGGGGTGGCCGGAACCGATCCTCGACTCGGTTACCGGTTTTGGGGCGTCAATTGCGAAAAGGGGGCTTGCACCAGGCCCCTTTTTCATTTCTATCGGACCGTTGTTCTCTCTAGCCCGAGAACTGCGTTTAGCTTGGCCATTGGGGTCTCAATGGTTCCCTTAGCGGTAGTTCCCACTGCGAGCGGCCCAACCCGAAGGTTCAGCTCCGGCGTCACCTTGCACGCTCCGGGTTCCATCTTTCCTACTGACAACTGTCAACCGTGGATTTGTGCGCCAAAAAAATGAGCGGCCGATGGGGGGACCGGCCGCTCGGGCGTGGGATGGAGGATACAGTAATCCGAAGTCAGTTTGGTTTTTCTGACCGTTCTGCTGCGCTCGCGAGCAGCAGGACGACACACAGGAGCAAACAAGTTACGACCGCAGTGTTACTCCAGAAAACCCAAACAACTCCCGACTACTTGCGTAGTTTGTTCTTCCCCGGATTTCCCGTCGATAGCTCGCTAGTTTCATTGTCTCCGGTACTTCCCGCTCCTCGCGGGGGCACACCCTTGGTACGGAAGTACTTCCCGCCTACACGCGTTCCACAATCATTCGCTTCATTTTTCTTATGCTTGTTTCGTCGCGTCTATAAAACGTCCATTGTTTGATGCGTTTGGCCCGCACGAGCCCGGCTCGCAGAAGGATCTTCATGTGCTCGCTGGCAGTCGGCTGGCTCACCCCGAGCTTCTCGGCGATGAGCACGCCGCACACGCCGTCCTTCACCAAATCCCCATCCACCTGCGGCGGAAAATGCCTCCGCGGGCGCTTCAGCCATTCCAGAATTTGCAGCCGGCGGTCGTTCGCCAGGGCCCGCAGCACCAGTTCCACTTTCATATAGACAATTAGCCAACTCCCTAAGTATAATAGCACGCGAAACTTGAATTTGAAACCAAGAGATTCCAGTCACTCGGAATCGCGAGCGCATCTCGCGGCTCTTTCATAGGAAGATGACCAAGATGTCTACAACGCCAGTCAATCCAGAACGCATCGCCGCCACGTATCCACTCATCCTTCCGTATATCCGGCGCACGCCGATCGTTGAGGCCAGCGGAGCTGACTTCGGCCTGGATTCTATCAACCTGGTCTTCAAACTGGAATTGTTGCAGCACTCCGGCTCGTTCAAGGCTCGCGGTGCATTCACTAATCTGCTCATGCGAGAGGTTCCGGCCGCCGGCGTTGTCGCCGCTTCCGGCGGGAATCATGGCGTGGCGGTTGCCTGCGCCGCGAAGAAGCTCGGGAAACCAGCGCGCATCTTCGTGCCCACGGTCGCTTCTCCAGAAAAATTGGAGCGCATTCGCGGTTACGGCGCAGATCTGGTGGTGACCGGCGAGCGCTACGCCGATGCCCTCGCCGCGAGCGAAGCCTGGGCCGCGAAATCCGGCGCTCTCAGGATCCACGCCTACGATCAAGTTGAAACATTGACAGCCCGGCCGGCGGAATCGCGGCCAACTCTCTCGCTCCGAAACGCGTTGGCGAATTGATGTTTCCCATCGCCCGCCGCCATGTGCATAGCGTGCAACTCGTCTCGGACTCCGCCATTCAAGAGGCGCAGGAAGCGCTCTGGAAAGTGCTGCGGGTCGTCACGGAACCCGGAGGCGCCGCTGCTTTTGCGGCATTGCTTTCTCGAGGTTACGAACCGCAACCAGGCGAACGCGTTGGCGTTTTGCTGTGTGGCGGAAATACAACGGCCGTCAATTTTGGACGCCATTCCGCAAAACAAGCGGCAGATTCAGCCACTCCCAATCTCAACGCCGCGGCCGCTAGGCCGCTCTAAGGAGCAGGGCATGTCCGTTTACGACCGCCTCAAAGCAATGAACATTTCGCTGCCAGTCGTCGAGCCTCCCGTGGCCGCCTTTGTTCCTGTCGTGCGCACAGGGAACCTGGCATTTGTTTCGGGCCATATCGCCAAAGAGAACGGCAAGGCCTGGGCCGGGAAGCTTGGCGAGAATCTGACCACCGAGCAGGGAAAAACAGCAGCTCGTGGCATCGCCATCGAACTCCTCGCCACGCTGCATGCGGCGCTCGGTGACCTCAACAAAATCACACGCATCGTAAAACTGCTTGTCCTGGTGAACAGCGCGCCAATTTCACCCAACAGCATCTCGTCGCTAACGGGGCCTCCGAACTCCTCGTGGAGGTCTTCGGCGAGAAAGGTCCGCAGCGCCTTCGGCGTTGCCCAGATTCCACTTGGCGCCTGCGTCGAAATCGAACTTGTCGCCGAGATTGCTTAGCTACCAATGGTCTGAGGGAAGATTTGCGTTCGCTGAGCCATTGCAAGATGCGAACGCAGGAAGTCCAACTTTCGAGACCCCGGAAGGAATATCATGGAGTTGATGAGGGAGGTGCCCCGTGTTGCGTAAGATTTTTTTCTTGCTGCCGCTTTTGCTGATACAACCCACACTTGCGGCTGGTTCTGAAGGCAAGGACCGCTTCTTCAAAACAAGTGATGGAGTAAGGCTGCACTACTTGGAAGCAGGAACGGGCCCGGCCATATTCTTCGAACCGGGCTGGAGCATGCCCGCCTGGATTTGGGATGCCCAGATCCGGGAATTAGCCACGCATTATCATATCGTGGCCCTCGATCCAAGATCGCAAGGTGACTCTGACAAGCCCACCGAGGGCAACTCTTGCGAACGCCGCGCGCAGGACATAAAGGAACTCATCGAACATCTTAAGCTCGATCACGTCGTCCTTGTGGGCTGGTCGCTCGGAGTCCCGGAAGTGCTGACGTATGCCGAACAATATGCGGGGCGCCATGTCCGCGGCTATGTCCTCGTAGACGGGTTTGCATGGGATAAATTGGACCCGCAGTTCATCGCCTCCATGATGGGAATGTACAAACAGGTCCAGACAAACCGCCGCGAGTTCACCGAGAAGTTCGTGCGGGGCATGTATAAGAAGCCCCAGGCGGAGGACTACATCCAGCGCGTTGTGGCGGCCTCCCTCAAAATGCCCTCGGACAGCGCCGTCGCGGCTAGCGTCAGCTCCATCAGCCGCGCTGACTGGCGGCCCGCTCTTGCCAAGGTCGATCGGCCTGTGCTCGTGATGTGCCAGGCGCAGTTGAAGGGCATGGCTGCCGACCCGATTGTTTCCGCCATTCCTACGGCGCGCGTCGAACTCTTTGAAGATGCCGGTCACGCGTTGTTTGTCGATGACGCAGTGCGGTTTAATGCCTTACTGGGAAATTTCATCCAGCATCTCCCGGAGCACTGAGGACCGGCCCCGCAAGTTTTTCCTCTTAAGCCGGAAGTGGCACCTCCGCGCTATAAGCGTCATGCGGATTACGGTATTCTCTTCTGACCATGCATGACTTGAATTACTTCCGTGATCACCTGGACCTCTTCGCCGAAATGGCGAAGAAGCGCGGTGCCGTGCTCGACCTGGACGCATTTCGCAAACTCGACAAGGAACGACGCGAACTCATTACCGCGACCGAGCAGCTCAAGGCGCAGCGCAACAAAGCCAGCGAAGAAATCGCTCGCCTCAAGAAGGAAAAGAAGAACGCCGACTCAATCATCGCCGAAATGAAGCAGGTCTCCGAGCGCATTAAGCAGTCCGACGAGCGCATTGCCGAACTCGATGCCACACAACGTGAGCTTCTTCTCACCATTCCCAATATTCCGCACTCTTCCGTGCCCGTGGGCACAAGCGCAGCGGACAACAAGGAAGTCCGCCGCTGGGGCGCGCCCCCTAAATTTGAGTTCGCTCCGAAACCGCATTGGGAGGTCGGCGAGCGCGCTGGAATTCTCGACCTCGCCGTCGCCACGAAAATCGCGGGTGCCCGCTTTGCCGTTTACAAAAGCTGGGGAGCGCGCCTCGAGCGCGCCCTCGCGAATTTCTTCCTTGACGTCCACACGCGCGAGCATGGCTACACGGAAATCCTGCCGCCCTTCCTGGTAAACACCGCCTCCCTCACCGGCGCGGGCCAGTTGCCGAAATTTGCTGCTGATCTTTTCAAAATCCAGGACACCGACTTCTGGCTCACGCCCACTTCCGAAGTCGAGCTCCACAACCTTTACCGGGACGAGACCATTCCCGAAGAAAGACTCCCCATCCACGTCACCGCCTGGACGGCTTGCTTCCGCTCCGAAGCTGGCGCCGCCGGAAAGGACACCCGCGGCATCCTCCGCCAGCATCAATTCCAGAAAGTCGAGCTTTTCAAGTTCACTCATCCGGAGAAAAGCTACGAAGAGCACGAGTCTCTTACACGAAATGCGGAAGCCATACTTCAAAAATTGGGATTGCACTATCGCACCGTGCTGCTCTGCACCGGAGACATGGGCTTTGCTTCGTCCAAAACATACGACATCGAAGTTTGGCTCCCCGCGAGCAACGAATTCCGCGAGATTTCTTCCTGCTCCAACTGTGAAGCGTTTCAATCCCGCCGCGCCGGCATCCGCTTCAAGCCAAAATCCGGCGGCAAGAGCGACTTCGTTCACACCTTGAACGGTTCCGGCCTCGCTGTCGGCCGCACCTGGATCGCTGTCGTGGAGAATTATCAGCAGCCAGATGGCTCGATCGTGATCCCTGAAGTCCTGCGCCCATACATGGGCATCGACCGCATCCCAGCCCCATAAATGAGTGATTTTCGCCCCAACGCTCAATTTCCATCTGAAACACCCAAATTAAAACATAAACCTTTTATTATCTGTGCCTTACAGCGAGTTTTGCTCCTCTCAACCCTTCCTTGCGCTATCCCATTCGCCTCGCAACCTCTTGAAATCACGCCTTTTCGTTTGACTCACCCTTTTCGCCTTGCATACACTCCCCTCACAGGGGTTTGCGGCGGTATTGGGTAAGCGGGCCGCTTGGCAGACACTGATTCCAATGAACTTTCTCGCTCGCGCAATACGTTTTCTGTTCTGGCTTCTGGTACTTTCCTGGGGCTTGCGGCTCCTGCGTCGCATCGTCGGCGGTATGCTCCAGAGCGATACGGGTCCTGGGCAACAATCCTCGGATGCCGCTACCGGGACTCCAACTGCAGCACGCCGGCTGGTTCGCGATCCCGTGTGCGGCATGCATGTGGACGAGACGCTTTCGATTCCGTTGCGCGACGGGGGCGAGCTTCTTCATTTTTGCTCCCCGGCCTGCCGTGACGCGTACGCCGTCAATACCAGGAAGTTTGCGGCAAATGAATAAACGAGGTTCATCTCCAACGAAATCTGAACCTGGACCAAGTCAAAACAGAGTTTTTTAGACAAATCGAGTAGACGAAAGGACCGACGCCGATGGCCACGGTCGCAAAGCCCACAGCCCCGACGAGACAGATAGGCGCACCTCCCATGGTGCCCCGCATCGCTCCCCGCGAGGACCTGAATCCATTTCGCATCGCGCAGATTCAGTTCGACATGGCGGCCGAATTCCTGAAGCTCGATCCCGGCCTGCGGCAGATTTTGCGCACTCCCAAGCGCGTGCTGGAAGTTTCCTTGCCCACCAAGATGGACAACGGCCAGGTGAAGGTCTTCACTGGCTACCGCGTGCAGCACAACGTCTCGCGCGGCCCAGGCAAGGGTGGCATTCGCTTCCATCCCAACGTGACACTGGACGAAGTGAAGGCATTGGCCGCTTGGATGACCTGGAAGACCGCCACCGTGAACGTTCCGTTTGGCGGAGCCAAGGGCGGCGTGATTTGCGATCCCAAGCGCATGTCCAAGAGCGAACTCGAACGCATGACGCGGCGCTACGCCAGCGAGATTCTGCCCATTATCGGTCCGTCACAGGACATTCCCGCGCCGGACGTCTACACCGATGCGCAGACCATGGCCTGGATCATGGACACCTACTCCATGACCGTCGGCCATTCCGCGCATGGAGTCGTTACTGGCAAGCCCGTTTCCATCGGCGGTTCTGAGGGACGCGGTGAAGCCACCGCTCGCGGGTTGCTCTACGTTGTCGAAGAAGCCTGCAAGCTGAAGAAGATTTCTCTCCGCGGCGCGACCGTCGCGATCCAGGGATTCGGCAACGCCGGCGCAACCGCTGCCCGCCTCTTCGCCGAAAAGAAAGCAAAAATCGTCGCCCTCAGCGACACCCGCGGCGGCGTCACCAATTCCCGCGGCATCGATCCCATCAAAGCCATTCGCTACAAGGAGCGTTCCGGCACCGTCGTAGGCATGCCCGGCGCGTCGCGCATCACCAACGACGAGCTGCTCACCATGAAGTGCGACATCCTCATTCCTGCGGCCCTCGAAAACGTCATTACTCTCCACAATGCCGAGGCCGTGAAGGCCCGCATCGTCGCGGAAGCCGCCAACGGCCCCACCACGCCGCATGCCGATGAAATTCTCTCGCGCCGCGGCGTCATCGTGCTCCCGGATATTCTCGCCAACGCCGGCGGCGTCACCGTCAGCTACTTCGAATGGGTCCAGAACCAGGAAGGGCTGATGTGGGACGTGGAGGAAGTGAACGCCCGCCTCCAGAAAATCATGGTCCGCGCCTTCCACGAAATGGTGGACACCATGCGCAAGCACCACGTTCCCCCGCGCGCCGGCGCCATGATCCTCGCGGTCGGCCGCGTCTCCGAAGCCACCCTCATCCGTGGCTTGTTCCCGTGATGGCGCTGTTTGAATCATCAATTCAAGGCGATAAATCCCAAGCGGCCAGTCGGTCTGACTTGCCTGGCTGTTGGTTTATTCGTGTTTTGCGCCCTCTTTATCCTTGGAGGGGTAGCTTTACTGTCTGAATTATTTCGCTCCCTAAGGCGTGTTCCAGGTGCACCCGAATACTACTCCGTGGGATATGCCTTGATGTTTCTCGCGAGTGTTTGCTGTTTTCTTGCGGCGTGGATTGCCGCCATTACGGCGCTAGATCTCTGGAAGTTCCGTAGGCGCGGACGGCTGCTCATTCTTGCCGCTGCCCTTTTCTTCTTCTTGTTTGCTGTTTATCTGCTTCGGGACGCATTTTGGACAGGCTTCACTGGGGTGAACCCCTAAGATGGCACAGTTTTTTTGGACACAGTTTCCGCTTTCGTAAAAGCGTTCTTGCATCTCCTAGCAGGAGAAAGGGTCTGGGGAAGGGGACGGCATTTGAGTCCCCGTCCCCAGCAGTCCTTTAG
>WNFC01018558.1_pt1 | contig 11951 bp, 8 predicted proteins | sample 5400541 | NCBI WGS metagenome assembly WNFC01 (sample SAMN13153342, study PRJNA577476) | soil metagenome | isolation source: 120 cm saprolite under Douglas fir tree site 2 hole 2 replicate 1 | place: USA:California | collected 2015-04-18 | reverse complement strand
CGAAGCGATTTGTCTGAAAACGCGCGGGAAAAAAGAAATCGCTCCGCGTTGATCCCTCGACTCCGCTCGCGAAAAAATGCGAGCTCCGCTCGGGATGACAGACGGGAAGCGCCGCCGAACGAGAAAATCGACAGTCTCTTGTCAGGGGGAGACGCATTAGAGCAGTCGTCGAACCAGAGTATGTCTTCACAGTGGGGAATCGTCGACTCCAGAATGTATAAACTCCAGGGTTCTCCCCCTCTGGGGGAGATTACAGAGAGGGAAAGCAGGGTGCGGAAGGCCTTTTTCCGCAGCCTGCTAGGACCAGGCGGAACGCGAGATCGGCTGTCAAATCAGCACCTGCTCTTCGTGCAAAGCGGCAATCTCCTGGGCTGACATGTCTAACAGGTCGCGCAGGATCTCGTCGGTATGCTCGCCCGCCAGCGGGGCCGCCCGGTATCGGGGTTCGAGCTTGCTAAAGCGCACCGGTAACGTCGGTGTCGGGCGTTCGCCGCACTCCTTATGGCGCAGGTTGACCATCATGCCCGATTGCGCAAAGGCCGAATCGTTGACGAGGTCGAAGGCGCTGTAGACTGGTCCCGCACAAAGCTTGCGCTCTACCAGTTTGGCGGCCAAGTCGTCGCGCTCGAACCGTTTGGTTAACTCCGCGATTTCCTGTTCGAGTTGGTCAACGTTGACAAGCCGCGCCGCGCTGGTTGCGTAGCTCGGATCGCGCGCCATTCGTGGTACTCCTAACGCCTCGCATAGAGTGCCGAATTCGGCATCATTGGGGATTGCGATCGCGATCCAACGATCGTCGCCTTTGACCGGAAAAACGCCGTGCGGCGCCATCTCAGGATCACGATTGCCAATTGGTCCGTGTTCGACGCCGTTCATGAAGTAGTCGAGCAGCGCCTCGGGCATCATCGAAGTGACTACTTCGCACATCGAAACGTCGATGTACTGCCCCTGCCCGGTGCGCGCGCGGTGGTACAAAGCAGCGGTGAGTGCGAACACCATCGCGACGCCTACCGCGAAATCCGGCCAGGTGCCGCCGCCGGCGCATGGAAAGCCATCGGGATAACCCGTCAGATGCGCGGTTCCGGCAAAAGCCTGGTTGGTCGGACCCCACCCGACCGCATCGGCGTAAGGACCGGTCTGCCCGAGCGAAGTCCCCGAGAGCATAATCAAGTCGGCCGGATGCGGCGCAGATCGTCGTAGGCCAGGCCGAGATTCCGCATGGTCCGCGAGGTGAAATTCTCAGTGATAATATCGCTCTTCCCGACCAGGCGAATTGCAATCTCGCGCGCCTTCGGATGGGTAAGATTGAGATAGAGGCTGCGCTTGGAAAAGTTTATTGCGTTGAAGATTCCGCTGCGGTTTATCGACGTTACACCATCGGTGCCGCTCAGAAAACGAACCAGGTCAGGCCGAGTGCTCGATTCGATCTTGATAACATCGGCGCCCAACGCGCCGAGCCATGCGGTAGCGTAAGGGAGCGCATAGATCCAGCCGAAGTCCGCGATGCGTATTCCTTCGAACGGCAATTTCGCCAACCCTCTCCCTGACCCTCCCCCCTCCAAGGGGAGGGGATTCGGGTTGCTGGTCCAATCTTTCACGAGCGTCGTGGTCTTGCGCGCGATATCTGCGGCCTCTGGCGGCCGAAGTCCCGGGCGCGCCCGATGACTTTCACCATTATGTTCGCCGAGGCACGGGGCGGGCCGCCGCAGCCGCCACGGCGTATGGCTGAAACGCATCGGCGCGCCCGGTATGCGAACCCGGCCTGCAACTGGATGGGCGCAATCGACGAAATAGCGCCGCGCCGCGTATTGCGGATTATTTGCCACCTCGGCCGGCGAGTTGACCGGAAACGATGGCACGTGCTCGGCTTGGGCGAGCTTGAAAACCTCCTCGCGCGTGAAGTGCGAGAGCCATTCGGTCAGCAAGGCTTCGAGCGCATCGCTGTTCTCGAGCCGGCCCTCCAATGTATTGAATAGCTCACTCCCGGCCCATTCCGGATTTCCCATCATCCGCTTGGTTCCGCGCCAATGACGGTTAGTGGCGAGACCGAAGCTGACCCATCCGTCTTTGCATGGGAACATGTACTGGATGCTGGTTTTTTTACGGATGAGCAGCCGTTTCCGATAGGGCGCTTCGGGCGCTTCGTGCGAATAGATACTCAGCTCGGGCCGGCACATCTGTGCCATCGCGAGCCATTGGCTGACGTCGACGTGCATCCCCGCGGCACCATCATGCTGGCGCGCGAGCAACGCGCATAAGGCCGCAGCAGCGGCGGTATAGCCGGTCACGTAGTCGGCCTGCCGCCCGGCCAATCGCAAGGGCGGCTGCGTCATAGGCTCCGTTACCTGCTGCATCGGAGTGCCATGGCCGACCACACCCATCTGAGTCGCGACGAGATCCCCGCCCCGCCGATGACGATAAGGTGATTCGGTTCCGAAGAATGTGGTCGAGATCACGGTGAGGCGGGGGAATCGTGCCGTCAGGGTGCGCCAGTCCAATTCCAGCCGTTCATTCAATGCCGGCAGATTGGGATTAAACAAAATGTCAGCGTCCTCCAACAGCTGGTAGAAATGAGTGCGGCCGGCGAGGTCGTCAAGATCGACGGTCACGCCGAGCTTGTTGGTGTTCAGGTAAAGATGAAGCCCGTTGGTTTCGGGAGTGCGTTCCTCGCCGTGAAACGGACCCCATCGGCGTTCGGCCGCCCCAATCCCAGGCGGCTCGAGCTTGATTACCTGCGCCCCATAGTCGGCCAGCAACTTGGCCGCCATCGCCGCGGCAAAAAATGGCATCGGGTCGAAGCACGGCAGTTCCACTACTTTGATACCGTCAAGTGCGAGCGTCGAATCCATTTTTCACCAACCTAGCAGGCTGCGGAAGTTTTTTCCGCAGCCTGCTAGGCCTCCACCCCGTACTTCAGCCGATCCAGCAAATCGACAAACTCAGCCATTGAACGGATTAGGAAATCGGGCCGGTAATGCGGATGGTTTTGGAGTAATGCCATGCTTGCCGGCCCAGTCGCAACGGCTACTGTCGCACCGAATCCGGCACCGATTCCTGCCATCACATCGCGCGGTTCGTCGCCGACGTACATGCATGCATGCGGCAGCACCGAGGCACGCATCGCGGCGTGCTTTAAGGTGTCGGTCTTATCCAGCGCCCGCAACGAACCAACCTCCTGCGTTACAACCTGGTCGAAGTAGGCCGCCAGTCCGACCATCGCGAGTTTCTCGATTAACCGCCGCGCGGCGCCCGGCCGGCTCGTCACCACCCCCATCGTATAGCCGCGCCGCTTGAGTTCGGCCAACGTCTCCTGGACGTGTGGCAGAATCTCCAACCTTTCGGTGCGGTCCAGTTCGGTAATCAGGTAGGCAAAGGCGAGTTTGACATAATCGGAGCGCATCGGCTCGGGAACACCCAACCACGGATCTTCACCGGCAATCGCTTCGAGAAAACGCTCGCGGGTTAGAGGTGGCTGATGTCCCAACTGGTCGAGCGCGTTGCGCGCCGCAATGTACAGAGGCCCGTGAATATCGACCAGTGTACCGTCGAGGTCGAAGAAGATTGCCTTGAATTCGCGTCCCAAACGAAGCCTCCGGCAGATGCCAGGCAGGAGCGGCTGCCCGGCAAGGCCGCACCCCGCGGAAAGCTTGGGAGAGCTTGTCCGCCGGGTTGGTCTCAATGCGACACTACAGCCTTTTTGCCGCGCCGCTTGCAAGCTTTCGGGATCTGTTCGAGCACGCGGGGGGGGGGCGAGTGCTAGCAGGCTGCGTAAAAAAAGCCCTCCGCAGCCTGCTTTCCCTCTCTGTAATCTCCCCCAGAGGGGGAGAACTAAACACTAGCGGAGCCGAAGGCGCAGCGAGCTAACGAGTCCGCGAGGTGCGAATCAAAAGGAAGGAAGCCAATTTTATCGCAAGGTGTAGAAGGAGACTTTTCATAAGGTCAAATAAGCTTTTTCGCACCCTGCTAGACGAGCCCAAGCCGCGATGGGTTGAGACCCGTAGATTCATCGAAACAGAGCGATTTTGGCGTTGCGACGAGCAAAGAATGAAGAAACGCAAGATCGTCTATTGACAGCGTGAGTTGTGGTGGGGATAAGCTCGCTTGCTACATTCTCTACTGTTTCGCATCACGGCGTTGGGACCGGCTTTGTGTTCGTAAGGGGACCGCGTAACACGTCAATAGAGCCAAGGAGGAAGCACTATGAGGAAACTTGGGGCGTTGGCAATCGGATTCTTGCTCGCCCTGCTGCCGTCGCTGGTATGGGCGCAAGCCACCGATCGCAGCGAGATGGACCAGTGGGTCAAGGATACCGAGCATCAGACTGAACCGCCGGTCGGCACCGCCATCACGATGGCGAACTGGCAACAATACAAGAGCGTGATGCCGCTGGGCATGATCAAGCTGTTCCAGGGTGGGTATGGCTGGAAGATGCCGGCGGATGTGCAGATACCGATTGGACCAGCCCGTTACGGGATTATACCGAAGACGTGGGTTGAGGCGACTGAGAAATATGGCTCGCAGACCGGAGTCGATATTCTGCCAAACGGGCACTACAGGATCAAGAACTACTACGGCGGCACGCCTTTTCCCAATCCGAGCGAACCCAATAAGGGGTGGAAAATCCTGGCCAATAACTTCTGGTTCGTGCGCCCGGCGCTGTACGTAAATACCGAACAGAATTACGGCACGGTGTGGGCAGTCGACAAGTTCGGCGACGTAGCACCGTCCTCGTTCGACGTGGTCTACCGCCAGAGCGCGTACATTACCGACCCGGGCTTCCCGCATGAGGAGACTTACAGTCCCGGCAGTTGGCAAACCCAGTGGGCCATGCAACTATCACCCGAGCAGGCACGTTATACTGCCTCGCTCTCGATCTATTTTCAGGATCAGGAAACGAACCCCTTCCCGGATATCTATGTGTTCGTGCCGGCTTTGCGCCGCTCGCTGCGCCTGTCGTCTTCCTCGCGTTGCTCGCCGATATTCGGCTTCGACTGGGCTTATGACGATGCCAACGGCAACGGCTTTAACGGCAGCACCGCGATCTTCAACGCCGATTTCCTTGGTGATCGCAATATCCTGTCACTCGTCGGGTTCACGATGGACGGCGCCGAGTTTCCGGGCGGCTACGATATGCCGATCGCATTCCCCAAGCCTTCATGGGGCAAATGGTCGATACGGCCGATGTCCATCGTCGATGTACATCGCATTCCGAGCGAAGCGGCCGGATACTGCTATTCAAGCCGGGTAATGTACCTCGACAAAGAGTGGTGGGGCGGAACGTATGTCGACCTTTACGACGCGAACCGCAAGTTGTGGAAAATGATTGACTATTTCGTCGATTACGGAGACATCCCCAACCTCGGTAAGAGCCTGAATGGCGTGTCGTCAGTGGCGTATGACCTGCAGAACACCCACATGACGGTGTGGTGCGGCTATGCAAATCCGTGGAAGAAAAAGCCGTACATCAATTCCCAGGCGCCAAAGGAATTTTTCAACGGTGTCAAGTACGGTAGTCCAGGGGGATTGATGCAGATTCTGCGTTAGCTTGACCGCGACGGCCGGAACGGCTGTCGCACCATGGTAAGAGCCGCGGCGGCGCGGTTGCACAAGATTGCGGCAGCGAATTTGACTTTCGCTGCCGCAATTATTTTGCCGGGTCGACCAGGCGAGATGACCAAGAGTTAGCTGGATTCTTCGTTGTGACAGCCGCGGTACACAAATGACAGACGAACGCTTGACAGCACGAGGTATCTCGCCGCTAGGCTCGTAACACGCATCAAGTGTTTAGGTCGCTACCTCTCGGCGGCTGCGAGAAGTGAACCTTGCTTCTTGGGATCGGGTTTGTGTTCGTAAGGGGACCACGTAACACGTCAAAAGAGCCAGGGAGGACAAGACCATGAGGACACTCGTGGCGCTTGCAATCGGATTCGTGCTCGCCCTGCTGCCGTCGCTGGGATGGGCGCAGGGCACCGATCGCAGTGAGATGGACCAGTGGATGAAAATGACCGAGCACCAAACTGAACCGCCGGTGGGCACGACGATCAGCATGGCCAACTGGCAGCAGCATCAGAGCGTGATGCCGCTCGGCATGATTAAGCTTTTTCAGGGGGTGTATGGCTGGAAGATGCCGGCTGACGTGCAGATTCCAGTCGGCGCCCCTCGTTTGGACAACGTGCCCAAGACCTGGCGGGATGCGACCGAGAAATACAGTTCGCAAGTCCGGGTGGAGGTTACACCCGCCGGCCATTACATTCTCAGGAACTATTATGGCGGGACGCCGTTCCCGAACCCCCAGGAACCGAACAAAGGCTGGAAGATCCTGGCGAACACCTTCTGGGGCGTGGGTCCGTCGATGTACGTCAACACCCCGGATCATCACGGGACCGTTTGGGCGGTCGACCGGTTCGGCAACGTAGCACCTTCAACCTTCGATGTGGTTTATCGCCTCAGCGATTACATCACCGATCCGGGTTTCCCCCATACAATGAATTACGCTCCCGGCACTTGGTCGACCCACTGGGTCATGCAGGAGTCGCCTGAGCAAGCGAAGTATACCGCCTCGCTGGAGATGCTCTACGAGGATCAGGAAAAGAACCCTTACGCCGATACGTTCGTGTTCGTGCCGGCGCTGCGCCGGTCGTTGCGCCTGTCGACTCAGTCACGCTGTTCGCCGATTTTCGGCTTCGACTGGGCTTACGACGACGCCAACGGCCAGGGGTTCAACGGCAGCACATCGACCTACACAGGAGCTTATTTGGGCGACCGCAAAATCATAACTCTGACGGATTTTAGTACCGACGGCGCGGAGTTCCCGGGCGGTTACGACATGCCGATCGCGTGGCCCAAGCCTTCTTGGGGTAAATGGACCGTGCGTCCCATGGTGATCAATGACGTTCATCGTATACCGAGTGAAGCCGCCGGCTATTGCTATTCGAGCCGGATAATGTACGTCGATAAGGAGTTGTGGCACGGGATGTGGGTCGACCTGTACGACGCGAACCACAAGCTGTGGAAGGCGATTTCGTATTACAACGACTTCCACAACCATCCGCCGCTGGGTCGTACTATCGACGGCGTCGCATCCGTGGCCTACGACCTGCAGAATACGCATATGACGGTGTGGTGTGGTTACGCGAATGCCGGGAAACTTTTTCCGTACATCGATTTCGAGGCGCCGCCAGAATATATGAACGGCGTCAAGTACGGCAGTCCGTCGGGTTTGATGCAGATTCTGCGTTAGGTTGAAGGCGACGCGGGCAAAGGCCGTCGCACCAGGGTAAGCGCCGCGGCGGCGCGGTGCGGAAGATTGCGGCAGCGAGCTTGGGTTGCGCCGCCGCAATTATTTTGCAGGGCGACCTGGGCGTCACCGCAGTCTGCAGGCCCACGGTACGGACCAAACGCCACTCCGCGGCGCCGCCTCTTTCTACTGGAGGAGCGTAGCGGTTACTGAAGGAGCGTAGCGGTATGGGCCACGAGCGTAATGGATTGGCCTTATTCGCCGCAAAGCTCTGGCTGTTTGGAGCGAAAAATCTTGCGGACTAGCGGCGCAGCCGCGGCTGCGCCATTCTCCCCCTCCCGGGGAGATTACAGAGAGCGAAAACAGGTTGCGGAACGCCTTTTTCCGCAACCTGTTTGGGAGGCGCTTTTCCAGAGCCGGCACTGGTGGCGCAGACGCCGTTTCCGGCACTTGGCTATGCCGTCGGCAGGCGTGTTAAGATCGCGCTAAATGCAAAACTATCCGGAACCCCCACCCTACCCTCTGCCATCATTCACTATTACCTGACCTCTCCCGCAACAGCCTGGAAGAGCGACAGACAGGAGGGGCGAGGAGCAAAGAGGAGGAGATCCCGATGGCTGAGCCCGACGGCGCCGTGGTTGCAACCGCACCCGAGGCGAGCGCCCGAATTGAGTACGAGCTGAACTTATATTTTCAGATGAAACTGATTCGCGCTTTCGAAGAGCGGGTCTCCCGGCTTCATCGCCAAAACAAGATTTTGGGCGGGGTTTATTCCGGCGCCGGCCAGGAAGCAATCGTTACTGGTATCTGCGCCCCCTTGCAGGAAGGGGACTTCGTCGCGCCCCTCCATCGCGATCTGGGTGTATTCCTGATGCGTGGCGTCGAGCCGGGGCGCCTGATGGCACAGTTGATGGGGAAGGAAACCGGGCTGTCGCGCGGCAAGGATTCGTTCCTGCATGGTGGTGACCTCGAACATGGAATTTTCGGTTCGACTTCGATGCTCGGGTCATCGTTGCCGGTGGCAGTCGGGGCAGCCTTGAAGTTCCAAATTAAACGTGAGAAACACGTCGCGGTGGCGTTCTTTGGCGAGGGGGCATCGTCACGCGGTGACGTTCATGAAGCGATGAACTTCGCCGGGGTGCGCAAGTTAGCGGTCCTTTTCGTCTGTGAAAACAATCGCTATGCGTATTCAACTCCGCTCGAGAAGCAAATGGCGATCGAAAACGTCGCCGACCGCGCCGAAGCTTATGGCTTCCGTGGACATGTGGTATCAGGCAACGATTTGCTCGCGGTGGTCCAACTCAGTGAACGCGTGATCGAGCGCGTACGCGAGGGCGGCGGCCCTGCGCTGATCGAGTGCAAAACTTACCGCTATCGCGGCCACAGCGAGCATGACCCCGCGCTTTATCGCGACAAGGACGAATTGGTCGAATGGGAGAGCCGCGACCCCATTCCCCGCTACGAGTTCTATCTCGAAAAAAGAGGCCATGATATCCGCGCGATCCGTGAGCAGATCGATGAGCGCACCCGGCGGATCGTGCAACAAGCGGTGGATTTCGCGGAAGAGAGCCCCTGGCCCGCACCGCAGGACGCAATGGAGGACCTTTACGCGCCGCCATCGGTGCCCAGCAGTTCTAACGGCAGAGGGTAGCCAGGTGGAGCCTAGCGGAGCTCACCAGGCGGAACGAAGTGGAGCCGGTGAGCCGAGGTCGAGCGAAGCCGAACGAAGCTCTGAGCGGAGTCGAAGGGAAACGAGTCCGCGATCAGGTGAAGCGGAGCGAGCCGAGCGGAGGAGTCTGCAACGACCGTTCACAATCGGTGCGTAGCGTAATAGGGAGTCGGCGACGTGCGCATAAAAATAGGGTGATAGCAGGGAACAGCCCGCCAACTAAATGGAAGTCACGTACTTAACTGCGATCAATCAGGCCCTCCACGAGGAAATGCGGCGCGACGAGAACGTCTTCGTCATGGGCGAGGACGTAGGTGAACTCGGCGGCGCCTTCAAGGCCACTGACGGCCTGCTCGACGCGTTCGGGGAAGACCGCGTGATCGATATGCCGATCTCAGAGGCGCTCATCGTCGGTGCTGGAATTGGCGCGGCGATGCTCGGCATGCGCCCTGTGGTCGAAATGCAGTTCGGCGATTTTATCGCCTGCGCGTTTGACCAAATCGTCAACACTGCCGCCACCCTGCGTTATCGCCATGGTGGGCGTGCGGCCTGTCCGCTGGTGATTCGTTCACCGTCGGGGGCGGGGGTTCATGGCGCGTTGTTCCATTCGCAGAATCCGGAAGCCTGGTTTACCCGCGTACCCGGCCTGAAAGTGGTTACGCCGGCCACCGTTTATGATGCCAAGGGTCTGCTGAAAGCCGCCATCCGCGACGGCAATCCGGTGCTCTACTTCGAGCACAAACGGCTCTACCGCAGTATTAAAGAAGACCTGCCGGAAGGCGATTTCACGGTGCCGATCGGGGTTGCGGAGGTGCGGCAACCCGGCACCGACCTTTCGATAATCACCTACGGCGGCACGCTTAATCAGTGCCTTGACGCCGTCCGGATTGTCGACAAGGAAGATGGCCTTTCTATCGAGGTGCTCGATCTGCGCACGCTGCTACCGCTTGACCGCGAAGCGATTCTCGCCACCGCGCGCAAGACCGGCAAGGTGCTGATTGTCCACGAAGACCGTATCACCGGCGGCTTCGGCGGTGAGGTTGCGGCGATCATCGCCGAGCACGCCTTTGACGTACTTGATGGACCGATTCGTCGACTCGGGGCAGCCGATACACATCTTGCCTTCAGTCCGCCGATGGAGGAATTCATCCTGCCCAACACCAACAAGATCGTCGAGGCGATCCGAAGCCTGGCGTCGTATTGAAGAGCGCGTCCGATGAGCCTCGAAGTCACCATGCCCCAGATGGGCGAGAGTGTGGTCGAAGGAACCGTCACCAAGTGGCTGGTCAAAGAAGGCGAGCAGGTCAGCGAAGACCAGCCGCTTTGCGAGATCTCAACCGATAAAGTTGATACCGAGATTCCGTCGCCCGGCTCGGGCATTATCGCCCGGCTGCTCGCATCCGAGGGGCAGACATTGCCGGTCGGAGCGGCGCTGGCAGTTATTGAGAGCGGGGGCGCAACCGCACAGGGGCCGGCCCGCCAGCCGCCTGCAGTTGAGCGAACCCCTGCCGCGCCCGAGCGAGTGCCGCAGATGCCATCTGCTCCAACGCCCCCACCCCCTCAACCGCGCCAACATGCAACTTCGGTGGAACTCGCGAGCACGGCCGTCCGGCCTCGGCCGCAGGCGCCGAGCATGGGTGCGACGCCTCCGTCGCCGCCCCGACGTTATTCCCCAGTGGTCATGCGGATGGCCGAGGAGCACGGGATCGACCTTAGCCTAGTCCCCGGCACCGGTTTTGGCGGGCGCGTCAGCAAGCGAGACGTCGAGCGCTATCTCGAGAGTCTGCGCAGTCGCCAGGCGCCGCCATCGCAAGCTGACGGAAGTCAACCGCCGCCGCCCACTGCTCCCGCTATCGTGAACGCGCGGGCGCCATCCGCCATTTCTTCAATCTTTCGCCCGCCGGTTTACCAGCCTCGCGAAGGCGATACGGTTGAGCCGTTCTCGCGCCGCCGCAAGCTGATTGCCGAGCACATGGTCTATTCCAAAACCCATTCGCCCCATGTCGGCACGGTGGCGGAGGTGGACCTGACGACGCTGGTCGCATTACGAGAAGCACATAAGGAGGCCTTCCGGAAGCGTGAGGGCTTCGCGCTTACCCTGCTCCCGTTTGCGGCGATGGCGACGGTGCGCGCCCTCAAGGAATTTCCGCGGATGAACGCGTCGGTCGCCGGCGATTCGTTCGTAATCCGGCGCGAGATCAACCTCGGGGTGGCGATGGATGCGGAGGAAGGACTGCTGGTGCCGGTGATCAAGGGTGCCGATACTTTTACGGTAATCGGGCTCGCCCGCGAGATCGAACGTCTTCATGCGAAGCTTCAGAAACGCTCGATCACTGCTGACGACCTAACCGGTGGCAGCTTTACGCTGTCCAATCCAGGGCGCGAGGGAAATCTCTACGGCTTCGCCATTATCAATCAGCCGCAAGTTGGGATCCTGCGAATGGGAGAGGTGAAAAAGCGGCCTGCGGTGATCGAAATCAACGGCACCGAAGCCATCGCACTACGCTCGATGATGTATCTGGCGCTGTCGTACGACCATCGCGTAATCGACGGCGTTCTCGGCAATCGCTTCCTTTATCGCACCGCGCGAATTCTCGAAGCGGCAGAGTTCGAACTCTAACCGACTATTGTGGCGTTATTGCCAAGCCGTCAATAATATAGAATACTCCGGTCTCTTCAGTGGCACAGGCTTTAGCCTGTGTTCTGTTCTGAAAAGACCACCGGCTAAAGCCGGTGCCACCTCAGACACACGTCAATCCGACCGTAATGACTACTGAGCGTATAGAGATCAATCCCGCAGTGATGCTGGGCAAGCCGGTAATCAGGGGGACACGGATCACCGTCGAGCTGATCCTGCGCAAGCTGGCGGAAGGCGCGACTGAAAGCGAGCTAATCGAAGATTACCCGCACCTCACCCCAGAGGACATTCTGGCGGCGATCGCTTACGGCGCGGCAAGCATCGCTTACCGGTGAACGGGTTCATTTCGGTGGCGCGATCACTGCGAGCGTTCGGCGGATCGCGTTGCCATCGACGAGCGCGATCAA
>WNFC01018451.1_pt1 | contig 11951 bp, 11 predicted proteins | sample 5400541 | NCBI WGS metagenome assembly WNFC01 (sample SAMN13153342, study PRJNA577476) | soil metagenome | isolation source: 120 cm saprolite under Douglas fir tree site 2 hole 2 replicate 1 | place: USA:California | collected 2015-04-18 | reverse complement strand
AACATGGGTGATCGCCACGAGTTGCGTCTGCTCGTCGATCGCCTTGGCGAAATTTTCCAAAGGGATATAGCCGTCCGCCGCGCGCGCCACGTGTACGACCCTCGCGCCTCGCGGCTCCTGGGCATGCCAGATCTGCGCATTGGTGGGAAACTCGAAATCGCTGACCACCACCTTGTTGCGAGCGCCGGAAAAGTCTAGAGCGCTCGCCAGCGCATTGAGACCGGCGGAAACGGAGGCGGTGACGGCGATCTCATCGGGGCCGGCGTGCAACAGCGTCGCCGTCAACGCACGCACGGATTCATTCTTGGTGATCCATACGTCCCAGTTCGCGCCCACCAGCAGGCGATCCTCCATGTAGGCCTCGAATGCGCTCTTCACGTCGTTCGCAAGCGCGCAATAGGAGCCGCTGTTCAGGTAGGTCTTGCGCGCCAGGACCGGAAATTCCTTGCGCAAAGCCTGAAAATTCGGTTCCATGTCTCACTGCTCCGGTCGCATCGATGTAGGGGTTCAATTATATGCAATATCATATGATTGTGCAATTATACGCCTTCGTGCCCAGTGCGCCTTGATGCGGCGGGGAAGGATTGCTCACGATGCTCGATGAAGTAAAACCTGTCGCGATGCCGCAGATCGAAGCGGCTCGAGCGCGCCTTGAAGGCTTGAGTCTGGTCTCGCCCCTCGTCGCGTGCGACGCCTCGCCGGCCGGCAAGAAGGTTTTCCTGAAACTCGAGAACCTGCAGCCCATCGGATCGTTCAAGATCCGGCCGATCGGCAGCGCAGTCCTCGCGAGAGCGCCGGCCGACTTGAGCCCGGGAATCTACACCACCAGCACGGGCAACAGCGCGCTTGGACTCGCCTGGATGGCCCGCCGGCTGGGAATCGCCGCGACCGCGGTCGTGCCCGTGAACGCGCCGGAAGCAAAGCTCGAGAAGTTGAGGCGCCTTGGAGCACGCATCGACGTGCGTCCGACCGCCGAATGGTGGCGCGCGATCCAGACGGGCGCGCTCGACGGTCAGGAGGGCGTCTACATCGATGCCGTGCGCGATCCGGCCTCCCTGGCCGGTGATGCCACGATCGGGCTCGAGATCCTGGCACAAGCGCCCGACATCGAGGCCATCCTGATTCCCTTCGGTGGCGGCGGGCTTTCGTGTGGCATCGCGTGCGCGGTGCGCGCAATTCGGCGCGATGTGAAAATCATCGCCTGCGAGCTGGCGAGTGCACATCCTGTCAAGGCCGCATTCGATGCCGGCGCTCCGACTGAGACGCAGCACGAGCCGGGTTTCGTCAGCGGCGTGGGCTTTAGCTCGGTATTGCCGGAGATGTGGCCACTGGTGAAAACCATGATCGACGACGTCATCACCGTTTCGCTGACCGAAGTGGCTGCCGCGATCAAAACCTTGGTCGAGCACAACCGCGTAGTAGCCGAGGGAGCAGGCGCCGTGTCCGTCGCAGCGGCTCTGTCCGGACGCTACGCCGAGACGAAGGTCTGTGCCGTCGTCTCGGGTGGAAATCTCGACAGCTCAATGCTCGCGACGATTCTCGAGGGGCGCACGCCGAGCTAGACGGCGCCGGTCTCCTCCGCCACCGAGGCCGCGAGTCCGCCCCGTGCCTTCAAGATGAAATACGCCACGGACACGAGCGCGAGCCATGGAACACCGACGATCCACGAGATGCGCCAGGTTTCCTTATCGAGGCCCATGGTCACCAGCACCGCGCAGAGTAACGTCAACCCGGCAATCTGCACCACCGGAAACCAGGGCATCCGCACCGGCAGGTCCGCCGCTTTGTGCTTCCGGCGGAAACTCAAGTGGCTGAGCAGGATGATGATCCACACAATCATCGCGTCGAACAGCGCGACCCCGAATAAATAGTTGTACGCGAGCGGAGTCAGCTTCGAGACACCGGCGGCCAGCAGAATGCAGGCACCGGAGAGGAGGATGGCCGTGATCGGTGTGCCGTTCTTGCTGAGCTTACCCAAGAAGCGCGGCGCATACCCGCCCCTCGATAGCGAGAACAACATTCGCGAGCACAGATAGACATTGGTGTTCATGCTCGACAGGGCGGCGCTCAGCACCACGAAATTCATGATTCCGGCGGCATTCCGGATGCCGGAATGCGCGAAGACTCGCACGAACGGACTCTGGGTTACGACGGCAGCGCCCGTCTCCGTCCAAGGGACGAACGTGACCACGATGGCGAGCGCCAGAACGTAGAACAGGAACAACCGCAGAGCCATTGTCCGCAGCGCCGCCGGGATCGCCCGCACCGGATCCTTGGCTTCGCCGGAGGTGACGGCGATCACTTCGATGCCGTTGAACGAAAGAATTCCAATGATCACGGCCATCCAGACGCCGCCGAATCCATGCGGCATGAATCCACCGGGAAGGCCGGTGAGATTGTGGAGACCCACGGGTTTCGTCCAGATCCCGAAGATCGTCAGAAGGCCGAGGACGATGAACACGACGATCGCGATGACTTTGATGAGCGCGAACCAGTATTCAATCGAACCGAAATTATTGACGGACCGTGAGTTGAAGTAGAGCAGCACAAAGGCGAAGCCCAACGACCACAGCCACACCGGCGTGCCCGGGAACCAGAAAGTCATGTACACGCCCGCCGCTACCGCCTCGCCGCCGACCGCGATCACCTGCGCCATCCAGTAGGAGTAGCGCGCGACCATGCCCGCCCACGGGTTCAAGTAGATTTCGGCGTAGGTTCCGAACGAACCGGCGGTCGGATGCATCACTGCCATCTCGGAGAGACTGAAGACCATCGCCACCGCCGCGATGGCGGCAATGGCATAGCTCAGTATCACGGCCGGGCCGGCGTAGCCGATCGCGACGCCGCTGCCCATGAACAGGCCGGTGCCGATCGCGCCACCCAGGCCGATCATCACGAGCTGCGCGCGGCTCAGATCTTTGTGGAGGCCGGCCTCGCGGCCGGCAATCGCGGATGCATCCAGGGCAGCTTCCTCGGTGACGATGATATATTCGAAATCATATGTACTCTAGCACGACGGATGCGAGGAACGTCCTGCGACCCGGCTGACGCCGGTAGAGATGCGCTCGCGAGTTCGCGCGGCGCGCGCGACCGCTACGGCATCCACTCGGGTGGCGTGAGACGGCGCTTGCCGTCCGCGGAGCGTTTGACTCCCGACTCATCGAGCGCCTCGCGATCCCATAGCTCGCAAGTCACCTGGCGATGGCGTTGATCCAGTGCCTCGCAGTAATTGGTATACAGGCAGAGGCGGACCTGTGCGCCCCGACCACTCGCGACTTTGCGGAACCAGTCCGGATCGGCGAGAGCCTGCCGGGCGAATCCGACGATGTCAGCCTGCCCGGTCGCGAGTACAGCTTCGGCCTGCTCGAAGCTGTGAATTCCTCCGGCGGCAACCACCGGAGTGGTGAACCCTTTTTCGCGCACAGCCGCGCGAATTTGCGCGGTCGCATCGAGATTCCGTCCGAACGGACCGCGAGCATCGGAATAGTACGAAGGCATGCACTCGTAGCCGCTGCGGCCCGTGTAGGGGTAGGCAGCTTCGCCTACTTTGGGTTGTTTGGCATCGTCGAATTTCCCGCCGCGCGATAAGGACAGGTAGTCCATGCCTGCGCGTGCGAACTCACATCCGAAGAAGGCCGCATCGTGCGCGTCGGAGCCGCCCGAGATGCACTCGTCTGCCAGGAATCGACAGCCTGCTACGAAGTCGTGACCGACTTCGGCTCGTACTCGTGAGAACACTTCGAGCGGAAGCCTCGCGCGATTGGCGATATCGCCGCCATAACCGTCGTCGCGCACGTTCGAACGAGAAAGAAATGAAGCCATTGTGTAGGCGTGCGCGAAGTGGAGTTCGACGCCGTCGAAGCCTGCATCGCGAGCGCGTCGTGCGGCATCGGCGAACAGGGCTGGCAATTGGGCCGGCAGATGGCGAACATGGTCCAGATGCATGTCGGTCACTCGCTCTCGAGAGCCAAACTCCAGTGATTCCAGCTCGCGCGCGTCCAAGACCAATGCGGCCTGGTCGGCGGGTAGCGAAGACAGCCAACCGCGCACTTCGGCATCGGAAGCATCAACACGCCCGTAGGCAGCTCTGTGTCGCGGCGTTATCGCAAGAAATTGTGCGAAGAATCGCGATGGGTGGGGTCGCCGGCGAATCGACAAAAAGTCGATCAGCTGGATGAACAGTCGAGTTTCACCGTTGCTGGCGTCACGGACGACGCGCGCGAGATCGCGCAGGCCGGACAGAAAGCGATCGTGCCCTATGCGCAGCAGCGGTCCGCTGGGCACATCGCGAATGCCCGTCGCTTCCACCACGATAGCTCCGGGGCGGCCGCGAGCGAAGCACTCGTACCAGTCGAGCACATCGGGAGTGACCAAACCCTCTTCGCTCGCGCGCCACGGAACCATGGCGGGAACCCAGGTCCGTTGCGCCAACTTGACCGTTCCGACTTGTACCTCCGAGAACAGCCGTGAGGCCGCCGCTTCGGCCGCACTCGGCCAATGGCCTGAGCGAGCCTCATGTCGAATTCGTTCAGGCGGGCGCCACATCGGCCGCTATTGCCCGCCGGGTACGACGGCGGTGGCCTCGATTTCTACTTTCGCTTGGCGCTCCATGAGGGCAACGACCTGTACGACGCTCATCACGGGGAAATTCTTTCCCATCACCGCGCGGTACGCCGCGCCGATATCCGCGAGCTCTGTATGATATTCGTCGCGGCTCGTGACATACCAAGTCAGCCGTACGATGTGTTCCGGGCCGGCCTGTGCCTGCGCGAGCACGGTGCAAATGTTCTCGAGCGCTTGCCTCACCTGGTCGGCCATACGATCGCTGTTGAAACGGCCCTGCGCATCCCAACCGATCTGCCCGGCGACGAAAATCTGCCGGCCGGAGGCGACGATGCCGTTGCTGTAGCCGCGGGGCCGAGACCATTGCGCGGGTTGTAGAATCTGCGGACCCATCTCACTCATTTATTTCGTGCCTCATTGAGAATCTCGCGCGCGATGATCAGCTTCTGGACTTCGGTGGCGCCCTCATAGATGCGCAGGGCGCGAATGTCGCGGTAAAGGCGTTCGGCGATCGCTCCATGCACGACTCCGCGGCCGCCAAATATCTGCACGGCATGATCGATCGTGCGTTGCGCCGACTCGGTAGCCGCCATCTTTGCCATCGCGACCTCCTTCGTGACCAGGCCGCCGCGATCGCGCAACCACGCCGCTCGATAGGTCTGCAGGCGCGCCGCATCGGTTTCGGTCGCCATGTCGGCCAGGGCGGCTTGAGTCAGCTGCAGATCCGCAAGTGTCTTCCCGAACATCGGTCGCCCGAGCGCATGCTTCGCCGCCTCATCGAGCGCGCGCTGCGCGAAACCGAGGGCGGCGCCCGCGACTGAGGTGCGAAATATATCGAGAGTGCGCATCGCCAGTTTGAAACCCTCCCCTTCAGCGCCCAGGCGATGCGTCACCGGAATGCGGCAGCGCGAGAAGGAGAGGGTGGCCAGCGGATGGGGTGCGATTACGTCGATGCGGCTTTTGATCTCGAATCCCGGAGTGCCCGCATCGACGACGAACGCGCTGATTCCGCGAGCGGCCACGGAGCCATCGGGTCGAAATTCCTTAGGATGCGTCCGCGCGAAGACGCAATAGAAGTCGGCGATTCCGCCGTTGGATATCCAGGTCTTTTCGCCGTCCAGCACATACGAGTCGCCGTCGAGCCGGGCGCTGCATTGAATGGCGGCGACATCGGACCCCGCTTCGGATTCCGAAAGGGCGAAGGCAGCGATTGCTTCTCCCGCTGCGACGCGCGGCAGATATCGCCCCTGGAGTTCCGGCGAACCCGCGAGGGAGATTGCGCCGCTGCCGAGGCCCTGCATTGCGAAGGCAAAATCCGCGAGACCGTCGTACCACGCGAGGGTCTCTCGGATCAGCGCCAGCGCACGAACGTCGAATTGCGCGACCGCATGCGATTCCGAGACTGCACGCTGTGCGGCGTAGGGCACCGAGTATCGCGTCCAGCCGGCCAACCCAAGCTCGCGCACGAGCGCGCGGCAGGCTCCATCAACTGAGGCTCTGTCTTCCGCGTGCGCGCGGTGCGCAACGTGCGTTGCGGCCCAGGCGTCCAGACGCTCCGCCAGCTCACGATGTCCGGGCTCGAAGAACGGCCATTCAAGGAAGTTACGAACGCGCACCGTGGGTCAATTTCCCTGGAACTGCGGTTTCTGCTTCGCCGCGAATGCCCGGTACGCGCGGCGGAAATCCTCCGTTTGCATGCAGATCGCCTGAGCCTCGGCCTCGGCGTCGATCGCCGCATCTACGGACAAGTTCCATTCAGCGTGCAGCATCTTTTTTGTCATGGCATGGGCGAACGTCGGGCCGGAGGCGATTTCCTCGGCGAGCTGCAAAGATTCTTGCAACACCTCTTCGGGAGAGACCAAGCGGTTGAAGAAGCCCCACGCGACTGCCTCGTCCGCGGACATGGAACGCCCGGTAAACAGCAGCTCGGAGGCACGCCCCTGACCGATGATTCGCGGCAGGATCGCGCAGGCACCCATGTCGCAACCCGCGAGTCCCACCCGCGTGAACAAGAACGCCGTTTTCGCCCGCGGCGTACCCAGCCGGAAGTCCGACGACATGGCGAGAATGGCGCCCGCGCCGGCGCAGACCCCGTCGACCGCGGCCACGATCGGCTGCGGACAATGGCGCATCGCCTTGACGAGATCGCCCGTCATGCGGGTGAACTCGAGCAATCCCGCGGCGTCCCGTTGAGTCAGAGGCCCGATGATCTCGTGCACGTCGCCGCCGGAGCAGAAATTTCCCCCCGCGCCGCTGAGAACGACGGCCCGTACGGAATCGACTCCCGCCAGATCGCGGAACAGGTCGCGCAGCTCCGCGTACGAATCGAAAGTGAGCGGGTTCTTCCGCTCAGGGCGATTCAGCGTGATGACGCCCACGCGCCCTTCCTGGCGCCAAAGGAAGTGCTTCGATCGAGGTGCGAACTCGCTCATGTGCGGACATGCCGCTTGAGCTCGCCCAGCAGCTCGACCAGCTGATTCTTGTGCTTCACGCTCATGCCCTCGAACAACTCGATCACCCACTGCTCATGCTCGGCGGCCATGCGCCGGAATTGCCGTTGACCTTCGGCAGAGAGCTTGACGTGGAACACGCGCCTGTCCGTCGGGTCAACTTCACGGACCACCAGTCCCTCCTTCTCGAGGCCATCGGTGATGCCGGTGACGTTGCCGCCGGTCACCATCATGCGTTGCGACAGCTCGCTCATCTTCAGCCCCCGGGGAGCGCGCTCGAGCTGCGCCATCAGATCGAACCGCGGCAGTGTCGTCTCAAATTTCGCCTGCAGATTCTGTCGCACGAAATTTTCGATGCGATTCGTACAGGCGAGCATGCGCAGCCACAGGCGCACGGACAGATGATGATCATCGTGGATCCGCGTTTCCGCGTCGGCGTTCGGCTCGACCAGCTTGAGTGATTTCTTGTCCTTCGCCATTGCCTCGATCCTCTTACGTAACCTCGCCGCCGGCTAAAACGATGCTCTGTCCGGTGACACTCTCGGACCCCGGCCTGCACAACCACATCACGGTGTCAGCCATCTTTCACGATGTCGGTATCCACAAAGCCCGGGCAAACCGCGTTCACCGTGATGTTTCGGCTCGCGTATTCCAGAGCGAGCGAGCGCGTCAGGCCGATGACTGCATGCTTCGAGCTCGCATACGCCGAAATGTAAGCGGCGCCGCGCAGGCCGGCGGTACTCGCGATGTTGACGATTCGACCGAACCCCTCCGCCAGCATGTCGGGCACCGCCTGGCGCGTGGCCAGGTAGGTGCCGGTCAGATTGACGGCGAACAGGCGGCTCCACAGCGCCTCGTCCGTATCGGTGAATTTAGCGCTCGCGGCCTGTCCGGCGTTGTTGATCAGCAAGTGCACGGGCCCGAAGCGGCCGCGCGCGGCGGCGAAAGCGCTTTGCACCGATGGCGGATCGGTAAGGTCGGCCACGATCGGAAACGCCCGGCCCTTGCCGCCCAAATCATCGGATACACGCTGCAGATTGCCTGCATCTCGTCCGAGAAGCGACACGCACACACCTTCGCCGGCCAACACCGCGGCGATGACGGCGCCGATTCCGCGGCTTGCGCCCGTGACGACGGCATGTCTGCCGGCGAGCTGCGCCGTTCCTGCATGCGGGCTCACACCGGGCCTCCGGGCTGCGCGGCGCGCTGCAGGTTTCTCTCGAGTTGAGTTTTGCCGGACAGATATTGCTTGGGCCACCATTGCGGCCGATAGCCTTGCCGGGCGGCGGCTTCCAGCGTCCATGCCGGGTTCGCCAGGTGAGGGCGCGCGATCGCGCACAAATCGGCACGCCCAGAGGCAATGATCGAGTTGACGTGATCCGGCTCGTAGATGTTCCCAACCGCCATGGTCGCGATGCCGAGTTCATTGCGAATCTTGTCGGCGAAGGGGGTTTGCCACATTCGCCCATACACGGGCTTCTGATCCGGTACGGTCTGGCCGGTTGAGACGTCGATGAGATCGATGCCTGCGCTGCGAAAGGCACGCACCATCGTCAGAGCATCCTCGTCGCTGAGGCCGCCGTCCATCCAGTCGGTCGCCGAAATGCGCACCGACAGGGGTTTGTCCGCGGGCCATTGCACGATGCCAGCAGGTAGCCGTGTGCCATGTGCAGTTCGAGCATGTCGAAGCCCGCCTGCAGGCCGAATCGCGTCGCGCGCACGAAATCATCGCGGACCTTGTCCATGTCCGCCCGCGTCATCTCGATGGGCGGCTGGCTGATCCCCTCATAGTAGGGAACGGGCGAAGGGGCGACAATCGGCCAATTGTCGCTGGGCAACGGATGGTCCATCTTCTCCCAACCAAGCTGGGTGGAGCCCTTTCGGCCGGAGTGTCCCAGCTGCAGGCAGATCTTCGTTGGGGAATTGCGGTGAACGAACTCGACGATGCGCCACCAGGCATCGCGCTGAGTCTCGTTCCACAAACCGGTGCAGCCCGGTGTAATCCGCCCTTCGGGCGACACGCAGGTCATCTCCGTGTAGAGGAGACCGGCCCCGCCGAGCGCTCTGTGGCCATAATGAACGAGGTGCCAATCGTCGGGCACTCCATCCACCGCGCAGTACTGCGCCATCGGCGACACCACCACGCGATTCGGGAGGTCCATACCGCGCAGCTTGAACGGCAAAAACATGGGGGGTCGCGGGCCTTCCGCTCCGTCACGACTCGCCAGCCACCGCTCGTAGGATTCCACGAAGAGGGGATCGCGCAGCTTCAGATTCTCATGCCCGATCCGCTGGCTGCCCGTCAATAGACTGTAGGCGAACTGCTCCGGCGGCAGGTGGACGTAACGCGCGACGTTCTCGAACCATTCCATTCGATTGCGCGCGGCGCTCTGCAGCTTGAGGACTTCGACGTGGCGCTCCACTTGATACGCACCGAGCGCACCGTCCAGATCCGCGGTCGCAGTCACGTGGCGGGCGAGAGAGATGGCATCTTCCATGGCGAGCTTGGTGCCGGAGCCGATCGAGAAATGCGCCGTGTGCGCGGCGTCACCGATGAGAACGGTGTTGCCGTGGTGCCAGTGCTTGCACGCCACGCGATTGAAATTGAGCCAGGCCGACCCCCGCAGGTGATTGGCGTTGCTCTGCAGCCGGTGACTGTCGAGATAGCGCCCGAAGAGCCGCTCGCAGAAGGCGACCGACTGTTCGGTGTTGAACTTGTCCAGTCCGTGCGCAGCCCAACACTCCTCCCGTGTCTCCACGATCACCGTGGAGAGCTCTTTGCTGAACTGATAGGCATGGATCTGGAACCAGCCGTGCTCGGTTTGCTCGAAGGCGAACGTGAACGCATTGAAATGCTGAGTCGTGCCGAGCCAGATGAAGCGACACTTGCGTACGTCGACGTCGGGCTCGAAAACATGGGCGTAGCTGCCGCGAGTTCGACTGTTCACGCCGTCTGCGGCGATGATGAGGTCGGCGTCCCGGAAACTCGAGTCGTCGTCCACCTGATGCTGAAATACCTGGTGCACTCCCAACTCCCGGGCGCGCTCCTGCAGCAGACCGAGAAGCAGCTTGCGGCTGATGCCGCAGAAGCCGTGGCCGCCGCTCAAGGTGCGCCGCCCGCCGAAATGAATGGCGATATCGTCCCAGTGGTGGAAACTCGAGAGGATGGCGGAGTGCGTCTCCGGATCCGCCGCACGGAAGTTCCCCATCGTCTGGTCGGAAAAGACCACGCCCCAGCCGAAAGTGTCGTCCGGGCGGTTACGCTCGTATACCTCGATCCGCGCCGAAGGCAGCGCTTTGCGCAGCAGAATCGCGGCGTAAAGCCCGGCCGGCCCTCCGCCCAGGCAGACGATTCGCCTCATCCTGGAAGTACCCCTTTTTGCACGCGTATCGTCCGAGTCCGGCGTATGTTATATTGCCAACTACTTCAGGTGTCAATTAATATTTCGCCGGAGATTCGATGAGCGCACCCTCCCAGACCGCCTCCCAATCGCAGTCCGCCGGTTCCTCGAGCACCCAGACGCTCGCACAGCTCGCCGGCGCAATCATCGCCGGACGCATTCGGGTAGTGGATCTCACCGTGCCGCTGGAATCCGCGACACCGACGATCCAACTTCCGCCGCCGTTTGCGCCCTCCAAGCCATTTTCGCTGGAGGAGATTTCCCACTACGACGAGCGCGGGCCCGACCGGCACGCATTTCGACGCGCCCATTCACTGGGTGACCGGCAAGGACTACGCGAACAACGCAACTCACAACATTCCAGTCGAGCGCTTCATCGGCCCCGCATGCGTCATCGATGTTGCCGCGCAGGCGAAAGCGAATCCGGACTTTCTCCTGACACGGGAGGTCGTGGAGGAGTGGGAGCGCAAGAACGGCCGCATTCCCTCGCATGCCTGGGTTCTCATCCGCACCGACTGGTCGCATCGGACGGGAGCGAAGGAGTTTCTCAACGCAGGGCCCGACGGCTCGCACACTCCCGGGTTTCATCCGCAGTGCGTGCCGTTCCTGGCAAAGGAACGCGACATTCTCGGTGTGGGTGTGGAGACCGTCGGGACGGATGCCGGCCAGGCGCACAGTTTCGATCCCATGTTTCCCTGCCACACCATCATGCACGGCTCCAACCGTTTCGGGCTGGCGAGCCTGACCAATCTCGACAAGCTGCCGCCGACCGGGGCGGTGGTCATTGCTCCGCCGTTGAAGATCGTCAACGGTTCCGGCAGCCCGCTGCGCGTACTCGCGCTCGTGCCGGCATAGGTAATATGGCGCCCAGCCGTACTCGCGAGATGGCGCCCCGCGACAGTTTAGGGAGCTGATCATGGCCGAGCGCTCTTTTGCCAAGGAAGTCCAGTCGCTGCGTCTCGGTGACGGCGAGGAATTCCACGGTGAGGGCATTCTCGCCGTCACCAAGGCGCTTTTGCAATCGGGCGTGGCCTACGTGGGCGGTTACCAGGGCGCGCCGATTTCGCATCTCATGGACGTTTTGGCCGACGCCGAAGGCATTCTCAATGAGCTCGGCGTTCATTTCGAAGCCAGCGCATCGGAGGCGACCGCGGCCGCCATGCTGTCGGCGTCGATCAACTATCCGCTGCGCGGCGCGGTGACCTGGAAGTCGACGGTGGGCACGAATGTTGCGTCCGACGCGCTGGCCAACCTCGCCTCGTCCGGCGTGAAGGGCGGGGCACTCATCATTCTCGGCGAGGACTACGGCGAAGGCGCGAGCATCATGCAGGAGCGGACCCATGCATTTGCGATGAAATCGCAGATGTGGCTCCTCGACCCGCGTCCCCACCTCCCGGCGATCGTGCGTGCCGTCGAGCAGGGTTTCGAACTATCGGAAGCCACCAATACGCCGGTCATGCTGATGCTTCGCATTCGTGCATGCCATGTCTACGGCCGCTTCAAGACGAAAAGCAACCGCAGGCCCGCGTTCTCGGCT
>WNFC01007542.1_pt1 | contig 11951 bp, 12 predicted proteins | sample 5400541 | NCBI WGS metagenome assembly WNFC01 (sample SAMN13153342, study PRJNA577476) | soil metagenome | isolation source: 120 cm saprolite under Douglas fir tree site 2 hole 2 replicate 1 | place: USA:California | collected 2015-04-18 | reverse complement strand
CCGGCTATGTCGTGCTGCGTCTGCCGCACGAGCTCAAGACCCTCTTTCGCGAGTGGCTCGAGGCGCATGTACCGGATCGTGCGCGGCACGTCATGTCGCTGGTCACCGAGATGCATGGCGGCAAGGAGTACGATGCGCAATGGGGCCGCCGCCAGACCGGCACCGGGCGCTACGCCGAGGTCCTGCGCATCCGTTACGAGCTCGCCTGCAAGCGCCTCGGCTTCAAGTCGCGCGGCAATGTCGCCAAGCTCGACACCGCGCTCTTCCGCAAGCCGGCGCGGGCGGGCGAGCAGCTCACTCTCCTCTGAGCTTCCCGGCCCAGTTCCCCTTGCTTCCGGCCGGTGTTACTGTCCGGCCAACGAAATTCGTAAATCACGGGAACTCGGAGGATATGACGATGGCTGGCAAAAGCCTTGGCGAGCGGCTGGCGGCGGGACCGGTGATCTGCGCCGAGGGATATCTCTTCGAGCTCGAGCGCCGCGGCTACGTGCAGGCCGGCGCCTTCGTGCCGGAGGCGGTGCTCGACCATCCCGAAGTCGTCGAGCAGCTGCACCGCGATTTCGTCCATGCCGGCTCCGATATCGTCGAAGCCTTCACCTATTACGCGCATCGCGAGAAGCTGCGCATCATCGGCCGCGAGGCGCAGCTCGAGGAGATGAACCGTCAGGCCCTCAGCATCGCCAAGACAGTCGCCGACGAGACCGGCACGCTGTTCGCCGGCGACATCTGCAACACCAACATCTACGACGCCGCCGATCCTGCGAGCCAGCGTGCCGCCCGCGCCATGTTCGACGAGCAGGTCGGCTGGGCGGCGGAGGCCGGCGTCGACTTCATCGTCGCCGAGACCTTCTCCGATGCCGCCGAAGCGAAGCTGGCGCTCGAAGCGATCAAGGCCGCCAAGCTGCCTGCCGTCGTCACCATGGCGGTGCATCGCGCGCCGGTGACGCGCGACGGCATGACGCCTGAGGATTGCTGCAAGATGCTCGCCGATGCCGGCGCCGACGTCGTCGGCCTCAACTGCATCCGCGGGCCGAAGACGATGCTGCCGCTGATCGAGCGCATCGTCGCCGCCGTCGACGTGCCGGTCGCCGCCTTGCCGGTGCCCTACCGCACCAACGAGCGCGAGCCGACCTTCCAATCGTTGCGCGATCCCCACTGCGATTGCCTGCCCGGCGAGATGCCGTTCCCCGTCGCGCTCGACCCCATGACCTGCAACCGCTTCGAGATCGCCGAGTTCACCAAGGCCGCCTATAAACTCGGCGCGCGCTATCTCGGCGTCTGTTGCGGCGCCATGCCGCATCACATTCGCGCCGTCGCCGAGGCGCTCGGCCGTACCCCGCCGGCGAGCCGGTATTCGGCCGACATGTCGAAGCACGCCTTCTTCGGCACCGACAAGAGCCTCAAGGCGAAGAACCGGGAGTTCGCGCGCGAGCTCTGAGGCGAAGCGGCCCGGGCCGCCAGGGGCCGCCGCCCGCGAAATGCCGGCGATCGCCCAGCTGCCGATGTACGATTTTCCGGAGCTCCGGCCGGCAGTCGATGCGTTGTGGCAGGCGATCGCGGCACAGCTGCGCGCCGCCGGCATGGACGAGGTTCCCGCCGCGCTGTCGCGTGAGCTCACTCATCACGCGGGCTGGCGTCACCCCGATCTCCTGTTCGGGCAAAGCTGCGGCTATCCGGCACTGCATCAGTTTCGCGACGTGCTGCGCATCGTCGCGGCGCCGATCCATGACGCGCCGGGTTGCAGCGGTCCGACCCATTGCAGCTTCATCCTGGTGCCGGCCGCCTCGGCTTCGCACAACCTCGCCGATCTGCGCGGTGCGCGTTTCGCTCTCAATTCGTGGGATTCCAATACCGGGATGAACCTCGCGCGCCTCGCCTTCGCGCCGCTCGCCTCGCGCGGGCAATTTCTCGGCGAGATCGTCGAGACCGGCGGCCACGTCGCCAGCCTCATTGCGGTCGCCGATCGTCGCGCCGAGGCTGCTGCGATCGACTGCATCAGCTATGCGCTGCTCGTCCGCCATCGCCCCCGGCTTGCGGCGGCGACGCGGATTGTCGCCCGCACGGCGCAAAGCCCGACCCTGCCGTTCGTGACGGCGCGCTGGCGCTCGACAGCGACCATCGAGCGCCTGCGCGACGCGCTCGCCGCCTGTCTCGCCGACCCGGCGCTTCGGGCCAGCCGGGAGGCCCTGCTGCTGACAGGAATGTCACCGGCAGATGAGGCGGATTATGGCATCCTGCGTGACTACCAAGCCCGCGCGGAGGATTTGGGCTATCCGTTGCTCGCCTAGCGTCGACTTTCTGTTAAAGTCGGCGCCGGCACCTGCCATCACTGACGGCCGGCTCATGAGAATGCGGCTCTCGGTAGCCATGGCGGGTACCTCATTCAATGACTGTTCGATGGCCCACGGAGGATGAATTTGTTTGGTACCCGCGTCGTGAATGCTCCCCTCGGGGGTTACCCATCGGCGCCATCTGGGCCGATTTTTGCCGGCGCGCTAGTGGGTCTCGCGTTGGCCGCTTTGACGGCACCGGCGCTCGCGCAGGGCCGCGGCTTACCCGACACATTCGCCGACCTTGCCGATAATCTGGTTCCCGCCGTCGTCAACATCTCGACGACGCAGGCGATGCCGGAGAAGACCAACGACAAAGATTCGGCGGAAACGCCGGAGGTTCCGCCCGGTTCGCCATTCGACGATTTCTTTCGCGACTTCTTTAACAACCACGGCGGCCGGGCTGGGCCGAACGGGCCGCGGCCGATGGTTCATTCCCTCGGCTCCGGCTTCATCATCGATGCCTCGGGTCTGATCGTGACGAACAATCATGTCATTGCCGGCGCCGAGGAGATCAATGTCATCCTGCCCGACGACACCAGTCTCAAGGCACAGATCGTCGGCCGCGACACGGTGACCGATCTTGCCCTGCTCAAGGTCGAGCCGAAGCAGCCGCTACCCGAGATCAAATGGGGCGATTCCAACAAGGCACGGGTCGGCGATTGGGTACTCGCCGTCGGCAATCCGTTCGGGCTCGGCGGCTCAGTCACCGCCGGCATCGTCTCGGCACGGGCGCGCGACATTCATGCCGGCCCCTATGACGATTTCCTCCAGACCGACGCGCCGATCAATCGCGGTAATTCCGGCGGCCCGCTGGTCAACCTTGCCGGCGAGATCATCGGCATAAATACGGCGATCTACTCGCCCTCCGGCGGCTCGATCGGTATCGGCTTCGCCATTCCCTCGGCGCTCGCCCGTCCGGTCATCGAGCAGCTGCAGAAGAACGGCAAGGTCGAGCGCGGCTGGGTCGGCGTGCGTATCCAGCCGGTTACCGACGAGATCGCCGAGAGCCTCGGGCTCGACAAGCCGCGCGGTGCGCTGGTCACCGATGTCGACCTCAACGGTCCAGCCGCCAAGGCCAAGGTTCAGCCCGGCGACGTCATCCTAAGCTTCGACGGCAAGCCCATCGAGCGCACAAGGCAGCTGCCGCGCCTGGTCGCCGACACACCGTCCGACAAGACCGTGAAGATGACCTTGTGGCGCGATGGCAAGGAGAGCGCCGTCGACATCAAAATCGGTCCGCTCAATCCGGAGAAGCTCGTCGCCGCTGCTCCTGCCCCCACCACGCCAAAGGATGTCGCCACGGTCGATATCGTGGGCCTGTCGCTCGCCAAGATCACGCCGGATTTGCGTCGTGACCTGGAGCTGCCCGAGGACGCCAAGGGCGTCGTCGTCGTCGATGTCGATGAGGAGGGCGCTGCGGCCAAGCGCGGCGTGCAAGCCGGCGACATCGTCGCCGCGGTCGGCCGCGACGTCGTCACCGCCCCCGAGCAGGTCGCCGACAAGGTCGATGCGGCAAAGAAGGCCGGCCGCAAGTCGGTGTTGCTGCGCATTGAGCGCGACGGCTCTGCGCAATTCGTCCCGCTCCCGCTCGAGGCGAAGCCGTAGTTATTAGCGATTGCCGAGGCTTGTCGCGACGGTCGCCCGCTCGTCGTGCGTCGGCCAGCGCCCGCCCTCGACCTGATGGAAGAAGTCGGCGCAGGCGCGGTTGAAGAGATCAGGCTCCTCGAGGTTGATCGTGTGCCCGCTATTGGGTAGGACGACGAGCCCGGCGGATCTGATTGATCGCTTCATCAGCAATCCCGGCTCGAGGCACGGCTCATCCTCGTCGCCGGTCACGATGAGCGTCGGCACGGTGAGACGCTGCATGCGATCGACGAGTTCGTAGAGCGACGGGCGACGCCGCTGCACCCCCAGCATGGTCAGCGCCGATCCGGTCGCCGCATGCTCGGCGAGGAAGCCAGCGAACTCGGCCCAGCCACGTGGATCCTTGTTCTGGAACTGCACCCGTGTCGGACCGAGAGCGTAGCTCTCAGCCGCCTCGACCATGCCCTGGGTCGCGATCATCTCGGCGGTACGCTCGACCTCCTGTTGAAATTGCTCGCGCTTGCCGGGTTGCGCGCCGTAGCCGCACCCGGCGACGACCAGCGACAGCGCCCGCTCGGGATATTGCAGGCCGAAATGTAGGGTCGCGAAGCCGCCCATCGAGAGACCGACGATGTGGGCCTTGGCGATCGACAGCCCGTCGAGCACGGCGCGAATATCGTCGCGTGCGTGATCTTGCGAATACTTCTCGCCGTCCTGCGGCACCTCGGAGGGCGGATAGCCCCGCGCATTGAAGGCGATGCAGCGATAGCGTCGGGCGAAATACCGCAGCTGCGGCTCCCAGCTGCGGTGGTCGCCGGCGAATTCATGCACGAAGAGGATCGGCGTGCCGCTACCGACCTCCTCGAAATAGAGCTTCACCCCGTCAGTGGCCGTCACCAGCGGCATCGGCGATCTCCTTCGCCCGGCATCGTCCGCGTTACGGACCTGGCAACGATCATAGTCGACGCCACCGAAGCATCAACCCTGCGCCATGCTTCCCTCGGTCTCCGCCATGCGGCGTGCCGCCTCCTGCTTGATCGCAGCGGTCAGCTCGGGCCGGCGCGCCGCGAGTTGGCGGAAATCGTTGAGATGGAGCGACAGGAGGACGGAGAATCTGACTGCCGCCGCCGTCGCCGTTCGCGGCTCGCCGGTAACCAGAGCGATCTCGCCGAAGAACGCCCCGGGTCCGATACGCAGCGGCGGCCGGATACGGATCTCGACCTCGCCGGAGACCACGAAATACATGCAATCGCCCGGCTCGCCGCGCCGCATGATGACCGCACCGGGCTGCACTTCGCGTGAGCGCAGCAGCCGCGCAACTTCAGCGATCACCTCCGCCCCGACGCCGCTGAAGAAAGGCACCTTGGTGACGAGGTCCCAAGTGCGCATGAGATCCCGGCGACGCACCTCCTCGGCGAAGCCGTTCGCCAGGATGCCGGCCAGCAAGGCAAATACCGCAATGCCGCAGATCATCACACTGCCGGCGAGAAACCGGCCGAATGGCGTGATCGGCACCGCATCGCCATAGCCGGTGGTGGTCAGGGTAGTGACCGCCCACCACAGCGCGGCAGGAATGCTTCCGAAAGTTGCCGGCTGCACGTCGCGCTCGAGAACATAGGCGAGCGTCCCGGCGCACAACAGGACGATGCCGAAGGAAAGGAGGACCGACAGCAGCGTGGAGCGCGCGTTGTCGATGACGCGCCCGAGCAGCGATAAGCCCTCGGAATAGGGAACCAACTTGAACAGCCAGACGATCGCCGCGAGATGCGCCGAGAGCTGCGCCATCGACAGCACTGTCGCGGCGAGCACGAACCACGTCGAGCAGAGATCGACCAGGCCGGCGAAGGAGAGCGCCCATTGCAACCGGTCCCGCCATTTGCGCCGCGGATGGGCCCACGGCGCTGCCGGCGTCGCAAAAATCCGCAGCACGTACTCGGCGGTGAAGAAGGCAAGCGCGACGTTGAAGCCAAGCGTCAGCTCCAACTCATAGCGCACAGCGATCTGCGGGACGGTCGACAGAACAACCGTTGCGATCCCGACAACCACCAGCAGGTGATGGACAATACGGAACCCCTCGGCCGCCCGGCCATGATGCCGAGGATCGAGCGTGCGATAGACGGCGGCGCGTACCAGCGGCAGCTTCGGCAGCTTCCAGCGCCCGCGCCGGCGAGATTTCGACGCATTGTGATCGGCGATTCTCCAGCGACCGGCCATCTCAATGCCGCCGCCTGAATTGGCCGCCAAAGAAAACCAACGCGTCGGCTAGCTCCGCAACCCAGGTTTCCCGCTCATGATCGTCCGTGGTCATCCGCATCTCGACCGGCAATCCGACCTCACGCAGGCGCTTGAAGAATTCAAAACTGTCGAGATGCAGCCATTCCTGATGATTGCCGTCGATACTGTGGAGAAGGTAGAGCGCGGGATAGCGGCGATCACTCTCGTCGTAATCCAGTAGCAGGTAGAGTGCAGAGACGAGTTCGCTGCCAAGCGCGCGGCTCGCCATATGCTCGAATTCGCGCACCTGCGAGGGCGACGCATCGGTCGCCGCCGGCACGACCATTGCCGCCGCTAACGCGACCCCACCGGCAAACGATGAAATAGCCCGTCTCCCCCGCATCGAGACGCTCGAATCCCTATGCCCCCCAACTGCGCCACTATAATCGCGGGAACCGCCGCCGAGGCAAGGCGGTAATTCGTGCGGGATACGGGGTCAGTCGCCGCTCGCGCCCATCAACTCGTGGGCGGCACTCAGATCCTCGGGACGGTTGGTATTGAAGAACGGGTCGAGGGGGATGACCGGAAAGTCGACAGTCGCAAGGCGATAGCGCGCCGTCCAGGAATCGACCTTGCGGACGCCCTCGTCGCGCATGGCCCCTCGCAGCGCCTCGCGCAGCGCCACCGGCCACAGGCCGAAGACCGGGTGGGAGCGGCCGCCCGAGGAAGCGCAGACGAGATCGGCGCCTTGCCGTTCCCGGGCGGCGAGGAAGCGGGCGACGAGATCGCGCGGCAGGAACGGTGCATCGGTGGCGAAGCTGACCACATCGGCGGCGCCGGGACAGCGCTGCGCCGCCCAGTCGAGCCCCGCAAGGATGCCGGCAAGCGGGCCGGCGTAGTCGGGAATGCTGTCGGCAACCACCGGCAGCCGGTATTCGGCAAAGCGGTCAGGATCGCCGTTAGCGTTGAGCACCAGCGCCTCGACTTGCGGTGCCGCGCGCGCGATGACATGCGCGAGGATGGTCGTCGCACCGAGCGGACGCAGAGATTTGTCGCCGCCGCCCATGCGGCGGGATTGGCCGCCGGCGAGGAGCACGCCGATGACCGTCACGCAGCGTCGTCCGCCTCGCGGCTCGCCTTGCGCCGAAAGCGTGCCGCTTCCTCCTCGATGTCGCGCGGATCGCCGTCGAAGACAATGCGTTCGGCTCCCGAGAGGGCGACGAAGCGCTTGCCCTTGGCGCGGCCAATCAAGGTCAGCCCGGCCTGGCGCGCGAGATCGACGCCCCAAGCGGTGAAGCCCGAGCGCGAGATCAGGATCGGAATGCCCATCTGTACCGTCTTGATCACCATCTCCGAGGTCAGCCGGCCGGTCGTGTAAAAGATCTTGCCGGCAGGCGTGACGCAGTGGCGATGCATGTAGCCGGCGATCTTATCGATCGCATTGTGGCGGCCGACATCCTCCATGTAGACAAGCGGCCGGTCCGCCTCGCAGAGAACGCAGCCATGGATCGCTCCGGCCGCGAGATAGAGGCTCGGAGCGGTATTGATCTTCTTGCTCAGCGCGTAGAGCCAGGACGTCTTCAGCACGGCATCCTCGGGCAGGCGGATGTCGGCGAACTTTTCCATCAGGTCGCCGAACACGGTGCCCTGGGCGCAGCCGGAGGTCAGCGTCTTCTTGCGCAGCTTCCTCTCGAAATTGGTCCGCCGGACGGTGCGCACGATGACGGTTTCAAGATCGGCGTCGTAGTCGACCGCGGTGATCTCATCGTCGGCACGCAGCATGTTCTGGTTGAGGAGATAGCCGATGGCGAGATAGTCGGGATGGTCGCCGATCGTCATCATGGTGACGATCTCCTGGCCGTTGAGGAAGAGGGTCAGCGGCCGCTCCATCACCACGGCGGTCTCGATGGCGCGCCCTTCTTGATCGATGCCGCTCACCTTGCGGGTGAGTAGCGGATCGTCGGGATTGGGCCTGACGGTGAACTCGTCCATGACGGGATGATGGTGCAGGGAGAGGGGCGGTTCAAGCGGAGCCTGCCGCCGCTCGGAAAATCTTGCCCGGGCGCAAGTGCAGGCCATTGCTGTAACATCGCCCGCCGATGAACGAGATCGCCGCCGCATTCCCCGCCGCCATCGGCCTCATCCTCGGCTGGCAGACGAGCCTCGCCGAAACCGTGCTCCTGTCGCTGCGGGTCAGCTTGAGCGCCGTCGCCGTTGCCGCCGCCATCGGCTTGCCCGCCGGCGCCGCCCTCGCCCTCCTGCGCTTTCCCGGGCGCACGGCACTGGTCGTGCTGTCGAATGCGTTGATGGGGCTGCCGCCGGTCGTCGCGGGTCTCGTCATCTATCTCCTGCTGTCGCGCTCCGGGCCGCTCGGGCGCTTCGGCATGCTCTTCACCCCCGGCGCCATGATCGTCGCGCAATGCGTGCTGGTGACGCCGATCATCGCCGCGCTCGCCCGCCAGGTGGTCGAGGATCTCTGGCACGATTACGCCGAGCAGCTGACCTCCCTCGGCGCCACGTCCGGACGGGCAATGCTGACCCTCTTGTGGGACGGACGGTTCTCGCTCATTCCGGTGCTTCTCGCCGGCTTCGGCCGCGCCATCGCCGAAGTCGGCTCGATCATCATCGTCGGCGGCAATATCGACCACGTTACGCGAACCATGACGACGGCGATCGTGCTGGAGACCAGCCGCGGCGACCTCGCCCTCGCGCTTGGCCTCGGCATCGTCCTTCTCGCCCTGACGCTCGCCATCAACGCCGCCGCCTATCTGATGGGCGCGATCGGGCGGCAGCGGGCGATAAGCGGTCTCTGACGGGAACCGCCGGTGCGCGCCGAGCCGACCATCCTGCCGCTGCGCCTCGACCGGGTGTCCTATGCCGCCGGCAGCCGCACCCTCATCGACGCCGTGAGCCTTGCGATAGCTGCGGGGCCGCGCAGCATCGTCCTCGGCCCCAATGGCGCCGGCAAGAGCCTGCTGCTGCGCCTCTGCCATGGGCTGATCTCGCCGAGCGCCGGCAGCATCGTCTGGCTCGGCGAGGGCGCCGCGCTGCCTGGGGCGATCCGCCAGCGTCAGGCGATGGTATTCCAGCGCCCGGTACTCCTGCGCCGCTCGGCCGGTGCCAATGTCGATTACGCCCTCGCCTTGCGCGGACTTGACCGCAGGATCCGCCGCGAGCGGGTCGCCGAGGCGCTCGACCGGGTCGGCTTGGCCGAGCTGGCGAAGCGGCCGGCGCGCATCCTCTCCGGCGGCGAGCAGCAGCGCCTGGCGCTGGCCCGCGCCTGGGCGCTGCGTCCGGAGATCCTCTTCCTCGATGAGCCGACGGCGAGCCTCGATCCGGCGGCGACCCGGGCCGTCGAGCAGATCATCGACGCGATCCATGCCGCCGGCACCAAGATCGTCATGACGACGCACGATCTCGGCCAGGCGCGGCGGCTGGCCGACGAGGTCGTCTTTCTGCATCAGGGCCGGATCGCCGAGCACGCCGCGGCGGCCTCGTTCTTCGAGCGGCCGGCGACCCCGGAGGCGCGCGCTTTCCTGACCGGTGACCTTCTGTGGTGAGGCGGCCGGCCGCATGGTCCTTGAAATCCACCCGTCCCGCCGTCAAGTGATGGGGTGGCCATCGATGGGCCGGCATGCTTGCGCATCATCGCTTGCAGCGCCGGTTGCCATGCTATGCTAGAAATTAGACGTTCGATGCCATTTCGCCCGACAGAGGCTCAATTCCGCATGATCGACCCTTTCGGTCGCCATATCAGCTACTTACGTGTCTCGGTGACGGATCGCTGCGATTTCCGCTGCGTCTATTGCATGTCGGAGGACATGACCTTTCTGCCCAAGGCGGAAATTCTCAGCCTCGAGGAGCTCGACCGGCTGTGCACCGCCTTCGTGCGGCTCGGCGTGCGTAAGCTGAGGCTGACCGGCGGCGAGCCGCTGGTCCGGCGCAACGTCATGAGCTTGTTCCGGGCGCTCGGCCGCCATCGCGAGAGCGGCGCGCTCGACGAGCTGACCCTGACGACCAATGGCAGCCAACTCGCACGCTATGCCGATGAGCTGCGCGACTGCGGCGTGCGGCGCCTCAACGTCTCGCTCGACACGCTCGATGCGGCGAAATTCACTGCCATCACGCGGTGGGGCAAGCTCGCGGTGGTGAAGGACGGTTTGGCGGCGGCGAAGCGCGCCGGCCTCGCAGTCAAGATCAACACGGTCGCCCTCAAGGGCGTCAATGACGACGAGTTCGACCGTTTGGTCGCTTGGTGCGGCGAGGAGGGCTTCGACCTCGTCTTCATCGAGGTCATGCCGATGGGCGACATCGGCGGCGAGACCAGAGTCGAGCAATACCTGCCGCTCTCACTGGTTCGCGCCAAGCTGCAGAAGGACTGGACGCTCGAGGAGACCGACTACCGCACCGGCGGGCCGGCGCGCTACTACACCGTCGGCGAGACCGGAAGACGGGTCGGTTTCATCACGCCGTTGACGCATAATTTCTGCGAGAGCTGCAACCGCGTGCGCATCACCTGCACCGGCACGCTCTATATGTGCCTCGGCCAGGAGGACGCCGCCGATCTGCGCGCCCCGCTGCGCATGTCCGAAGGCGATGAATTGCTCGAGGCAGCAATTCACGAAGCGATCGCCCGCAAGCCCAAGGGTCACGATTTCATCATCGATCGCCGTCACAATCGCCCCGCCGTGTCACGCCACATGAGCGTCACTGGCGGGTGAGCGACCTCGCGGCAAGCGCTGCCGCGTCGCGGCAGGCGACGGTCGCCTTCGTCGCCACCGACACCGAGGCGGCGCAGAGCGGTCTCGCAGAGCTGACACGGCGCTACCAAGCGAGCCCTCCGGAGCATGCCGACATCATCGTCGCGCTCGGCGGCGACGGCTTCATGCTCGAGACGCTGCACCGCTATCTCGACCGCCACGTGCCGATCTATGGCATGCATCGCGGCACGGTCGGCTTCCTGATGAACGAATTTCGTCCCGACGGGCTGATCGAGCGGCTCGCTCGCGCCCAGCCGGTGACGCTCCACCCGCTCGAGATGACGGCGCGCGACAAGGCCGGTCGGACGCGCAAGGCGCTCGCCATCAACGAGGTCTCGCTGCTGCGCGAGGCGCGCCAGGCGGCCAAGATCCGGGTCAGCGTCGATGGCATCGTTAGGCTCGACGAGCTGATGGGCGACGGCGTCCTGGTCTCGACGCCGGTCGGCAGCACCGCCTACAATCTCTCGGCGCATGGCCCGATCATCCCGCTCGCCGGCGGCGTTCTCGCTTTGACGCCGATCACCGCTTTCCGCCCACGGCGCTGGCGCGGCGCCCTCCTGCCGCATGGCGCCAAGGTCGCCTTCGAAATCCTCGAGGCGGACAAGCGGCCGGTCAGCGCCAGCGCCGACTTCACCGAGATCCGCGACGTCATCGCCGTCGAAATCCGTCAGGACCGCGACATCGCCTTCACCCTGCTCTTCGATCCCGAATACAATCTCGACGAGCGCGTCTTCAAGGAACAGTTCCTGGCCTAGCCAGGGACAGCATTTCGATCCTGCGTCCTTCGAGACGCGCTCTGGCGAGCGCTCCTCAGGATGAGGTCGGTCTTTGATGGCATGTTCAACTCCACCTCATCCTGAGGAGGCCGCAAAGCGGCCGTCTCGAAGGACGCAGGGTGGCCCTCCTGATGACGTCGCAATTTCATTCCTGCACCCGCGCGGCGCCGGTGAAGCTCGCCAGCGCCGAGATGAGGTGGGTGAGATCGGCCTTCAATGTCGCGTAGCAGGCGTTCGGCTCCAGCGTCTTTTCGTCCATGTAAAGCGCGCGGTTGACCTCTATC
>WNFC01007541.1_pt1 | contig 11951 bp, 10 predicted proteins | sample 5400541 | NCBI WGS metagenome assembly WNFC01 (sample SAMN13153342, study PRJNA577476) | soil metagenome | isolation source: 120 cm saprolite under Douglas fir tree site 2 hole 2 replicate 1 | place: USA:California | collected 2015-04-18 | reverse complement strand
TCCCAGACGGGCTTCCCAGGCCATTTAGCCATCACGCAGGATATTATCGGCGTCGTCTTCCACAATGTTTCAATCCCAGACGGGCTTCCCAGGCCATTTAGCCGCGCCGCTCAAAAGAAACGGTCACTTTCATTAAAGGCGTTTCAATCCCAGACGGGCTTCCCAGGCCATTTAGCCTGCTGTGCTTGTAGTCTAGCATGACAGGCCAAAAAAAGCAAGTATTTGCGAGAAGCTCTTTTTTTGGAGGATTTTTGTCACTAAAAAGGGGGGACATATGTTGGCTATTGCTGCGTGAAGAGCCTGCCAGAGGTGTGCGAGAGGCTATGCTCAGCATCACTGGCGCTGCGCCTCTCGCGGTTGAGCTTAGATCACAAACAACAACTCCTCGACTGGTGGTGGCCCACCTACCGTTTCCACACGCTCCACGCAGTTCGCACACAGTGGATAGAACCGCACACTGTCCTGCTTCTCCATCAGGTGCTCTGCCAGCTTGGACCTTAACAGCACCAATTGCTTCCTGGTCAGGAAACATTCGAACAGCGAGTACTGGGTCCACTTGCCAAAACCCACCAGGATGTGATGGATTTTCGTGCGCCTGCGATCATCTGGTATGTCGTAGGCGATGACGTAACACGTCGTCTCACTGCTTGCCTTTGCTTTGCTTTTCATCACGCGCTCCTCACCTGATGTGGAAAGGCGGATAGGCGTCGATCTCGCCGGTCATATACTTGGCGAGCAGCCGCGTTTGCAACTCGATACAGCGCCGGTAGGTGGTCTTGTAACCAAAGATGGGATGAGTGATCTCCTCGTTGAGCCGCTCCTCAAATTTGGTGAAGAAAACCTTGCGTTTCTCCTGCTTGAGACGATAGGCGCCCAACTCAACCACGAAGTCATCGGGAGTGAGCATGCGGTTGTTGAGCAGGGTCAACACTACAGAGTCGACGATTACCGGCCGAAATTCTTCCAGGATGTCCAGCGCGAGCGCCGGGCGGCCATAGAAGGAACTGTGCAAGTAGCCAATGAAGTGATCGAAGCCGACCAGTTGTACGGCGCTGGCGACCTTGCTGGTGAGCAGCGAGTACCCAAAACTGAGCAGGGAGTTGACCGGGTCAGTGGGAGGACGCTTGACACGCCCAGCAAAGGGCCATTGTTCGCGATCGGCCAGGAACTTGCCGAAGCAGCGAAAGTAGGCGGCGCTTGCTGCACCTTCCATGCCAAGTATCGTTTCCAGCGGCGTGCCTTCGACGCGATTGTCTCCACTCGCCAGAGGTTGAGCCACGATAGGCTCGTTCAAAGGCAAGCTTGCCAGGCGATATAGCAAGCCGGTGATCTGCTCGATCGATTTGCCGATCTCGGGGTCGGTTTGACGGCGCTGGTAACGTTGCAACATCGTACGTTGATTTGCAAGTTTGCCGATAACAAAGCGCCGGGCCAGTTCGCAGCGCTTCAGCATATCGTGGTGTACCCGGTACTGAGCCATACGCAAAAGAGCATTCTTTGAAAATGGTGGCGAGAGACGGCCTTTGAACTGGCCGTAATAGCCCAGAAATGTGATCTCGATGTTGCGTTCTAACAGCAGGTGAACGGCAGAGGCGGTCAGCGTTACCTCGCCTGTCACTGCCACGTCATCGATCTTGATCAGCGGGACGCGTTCCTGGCGCGCCGGTGCGAGGACAGCCCCGCCCGTTGCGCGTCTTTCAGGAATTTGCACGAGCAGACAATCTTCGCTGTCACGGCGCACAAGGGCGCGGTCTTCAGTCAGGTAGAGCGTTGACAAGAGCTTCTCCTTTCCTGGTCTGTAGCAGTTTGACTTCGTCTGGCATACATAGCGGGAGCAGGCTGCAATGCGGGCAGCGCATTGCGGCTTTGCCAGTCAGCGGCGGCGGAGCCGTGGCGAGCGCTGCCACCTCGAAGGCCTGAGCGATGGCCGCCTGCGTCCTGCCTCGAAGTTCCGCGGTGAAATTCACCTGTACTCGCCGCCGGGATGCAACGTAGAAGATGTAGCCGTAAGCGAGAGGTGGCTTGTCTGGCTGCCGCTCTTCCAGGCAAAAGGCCTGAGCGCAGAGCTGGATATGATCGTTGAGCCAATCACCCTGTCTCCCATGCTTGTACTCTATAGGAATGAGCCTCCCTTCTTGCTCTTCCACTACGTCAGCAAAGCCCGATAGCTGCAGTGTCTCACTATACAGGTACAGGCGTGTTGTTTGCACTATCTCTCCCTCAGCAGTAGTAGTCGTTTGCGTACCGGCCTGGTGTACTCGCTTGTGCAGCAGATTGCCTTCCAGAACGAATTCGTTTACCAGTGTATCCCCGTGTACAAACTGGTAATAGAAGCGCCGCGGACAATACTCCAGGGCATTGAGCGAGGAGATGGGGATCGACTCCGGGGCGGGACGGTTGTTCATGAGAGGACCTCCATTAGCGGTCTTTCTACCTGACATGTCATGGGTGCTTCCAGGGCGACCCTTGCGGCCGCCCACGAGCCCAATAATGGAAATTGACAAATTAGGCGGGTGATCAAGACGCTCGCCTGTGGGCATGAGTATGTGGTTATCGGACAATAATGGAAATTGACAAATCAGGCGGGTGATCAAGGGGCGTAGCCGCGACATTTATGGCGCCCCAGAGTCTTCAAACGCCTCCTGCTGGTGCGTCAATGGTGATCAAGGGGCGTAGCCGCGACATTTATGGCGCCCGGGGTGGGGCCAAACCCGCAGTAATTTCTTAATCTCCATAATCGGCTCTCTACAGATGTAGAGTGCGGATTTATCCAGCACGTGGGCAGGGCTTGCCCCTGCCCTGCAGCCAGGCATCACTCTACCATGCGTAGTTTACAGGGTGTTGGATCGATGTTGATGAGCAGAGGGCGCGCGAAGCTACTCATCGCTGCCAGGGCTTGACCAGGGGCCAGGTTTGGCAGCCTGCTCCAAAGCGAATCGTCGACGACGCCGAGCGAGCGCTTGAGCCGACTAATCACGTTAGCGTCACCGATCTTGTGGAGGATGTAGTTATTGACCAGCCCTAAAACCTCATCAGGCAGATGTTGAGGGAGTTGCGTCACAAATGCCAGCCCTAGCCATCGTTTGCGACCACGACGCGCAATACGAGCAACCTGCTGGTATAGAATTGGCATTTGTTGTATGCGCTCAGCGGATAAAAACTCATGCGCCTCTTCGATAATGATCATCGTACGACGTTGGGGAGAACCCTCTTCGGCCTCGCGGTAATTTTCATTTTGCGCCTCCAGCAGACCGCGCAAAAACTCGGCAATCACCAGGTTGTTGATCTGAGGTGAATCCGTATCGCTTAGATCGATAATGCTCACGCTTCCTGGCACTGTGAGGTCCTTGTAACTGAGTGGGCCTGCCTCCTCGTTGTCAAAAATCTTTAAACGGATGAATTGCCCCAGTTTTCCTTGCACCACACGCCAGCTCGTCGGGTGTGTAACATGTTCTGTAGCCTCTTTCTTAAGCGTAGCGCTGACTTGCCCCCTATTCTGCATAAAGTGCTGACTATAGAATCGGTAATCTGGGGCAGCGAAATCATCCACTTTCTTTTCACCAGCCGCAAGCTCGGCACAGGCTCTCACAACGTCATACATATGTTTCAACGTCATCCTGGGGTAGCCCGTTTCTATCTCATCAAGTTCAAACACCTGCTGTTTTTCAGTGTCGTTTGACGGAAAGATCTTCAAATCCCAGAGGATGCGTTTTGCGATGTCATAGGCTTTCTGATAGCGCTGCTGCTGCGCATCGTTGAGGTCGAGCATGCCCATCACCAGGTAAGGTGACAGTTGGGAAAATTGGAGGGAAAATGCTTTCGTGCGACCTTTCTCCGGGCAGGTCGTCTCGCGTCCAATAAGATGGTAAACAGACATGTGCTCAACTCCAAGGGCTTTTTTGCCTCGCTTCTCAAGTGCTGTGAGCATAGTAGGGTCCTGTGTAGGCTGGTAGATTTCTGTGTACTCTCCTTCCGTGTCGATCACGACCGTCGCAAGGCCGGACTGTTGAAAGCCGCTAACGAGTAATGAAACAGTCGTCGATTTTCCTCCTCCGGTGGTTCCCAAAATACCGAGATGCCTCGGCAAGACCATTTTTTTATCCGAAGGAATCGCGGCCGTGATCTGCTCATAGCCGACAGGTACACCCAGGGGAATATCGCCGCCTAAGCGCAGTGTACGTGACGTCTCTTCTGTATCCAGGACAAACACGGGGCTATTGGGCAGTGGTCGAAGTCGCGGCGGGATGAGCACACCATCTACTTCCTCTCCAAGCAGTTCGACTTGTACACGGCCATGATAGCGAGGCATAAAGATGCCGCCTCGTACTGCTGTCGTGATCATAATGGGCGCATCACCGCGCAAGCCGTCCGGCTCAGCAAATGGGCCTTTTACGACAATGCCGAGATACTTGCGGCTGTCTGGTACACTGCGAATACGTACCAGCGCTTGTGAAGGTGCGGCATGAATCTCATCTCTGGGCAGCAGGACCGTTACCGTGTTATCTTCGCTATTGGGTAAGTCGAACATCGTACGGCCTACAGCATCGGCGTACTCGGGAGGCTCACTCCACTCGCCGCCTGCCTGGGTGATCTCTTGATCGATCTGCTCAAACACCTCTTGTGGAAGCGGCAAGCTCAGTTGATATTGCTCTAGAGAAGCCTTGGCGTCCTTGTTTGTTTTCTCCGTCATGTTTGAACCTCCTCTTTCAGCGCCTGGTCTCTCGTTCGCCAAGGTAGCGGAACGGGGCGCCAGCTTCGACATATGCCTGCTGGATCATGGCATGAAACGTATTCGAGCCAAAGGTCGTGCGGCAGACCAAATCGGCCAGGTCTATCAGCATCGGAAAGCCCCGGTGTTCCTGGAGCACGCTGTCCGCCATGACTATCAGCGCCGCCAGGTGAGCGCAATCACGATGTGCATAAAACAGGCGTACAGGAGCCTGGGCCGATGCGCGATAGAGTCCGATTACAATCTGTGGCCCGACCTCTTCCACAAATGCCTGCGTTTTGGCCTTCAATCCTGTTTTCTCTGGAAGATGGCCCCCCGCGATATCGCGCATTACCTGTAGTGGTGTTCCAACCAGGGCAAATTCGAGTGGATCGAGTGCATCGCCAAGTGTCAACAGAACGCGATCAGAAGGTGCGCCTGTCACAAACACCCAACGCTTATGCTCCACAAGCAATTCGCGCCACATCTGCATACTCTGGCGCAGTAACGGCATATCCCCATCGATGACCAATCCACCGCCCGTGAGTAACTCGTATGGCACCGGGTGCCCATGGCCCATACGCCAGGGGGCCTGTGATTTGTGCAGGAGGATCGCGCGCTCCGCGTAGGCCATGATGCCGCGCTGGGTGAAGTCACTGAGTCTGTCACGCGTGCTCTGCACATCGGTGCTGTCGCGCTTACGACGGCGTTCGAGCAAGGCCATCGCTTCGTCAATCGGGTCAAGCCCGCTTACACGCAGGTCACGCCGGAACAGGCGGTGTACCCAGGTTCCTTGATCACCGTGATATGAAACGAGTGAGACACCGATTTGTGCAATCGTAATGGGCAGCGTGTCATGCACAAGGCTCGTGCCATCACACGCCTCAACGCCTCCATTGAACAATAGTCCACGATGAATCCGCTCGATGGTTGCAACGTCAACCTTGAAGCATCCGGCATTCACTGGCGCATCAGGATGCTTGAAGACAAGAGGGAACAGCTCCGCACGTATACGCTCGCGGATACGTCCTCCCTGCTCTACAGCATTGGCAACTTCTTGTTCGAGCTCCTGGTACCTGGCAGCAAGGTCTTCACCGGCATGCCATGTATCGAGGTTCAGTGTGTTGGCTACTGGCTCTCCAAATGCAGCTTGAAACTCGTTGCCCTCCATGGCCAGGATGTTTTCCACGTTGGAAAAATCCAGTGGACCATTTTCAGCAGGTTGACCAGGTTCGCTGCTTGCCATCATCATTTATCCTGGCGACCGCCGTTGTAGCTCCCCGATTCATCGAGGGAGCGATGTATCGAGCACGTGGTCGCCACCACATTAGCGTCTCTCTATTTTATTCCTGCCCCAGAGGCAGAGTTTGCACGTATGCCAGGATTTTTTATTCTGTACTATGAAAAAGCCAGTCGCGAAAGGTTGGCTCCCCGAGCTGGTGCAGTAAATAATGTGCGTAGGGAGATGCGACTGTTCTGGGCAACCCATATTCAGCAACAAGATGTTGTATCAAAAATGCCAGTCGAGCTGTGAACCCTCGCGGTGCGCTGGCCTGGCCCATCAGTTCCTGCAGGGGAAGAGCCGGGGCGAGTAGTTCCAGGGTGAGTCGATTCGCCCGCTCTTCAATGTCGATCACGGCGTTGGTAGGAAGACCTTCGTCAGGCCGTTCCATTAAATGACTCATCACCCCTAAAGGCACAGTGCTGAGCACGGCATGTACTCGCTCCGCAAGTGTGGCAGGACGATCTCCGTCAAGCACCGCGAGGATGGACTCACCAAGTACGCTTACTGCCCTTTGCCGTGGAGCCTGGTAATCGAGGAGGAAATGAGCCAGCTCATGCGATAGTGTGATATACTGCTCGTCGTCAGGGTCTTGCATATCAAAGAAGATAGTCCCCTTCCCTCTATAAGCGATGAGACATCCATGAAGACGACGATTGCGTCCGCGAAAGCGCTGGATGATATTAGCCCGTCGTGCCCAGGCATGCACATTGCTGACTCGCAACCCAGAAATAGGGTAGACCTCAAGCGGTAATGTCAAAGTGATAGCCGTTGTTATGTCGCAAGGATACCTGGGCGCTCCTCCTGTAAGCGCCCAAAACTCCTGAGCTGTATTCTCGATGAGAACGGTACTATCCATCGGATGGCGCGTCCTCATCTTCTGTACTGAACTCTTCGCTATCCTCGTAATCACGGGCAGCGAGAAGTGTAGGTCTAATTGCACCTGGCTTTTGACCTAGAGCTTCCCGTGACTCAGCGGCACGAATCAACCTTGCCAATTGCATCATATCAGCGTGAATGTAGTGGGCAATGCGCTCAACGTCCTCGCGGAAATGTGGTGCCTGTCGCGGACGCTCACAGAGCGCAAGCCGGAGCAGTGCCTCGGGTTCGCATCCCAGCCATGCCGCTAGTTGCTGGTCATCCAGCCCTTCCTGCTCCTTATAAAGAGCAAGTGGCCCGGCCAGTAAATCTGGGCGCTTTTGCGCGAGCCGTGCGAGGCGCTCAAGGGATGGGCTATAATTGTTCATTGAGCTTTTCCTCCTATGCGATCTAATTGCTGTGTCATCCTGCGACGTAATCGCCTGCTAATGCGGTATTTTACGAGCCTGACCTGTCTTAGCTTTTCCTCGTAAGGCAAATCGTCAATTCCTAGTACTCGAGCATATGGTTCTGGCGCATGAATCTCGTTGATGATGAGTGCTACAATGCGTCGTTCGGTGGGATCAGGGAAAGCCTCGTCGATGAGCCTCCACAGCTCTTCTACCTGCAATTGGCTCTCCACCGCCTCCTGACTTCCTACTATGTCTTGCTCTTGAAGAGTAGGATCGAAGAGAGATATCTGGTGTGCCAGCACTCGATGCTCTTTAGCTTGCGCATTCTGGAAATCGCGGTAGGCTGCCATGCTGAGGTAGCTTCGCAGGCAGGCCCGGCTCGGATCATATCTCGCGGGTGTATCCCGGTAATCCAGCAGTGCCTGTCCTACTGCCTCCTCAACGAGCATCGGGTCAACGTTGCTGCCAGCGCGGTGATGGACCTCCTGCACCAGGGGATTGTAGAGCCACTCGGCGAGTCCCGCAAAGGCAATAGGATCGTCTCGAGCAAGGATACGCTGGTGAAAGTCATATTCCTGTGGCGTCGCTTTCATAGTGTTGTGACTCCTCAGACTCTATTTCAATCGTGCTATATTATGTTCCCATCGAAGAGCTAAAATTCGACACGTTGTTTCGATCCTTACCACTCGTAACCGGACCTCAAGCAAGACGCCTGAAGACAAGTACAAATTCTTCAGGGTACACCTGTATATTACTTTGCCCAGTTGAGGAAAAACGCCCCGTCTTCTTATCACGGGTACTTATCAGTACCCTTCCTGGTATCTTACGTACTATTCTGCGTTCTAACGCGAAACCGCTGCCAAGAGCCATTTCGCAGAGAGCTGCCGAGGTTGGGATAGTAACACCGCGCCTGTAAGAGTCTCCAATGATTAGAACCAGTCGCTTACCTGGCACTATCACTCTGGCCATCTCTTGAAGAGCTGCATGCATGTCCTGAAAGTAGTAGTGCAACGCGCGAACTTCGCGTTTCACGCGCCGGGCGATGTTACCCGCCGCGAGGAGTGATAACTCGGCTAGTGCAGCGTCTGCTAGAGTGGAACCTGTATTGCATGATGAAGAAGCCTCGGACAAAGTACGATGAGAGACTCCTTTCGATCCGATCCATACTTCTGCTGAGTCGGCAGGGGAAAGAATACTATAATGTTCAAACCAGAGCTGGGTGAGCTGGTGTATTTCTTTGTACTCGTAACAGATGGCGTAGGGGGGACTGGTAATGACTAAGTCAAGCGTCGCGTCTGGTAGAGTCAATTGGCGCGCATCTTCCCCACGAATGCAGCATTGATCTATAAGCTCCGCCGGATGGAGTCCGTGTTGCACTAAATCATCCCAATAGCAGTGGTTTCGCTTTATCATATCGCGTATCTGCCTGCGAAACTCCTCTACAGGATCTCCCGGCACCTTGCATACGTCTTTTTGAGACTTGGTGCTGCCGCTCAACCAGATGGAGCAGCGTTTTAAAATGTTGGAAAACCCGCACAGAAAGAAGATATGTAAGTCGCCTTCTGTTTCTACAAGTATCTGCCGGAAGATACCAGCTAAGCTCTCACGATATTGAGCAAGAAACCAACAGCCGAGGCGTTCTTCTATAGAAGTTGTAGGCACAATATCAATAGCAGTAATAGCTTCTTTTTCCTCCGGGGTCAGGTGTCTCCGCCCGACGCGGGGAACCTCGTTAAGCTGCCTGTCTACCTGTTTCCATGCCTCGGCAAGGTCTTGAGGGCAAATAGGCATACATTTGGCGCGACTGATTAAAAGTGCGACTTGACTGATATCTGATCCCCAAAAGCGCCTTCCCATACGTAGTGCTTCTATACCGGTTGTGGCCGATCCAAGAAAGGGATCGCCTACCAGGTCCCCAGGAGCAGAGTAGACTTCGATAACGCGATGAACAAGTTGAGGAATAAATTTGGCAGGATAACGGTGATAGCCATGTGGTCCCCACAAGGTCTCTACTCGTTTCAAGTGTGCGAAAGTCCAATCTTCTGTCAACTGCCTCTCCTCTTTGCCGCTGCAGCTTTATGAAGAAAGTGTACATGGGCTCAAGCAAATTGGCAAGCATCGATTGATTGATCAGGTGATATGATTAATACAACAAAAATGACACCCATTCTCTCATTTCCTATAGCCGTAGAATACAAGGAGCCTGATCCCTATGCCCCAGACGCTCAACCTGAGCCCTTACCGCCGTTACTTCCCCGCCCTTGCACAGACCATCAAGAACAAACAAGCCATCTATTTCGATAACCCCGGTGGGACCCAGGTGGCGCAGCAGGTCATAGACGCCATGGTAGCCTACTTCCGCGAGTCGAATGCCAACACCCAGGGAGCTTTTGTCACCAGTCAGCGCACCGACCAGGTGATCGCTGCTGCTCGCAGTGCAATGGCCGATTTCTTGCATGCCGCCAGCCTGGGTGAGATCGTCTTCGGCCCGAATATGACCACCCTCACCTTCGCCTTCAGCCGCGCCATCGGCAAGACGCTGCAAGCCGGCGACGAGATCGTCGTAACCACCCTTGATCACGATGCCAATGTCGCCCCCTGGCTCGCGCTGCAGGAGCGAGGGATCGTCATTCGTACCGTCGATGTGCATCCCGAGGACGTGACCCTGGACATGGAAGATATGCGGGCGAAGATCAATGAACGTACCAGGCTCGTAGCAGTGGGCTACGCCTCTAACGCCGTGGGCACGATAAACGACGTGGCAACCGTCATTCGCTGGGCGCACGAGGTTGGAGCCCTGGCGTGGATCGATGCTGTGCAGTTCGCGCCCCATGGCCCAATCGATGTGCAGGCGCTCGACGCTGATTTTCTTGTGTGTTCATCCTACAAGTTCTTTGGGCCACACCTGGGCATCCTTTATGGTAAGAATGTCTACCTGGAGCGCTTTCCTGCCTATAAAGTACGCCCTGCAAGCGATAATCCCCCCGACCGCTGGGAGACTGGAACACAGAACCACGAAGGGCTGGCCGGACTGCTTGGCGCTATCGATTACCTGGCGCTGTTGGGCCGCGAACAGGATAGCCACTACCGGGATGCCTTTAAAGCGGACGTCGCTGGTCGTCCTTACAGCGCCAGGCAGCGCGAACTCAAGCTTGCTATGCAGACAATTATGGACTACGAGCGCGGACTCTCGGCCCAGTTGCTGGCGGGCCTGCGGGAGATCAGGGACTTGCAGGTCTACGGCATTACCAATCCACAAGACTTCGCCCGCCGCGTGCCGACTGTTGCCTGTACCATAAAGGGTCATGCGCCGCGCGAACTGGCCGAATACCTGGCCGGGCATGGAATCTTTGCCTGGGATGGCAACTACTATGCTCTCGGCATCATGGAACGCCTGGGACTCGAAGAGCACGGCGGCGCGTTACGCCTCGGCATGGCCCACTACAACACACCGGAGGAAATCGACCGGGTGCTGGATGCCCTGGAGAGGCTGCCAGCGCACTAGCTACGATACTCTGCTACAGCTTTCAACAGTGTACGTGCCCATGTGACTCAAGGCATTAAATGGCTCTGACACAGATTTTGTGATAAGCCCATCAATAGAGGAATAGTGAGTATTCGTCTGTGCTCAAACATGTGGAGTTGAAAAAAAGATAAGCTCATCCTTCACCAAATCTGTGTCAGGGCCGTTGCCAGAAGAGCTGCGTCAGCGTGTTCAGCAAGAGATTCACACCATTGCGCGTCATTACGCTGAAAAGTGACATAAGGGTGTCGTCATTCCTCTGGTACACTCTCCTCAGTGGATTGCCCTTATGAGAGAGGAAGTGTGAGGACGAAGCTCATGACGCTTTCATGACACTTCCTCCTTAGAGTAGGACAAGGTGCATCACCTGAGTGGTGGCCCGCAATCCTGCAGGGTGGGCCTTTGCTTGAGGAAATGCCCTCAAGTGAACGACAGAAAGGAACATATGCTCGCAACAACTGATACCACACACGAACTCGATGGGAAGCGAATCCTGGTTACTGGTGGAACGCAGGGCATCGGCGAAGCGATTGTGAAGCGCCTGATCTCCGCCGGAGCGACGGTAATGACGACCGCTCGATCTGTCTCACCCAAACTCCAGACGCCAGACCTGTTCATCCAGGCGGATGTCAGCACGGCTTCGGGCGCGGCAAAGATCGTCAAGGAGACTCTTGATCGTCTTGGTGGTGTGGACGTCCTGGTTAACGTCGTCGGCGGTTCATCCTCCCCTCCTGGAGGAGTTCTTGCTTTAAGCGACGATGACTGGCAGCAGGACCTCAACACGAATTTGTTCTCCGCTGTGCGCCTGGACCGCGGGCTGCTGCCATCGATGGTGGAACAGAGGTCTGGCGTGATCATTCACGTCTCATCCATCCAACGACTGCTGCCCCTCAAGGCAACGCTGCCGTACGCGGCAGCGAAAGCTGCTCTGACAACCTACAGTAAAGGTCTGGCGAACGAAGTCGCACCTTACGGGATCCGTGTGAACTCCGTGGCTCCCGGCATGATTGAAACGGCTGCCGCAAGCAGGCTCATCGACCGGTTAGCGAGCAGTTCGGGGACCGACCGCGACACCGCTCGACAGGGACTGATGGATTCACTGGGAGGGATTCCGCTCGGTCGTCCCGGTCGCCCAGAAGAAGTCGCCGAACTCGTCGCCTTTCTGGT
>WNFC01033559.1_pt1 | contig 11952 bp, 12 predicted proteins | sample 5400541 | NCBI WGS metagenome assembly WNFC01 (sample SAMN13153342, study PRJNA577476) | soil metagenome | isolation source: 120 cm saprolite under Douglas fir tree site 2 hole 2 replicate 1 | place: USA:California | collected 2015-04-18 | reverse complement strand
CTGGGGGATTGCCGGACTTCGCTGGTCTTAGCAGGCATTGCTGGTTTTTGTGCCAAAACCAGAGCTGTCAATCCCGCAATGCAAGCGAAGGCGAAGCACTCTCGCATAATTCCGCCACAGCAAAAACGCCGTGAATCTCGTTAGGTCTCGGCAACTTCCGGGCAACGAGAGATTACCGCAAGTCTTTGACTTTCTTCCTCACGGCTGCGAGCAACGGCGGGGGCAGTTCGGAATAGCCCTCCTGAACCGCAAACTGCTGGCCGTCGGTGTAGATCCAATTCAAAAAATCGCTTAACGCGACTGCACGAGCAGAATCAGTGGATTGTGTACGCAGGTAAATCCAGGTGAAACTTGTAATGGGAAAAGAATCGGCTCCGGGCGCGTTGGTCAGCGAGGCTGAGAAGCGATTCCACTGTGGTTTCTCCACTGCCTCGCAAGCTGCGGTGATGCTTTGGGCGGAAGCCTTGACAAAATTTCCGGCGGGATTCTGCACCGCTGCCTGAGAAATATTTCCCTTCACCGCATATTGCAGCTCCACATAACCGATTGAGCCAGCATCGTTCTTCACTTTGTCAGCCATGTCGGCGCTGCGTTCCGCCGCCGTGCCAACCGGCCACTTGGGTGAAGGAGTGATTCCGATCTGGGAGTGAAACTTGGAACTGGCCTTGGAGAGAAAGTCCGTGAAGACGTAATTGGATCCCTTTCCCGATGGACGGTTGATCACGTGGATCGGTAGATCCGGCAAGGTTATTCCCGGATTCAGTTTCGAAATCTGCGGCGCATTCCACGTCTTTACATCGCCGAGGAAGATGCCGGCCAACACTTCCCCGGAAAACCGAAGCTGCTGGTTGACATCGGGAAGGTTGTAAATGGGAACGATTCCGATGAGCACGCCTGGCAGTTCCATCAGACCGCCCTCTTTCCGTTCCTCACTCGTAAGCTGAGCTTCCCCAGCGCCAAAATCACCCGCGCCATGAGAAATCTGCTTGATGCCTTCGCTGGTGCCGACTGGAAGGTATCGCATCTGCATGTTGGGGTTGCGCTTGTCGTACTCCTGAGCCCATCGGCTGTAAAGAGGCGCCGGGACACTCGAACCGGATCCCACCAGGACAACCGCGTTTTGAGCGTTGACAGGAGCGCTCTGCAACCCGGTAGCTAGAAGCCCGAGAGCGAGAAGGAAGACCAGCCAGAAGTTCGAGAGAGAACTGCAGCCACGACGTCGCTGCCACCTAGTTGGCGAGGAAAGTCTTGCCGCTGTTTTCATCAGATGATCTCAGTATGCTCGTACTTATGTCAATCGAATCCGTCCTTTGTTACTGTTCTTTAGGACACGACGGTGTCCCACCGCAGCGTACGTGTGCCGCACAACAAACAACACCCAACGACCAGCTCGCAAACAGTCAAGGGAGCACCCGAGGAAGTCCAAGCATACCGGAGCTAGCTGACGACCGTAGGTTAACATCGTCTGGAGTGAAACTGAATGTCATGTATTTAGGTAACTATTGTCATACTTGGAACAGCCATCGGGACTCGATAGTCGAGGGGCTGCCTGAAGAACGGCAACGCCGAATCGAATATTCTTATGTCCAACGCTGATGTTGAAACCCTCGCACGTGAACTGCTGTCTGCGCGTGAGACGGGGCGGTTAGTTCCTGTTCCTCTCTCATCGTATCCGGGTTTCGATCTTAACACCGCCTATGAGATTGAGGCAGCAATCAAGCGGCTCCGCGAAGCTGATGGACACAGAGCCGTCGGCCGCAAGGTTGGTTATGCCAACAAGGCCATGTGGCGCGTGCTCAAACTTGAGACCCTGGTTTGGGCCCACATGTACGACGACACGGTGCATAACAGTGATAGCAATGCAGCCACGCTGACGTTTACGCATTCTGGTTCGCTGAAGATCGAACCCGAGATTGTTTTCGGCTTGAAACAGCCGATCACTGTGCAAGGACTCGATGCTACATCTGCGCTCGAATCCACGGACTGGTTGGCGGTCGGATTCGAAATCATTGATTGTCCCTTTCCGGAAGGGCAGTTTCAGCCAAGCGATTTCGTTGCGTGTTTTGGGCTTCATGCGGGGCTGGTGATCGGCGAGAAGATGCATGCGCAGTCGAACATGATCGGAAAGCTTGCGGACGAGCTAGCGCAGTTTAAGGTGCGAGTGTTCAAGGAGGGAGAGTTCGTGGAGGAAGGATCCGGTAGGAACTGCTTGAGGAGTCCCGCCCTGTGTTTGGCGGAACTCAGCACGGCCATCCTACGGCGGTTCCCGAGCCAGCCCTTGAGCACTGGAGAAATCGTCAGTTCGGGGACGCTCACAGCCGGACATCAGACCGGTAGAGGTGATTCTTGGAGAGTTGAAGTGGAGGGACTCGATGTCCCCTCACTGACCCTGCGCCTTACATAACGGACTGTGGAAGCTGACTTGGAAGTGTTCTTCACGCGTCTGCTCGGCATAGAAGTAGACGAAGAGCTGGATTGGTGGACCCATCAACCGTCAGTTCGAGCCTAGCGAGCCGTGACTTTCTCAATTGCCGCCCGCAGCTGATCATAAGGGAGTGCTCCGGGGTGGTACATTGCGACCTTGCCGGTGCGATCGAGCAGCACCAGAGTGGGAGTCGTGGAGGCGCCGTAGGCGTCGAAGTTGTATTTGCTGATGGGGACCGGCATGTCGAGCAATCCGGAGTAGAAGCGGCGGCGTACCGCATCGATGTAGGCGAGTTCGTCCTGGGGAGCGGCGTGGTCGGTCTGGGCAGTGTACCCGTAAAGCCGCGTGGGTCCGACGACCGTCAGTCCTCGGGGTGCGAATTCAGAGCGCAACTGAGTGATGATCGGCGCTTCAGCTTTGCAGTCGCCACACCAGTGAGCCCAGAAGAAAAGCAACACCGGCGATCCTTTCAGCGCAGCCAATGGCTGGGGCGTGGAGCCGAGAAACTGCTCGGATTTGAGTACCGGCGCGGGCTTCCCTTCGAGCGACAGCACGTTCAAGTTTTTTTGCAATCGGGCGCGAATGGAAGTGCTGCCATAGGTGCGCAGGGCATTCTGCAACAGCGCAACTGCCTGACTCCGCTGGCCCCGGGCTGTGAGCACCTCAGCTTGGACTTCCAGCGCAGCGCCCAAAGCGATGGGCAGATGGGGCTCGGCGTCGAGCGAGCGCCGCTTGAGCTGGCCGAGCGCTAGAGTCTTGGTCTGCTTGGCATAAGCCGCGGCTTGGTCGTATTGCCGCGTCGTCAAAGCCGCCCGGGCCAGCCAAGAGTATGCTTCGACATATTCTGGTGTGACACCGCGCTGTCCCCGATACGATTGCAGTTCGGCATTCGCTGCCGCGAAGTTATTTTGATCCAGAGCGGCGCGGATATCCTCTACGATTCCTGCCCAAGCGAAGGTTATGAGCGCGACACTGACTGCAAATGAACGGAAAAGCAACGGGCAAATCATGCCTTGATAATGAATGTTTCCAGTAGCAAATTGCAAGACGGCGAACTGCAGCCGTTTTTCCGAAAGCCTGCCCCGGCCTCCCATAAGTCGCGCCAGATCAGTGACTTAAGTAATCTTCCCGCGAATTCTTCTAGCTATTTTCCGGCCTGCCACGCTACAATAATGGTGCGTTTGATCTTGACTGGTTACTGCAACACCCAGTGCCTCCGCTCAACCCAGCGTGACCTGCCTGCAGAAGCCTTGAAAGTTTCAGCGCTACATCACAGAAAAAGGAACTCAGCAACATCATGGAAACAGGAACAGTGAAGTGGTTTAACGATGCCAAGGGCTACGGTTTTATCAGCCGCCAGAACGGTGAGGATGTATTCGTACATTTCTCGGCCATCCAGGCAAGCGGCTTCCGCAGTCTGCAAGAAGGTCAGCAAGTGCAGTTCGACGTAGTCAAAGGCCCCAAGGGCTGGCAGGCGGAGAACGTAAAGCCCGCATAAACCGCTTTCTGACGTAACAATCCGAAAAAGGGCGGCCAGAAGAAAAATGGCTGCCTTTTATTTTTTTTACTGCTGGGCGTCTCGGATCAGGACCACATCAGCGTCCGTGTGACCTCGAACCAGAGCTAGCTTGCTGCCATCAAATGACCAGTGAAAATCCCAGATACGCTCAGGGGTGAAATCGGTGAGCTGCTTGCCCTTGGAGCCGTCGAGTGGTCGGAGCCACAGATTGTCAATTCCTTTATCGCGTGTCGGATACACTACCGCTTTGCCATCCTGGTTGAATCGCACCAACCCGACGCGCGGCCGCTCGAAGTCCAGCCGCTTGAGAACTTGCCCTGAATCGGTTGATACGTGGGCCTCCTCAGACCGTGACCGATCTGGCGATGTCTGGTGTTTTTGATCTTTCTCCGGATGGTAAGTTTGTGGTTGCATGGCGAAAGCCAAGAGCACGCGGGCGAGCACAAAGAAAAACTGGCCGTGTTTTCTCTTCCGTATTCCCCGGTTCACTGCGCTCGAAGTAAAGATAGTTGCCGTCGGTCGAAAATCGCAGGCCCAGATAGTACAAGTCTGCGGGCGGCTGGACTTGGGTGTTGCTATTGGTGGGAACATTGCGCAACCACAAGCTGGCCAGACCGTTTTCTCTGACGAGGTTGAGAATGTAGTTGCCATCCGGCGAGATGGCTGCCAAAACGGACTTGCCGCCATCAGTCACCTTAGTGACGGAGATGTTCTGAAACGGCGTTGGCCGGCTGCGCGTGACGAAGGCATAAACCCCATAGGCAGCTGCTGCGGCCACACCGAGCACCAGGACGGCAGACAAGCCGCCGCCCAATTTATTGCGGCGCGCGGCACTGATCACCGCCGAACTGCTCGAGACCCGGCTTGCCGCCGGCGTGGAGCTAGGGGCTGCTGTTGGAGCAGAACTGGCGGGCGAGACTGCTGGCATCGTCGCCCCAACTGAGGTAACCGGTTGCGAAGGCTTGCGGCCAGATTCCGTATCCCGCTTCAAGCGCTTCAAATCGCCGCGCAAGTCGGCCGCCGACTGGTAACGCAGCTCAAGATCTTTTTCCAGAGCCTTCTCGATAATCTCCTGGAACTTGGGTGGGAGAGCACTCGAAGAACATCATTCATCGCGATATCAAGCCGGCAAATATTTTTCTCACGCAGCATCCGCTAATTGGATGCCGACGTCGAGCAGCCGATCGAGGGGCAACGGCCCACTTCCCAGCCGTTGCTCAAGGTTCTGGCCCTCCAATAATTCCATCGCGATGAAAGATTGATCGTCCGCGTTCTCGACCGCGTAGATGGTGCAAATGTTCGGATGGTTAAGAGCCGATGCGGTGCGCGCTTCAAAAAGAAATCGATCGAGCGCTGTCTGATCCCGCAACATTTCCGCAGGCAGGAATTTGAGGGCTACTCCTCGGCCCAGAATGAGGTCCTGCGCCTCATAGACCACGCCCATCCCGCCGCTGCCGAGTTGGCCGGTGATGCGGTAATGCGAGATGGTCTGATTAATCATCAGGAAGTCGGGAGTTCATATTAGGAGCGATGAAACAGGCAGTCAATCGCCGGGTGAGCGGTCGAGCAGACGCCTACACCGCGGCGGCACAGCTGCCGGAGTCACGCCCGGAATGCGTGAGGCTTGAGCGAGAGTCCGAGGTTGAATTTTCGCCAGCTTCTCCTGCATCTCGCGCGATAGCCCGCTCACTGAACTGTAGTTGAACCAGTCGGGAATTGTCCGCTGCTCAGACTTTTTCAAGCGGTCGATGGCGCGCTGCTGCTGAAGCAAATATCCCTCATACTTGATTTCTGTTTCGACCGACTTGAGTTCATTGCGCTCCGAAGAAGAAAGAGAAGCCGTGGATTCTTGAGAACCCGCAGAAACTCGCTCCCGCTCAAAGAATTCCGGCTTGGACTCGCGAAGAATTTGAACCAAGTGACCGACTTCAATCTCGGGGCGCTTCAAAAGTTGAGCAAGAGTTAGGCCCATAGGGGCAGGCGTCATTCCGGCTGCTGCCGAGCTGCACTCGGTTGGGACCGAGGGCGCAGCCGTCTCCCCGCAGCGCGAGGAAGCGGCGATCTGGTCCAGCATTGAAACCGTGAGTTTGGTTTTCTCCAGCCATTGCTTGAGGTCCTCGAAACGCCGCTGCTTGGCCTGAAACTCTCCCCATGCTTCGTCCGAGATCAATCCCACGCGCCGTCCGTGCGGCGTCAACCGCCGATCGGCGTTGTCGATGCGCAAATGCAGCCGGAACTCCGCCCGCGAGGTAAACATACGATACGGTTCATTCGTGCCCTTCGAAATCAGATCATCGATGAGAATGGCGGTATAAGCCTCGGTGCGATTGAGAATGAGCGGAGCCTCATCCTTCACCTTCAGCGCGGCGTTAATACCCGCCATCAGACCCTGGCACGCAGCTTCTTCGTAACCTGATGTTCCATTAATCTGGCCGGCTAGAAAAAGATTGGCAATCTTCTTGGTCTCGAGTGTGCGCTCAAGCTCAGTGGGATCAATCGAGTCGTATTCGATGGCATAGCCAGGCCGCAGCATCTCGGCATTCTCGAGTCCGGGAATAGACTTCAGAATCGCCCACTGCACTTCCACCGGCAACGAAGTACTCATGCCATTCACGTAGATTTCGTGCGTGTTCAGCCCCTCAGGCTCGAGGAAGAGCTGGTGCATGGCCTTATCAGGAAACTTGACGATCTTGTCTTCGATCGAAGGGCAATAGCGCGGACCGATGGACTGAATCTGTCCGCTGTACATGGGCGACCGGTGCACGTTTTCACGGATGATGCGATGCGTTTCCGCAGTGGTCCAGGCGATGTAGCAAGGCACTTGCGAATCGTGATGCGCCACGCGCTTGGTGCGAAAGCTGAACGGAGTCGGATCAGCATCGCCCGGCTGCTCTAGAAAGCGCGACCAGTCGATGGTGCGACCGTCAAGACGCGGCGGCGTCCCCGTCTTAAGCCGGCAACCCCGCAAGCCCAACTTTTTCAAAGACTCGCCCAGAAGCACGGCCGCCGGTTCGCCGGAGCGTCCCGCAGGATACTGCTGTTCGCCGCAGTGGATAAGGCCGTTAAGAAAGGTGCCGGTCGTGATCACGACCGCGCCCGCGCCAACGGTACGTCCGTCGCGCAGACGAATGCCAAGAACCCGGCGGCGGCGCGAGTTCTCGGTTCCCCGTTCAAGGTCCTCAGTAAAATGAGGGCCGTTTTCTGGCTGATCGCTGAGAGTTGAAAGCTGAGAGCGTTCCCCGGCCAACTCTTCCCCAGCATTTCCCGGCTGAATGCTGAATGCTGAGTCCTGACCACGGTCCTCCAGAATCAACTCCGCCACTTCCGCCTGCTTGATTTTAAGATTCGGCTGCGCCTCCAAAACCTCGCGCATCTCGAAGCGATATGCCTGTTTGTCACACTGTGCGCGCGGAGACCAGACCGCCGGCCCACGAGAAGTATTAAGCAATCGGAATTGAATACCCACTGCGTCCGTGATTTCGCCCATGATGCCGCCCAAGGCATCCACTTCCCTCACCAGATGTCCCTTGGCGATTCCGCCCACCGCCGGATTGCATGACATCTGCGCAATGAGATCGACGTTCAGGGTATACAGCCCCGTCTTCAGACCCATGCGGGCCGCGGCAACCGCAGCCTCGCACCCGGCATGCCCGGCGCCCACCACGACCAAGTCGAATTGTTCAGTAAATTGCATGCAGGCGTTACCGCATCGAGGCATTGCACTCCCAGCTTAAGCTTTCATTTTAACAATTTAAACCGCCCACGTATTCCAGCACACTTGCCGACTCGCATGTCCGTCCGTATAGTAGTGACTCACCCTCGGTACTCATCGGAGCCAGCTATGAACCCCGCTGATTTTTTTGAGCAGTTAGAAGCGCGCATCGCCAAGTACGGTCTGCTCTGCCATCCGTTTTACCAGGCGTGGAGCGCGGGCGAATTAAGCCGCGACCAGGTTCGCGCATATGCCCAGGATTACTATCATCACGTAGCCGCGTTCCCGTCATACCTGGCGGAGTTTGGCATCCGGCTCGACGAATGCGAATTGCGCCGCGCTGTGCTCGCCAACATGCGCGACGAACTTGGTCAGGAGAAAAATGGTTCCGGCCGATCGCACGCCGACATTTGGCGCGACTTTGCCGAAGGCATGGGAGCGAGCCGCGACATGCGCGGGCATACGCCCGTCGCCGAGATCAAGCAGTTGATCAATCACTTTCACCGTGTAGCCAGCGAAGGCACTCCGGCCGAAGCGCTGGCCGCGTTCTACGCCTACGAATCGCAGGTGCCCGGCGTGGCGAAAGAAAAAGAGCGCGGCCTGCGCGCCATGTATGGTGCCGATGACAAAACCTGCGGCTACTTCACACTGCACGCCGCCGCTGATATATACCATTCGCGGGTCTGGCGGGAGCAATTGGAAAAGCAGATCGAAGCCAATCCCGAGGTCGCGGAGAAGGCGATGGCGGCCGCAGAAGACGCCGCGCAGGCTTTGTGGCATGCTCTCGACGGAATCGAATGGCGGCGGATGCAACAGGTAGCTTAGCTCCTCCCGCAAGGGATTACGGTTGAGCCAATGATTCGTTAGAATCATTGGCTCGTTGTTTTTTTTGTGGACGGGGGATAACCCCATGACTGATCGGGAGCATCGGCAGAACCAGGCAACAATCTTTCGCGCCCTGCACTCGGGTCCCGAAATCCTGCTGCTCCCCAATGTCTGGGATGTGGCCAGCGCGCGGCTCATTGAAGATTCCGGTTACAAAGCGATTGCCACGACCAGCGCCGGTATCGCTTTCTCGCTCGGTTATCCCGATGGGCAGAAAATTTCACGTGAAGAAATGCTTGCGTCAATCGCGAGGATAGTCCGAGCGGTGAAAGTGCCCCTCTCCGCGGATGTGGAGGCCGGCTACGGCGATAAGCCAGAGGATGCGGCCCTGACCGCCCGCGCCGTGGTCGAAGCCGGCGCTGTGGGCATGAATCTGGAGGACGCAACCGGTGATCCCGAGCGTCCGCTGGTTGACCTCCCGCTGCAACTCGAAAAAATTCAAAGTGTAAGGCAAGCTGCACGACAGTTAAACGTTCCCCTCGTCCTGAACGCCAGGACCGATGTCTACCTCTTGCAAGTGGGTGACGCCGACAAGCGCTACGACCAAGCACTCGACCGCCTCCAAGCCTTCCGCGACGCCGGTGCGGACTGCGTGTTTCTTCCCGGGGTTCGAGATCCAGAAACGATTCGGCGGATGGTCGCAGACTTGGGCTTTCCGCTGAACATTCTGGCCGGGCCTGGTTCCCCTTCTGTGCCCGAGTTGCGCAAGCTGGGAGTTGCTCGCGTCAGCTTGGGCTCAGGGCCGATGAGGGCTGCGATGGGCGTTTTGCGCCGCATTGCAGACGAACTGAAAAGCACGGGCACGTACGCAGCAATGGAAGGCGCGCCCTCTCACGCCGAAATGAATCGCCTCTTCCCATGCTACTCGGAGTAATCTCCGATACTCACGGCCTCCTCCGGCCTGAGGCCGTCGAAGCTCTCCGCGGCGCACAGCAAGTCATTCACGCCGGCGATGTGGGCTCGCCTGAGATTCTCAAAAAACTCGCAACCATCGCCCCAGTGACTGCCGTGCGCGGCAATGTGGATAAGGACGCATGGGCGCAACAGCTTCCGGAGACCCAAGTGCTCGAAACCGGCGGAATCTCAATTTACCTCTTGCACGATCTGATGCAGTTGGACGTGAAACCCGAGGCGGCAGGATTTCGCGTCGTCATTTCCGGACACAGCCATATCCCCAAGCAGGAAGTCCGCAATGGAGTCCTGTATTTCAATCCCGGCAGCGCCGGTCCCCGCCCGCCGCTTTAAATGGCCGGTAAGTGTGGGCAGGCTGAGTATTGAGGGCGGCGAGGTGAGCGCAGAGCTAGTGACATTGGATGTTTAGCCGCACCCCTCGCTACGCTTTCAGCGGCAAGTTGAGCAGCAGCAGGAGCGCCGCCTTTCGATGAGCCTTCATGGACGCTCTCACTTCTCGACCGCAGCGACGGAGTGGTTGATCGATCACTCTCCTGCCACCCACGAATCTGTTAAATGGAACCCCAGCTTTCCAGCTCAGCAGATACCAGCACAAGGTTCCAAAAACGCCGAACCAGAGCAAAGGATGAACGTACCACCACCCTATCGGAAACAATATGATTGAAACGGGAAGTCAACATAAAACATATACTGCCATCCCCATTCGAAGTTTGCGACTGTAGCTCTCGAGGCAGGCGCAAAAGAGCGCAGCTGCATGATTCGATTCTCGACGTCTAAATTGGAGTGGAGCGAACAGGCAATGCCATGGCCGAATGCTGAATTGTCATTCGCTGATCGCTGACTTGCGGAAGCCGGACTTCCGCCCTCCGATTGCTACAATCCAACCAATGTCCCTCCACTTTCAGATCGAGGCCAGGCACGGCGCCGCCCGCACCGGACGCCTGATCACTCCCCATGGCGAAGTCGAGACCCCGGTTTTCATGCCGGTGGGCACGCTGGCATCTGTGAAGGGCACGCCGCAGGATGTCCTCGAGGAAATCGGCGTTCAAATTCTCCTCGGAAATACGTATCACCTATACTTGCGTCCCGGCGTTGAAACCGTCCGTAGGCTGGGCGGGCTACACCGCTTCATGTCATGGCCGCGTGCGATTTTGACCGATTCCGGGGGATTCCAAGTCTTCAGCCTGAATGATCTTCGCAAGATCAATGAACAAGGTGTCACCTTCCGCTCCCATCTTGATGGCTCATCACACTTCTTCAGCCCAGAAAGCGCAATGGAGACCCAGATCGGTCTCGGCGCCGACATTGTTATGGCCTTCGACGAATGCACCGAATTTCCTGCAGACGGGGCACGCGCAAGAGCGTCGATGGAGCTAACATTGCGCTGGGCTGAGCGCAGCCAGCGGTATTTTGAGAAGCATAAGCACGAAGTGCCGTGGCGCGCCAGCACTGAACAGGTATGGACAGCCGCCCCCGGCTGTGCGGCCGAGCAAAGCTCGGCAAGTGCTCTCAGGCCGGCCCCACAACCCAGCCCGGCTTCCTCTGCTGGTCGTGACAGGGCGCAATCCCTCTTCGGCATAGTTCAAGGCGGCACGGATCGCCCGCTGAGACGAGAATCCGCCGAACGAACGATCGAAATCGATTTTCCCGGCTACGCCATCGGCGGCCTCAGCGTTGGCGAGCCCCGGGAGCTGACCCGCGAGGTAGTCGAGTCGACGCTCGAGCATCTTCCCCCCGACAAGCCCCGCTACCTGATGGGCGTGGGCACTCCCGAGGAAATCGTCGAATACGCCCGCCTCGGCGTGGATATGATGGATTGTGTTCTCCCCACGCGCGCCGCGCGCCACGGCCTGCTCTTCACTTCCGAGGGCAAGGTCTCAATCAAGCAGGCGCGATATGCTCAAGACGAAGGTCCGCTCGACCCTCATTGCCCATGCCGTGTGTGCCAGCGCTACTCCCGGGCATACTTACGGCACCTTTATGCTTCTAATGAAGTATTGGCGCAAGTTTTGAATACCGTCCATAACCTCAGTTTCTACCTTGACACTATGCGAAGGGTGCGGCATTCTATTTCACTTGGGGAAAGTCCTGTGATCTAGCTGATAGCGGGTCTCGACCGAAGTCGTAAATTCGTCCCCTGATTCAAGCCTGAAGCTGAAGAATTATCCGGCCGGAATCGATCAGAACTCCCGTGACGAAATACAAGAGCGCTGAAGGCGCGATTCTGGCAATTTTGCTGGCGGGGTCCGGGTGCGCGCCTCAAAAGCTTGCGGACTAGGACAGCCATTTCAGACTACGTAAACGGGGCCCAAAAGCCTCCAAGGAAGGTTTTGAGGCTGCGCGAGTATGAATTCTCTGTGGGCACTACAACTCGGTGGTGGCGGCATGGGGTGGCTGGGGATAGCGCCGCTGATTTTCATTTTTGCGATCTTTTATTTTCTCTTGATTCTTCCCCAGCAACGCCGCCAGAAGAAGTGGCAGGCCATGCTCGATACGCTC
>WNFC01011319.1_pt1 | contig 11952 bp, 19 predicted proteins | sample 5400541 | NCBI WGS metagenome assembly WNFC01 (sample SAMN13153342, study PRJNA577476) | soil metagenome | isolation source: 120 cm saprolite under Douglas fir tree site 2 hole 2 replicate 1 | place: USA:California | collected 2015-04-18 | reverse complement strand
GGTCCGGCCTCGCTCTGCCAACAGGGAGATCCTGCAGGACACCACGGTACGGGAGCCGACCGCCATGGAAGCCCGTCTCCCTGCGCACCACGAGCACTGATGGCGGTCGGGAGCCTCGCTGAGAGCGGGTCGGCGGTGTGTAGCACCTCCGCCTGCTTGGCTTCAGCGACCCGGCATCACCATTGGACAAGCATCCACCTTGATGCACAACAGGAGGAAACATGCCCTCGCAAGATGATGTGGCCCGCTATCGAGACAACAGGCAAGACGAGATGAACAGTGCCGCCCTCTACCGCACCTTCGCCGCGCTCGAGCCGCAGAAGCAACTGTCGCAGATCTACGAGCGTCTTGCCACGGTTGAGGAACGACATGCCCGGTTCTGGGAGCAGCACCTCCGGGCGGCTGGTGCGTCCGTACCGCCACCACGGCCGAGCTGGCGGGCCCGCGTGCTCATCTGGTTGGCCAAGCGCTTTGGTCCACAGTGGGTCTTGCCGACCATCGCCACGTTCGAGTGCGTGGATCGTCACATGTATGATCGCCAGCCTGAAGCACAACAGACCAGACTCCCGGTTGATGAGCGCTCCCACGCCCGCCTCCTCAGCGCCATCGTCGGCAAGACCGGTCTCGAGGGCAACGCGCTCGCCCGATTTGAAGGACGCCACCGGGCCATTGGCGGGAACGCACTCCGTGCCGCCGTGTTGGGGGCGAACGACGGCCTGGTCTCCAATCTCAGCCTGGTCATGGGCGTGGCGGGCGCCGCGCTCTCGGGGCAGACGATCCTGGTGACCGGATTATCCGGGCTGCTCGCCGGTGCCTGCTCGATGGCCATGGGCGAGTGGCTCTCGGTCCAGAGCGCCCGTGAACTCAACCAGCGGCAGTTGGCCATCGAGGCGGAGGAGATCGAGCAAGTCCCGGAGGAGGAGCAGCAAGAGCTGGCCCTGATCTATGAGGCCAAGGGTCTCACTGAAGACGAGGCAAAAGCCATCGCCGCAAAGTTGATGGCCGATAAAGACAGCGCTTTGGATGCTCTGGCACGCGAGGAACTCGGCATTGATCCTCAGGAACTCGGGGGATCGGCGTGGGCCGCGGCAGGCACGTCGTTTGTCCTCTTTGCGGGCGGTGCGATTGTGCCGGTTGCGCCCTTTCTGTTTCTGACCGGCACGAGTGCAGTCATCGTGAGTCCACTGGTGAGCGCCCTCGCCCTCTTTCTGGTCGGCGCCGCAATTACTCTCTTCACGGGTCGAAGCGTACTTTCCACAGGGTTCCGGCAATTGCTCTTTGGAGCAGTGGCGGCAGGGGTGACCTATGGCATTGGTCGCCTGCTTGGAGTCACGCTCGCGGGCTGAGGGATTGTGCCGCCGGTTTGCGCCATGCGGAGCCGGGAGTGCTGCTGTGGCGCTCCTGGCGGGCGTGGTCTGCCAAGCCCTGTCCGCTTTACAACAACTCCTGGACTGGCTCTGGGAGGCGAGGGCCGTCCTCTTCTCTATATTCGATAGTAACAAACCACTGATAGACGGTGGTATGACTCATGGAGACAAACGCTCTCCGAGTCTAGCCAGTAGATCCATGTTCTCATGGAGCACAGCGAGAATGCGTGGCTTCTGCCCTTCCTGGTGTAGATAAAACACGTAGTGATGCTCGCAACGTGTGACCTGGACCTGCGGGTAGCGCTTGGAAAAGGTCCTGGAGACCGTGTGGCCTGCGGCAATGGTGCGAAACCCTGCTTCCAGAAGACGGGCATAACGCCGCGCCTGTCGCTCCCCCCATTGCCGGAGGGTGTAACGGACAATGTCCCGCAGGTCGGCTTCGGCTGCAGGCGTCAGTTCATACGGCAACATGTTCAGGATCTGGGTTCACGGCGGATTTCATCAAAGATCTGTTCAACAGACTTTGCAATAACCTCGCCGCGCTCTGCGGCTTCAATGCGCGGCTTCAGGAACCTCTCTAACTGGTGTAAGGCTTCTTCTTCTGACAGGGAATCCATCTCTGGAAGCGGAGGCAACACCCGTTCCAGTACATAATCTTTTTAATCGTTTTGCCATGGAGCGCCGCAATGGCTTTCAACCGTTGATGCTGCTCCGGAGTGACTTCAATGGATAGACGGAACATATACTCCTCCTCACTTCAAGCATACTTTTACCACAATATGAAAAAATGTTGTAAATTTAAATAATGAACATTTGTTGTGGCAATTAGGGTATACCCTAAAATTCAGTCTGTCTAACACTATCTAACATGAGGATTGACGTGTGAGATGTACCCCATTGTCAAGACAATTTGAGACGAAAATTAAGATAGATTGCTATAGGTACGAATTGAAATATACTGCCGCTGGTGTTCGATAGTCCAGCGACTGATGCTGCCGCCGCTCATTGTAGCGCACAAAGAACGTCGCTAACCCCTGCATCGCCTCTCGTGGCGTCTCGTAATCCTTCAAATAGACCTCCTCATATTTGACCGTCCGCCACAGCCGTTCCACAAAGACATTGTCGAGCGCCCGTCCCCGCCCGTCCATACTAACGTGGATCCCCGCTGATACCAAACGTCCCGTAAAGTCGCTACTGGTGAACTGTGCCCCTTGATCACTGTTGAAGATGTCCGGGCGAGCCACCTCCAAGGCTTGGTCTAATGCTTCCAGACAAAAGCCAACGTCCATCGTGATCGACACCGCCCACGAGAGGACATACCGACTGAACCAATCCATCACCGCCACCAGATAGATAAACCCACCGTGGAGCCGAATATACGTGATGTCCGTACTCCAGACCTGATTCACCCGCGTGATTGGTACCCCACGCAACAAGTATGGGTACACCCGCTGCGCAGGATGCGGCTCGCTCATCCGTGGTTTAGGATAGATCGTCTCCAACCCCATGGTGCGCAGCAGCCGCGCCACGCGTTTATGATTCACCGTATACCCTTGACTCCGTAACCAGGCGGTCATCCGCCGCACGCCATAATACGGCGTATCAGTGTATTGCTCATCCAGTAAACGCATCAAAGAGAGATTCTCTGCACTCTCTCCTTGGGGGCGATGGTAAAAACTCGACCGTGCTAACCCCACGAGTTCACACTGCCGGGCGATGCTCAGGTGCGGATGATCGGGCTCGATCAAGCCGCGTTTGGCCTCAGGTGGCAAGTCCAGCTTTTTTTTTCACCCAGTCCAACTCCACCTTGAGTTGCCCAATCTGTTGGTACAACTGCGCTTGGAATGCCTCTTGGTCGTGCTCTCGTTTCGCTCGTCGTGTCGAGAAAATGTCGGGTATCTCCTTTTGGAGGCGATGTTTCCAATGGGCAATCTGCGTCGGATGCACCCCATAGGTACTGGCTAATTCATTGACCGTTTTGAGCCCTTTGAGGGCTTCCAACGCCACACGGGCTTTGAACTCTGCGCTGTATTGTTTCCGCTGTGTCGATATCTCCTCTCCTCCTCAGTCCTCTTCCCTTGACACAGCAATTCTATCTTAATGACCTGTCCAGTTTTCGGGGTACATTATAGAGAGTGCGGTAAGGATTTCCACTTAGAGAGAGTTGCGTTCGGTGAGAACACTCCTTTACCTCCTGGCCACCTGTTTTTATATTAAGTCAATATTCTTCCTCTATGTGTTCTGCACTCCGGTTGCATCTTACGGCCATACCATGCAACGCATGCTCCTCCGTGTGTTGGAGAAACTCTCTTCTAGCCCTCCATGCTGTTTTGTGGTATGCTCCGTGCGCTGTTCTATGCGATCATAAGACCTCTCTTGTGCTTCTTAGGTGTTTTCTTGCCGTTTCTCTTGCGCATTGCTCTTGTGTCTTGTGCTGCTGCATACTATGCGGATGACCTAACGATCATTTCCACGTTTTCTCACCAGGGGATACTCTCGGGAATATTTATGTTGGTAATTTGGCGTTCAGCGCTACGGATCATGACCTCCGCCAGCTCTTCGAGCTGTATGGTGCTGTGGACAGGATCAATATCATTACCGATCGTGACACCGGCCGGGCCCGTGGGTTTGGCTTTGTGGACATGCCCGACAGCCGCGCAGCGCAAGCCGCCATTCAGGGGCTCCAGGGCACGGAGCTTGGGGGGCGTACCTTAAACGTCACTGAAGCGAAGCCGCGTGAACCGCGCCGTGAGCCCCGTCAGGCTCGCTGGTAACCAACCAGCGCCTACCCGGGGTGCATACGTTCGGAGCGTAGAGAGTAAAGACGGCCATCCCAGAGGGTGGTCGTTGCTCTTTTGATACTGCCTCCCTGTCGCCTTCCGTTTGGAGAAGAGCATGCCGGTCCATACCGCAGGCGAGAATGCTGTGGTTTTGGGGATACTTTTGGTGCTAGGGGTTGGCACTGGGGCGTGGTGGTCGATGGAGCATCTCACCCCTCCTCCTGTGGCACGCATGCCGCTCTCTGGCACTATGTGTCCAGAGGACACGCACGTGGTCTGGTCGCGTCGGGATGGACGGCAGTGCTTGATGACGGCGGAGCTGCGTGCGGCGGCGCAAGAGGAGCAACCGCCCCAGCCACGCCAAGTGATTACACTCGGGCCAGGGGTGATCTGTCATGACCTACCGATGGGGATTGCGTGCGTAGGTGGGGGACGCTAGGAGGCGGCAAGACGCCACAGTCAATGAGGAAAAGGAGCATCGCGATGGCGAGTACGCCTATTCATAATGAGACGGACTACCTCTTGACGGACGACATGCGGCAGCACATCATCCGTGATGCCCACGAGTATTTCGGGGAGCAGGTCCGCTCCATCAGGGTGCAGTCTGGCATTGCGCGTCATGCCTTCAACGCGCGGACGCAGGAGGTACGATACGCTTTTCCCCCCAATGACTTTGGTCTGTTTGATACCCCCACGCCATTGTCGGAGACCTCCGCCTCTCCCGTGGCTATCCCGGACCTCAACGACGACCTGAAGGAAGAAAGCCTGTCAGCACTCTTCGACGACGTGGATACCGAGACCGAGCAGCGGCGCGAAATATCGCGGGAAAGTCTGGAGGAAGATGGGGAAGAGGAGGAGGAAGACGTCTTCACATTGGACGACCCGACTGAGGACGCTGATGAGGACGAGGGCGAGGAGGACAGTGCCTTCGATAATGATGACGAGGAAGATTAAAGGGGTATCGTGCACACGAGAGAGACATACGTGGTCGGGTATCGAGGTGATGGCAACATCACCTCGATACCCGTACCCCTCACCAACTGCGTACGCCCGCTGATTGATGGCTACTTTGCTATCTATGACACCGTTGATATGACTCCCCGCACCATGCAACGGATTCTCAAGCGAGTAGCCAATCACGCCCGTATCAATCACGCTGTCTCATCCCATATGCTCCGACACACCTTTGGTTCTCGGACCCCGGCTTTAGGGCCACCAAGCACGCACGGCGCGTTTCCACCGGCGCCAGCGACTCTGGGCGACGGCATGGGCCTCGGCAAAGGCGGGCGATGAAAAATTGCGCGGCGTCTCACTTGGGAAATTCATTTGCAATTCCAGCGGCTCGTCACTGCGCGCGACAAACGCCTGGCACGCCGTCACGCCATCCTCCCGCTGGCGAAACTTGATGATCCCGGCGGCAGTGAAGAGCCCGCCGCCGGGATACCGAAAACGGATAAAGCTACAGTCCAGCGGCACGGACTGGCGTGGGTCGCGCTGGTAGACGTCGCCATAGCCCTGGGCCACGACAAAGTGGCCAAAGTCGGCAAATAGCTGGTCCTTCCCCTTGGGCATCACTCCCCCCTTCTGGATATGAGGCTCCCCAGCACGCGTCAGTGTGCGGGGTATCACGAAGCAAAGACAGGAGCAAGACAGGGGAGACACAGGAGGGCAGGTGCGAAGTATCACCGGAGCTATCGGCTCTCCCACATATATGGACAGATTGTACCAGAACGACGCGTCGCGTGCTACGCTATGCTGAGAGGGTCGTGCGACACGACGGAGCACCGGTCGTACGGGTAGGTGTATGGGTACGGTTGGTGTCTATGCGTCAGAGAGGAAGAGCCTGCGTTTTCCGTTTTATGAGGCGTACCCCATCGTCAAGACAAAAAAAAAGCGAAAATAATCGCATACCCCACGTTCAAGGGGTATGGATTCGCTTGCCATTTTTGTGGGGCGCAGTTACGTGTTGGGGGAGGGGTGGAGCTGTACCTGAAACAACGCCTCGAAGGAGCCGTTGACCCAGGCCAGTCTGAGATGTCACAGATGGTGAAAGCCGTCCTCACTCCAGCGCCTCCCCACTCCCTTGAAGCGTTGTTGCATAAGCCATGATGGGTGCTCGTGGGGGGGGCCGCAGCGGCGCTGGGTGCCGCCTTGCTGGCGCCGGTGCACCAGTGGGTTCCCTGGCGGCCCCGGGGGCGCCAGGGCATAAGCGCCAGGATAAGGATGACGGCTTGTGGCACAGGGCCTTCCAGCTCCCTCTCCCTTGGGAGAGGGGACAGCACAAGTGCTTCTGGGATAGGTTCTTAGAGCTTAACCTGGCGCCTATGGGGCGCCAGGGTCCCTGGCAACGCTTGCCGTTCCGCGCCTCTATGCGCCCGCTGCGCCGCGCGGTCGAGCGGTGAGGGGGCAGTGGGCAGGCGCAGCGGTGTGCCCAAAACTGCCGGGACGTGCCAAGCCATGTTGCAGCGTCGCGAGGCGTGGTGGACGTTCGTGCAGGTGGCAGACGTCGAGCCGACCCATACTGCGGCAGAGTGGTCGATCCGTCCCGGTGTGCGGTGGTGCAAGGGCCGCTTTGGCACGCAGAGTGAGGAAGGCTCCCGTTGTGTCGCAAGCAGGCTGACGGTGGTGTCGACCTTGCCACAACAGCAGCGCAACGTCTTGGCGTCTCGCACCGCCGCGTGTGCAGCGACTCTCCGTGGTGCCACGGCTCCGTCTCTGCTCTCCGCAAACGCTCAGAGGCTGTTTGAAAAGTTCAGGTTGCCGTGAGCCGACGCAACGTCAGACGCGTCATGGAGAGGTAAATCATGGCCTCACTGCTCTGAGGCAACCGTTCATAGTCTTTGCGCAAGCGGCGCGACTGATTGAGCCATGCCAGTGTGTGTTCGACCACCCACCGCCGTGGCAGCAGCACAAAGCCTTTGACCCCTTCAGGACGCAACGTGACCCGCAGGACGAAGCGCAGATGTTGGCTCACCCATGCTAACAGCTGCCCCCGATAGCCCCCATCGACCCAGAGCAACCGCAGCTTTTTACAGGCGCCGCCGAGCCGTGCGAAGAGGAGACGGGCCCCCGCAGGGTCAGAGACGGAGGCAGCCGTGACGATCCCCGCCATCAGGAGCCCCAGCGTATCGACCAACACATGGCGTGTGCGCCCTTTGACGTTTTTGCCCTTGTCGTCGCCACGCTCTCCGCCCCGTTCCGTGGTCTTGACGCTTTGACGGTCAACGCAGCCCGCGGTCGGGTGCTTGTGACGGCCCGCCTGCTGGCGCACCCGGGCGCGCAGGGTGTCGTGGAGGCGTTGCCAGTCCCCGCTGTTACGCCATGGGCTGCAATACCAGTAGACACTGGGCCACTTTGGATACGCATGGGGGCGCATCCGCCATGTGATGCCCCCATCGACGACAGAAAAGATAGCATGGACCACCGCCCGCATATCGAGCTCGCGGTGGCGCCCCCCCGGCTTGGGTGGCGGGATCAAATCTTTGATAAGATCCCATGCGGCATCAGTAAGGTCTGTGGGGTATGGATTGGCATTCATCCCCAGAGTGTACTGAACTGATGCCACCTATGGACGACTTTTCAAACAGCCTCTTACAGAACCGTTTGCTCACCACTTGATTCACCGTCGACTCCACGAAACCTGTGGCAATCGCCTCCCCATGACGATACCGCTCGCCATAATTCGGGATCAGGTGGCTGTTGATGATGATGTAGGTGCGAAACTCCTCTACAGCTTTGAGCAATTGTTTGAACTTTGGATAGGTCTCTTCGACGTTGTAGATCAATGACTCGATGTCATCGATTTTATAGAATGCCTTGTAGAGATTGCCATGCCACAGCGACCATTTCAGACGCTCAATCTTGGCGCGAATCTCCTCACCGAGCGCCTGATCACAGTGTACCAACCCCTTGGCATATTGGTCCAACACGGTGAGCTTCATCGACACATGTGAAAGTTTGCGACATAGCCCCAAATAGGCTTTGCCCCAGCTTGCAAACCGTCCTGATACACATCACCCCTACTGTCTGAGGACAGGCTATCCCACCGCGCGGTATAATTACGCGTTGACCCAAACAACCCCCCGCAGATATTGGGAGCGAACACCATGCCCAAAGAACTTAAAAATAAGAGGGAAGATAAGAAGAAAGCGGCCCTGACGCCGAAAGAAAAGAAGGCGGCGAAGCGGTCCAAGAAGGAGGGCAAACTCGCGAAATCCGCCTAGGCTGACCGGGGTGTGCACCGCACGGTGCTCCTCCTGGAAGCCGGGCCGGACTTCCCCGACATGGCCCAGCTCCCGGATATGCTGCAATACGGCTGGGGCTCCATCAATCTGGAAGCGCGGCAGGTCGGCGCACCCTACAACTGGTCCCTAGTGGGGACGGCGAATGCCCACCAGCCCCTCCCCATGCCCATGCCGCGCGGGAAAGGCACCGGGGGCACCAGTGTGATTAATGGCCAGACGTTCATTCGCGGGGGGCGCCGGAGGATTTTGAGACGTGGGCATCCTGGGGCAATATTGAGTGGTCCTATCAACAGGTGTTGTGCGGACTTTATCAAGACGGGCCGGTAGAGCAACCGCCTGTGGACGGCTCCCATGGTGGTGGGCCTTCCCCCACACGCCAGCCCACCACTGGCCAGGGTGCTGCGTTGGTGGATCTCCCTGTCCAGCAGGGGCACAACGATGTGGGCACAGGCGACGTGCAAGCGGTCTGCCGTCTCTCGCCATGAGCGCCCTTCTCGATGTCGAGGAGGCCTGGCGACCGTGGTGTGGCCGGCGCCTCGACGCGTTGGGATCGTCCCCGTAGCCCTCGTGTAGTCACCAGAGGCGAACGGAGCGTTCTCCAGGGTGTCCAGCCTCGTCTGCCGCCCAGCGCGGTGGTTCGACAAAACAACGGTTTTCTCGAGCCGTTGTGCTCACACAGTAGCCCCCTTGATCTTGGGCGATGGTCCCACCCCTGTGTCCGGCAAACAAGTGGTTCCCGACACCTGTCCAGCGTGTCTTGACACCCCCCGAAAAACTCGCCAACATGTATGCAACACATCCTGTCGGATGGGGTGCGTGTATGAAAAGCCCACAAGAAGGGTTTCCCAGACATGCGGGTGGGCCATACGGGTGTCGAGTGACACGGATCGCCAGACGACGCCCCTCCAGCGCGATGCGCTCCTGGAGGGGGGAGGGGATTCGCGTCATCTCGTGACCGAGAAGGCCCGTGGGGCGCGCGATCATCGCCAGGGCCTCCAGCAGACCCTGGCGTAGAGGCAGCCGGGCTTATGGCCTCGTGCTCTAGACACTGGACTGGCTCGGCCGTTCCCTCCCTCATGTGCTCCAGATGATGACCACCTTGAGGCTGGCACGCGGGCCGACCCGCTGGTCGTGCACGGCGCTCCCCTGGCAGACGTCACGAGGCGGCGCCAGCGGGAGGGGTTGACGCGGGTCATACAGGACGGCCTCGCTGACGCGAGGACCCTGACGCCGGCGCGCAGGGACGGCTTCCGACGCGGACGGCACACAACGAGAGGAGAGTATGCGATGCAGATCGTCGATGCCCAGATCCACCTCTGGGGTAGCGGCCTGCCGAGCAATCTGGCGCATCGGCAGGTCACGGCGTTCACCACCGAGGAGGCCGTCGGCCTGATGGATGCGGGCGGTGTCGACGCTGCGGTCATCCATCCGCCGGGCTGGGACCCGGGCGCGACCGCGATGGCATTCGCGGCGGTGCACACCTATCCCGGCCGGTTCGCGATCATGGGGGCGTTGCCGCTGGACCGGCCGGAGCACCGCGCGCTGGTGGCGACCTGGCGGAGCCAGCCGGGCATGCTCGGGCTGCGCTACGGGTTCCTGCAGGAGCCGCTGCGCGGCTGGTTGGCGGATGGCACGCTCGACTGGCTCTGGGCCGCCGCCGAGCGCGCTGGCGTCCCGATTGCGCTGCTGGCGACGGACGCGTTGCCAGCGGTCGGGCGGATCGCCGAGCGCTACCCCGGCCTGCGGCTGACGATCGACCACCTGGGCGGGAGGGGTGGCAATACCACGCTCAAGGATGCCGCCGCCATGACCCATATGCCCGCGTTGCTGGCGCTGGCGAAGTACCCCAACGTGGCTGTCAAGGCGACCGGTGCGCCCGGCTACTCGAGCGAGGCGTATCCGTTCCCGGCCATGCACACGTTCGTGCGGCAGATCTACGACGCCTTCGGTCCGCAGCGGATGTTCTGGGGCACCGACATCACGAAGATGCCGTGTTCCTGGCGGCAGTGCGTGACGATGTTCACCGAGGAGCTGCCGTGGCTGTCCGATGAGGATAAGGCGCTCATCATGGGGCAGGCGATCTGCGCCTGGTGGGGCTGGGACCGCCCGGCCTGAAACGACGGTCGACGCTGGCGCCACGTGGCGTTGTGGCAGACGTCAGCGTGCTGTGATGCGGTTGCACCATCCTGTGGCGTCGCATACGCGCGCCAGGCACCTTACCCTCTAAGGAGAAGCGAAGCAACGGCTGGCCGAGTAGATTGAAACCTACCGCGGGACCGTCTTTCCCTGGGAAGTCGATCTTGTTGAGCACTGCACCGTGGCCTATTACTTCGACCGCCTAGCCGATGCGGGGTGGAATACGCTGGACACGCTGGGCATGGGCGCCGACTACGTTGCGCGCACGGGATGTGCGTGTGTTACCGAGCAGGTCTACGTGCGGTACATGAAGGAACTCCGCACCGGCGATCCCGTGCACGTGTGCACTGGGCTGCTCCACCTCGGTAATTCCTCACTCCGTATCCATCATCGCCTCTCCCATGGGCGTTCGGGCCAGCTGATTGCGTCGCTCGATCAATATGGCGTCCACCTCGACACGGATGTGCGGCGTCCCGTGCCTCTCCCATCGACGCTCCGGCAGCAAGCCCAACGCCTGGTGGTCCCCACCCAAGCAGGGTTGCAGGCGTCATCGTCTGTTATTGCAACATAAACCCTTCATAGCCCTTGGCCGCCACCTCCGCCCGCTTCGCCCGCATCACGGGGGCGGTGTCCGGACTGGTGAGCAAGAACCGGGCTTTCCCGGGAATGTTCGCCCCCACGAACCACGAGGCGGCCTGGGTCCAGGCCGCTTCCGCCTCAGGCGTGGGCGCAATACGCGTCAACTGATGGTCGCGTACATAACCGATGCAGTCGCTCACCCAGTCCACGAGCGGCTCGGCGGCGCGGACGAAGTTGCCGACCGAGGCGGCATTGATGGTGAAGAGGTTCGGGAAGCCCGCGCTCTGGATGCCCATGTAGGTGCGCGGACCCTCGACAAACTTGTCCTTCAACGTCTGCCCCCCTTCGCCGCGGATCTCGATCCGGTTCAATGGCCCTGTCACGGCGTCATAGCCGGTGGCAAAGATGAGGACGTCCAGGGCGTACTCGGCATCCCGGGTCTTGACGCCGGTGGGCGTGATGCGCTCGATCGGGGCCTCGCGCACGTCAACCAGGACGACATTGTTCTGGTTGTACACTTCATAATACCCGCTCTCACAGGGGAGGCGCTTGGAGCCGAACAGATGGTCCTTAGGCACGAGTTTTTCCGCCACCACGGGATCCTTCGGTCGGATTAAACAAAGGTACGTAAACCGCCATAGCGGAGTGATAAGTTGATTTAGCACTAGCGTGCCAGGAGCACCCCATCCTCCCACTGTCCGAGCACATTTTCGGCCAAAATGGTCGATGCGTGGAGCCCGATAGAATCTTGGAGCTTCTCGTCTGAGAAATCAGACTCGCCATGGAGATTGATAGGGTGCCACGTCCCCACCGAGCCATGGCGCACAGCGAGGAGTAATTCCTGCC
>WNFC01016944.1_pt1 | contig 11955 bp, 11 predicted proteins | sample 5400541 | NCBI WGS metagenome assembly WNFC01 (sample SAMN13153342, study PRJNA577476) | soil metagenome | isolation source: 120 cm saprolite under Douglas fir tree site 2 hole 2 replicate 1 | place: USA:California | collected 2015-04-18 | reverse complement strand
GGCTTCGACGACGATGACGACAACAGCGCGGAGGAAGGACCGTCCTATTTCGGCTTCGTGCGCGACAGCGGCGGTGCCACCATTCCCGACGCCAAGGTGACGGTGTCGCTCAAAAACCGCGTCGACCTCGTGACGCGGACGGACGCGCTCGGAACCTACAAGGCGCCCGGCTTCGGAGCGCAGAACGACCCCAACGACGTCGAGATTTCCTGCGCCAAGGCCGGCTACAAGCAGGTCCGGGTGGTGCGGCGCTCCGCGCCGAACACGGACGCGAAGATTCCGGTCGAGATCGAATGCACCCTGCAGCGCAATTAGCCACGGGTCCGATCTACCCAGCCGGCCATTTTAACGAAAGGCTGCACGCATGAGGAAATCCATCTACTCGCTGCTTGCCGTTGCGATCGTCGCCGCGACGCCTGGCGGCAGCGCTGCGCAGAGCCAGTACGGGGACGCGAATGCGCAGCCCGCGCCGTTCAATCCTCAGATGGGCGCGCTCATGAGCATGCTGATGCAGCCGCGCCATACCAAGCTCGGGCTCGCCGGACAGGCCGACAACTGGCCGCTGGCCGCCTACATGCTCAGGGAGCTCAAGGGGGGCTTCGCGGTCGTCGCGAAAGCCGTTCCGCGCTGGAAGGGCTTGCCAGTTCCGGACCTGATCGAGGCGGCCGTCGACAATCCCCTGCGCGTCGTCGATGCCGCGATCAAGGTCCGTTCCCGGTCGCAATTCGACGAGGCCTACGCGCGCCTCACCGATGGCTGCAACGCCTGCCACGCGACCACCGATCATTCGTTCGTGGTCATCAAGGTGCCGGACGTGTCGCCCTATCCGAACCAGGAGTTCGGGATCAAGCGATAGCGCATCGCGTCCCTGGGCTGCGAACTCTCGTTGTGTTGAACGGCGCCTGATGGTTCGATCGCAACGACAACAAGCGGTGTGGGGGCGCCGCTTGATCATCGGCGCCGCGGCGGCGATCGCCTCTCTTTGCGCCTGCCGCGCCGCGTCCGCGGAAATCGTGACCTTGCGCTATGCGCAGGCCTATTCGGCGCTGCGGACGATTTTCGCGCTGCCGTTGTTCGTGGCCGAGCGCGAAGGCTTCTTCGTCCGGGAAGGCATCGACTTCAGCATGCTGCCCGTCTCGGGCGGAGGCGAGCGGCTGGTCGCGGCGCTGCACGACGGCTCCGCCGACATCTGTCACGTCGCAACGCCGTTTCTGATCCAGGCCGCCCTCAAGGGCTCGGATGCGGTGGCGATCGCGGCCGAATTCAACAACCCGGTCTACAGCCTGATCGCGAAGCCGGAGAACAAGACCTACGCGGACCTCAAGGGAAAGCTGATCGGCGTCGCCGCCGAGAACGGGTCGATCACGCTCTCCATTCGCCGGCTGCTCGCCCTCAACGGGCTTCAACGCGAGGATTTCCGCACCCGCTTCGTCGACGGCACGCCGGAGCGCCTGACCTGCCTGACCGCGGGCGACTGCGACGCGGTCCCGCTCGGCCAGCCGCAGGATTTCGTCGCCATGCGGCGCGGCTTTCGGCTGCTCGGATTTTCGACCGACGCCGTACCCGAATATCTCTACACGGTGACCGCCGCGCGGCGCTCCTGGGCGGCCGCCAACAAGGACGCGATGGTGCGCTACGTGCGCGCCCTGTCGTCCGCGTTCAGATTCATCCGCGATCCCGCAAACCGCGCCAACGTGCTCAAGACCATCATCGAGACGACCGGATTTGCCGAAGGAAACGCGCAGCTGACCCTTGCGCTCTATTTCGAGCCTGATCGCGGCGTGCTGCCCAAGGCGGGCGAGATCAGCATCAAGGGCCTCGAGCAGGTCATTGCCCTGATGGGCGAAGGACAGACGCTCAAACCGCCGCTGCCGACCGCCGAGCAATTCGTAGACCTGCAATACCTGCGCGCCGCCGGCATCCAGTGAGCTAGCCCCGGCGCAGCCGATAGGCGCACACCAACCCCACCCCGATCAGGATCGCCCCGCAGGCGGTGACGGTCGCGGTCAGGCCGACGGTCGGCAGCGCGGCGCCGTAGACGATCGGACCGATCGCGTTGCCGAAGAAGAACGCGGTCGAATGCAGCGCCATGGCCGAACCGCGCGCCGCCGGCGCGAGTTCGCTCGCATAGATCTGGATCACCGCGTGCAGCATGTAGAAGCCAAGCCCGAGTGTGACGAAGAGCAGCGTCTCGGCGGGCCAGGGCAGCCGCAATGCCACGGCCATGAGCCCGAGTCCCATGAGCGTACCGCCGGCGATCATCAGCCGCCGCTCGCCGAAGCGCGGGAGCAGCCGCGAGACCGAGGCCGCATAGATCACGCCGCCCGCGCCAAATCCGGCGATGACGATACCGGCGATCGAGGCACGCGGCTCGCCGCCCGCCTGCAGCAGCGACGCCACGAAGGGAAACAGGCCGAACAGGCAGATCGCCTCGAGCATCACCGCGCCGTAGCAGATCTTCGCCAGAGGATTGCGGAAGATGGTGAGGTAGGTTGCCGGCAGCGAGCGCAAGTGAACGGGCGCCTGCGCCTCCTTGGCGTGTCCGCGAAAGCCGATCAGCGCGGCCGCGAGCGCGACCGCGGAGAGCACGCCCAGGCCCACGAACACGCCGCGCCAGCCGATGAAATCGGCGGCGACGCCGGCGAGCGGCGAACCCAACACGTTGCTGATCATCGCGGCGCCGAGGATCCGCCCGACCTCGATCTGGCGGCGCTCGACCGGGACGCGATCCGCCACGATGGCGACGGTGATGGGAAAGATGCCGCCCGCGACGATGCCGGAGATGGCGCGCGAGCAGAGCAGGACCGCATAGGTCGGTGCCGCCGCGGCGATGCCGGCCGCGATCACGAGCGCCAACAGCGACCAGGTCATCAGCCGGATTTTTCCGAAGGCGTCGGCAAGCCCGCCGAGCAGCGGCTGGGTGATCGCATAGGGCAGCGAGAACGCCGTCGCCACCAGCGCCGCGGTATGCGTATCGATTGCGAAATCATTCGCGATCTGCGGAATGACCGGATCCACCGCGCGCATGAACAGGCTGGTGGCAAAGACCGCGAACATCGAAAGGACGAGCACGCGCCCGACGGGCGCGTCGGTCTTCGCATTCGGCTGTCCTGGAGGCGCGGCGCTCATGGCGCGCCGCTTCTACAAGAATGCGGCGGGACCGCATAGCGCGCCAGCCTCGCGGCTCCCCGGCGGTCAGCGCATGGGAGGAGGCTCGGCTGAGCCTAGCAGGCAGGCGAAAGGCCGATCCGCCGCTTGAGCACCTTGATCGCCTCGGTCTGTCCCTCCGACGGACCCTCGACCGCTGCGATGGCCTCGACCATCTCCACCAGCTGCCACTTCTCGTCGAGCGTGAGCGACTTGTTGAGGAGGTCGCCGAACAGCGCGACCGCTTCCTCGAAACGATCCGCCCGCCCGGCGACGAAACGTGCGTGCGTCAACCGCGCCGTGAGGTCGTGGGCAAATCCGAGCACGTCGTGCATCGCCCGCTCGATCGCGGCGACGTGCTCGCGGCTCGGGTCGTGGTCCACCCGTGCGACAAGCACCATCAGGATCGCCGCTGCGTCGCGCGGATCATCCACGGCTTGCAGCGGAGCAAGGCGTTCGATCTCGCGCGCCTCGGCCTTGCGCGCGGCGGCGCGGCGCTGCGAGAGCGCCTCGCTGACCTGGTCGACGCCGCCCATCCGGATGAACCAGTAGGCAAGCCAGAACAGGGCGGTGCTGGCGATGAGGGCAAGGATCGGCATCGGGCCATTCCCGTTTCGGCGGCCCACGCTATGCGATTTGGGTAACGAAACGATTGCAGCCGGCGCGATAACTTGAGCGATCGCGCAGGCCGCTCACCCTTTGGCGAGCAGATCAAATGCGATCAGGCGGGCGAGCAGCGCTTCCATGTCCTTGAGCGGCACCATGTTGGGCCCGTCGGAGGGCGCGCGGTCGGGATTCTCGTGCGTCTCGATGAACACGCCGGCGACGCCGACCGCAACGGCGGCGCGCGCGAGCACCGGCACGAACTCGCGCTCGCCGCCCGACGCGGTGCCCTGGCCGCCCGGCTGTTGCACCGAATGGGTGGCATCGAAAATGACCGGCGCGCCCGTCGAGCGCGCCAGGATCGGCAGCGCGCGCATGTCGGAGACGAGGGTGTTGTAACCGAACGACACGCCGCGCTCGGTGACGAGCACGTTGCGGTTTCCGGCGCCGGTGATCTTGGCGACCACGTTCGCCATGTCCCAGGGCGCGAGGAACTGGCCCTTCTTCACGTTGATCGTGCAGCCGGTCTTGGCGGCCGCCACCAGGAGATCGGTTTGCCGCGACAGGAAGGCCGGGATTTGCAGCACGTCGACCGCGCCCGCGACGCGGGCGCACTGCGCCGGCTCGTGCACGTCGGTGAGCACGGGCACGCCGAGCTTGCTGCGGATCTCCGCGAAGATCGACAGCGCCTGGTCAAGCCCGATGCCGCGCGCGCTCTTGGCGCTGGTGCGGTTCGCCTTGTCGAACGACGTCTTGTAGACGAGGCCGATCCCGAGCTTCGACGCGATCTCCTTGAGGGCGCCAGCCGTGTCGAGCGCGTGCGCGCGGCTCTCGAGCGCGCACGGGCCGGCGATCAGCGCCAATGGCAACGCATTGCCGAAGCGCACCGCGCCGACAGCGACGATCGGATTGGGAGCGGGATCGACCTTGACGTTCACCGGGTTCCCTCGTTCGGGCGGACCATGGCGGGCGGCGCCGAGCCGGTCAACGGCCTTGCTCCAGCACGATGGTGGCGCCCATCGCCTCCTTCGGCGCGATGATGAGGCGGCCCATGCGCACCGCCGCGGGCATGCCGGAATTCTGCAGCGTCGAGACGGCGGCGGAGAAATCGCGCACCGCGATGGCGAGCGCGGCAAGCCGCGCACCGCGCGAGACGTCGGGCGCCTCGACGCCGAATTGGCTCGCATAGGCGGCAGGATCCATCACCCGAATCTTGCCGCGCGGCGTTGTGATGCTCACGCCGATGGGCTGCGCAGGTGGCGCGCTTTCGCCGCTCAACGCGGACAAAAAGCCGAGATGCTCGGTCGGATTGTCGGCGACCAGCACGACGCCGGACACCGCCGACGCAGTGTTGGCGTGTGCCTGGAAGGCGGGATTCCAGAAATTCTCCGGATAATGCTGCTGGCAGACGGCGAAGCCGGCATCCGCCTGCGCGTCACGAGCAAATGCAAGAGAGAAGCCGACCGTGACCGTGCTGCCATCCGCCCGCCTCCCCTCGCGCTCGAAACGCAGCGCCGGCGATGCAGCAATCCCCGCGCTTTCGAGAGCGGCCGCGTCCGCGACTGCGTCGGTGCTTTCCAGGAGCAGCAACGAGAATCCTTCATGCGTCTTGAGGAAAACACGATTGAAGGTCCCGAACAGCGCCGAGAACGCGTCGGTCCCAAGCTTCTCCGGCTCGGCCACGGTCAAAAGCTCGATGAAGAAGCCGGGAAGCTGGACCAGACGATTGTGAGTCCCCCAGGCATGGCGGTTGCGCGCGCCGACGATGAAGCCGAGGCGCTGGTAGAAGGCCGCCGCCGCGTCGAGATCGTGGACCGCATGCACGATATGGTCGAGGCCGCGCGGCATCGTGCAGGCTCCGTTGATGACCCCCGACTGTATCGCGCGCACACCGGCCGCACGAGGCTTTCGCATGCGCCGATCCCCCTTGCGGCTGAGCCATCACTTGCGCAACATTTCCGGCCAACGAAGCTCCGGCCGATGCGCCGTGCAGCAAGGGAGGCGTTCATGTCAAAGCATGGCTTGTACCTGAGCGTTGCGGCGATCGCGCTTGCCGCGTTCCTGGGCGCGCCGTCGACCCCCGCCATGGCGCAGCAGGCGCCGGCGGTGGCGATCGACGCCGACGATATCGGCGGCGTGGTCAGAGGCCCGAACGGCCCTGAGGCCGGCGTGTGGGTGATCGCGGAGACCACCGAGCTTCCCACCAAATACGCCAAGATGGTCGTCACCGACGATCAGGGCCGCTACGTCATTCCCGACCTTCCGGCGGCGACCTACAGCGTGTGGGTACGCGGCTATGGTCTGGTGGATTCGCCCAAGACCAGTGCGAAGCCCGGCCAGCAGCTCAACCTGACCGCCGTTGCGGCGCCGAGCGAGGCGGCGGCGGCGCATTATTATCCGGCGATCTACTGGTACTCGATGATGAAGATCCCGGCGGCGAACGAGTTCGGCAGCAACAGCGCCATTCCGCCGAAGATCACGCAGGTCGATTGGCTCAAGCAGATGAAGAACATCGGCTGCATCGGCTGCCATCAGCTTGGCCAGGAGGCGACGCGCTCGATCCCGGCGGCGTTCAAGCAGGGCGAGGAAGGCTGGATGCGCCGCATCCAGTCCGGCCAGTCGGGCGAGCAGATGACCAATCAGCTCGCCGGCAATTTCGGCGGCGCGCCGTTCAAATATCTCGGCGACTGGACCGACCGCGTCGCCAAGGGCGAGCTGCCGAAGGCCAAGCCGCCGCGGCCGCAGGGCGTCGAGCGCAATCTTGTCGTTACGTCGTGGGAGTGGAGCACCGAGAAGCACTATCTCCACGACCTGGTCTCGACGGACCGGCGCAATCCGACCGTCAATGCCTACGGTCCGCTGTTCGGCTCACCCGAGTATTCGACCGACAACATGCCGATCCTCGACCCGAAGGCCAACAAGGTCACCATCTTCAAGATGCCGGTGAAGGATGCGGAGATGCCGGAGTCGCTCGGTCCCGGCCACGCGGCCAGCATCAAGCCGCTGCAGGCGTCGGCCTTTTGGGGCGACGAGAAGCTCTGGGACACCCGGGCCAACAATCACAACGCCATGTTCGACAAGAACGGCCGGGTCTGGATGGCCGCCGCGGTGCGCGGCAGGGACAATCCGGACTTCTGCAAGAAGGGCTCGGACCATCCGTCCGCCAAGGTCTTCCCGCTCGAGCAATCGTCTCGCCAGGTGGCAATGCTCGATCCCAAGACCATGAAGTACGCTTACGTCGACACCTGCTTCGGGACGCATCACCCGCAGTTCGGCTACGACGCGAACGAAACGCTGTGGCTCAGCGGCACCGGACAGGTGGCCGGCTGGATCAACACCAAGGTATGGGACGAGACCGGCGACGCCGCCAAGGCGCAGGGCTGGTCGCCGTTCATCCTCGACACCAACGGCAACGGCAAGCGCGACGAGTATGTCGAGCCGAACCAGCCGCTCGATGCCGCGAAGGACAAGCGGATCATCCCGGGTTCGGGGCCCTACGCGGTCATGCCGAACCCGACGGACGGCTCGATCTGGTACACGGTCGGCGTCTTCGGCGGCCCGCCCGGATTCCTGCGGTTCGATCCGAAGACCGGCTTGTCGGAGGTCTACAACGTGCCGGCGCCCGCCTTCGGCATCCGGGGCGGCGACATCGACAAGAACGGCGTCGCCTGGGGCTCGGCCTCGAGCGGCCATCTCGTGAGCTTCGACCGCCGCAAGTGCAAAGGCCCGCTCAACGGGCCGAACGCGACCGGCAATCACTGCCCAGAGGGCTGGTCGTTCTACCAGTATCCCGGCCCGGGATTTGAAGGGCTCGGCGAGAACAGCGCGGAGTCGAGCTATTACACCTGGGTCGACCAGCACAACACGCTCGGCCTCGGCGAGAACATCCCGATGTCGACCGCCAACCTTCAGGACGGCTTCGTCGCCCTCAAGGACGGCAAGATGGTCATGCTGCGCATCCCCTACCCGATGGGCTTCTATGCCAAGGGGTTTGACGGACGCATCGACGATGCGAATGGCGGCTGGAAGGGCCGCGGCCTGTGGAGCACCAACGGCGACCGCACGCCGTGGCTGATGGAAACCGGCGTCGGCAGCAAGCCGCGCGCCGTGCACATCCAGCTGCGTCCCGATCCGCTCGCGCACTGACCTCGAGTGCGACATACGAAATGCATCGCCCGGCGTCGCAAGCGCCGGGCGATGTGCTTTTGTGGAACCGATTTACACCAGCCGGCGGATGCGGCTCGAACGGCCGTGACTTGAGCTCGGGATGGAACTGGACGCCGACGAACCAGGGATGGTCGTCGTATTCGATGATCTCCGGCAGGATGCCGTCGGGCGACATGCCGCAGAAACGCATGCCGCGCTGCTCGAGCCGGCCCTTGTAGTTGGTGTTGACCTCGTAGCGGTGGCGGTGGCGCTCCGAGATTTCGCTCGCCCCATAGATGTCGGCGACGCGGGTGCCACGCTGGAGCAGCGCTGGATAGGCGCCGAGCCGCATGGTGCCGCCGAGATCGCCATCCCGCGCGCGTTTCTGCAGCTCGTTGCCCTTGAGCCATTCGGTCATGAGGCCGACGACCGGCTCGCGCGTCGCGCCGAACTCGCTCGAGTTCGCCTCCTCGATGCCGCACAGATTGCGCGCCGCCTCGACCACGGCCATCTGCATCCCGAAGCAGATGCCGAAATATGGCACCGCGCGCTCGCGCGCGAATTGCGCCGCGCGGATCTTGCCCTCCGCGCCGCGCTGGCCGAATCCGCCGGGAACCAGGATGCCGTTGACGTGCTCCAGGAACGGCGCCGGGTCCTCGCGCTCGAACACCTCGCTCTCGATCCAGTCGAGATTGACCTTGACCTTGTTGGCGATGCCGCCGTGCGAGAGCGCCTCGATCAGCGATTTGTAGGCGTCCTTCATGCCGGTGTATTTGCCGACCACCGCGATCGTGACGTCGCCTTCCGGGTTGCGGATGCGCTCGTTGATGAGCTTCCAGCGCGCGAGGTCGGGCGGCTGGCCGGGATCGAGCCCGAACGCCTGCAGCACCTCGCTGTCGAGCCCTTCGGCCGAATAGGCCTCCGGCACCGCGTAGATGTTGTCGACGTCGCGCGCCTCGATCACCGCGCTTTCGCGCACGTTGCAAAAGAGCGCGAGCTTGCGCCGCTCGTCCTTGGGGATCGGCCGGTCGGTGCGGCACATCAGGATGTCGGGCTGGATGCCGATGGCGCGCAATTCGCGCACCGAATGCTGGGTCGGCTTGGTCTTGAGCTCCCCGGACGTCGGGATGAACGGCATCAGGGTGAGATGGATGTAGACCGCATGGCTGCGCGGCAGATCGTTGCCGAGCTGGCGAATGGCTTCGAGGAACGGCAGGCTTTCGATGTCGCCGACCGTGCCGCCGATCTCGACCAGCACGAAATCGAAGCCTTCGTTGCCCTCGCGGATGAAATCCTTGATCGCATTCGTGACGTGCGGGATCACCTGGATGGTCGCGCCGAGATAGTCGCCGCGCCGCTCCTTGGCGAGGATCTCCTGATAGATGCGACCCGTCGTGATGTTGTCCTGCCGGCTCGCCGGCCGCCCGGTGAAGCGCTCATAATGCCCGAGGTCGAGGTCGGTCTCGGCGCCGTCGTCGGTGACGAACACCTCGCCGTGCTGATAGGGCGACATGGTCCCGGGATCGACATTGAGGTAGGGGTCGAGCTTGCGCAGCCGGACCTTATAGCCGCGCGCCTGCAGGAGCGCGCCGAGCGCTGCCGATGCGAGACCCTTGCCGAGAGAGGAGACCACGCCGCCGGTGATGAAGATGTACCGCGCCATGGGACTTAACATGTAGCCGCCCGCACTCGATTCGACGAGGGGCGGATGAGAAAGATTCTTGCGATTGGTGCGCGCGCGCCGACAGACTCGGCAAGACCAAAAATCTTGAACGAGACCAGCCGATTAAGGACGTATCCCGACAATCGACTCGAGCCGCGCCGGTAGGCGCTTGTGGATTGGCTCTATTGCGACCGCGGAACCTGCGGTCCCGAGGGCTGGGCCGGCGCCGGAGCGGGCGCCTGCTGACCCTGACCGCCACCCAATTGGTCGAGCATGCCCGGGGTGCTTTGGGACGCCGGCGTCTGCAGGATCGAGGTTGGCTTGCGCTCGCGCCCGGCAATGATCGAGAGCACCAGGCTGGTCGCGAAAAAGGCGATCCCCAGGACCGCGGTCGCGCGGGTGAGCACGTTCGCGGTGCCGCGGCTGGTCATGAACCCGCCGCTCGAGCCGATGCCGAGGCCGCCGCCTTCCGATTTCTGCAGCAGCACGACCCCGATCATGGCGAGGACGATCATGAGATGGATGACGATGATAACGGTTTGCATTGCGCCTCAGGGCCTGGGGATGCCGACCAAATCCTCCCCCTTTTGGCGGGCTGGGAGCGGACAGGCCTCATATAGGGTGCCGGGCGGGTCTCTACACGATCCCCGGGGGTATTTCTACCGCTGCCCGTAGCCCGGATGGAGCGACCCAGCCTTCGCTCGCTCCGCGAGCTACGGCGGGTTCCGCCAGTCCCGCCGAAGCGCGTAGCGCGAAGGCGGAAGCGAAATCCGGGGAACCCATCGCCGCGTGTGCGGAACCGGTCATCCCGCATTCCGCTTCGCTCCATGCGGGCTACAGCTCGTCCCCTATTTCAACGTCGCGATATAGGCCACCACGTCGTCGATATCCGCCGGCTCGCTCAGGCCGCCGAACGGCATGCGCGTGCCGCGCACCTTGGCCTGAGGGTCGGCGATGAATTCACGCAAATTCGTCTCGTCCCAGACGAGGTTGGCGCGCTTCATCGGGTTCGAGTAGCGAAAATCCTCGAGCGCGCCGGCTTTGCGGCCGATCACCCCCTTGAGACTCGGGCCGAGCGCGTCCGGCTTCTCGGTATGGCAGGCCGCGCAGGCGCGATAGACCTCCTCGCCGTGACCGACATTGGCGGCGAGCGCCGGAGACACGGCGCCGACCAGCACCGCCGCACAGAAAGCGCGCATCACATTGCAAGACATGCCAATCCCATTCCTTTCCAGCTCGATCCGAGGCATCCAGAAAGCCGTCATGTGCCCGGCAGCCCATGCGCGATCGGAAGGAACATCTCCTTCCAGCCTGACGGCACCTTCTTCAACCGGTTGGTCTTCACCATGAATTCCACCAGCGCCATCACGTTCGCCGGCGTCGTGGTGTAGTCGATGTCCGGATCGGTGATCATCTTGACGATCTCGTCGGCCGAGCTGCGCCGGTCCTTCGACAGATCGACGTAGATCCTGGCGGCGTCGGCCGGATGCTTCTTGATGAAGGCGTTGGCCTCCTCGTGGGCCGCAAAGACCGCCTCGCAGATTTTTGGATTGTCGCGATAGAACGGCAAGGTGGTGACCTGAACCCCGTTGGTGTGCGGCCCGCCCATCACGTCGTAGGACTTGAGCACCGCGCGCATGCCCGGCACCGCAAGCTCGTAATACTGGAACGGCGCGACGCAGAAATGCGTCGTGATCTCCAGTTTGCCCGTCAGCATGGCGGCCGCGGCGTCGGGATGGCCCATCGAGACGGTGAGCGGGTCGAGCCGCTCGTATTGGTCGAAGCCCCAGCGCTTCGCCGCCGCGATCTGCAGCATCATCGCCTGCCCGGATATCTTGACGGTCGGGACGGCGATCCGGTCCTTGTCGGTGAAATCGGCGATGGTCCTGACGTTCGGATTGCGCGTCACCAGCACGTAGGGCATCGACTGCACGGTGCAGAGCGCGCGCGCCGGGCGCGCCGTGTTGGCGCTCTTTTCCCACAGGGTCGCGAGCGATGGCGGCGCCACGTTGACGAATTCCATGTTGCCGCTCATGAGCGCGTCATTGAGCGCGGCCGGGCCCGACATCGTGAGCCAGTCCACCTGCAACGCGGCAAGGCCCTTTTGCGCCGCGTGCTTTTCGACGAGCCGCTGCGCCTCCATCACCATCTGCGGCAGGAAGGGCAGCCCGTACTGCTTGCCGAACCGGACGGCCGTCACCTGCGCGGTCGCCGTGTTGGCGAGCGCCGGCAATGCCAGCGCGCCGAGCGCGAACTGCCGCCGATTCAAGGCTGCCATGGCCGTCTCCTCTATTTACCGGCGAACTCGTCGAGATGCCGGCGCGCGGTGTCGTGCGCCCATTTGCCGTCGTCGTATTTCTTCGGCACCGCAAGCGCCGCGTTGTAGTCGCGGCGCG